>Ga0194129_10000295_pt1 | contig 100512 bp, 71 predicted proteins | sample TA2KigCa35mmetaG_FD_150862 | JGI IMG/M metagenome (GOLD analysis project Ga0194129, IMG submission 150862) | Freshwater microbial communities from Lake Tanganyika, Tanzania - TA2015038 Kigoma Deep Cast 35m | ecosystem: Environmental > Aquatic > Freshwater > Lake | place: Tanzania: Lake... | reverse complement strand
GGGAATGCGCGCATGGTTTCCTTCGGCACCAGCGGAGAGGTGGCCGAGTGGCTGAAGGCGCTGGTTTGCTAAACCGGTTTACGGTCAAAAGCCGTAACGGGGGTTCGAATCCCCCCCTCTCCGCCAGATTTTGCTGCGGTTTTTGAAGATCGCGGGTCAAATGATCGGTCGGCCCACCCGGGCCCCGAGGCTCGTCAATTCTCCACCGCAATCTCCCACCGAGGTTCGCCTGACCGCTTCCGGTTGTTTGGGACCGCACCGTCAACAGAGTGCAACCCCTGGATGTTGTATCCGCCGCGACCGGTTCAAACCGATCGTGCCGCCAGTCATTCCACCCGGCCGGGTTCCCGGACACCGGCGCCCACCCGCTGCAGACGCCGGTCGCCGAGTTCCGACCGGGCGGTCTCGGCCAGGGCCGTGAGCCGGGCCACGACCTCCGGATGGGCGTTGATCACGTTGCGCGTCTCACCCGGGTCACGCCGCAGGTGGTACAACTCGGTGCCGACCGGCAACTGCTGGTAACGGGCGGCCATCCCGTTGGTGCCGCCCGGCCGGCCGGCCAACGTCTGTGAGGTGTGCGGGAAGAAGAGCTTCCAGTCGCCGCTGCGCACGGCCAGCAGGTCGCCCTGGTTGTAGTAGATGAAGTAGGCGGGGTGGGGATTGGTGGCGCCGCGTTCCCCGCGTAGGACGGGCCAGACGTCGAGACCGTCGATCGGCTTGGCAGGCAGTGGCGCACCGGCCAGGCGGGCCACCGTCGGCAGCACATCGATGGTCATGAGCGGCGTGTCATTGGTTCGGCCCTTCGGGATGTGCCCGGGCCAGCGCATGACGCAGGGCACGCGGATGCCTCCCTCGAAGCTGGTCCCCTTGCCCTCACGGAACGGACCTGCGCTGCCGGCATGGTGGCCATAGCTCAGCCATGGGCCGTTGTCGGAGGTGAAGATCACCAGCGTGTCGTCCTCGACCCGGTGGCGCTTGAGCGCCAAGAGCACCTCGCCCACCGAGGCGTCGATCTCCTCGATGACGTCACCATAGAGTCCCTGCCGCGAACGCCCCGCGAATCGCGCGCCCGCAAACAGAGGCACGTGGGGCATGGAATGCGCCAGGTAGAGGAAGAAGGGCCGTGAGGCGTTCCGGTCGATGAAGGAGACGGCGTGCTCGGTGTACCGGCGGGTGAGCTGCGACGGGTCGGGCATCTCCTCGACCACCCGCTCGCCGTTGATGAGCGGCAGAGGCGGGTAGGCGTTCTTGGCCGCATTGGGGTTCTCGGGCCACATGTCGTTGGAGTACGGCAGGCCGAAGTACTCGTCGAAACCCTGCCGTGTCGGCAGGAGCTCCACCGGTCTTCCCAGGTGCCACTTGCCGACGATGGCCGTGACATAGCCCCGGGGTTTGAGCACCTCGGCGAGCGTCATCTCGTCCGGGTGGAGGCCGATTTTTTGTTTTGGGCCAAGGGCGCCATGGATGCCCAGACGGTTGGCGTAGCAGCCGGTGAGCAGGGCGGCGCGCGACGCCGAGCACACGGCCTGGGCCACGTAGAACGAGGTGAACCGGGTTCCCTGGCGGGCCAGGCGGTCGATGTGGGGAGTCCGGATCCTGCGGTTGCCGAAGCAGCCGAGGTCTCCCCAGCCCAGGTCGTCGCAATAGATGAGCACGACATTTGGCGGCCGTGATGGCGCGGCGGATGTTTCGACCACGGTCCACATCAGGAGGAGGGACAGCAGGCGGCGCCAGCAGGTTGGAAACCGCGAGATCATGGGACCATGGTCGGGCAACCGGTGCGGTCCGGGAAGCGCAGAACGACAGGACCTTGCGGATCGCTGGTCCGCGGCCCGCCCGGGCTGTCCCGATGGACGAAGGCTCGACGAACCGAGTGTTTTCGGCGATCCTCAAGCTTTATTCTGGACATGAAGCCGACCTCAGCCGAACTCCTCGCCACGGGGCTGTTCACCCTGGCCGTGCTGCATACCTTCTGCATCAAGCGCTTCGCGGACTGGTCCCACCATCAGCCGAAGGGTTCGGTCCGACAGAGCCTGCTGCACTTTCTGGCCGAGACCGAGATCGTCTTCGGCCTGTGGGCGGCCCTGCTCTTCGTGGCCATCGGGATCCTCGGCGGTTCGGTCCAGAAGGCGGTGGCCCACATCGACAGCCTGAACTTCACCGAGCCGAAGTTCGTGTTCGTGGTGATGGTCATGGCCGCCACCCGGCCGGTCGTCGCGCTCGCCGAGCGGATGATCCTGTGGGTCTCGCGCCTGATCCCGCTCGGCGAGGCGACAGCCTTCTACGTGGCGGCCCTGTCCTTCGGCAGCCTGCTGGGATCCTTCATCACCGAGCCCGCCGCGATGACCCTGCTGGCCATCCTGCTCAAGCAGCGCTACTTCGACCGGGGCATCCGTCCGCGCTTCGCCTACGCCACCCTGGGCCTGCTCTTCGTCAACGTGTCCATCGGAGGCACCCTGACCCACTTCGCCGCGCCCCCCGTCCTCATGGTGGCCTCCAAGTGGCAATGGGACAGCGCCTACCTGTTCACCCACTTCGGTTGGCGCGCGGCCGCCGCCTGCCTGACCTCGACGGTACTCGTCGCCGCGGCCTTCCGGTCCGAATTGGCGAAGGTGCCCGTGCTCGGCCGCGACGAGGACCGGACGCCGGCTTGGTTGACGGCCACCCACCTCGGACTCCTGGCCTGCGTGGTCGCCTTCGCCCATCACCCGGATGTCTTCCTCGGGGTCTTCATGATGTTCCTCGGGGTCGTCTACTCGACACTGCCCCACCAGGACGGACTGAAGTTCCGCGAGGGACTGCTCGTGGGATTCTTTCTCGCCGGTCTGGTCACCCTCGGATCCCTGCAATCGTGGTGGCTCAAGCCCCTGATCACGGGGATGGACGGGGCGACCCTCTACTTCGGGGCCACCGGCCTGACCGCCATCACCGACAACGCCGCGTTGACCTACCTTGGGTCGCTGGTGGATGGCATCGGTGAGCCGATGAAGTATGCGCTCGTCGCAGGCGCCGTCACCGGCGGCGGCCTGACGGTCATCGCCAACGCCCCCAACCCGGCCGGCGCGGGCATCCTGCAGAACTCGGAGGTGTTCAAGGCCTCGGGCATCAGCCCGGGAGGTCTGTTCCTTGGGGCGCTGCCGCCCACGCTGGTGGCGGTCGTCTTCTTCTGGCTGGCCCCCTGAGCGCTCCTTCGATCGGGTGTTCCAAGGCCCCCGCCGCCGGTCCTCCGCGAAGCGTCAGCGAGGCTGCCAGGGTTGGATCCAGGCGGCGGCGGTCTCACCCTTCCGGGACGGGTTGGCGATCCTCTCCGAGGACGTGACCACCGCGCGGACGTAGAGTTCACCGCCCCTGGCCGTGTACCGGGCCCGTGGCCCCACCGACACGGCCAAGGTCTCGCCGATCCGGTGGCTGTAGCGCCAGGTGGCCCGGATGGGCTCTCCCTTGGCGGACATCACCGGTGAACGGGTGGCATCGAAACCGCGGCGGGTTCCGACAAAGCGGATCGTGTAGTTCACCCCGGGTTCCGCCTCGACCTCGACCCGCATCGTGTTGCCGGTCCGCTCGAGGCGGCGCAAGGACACCCCGCTGCTGCCGTAGAAATCCCCCGACTCCAGCGCGGCCACGAGGGACGGCGCATCCAACTGCTCCGACCGCACCATCACCCAGCCCCGCCCCTGGTTGCTCTGGTCGCTCCCGTGGCGGTGGTAGTGGTGGAAATCGTCGACGGCGAGCCCGTGCATCGGGGGCAGGTCGAGCTTCCCGAGGCGCCGCGCCAGCACGATGTCCCACATCCGTTCCATGCCGGCGTGCACGGTGTCGCCCACGTTATGGACGGCCGGGTTCCCGTTGTAGACCTCGAAGAACCGCTCGCCGCGCACCTGCATGAGGTCCTCGGCCGTGATGCCCCAGCCGAAGTTCGGATGGTTGATGTGGGGAAACATCGGCTGGCCGGTCTGGCGGCGCTGCTCCAGCACGGCGTCGACACCCCGCTGCATCACATCGAGCACGTTGGTGTCGCCTTGCGCCGGGATCTTCCGCCGCAGGTTGGTCGCGTTGATGTGCACCGGGAACGACAGGTGCCCGCTGGTGATCTCCTTCGAGGGAATCATGAGGAAGCGCCCCGGCTGCTCCAGGAGGCCCCGGAACTCCGCCAGGGTCTTGAGCTGGTACTGGTTGGTGCCCTGCAGCGTCCTCTGGACCAGCCAGTCGCCGCCGAAACGCCGTCGGTTTTTCTCCAGTGCCTCCGGGAAGTGGTTCTTCATCGACCCGGTCACCCACTGCTCGCCCTCGAGCATCCGGTTGTGGTCCGACAGGGCCAGGAAGTGATACCCGTGGTCCTTGTACCACGCGGCGATGGATTCCGGGAAGTCGTCGCCGTCGCTCCAGAGGGAGTGGGTGTGCAGGTTGCCCTTCCACCAGCGGGCTTCCGCAGCCAAGGCCGCCGGCAGGAGGACCAGCAGGCCGGCGACCGCCAGGATGGCGAGACCCGGAAAACCACGCCCGGGAAGGTTCGACGAGGGATCATGCCACCGGGCCAGCGGAGGCCCCCGGCGGCCGTGCAAGCGGGTTTTGGATTCCGGTTTTGGCTTCGCATGGTGGCGGCCCCTGTCATCCTCCACGCCATGCCCCCGGCCTGCCACGACGGTCCTGCGGACGAGTCCCTGCCCGGCTCGCCATCGTCCGGGATGCGACGTCGCCGCGTCGCCATCGTGGGCCTGGGACTGATGGGTTCGGCCTTCGCCGAGCGCCTGCTGCGCGCCGGTCACGAAGTGCTCGTGTGGAACCGCACCCGCGGGAAGGCCGATGCGCTGCTTGAAGCCGGGGCCCGCTGGACGGACCGTCCGCTGCGGGACTGCGACACCGTGCTGGTCTGCCTCTATACCGACGAGGTGGTCCGCTCGGTGCTGGAATCGATGCGCGCGGACTGGCGGCCCGGCTTGGACCTCATCGACAGCACCACCGGCGATCCGGGGGCGGCCCGCGCGATGGCCGACGACCTCGCCGCAAGCGGGGTGTGCTATCAGGAGGCCCCCGTCTCCGGATCCAGCGCGCAGACGCGGGACGGACTGGCCACGGTCTTCGTCGGCGGTCCGGCCGAGGCGTTCCAGCGGTTGTCGACACTCTGGCCCGTGCTCGGGGCCCGGGTGCTGCACTGCGGTCCCTGCGGCAGCGCCTCGCGCCTCAAGCTGATCACCAACCTGGTGCTCGGACTCAATCGCCTGGCCCTCGCAGAAGGACTGGCCTACGCCGAGGCCGTCGGCGTGGACGGTGCGGTGGCCCTCGAGGCCATGAAGGGATCGATGGCCTATTCACGGGCCATGGACGCGAAGGGGGTGAAGATGCTGGGTCGCGATTACACCCCGCAGGCCCGGTTGTCCCAGCACCTGAAGGACCTGAGGCTCATCCTCGAAAGCGCCCGCGGGAACGGCCTGGAATTGCCCCTGGGCGCTCTGCACACACGCCTGCTCGAGCAAGCCGAGTCGTCAGGCCTCGGCGACCTCGACAACAGCGCCGTCTTCGAACTGCTGCGGCGACGGCCGGCCGCCCCTGGACCATGACGCCCGCACTGTCCCGACCGGCCCGGTGGGGTGTCCTGACCACCGCGATCCTCGCCCTGCTCTTCGATGGCGTGGAGTTGGGCCTCATGCCTGTCGCCTCGCTGTCCGTGTCGAAGTCGCTTCTTGGCAGCGCCTATACCCCGACCCTCGGGGGCGACTGGTTCGCCCGCTTCACCGCCGCCTTGATGCTAGGCGCGGCGGTCGGGGGCATCGTGCTGGGTGGCCTCGGCGATCGGGTGGGCCGCACCCGGGCGCTCGGAGTCAGCGTGCTGTTCTACTCGGTCTTCGCAGGTCTGGGGGCCTTGGTCGAAACCCAGGGTCAGATGCTGTTGCTCCGGTTCCTGGTGGGCTTGGGCGTCGGCGGGGTTTGGCCGAATGCCGTGGCGCTGGCGGCCGAATGCTGGCCCGACAAGTCCCGGCCACTGGTCGCCGGCCTGATGGGAGCCGCCCTCAACGGCGGCATCCTGCTGCTCTCGCAGGTCGTGCGCATCTGGACGCTGACGCCGGATTCGTGGCGTTGGCTCTTCCAATGGGGTGCCCTGCCGGCGGTGCTGGGGCTCGCCGCCCTGACGGTGGTGCCCGAGTCGCCGCTCTGGCGCAACCGGCGGGTCACGGCCTCCCACGGCGGGGGCAACGACCTGAGCAAACGCCTCCCGGTATTCTGGACGCTGTTCACCCCGCCCCTCCTGCAGACCACGCTGGTGGGCATCCTGATCGGGTCGATCCCGTTGGTCGGGGCCTGGTCGGCCAGCAAGTGGATGATCCCGTGGGCCGATGCGGTGGCCGGTGGGGCGGCGCCCGGCTACAAGGCCTCGGCGCAGGGGTATTGGGCGCTCGGGGCCGTGCTCGGGAGCTTCTGCGGGGCGCAAATCGCCCAGGCGTTCGGCCGACGCCGGGCCTATGCGTGGATGAGCCTGGCCTCGGCGGCGTTGACCGGGTTCCTCTTCGTGGGCACCCGCCCGCTCGCCCCGGGGTTCTTGCCGACCGTTTTCGCCCAAGGGTTCGTGGCCACGCTGTTCTTCGGCTGGCTGCCCCTCTACCTACCGGAACTCTTCCCCACCGAGGTGCGCGCCGCCGGCAGCGGCATCGCCTACAATGTCGGGCGCTTCGTCACTGCCGCCGGCGTCCTGGCAGCGGGCGGACTCTTCGTGGCTCTCGGCGGATCCTATCCCCGCATCGGTGCGGTCTGCGGACTGGTCTACCTCCTGGGGGTGATCGCCATCCGATGGGCGCCCGACACCACCGGCACCGATCTCGACGCACCGCGAACCTCGACCCCTGCGAACCCATGAACCCTCCTCAAACCCGCTGCCGCCCCCGCGATGCGGCCCGCACCAGACAGACCCTGCGCCGGTGGGCTCTCGCCTGGATTCCCGCCCTGGCTTGCAGCGCCGCCGACTTCGAGGATCCCAACGCCGACCGAGAGGCCATGCCCACGGTGCCGCCGGGTTTCGAGATCACCACCTTCGCCCGCGACCCGCTGGTGCGTCAGCCCTGCTCCATGGCCTTCGACCTGCAGGGGCGACTGTGCGTGGGCATGGGTCCGCAGTACCGCAGCCCGACGCCGAAAACCCCGGGCGACAGCGTGGTCTGGGTGCTGGACACCGATGGCGACGGCAAGGCCGACCGGACGAAGGTCTTCGCCACCGGGTTCAACGCCATCCAGGGACTGGCCTGGCGCGGCCGTGACCTGTGGGTGGCCAATGCGCCCGACCTGACGATCGTCCGGGACCTCGACGGCGACGACGAGGCCGACGAGTACGTGCGCCTCTACACCGACCTCGGGAACCTGGAGCATGGGTTGCACGGCCTGAACTGGGCCCCCGACGGCAAGCTCTACATGAGCAAGGGCAACTCCAAGGGACTGTCCCAGCCGGGGCGGGTTGCGCCGAAGGCCTTCCGGAACCTCTGGGGCGTCACCGCCCCGCCGGGGTCGCCCGATCATCCGGCCGCCAGGACCTTCGCCAAGGGCCGCTACGAGAAGAACTACCACGATCCGGAAGACGACTGGGGACGCGAGGGCGGCGTGCTGCGCTGCGATCCCGACGGACGGAACCTGGAGATCGTCTCGCGGGGTTCCCGCAACCCCTGGGACATCACCTTCGACACCGGGTTCCATTGGCTGGGCACCGACAACGACCAGACCACCGGCGACCGGGTCTTCATGCCCTTCGACCGGGCCCACTTCGGCTGGAACCATCCCTGGAGCGCCCATTGGGGCACCGAACCCCACGCGCCCTCCGCACCGGTCAGCGGCCCGCTCTTCGAAGGCTCGGGAACCGGCATCGTCTTCGGCGACTCGCCGGCCTTCCCGGCATCGCATCGCGGCGTCTTCTTCATCAACGACTGGCTGCGCAAGACCACCTTCCTCTGGCGTCCTCGCTGGGACGGCGCCCTGATGCGACCCGAGGGCGGCGACTGGCTGCCGTTCATCGAGGGTGGGAAGGCGCTGTTCCGGCCCACCGACCTCGAGTTCGGCCCGGACGGTGCGCTATGGGTGCTGGGCTGGGGCCGCGGCTACGGCGCGGAATACCGCGATGGGCAGTTTGCCAGTGAGGGGCGCATTTTCCGCGTCGCGCGGGTCGGATCTGGTGGCTCGAAGCGGAGCAACCCTCCGCACGATCGTCCACCGGCACGCCGGTCGGTGCCGCAATGGCTCGAGGCCTTCGAGTCCCCCCTGCCCGTGCGCCGGGTCGAAGCCCAGGAGGAATTGGTGCGCCGGGGCGCTTCCGTGGTTTCGGCCCTGCGCACGGCCCTCTCCAAACCGAGGATGCCCGAGGGCCGACAGACCTGGACCGCGTGGACCCTTGGCCGGATCGCCGAGCAAGACGCCACCGGCGACACCTGGTTCGAGCGGCAGGCCGCCGATCCCGAATCACCCCTGAACCTGCGGCTCCAGTCGGTCCGCATCGTGGCCCACCGGCGCGTCGCCCGGCTCGACCAGGAGGCCCTGCCTGCGGCCATCGTCTCCCGCTTGGCCGACCAGGAACCCCGCCTCCGCTTCGCGACGATCCAGGCGCTGGGCCGGGTGCCCGCCGCCTCGGCCCGCCCCGGCGTTCCCTCGCTGCTCGAGGCCCTGGCCCGCGAGACGGACGACACCGTGTTTTATGCCGGATGGCAGACGCTGCGCGCGCTTCAGGAACCCGGCCAGCTTCGCCCGCTCCTGACCGATGCGCGCGCCGGGGTGCGGCGGGCGGCCTTGCTCGCCCTGCTTGAGGACCATGCCCTGCCCGAGCCCGAGGTCCGGCGTCTCGCCAAGGACGACGACACCCGCGTGGCTGGACTTGCGGCGCGTTGGATGGAAAAGGCCACCGGCGAGGGGGCATCCCTGATGGTGCGCGGACGCCCCTTGGGCGGTTCGTCAGCCAGCCCGTCTGCCGGAACCGACCTCGGCCCCGAGCCGAAGCACCTGTACCCGGCCAAGATGTCCTTGCCGGCACCGCCTGCCCGCGAGACCGCGGTGGCCCAGGCGTTGGAGCGCTTCCCGGAGGGTGATCCCCGGCGCGGGGCGTGGCTCTTCCACCACCCTCAGGGCGCGGGATGCTTCCAGTGCCACCGGCTCGACGGCCATGGACAGGGCTTCGGCCCGGACCTCTCGGTCGTGGGGGCCCGGGTCCCCGTCCAGCACCTCGTGCAATCGATCCTGGAGCCCAACGCCGTCATCACCGAGGGCTTCAGCCTGCATCGGGTGGAGACCGCCGACTTGGAACTCTCCGGCATCCTGCTCGAGGAGAGCGGACTGAGCGTGACGCTGGGACTGGCCAACGGACGCCGTGAAACGATCCCCAAGGCCAGGATCACGGCCCGCGGGTCTGCGACCCAATCGGCCATGCCGGCCTATGACACTGTCCTGCCGGCCCGCGCCGTGGCCGATCTCGCGGCCTACCTCGTGCGTCAGGGCGCGCCGGCCCCGGGCGGTTCTCCGGGCTCGGGTCCCACCTCCGGGGCCGCGACGCCCGCCGCGGCAATCGCCACCGCCGACACGCTCGCCGTCTCCGAAAGCCCGGGACGACTGCACCTCACCCGGGGCGGGTTCCCGCTGGCCGACTTCGTCCTTCAGGACGACCGCATCCTTCGACCGCATTTCGCGAATCTCCACGCCCCTGGAGGCCATCGGGTCAGCCGGCATCACCCGCCCCGTCCACAGCTGGACGCCGTGGACCACGACACCATGCACCCCGGCCTGTGGCTGGCCTTCGGCGACATCAACGGCGTGGACTTCTGGCGCAACCGCGGGCGCATCGTGCACCGGGGATTCGCCCACCGTCCGGAGGCCCGCGACGGACGCCTCACCTTCGCGACCGACAACCACCTGGTCGACCCGAAGGGTGCCGTGATCGGTGAGGTGCGCCATCGGATCACCTGCCGTGCCCGGCCGGGAGCCACGGTGCTGCTCTGGGAGGCGACCTTCCGCAGCGAGGTGGGCGACCTGGTGTTCGGGGATCAGGAGGAGATGGGTTTCGCCGCGCGGGTGGCCACGCCGCTGACCGAGAAGAACGGCGGTCTGCTCACCAGCAGCGAAGGACGCACCTCGGCCTCGGCCACCTGGGGCCGGGCCGCGGCCTGGTGCGACTACTCCGGCACCGTGGATGGGCGGCGGCTCGGCATCCAGATCGTGGCCGATCCCACGAACTTCCGTCCCAGTTGGTGGCACAATCGCGACTACGGCGTTTTCGTGGCCAATCCGTTCGGGCGCGAAGCCATGAAACAGGGCGAAAAGAGCCGGGTGACCGTGCCTCGCGGCGACGCCTTCACCATGCGCTTCGGAGCCATCCTGCACGCCGACTGCGCCACCCCGCCTTCGGCCAGGGCCGAGTGGTGCAAGGCACCGGCCGAGGCCCCCTGAACCGGCCCCACGCCCAGCGCGCTATTTGGGTGCCGGCAAGGACGTGAGGTATTGGCGGCGGCGGATGACCGCCCACGGGTCTTGCGGGGCGTCTGACGGATCGATGTACCGGTCGAGGTCGCGCAGGGCGATGGCCCGGTATCCGTTGTTCTTCAGCCACTGCAGGTACTCGCGGAAACGTTCGAGCGGCGTGTTGACCCAGGGGTGATCCCGGTCGGGCACCCCGTGGAACTGCAGCACCGCGATCCGGCCGCCGCGTGCCTGCTCGGCCGCGTGCCGGAAGTTCTCCAGCGTCCAGGTGGGGCGAGCGTCGCCGGTGGTGGGGATCAGCAGCGGGTGGTCCCACTCCGGTTCATAGGCCACGCCCCGACCGGTCTCGTAGGCGAACTCTGGTTGCGCACCTCGTCGGGCCCAGCGGAAGCCCAGGTCCCTGAGCACCGCCAACGCCCCGGGATGGATGGCGTTGCCCGGGTAGGCGAAGCTGATGGGCTTGGGGATGCCATGCCGCACACACAACGCGTCGATGTGCGTCAATTCCTCGCGGAGGCGGCCCAGCACATCGGGGCCGATGCCCACATGGCTGCGGGTGTGGTTGCCGACCTCGAAGCCGTCGCGGTGCAGTTCGGCAATTTGCTGCCAGGTCATGTAGTCGGTCTTGTTGGTGAGGAAGCTGAAGCCCTCGGTGATGAAGAAGCTCGCCCCGAAACCCAACTCCTTCAGCAGAGGCCGCACATTCGCATGCAGCGAGGCCACCGAGTCGTCGAAGGTCAGCACCACGAGCTTCTCGGGGATGGGCTGCCGGCGACGGATCTCCGGCAATGGCCGCGCCAGGAACTCCCGGCGCAGGCGGTCGAACTCAGGCACCGGGTCGGCGCCCTCGAAGAACCAGACCCAGCCACGGGCCTCGCGCGTCTCACCGGGCGGGCAGTCGCTCCACCGGGGATCGGCATGGATGCAGGGCACCGGGGGGTTCTGCCAGACGCGGTTCAGCCCGTCCCACGCGGTGATCACCCAGCGCCGTCCGCTGGCATCGGCCGCGGCCGCGAACGGCGCCTCGAGGATCCGCCGACCCGCCGCGGCATCGGCGAAACCGGTGGCCCGCCCGAGCAGGACGCAGACCTGGGCGCTGAGCTGCCGCAAGGCCTGGGTGCTGCCGTTGCGCACCCATGCCCGGAATTCCGCGTGTCCCACCCCCGGCGTCACCCGGGTCCCAAAGGCCACCCCGTCGGGCAGCGTCCGCATCATGGCCAGCGAACCGTCAGCACGCCGGCTCCATTCCACGGGTTCCAAGGGTTGGCCGGCTTTTTCCCAGATCGTTGGAATGTGTCGGTGAGCGAGGTAATTCAAGCCGAGGTGGGACCAGATTGCCTCAGGGACATCCACCACCACCTGGCCCCCGTTGTCCCAAGGAGGGAACAGACTGACCTTGGTGTCACGCTGCGGATCGATCGCGCCCTCGAAGAATCCCAATCGCGGATGCCGGCCGCCGGGATAGGGCAGGACGCGGATCGTTCCACCCGCCGCCCCGGAACCCGATGAAGCATCGGCCGGCATGCCCCACTGCTTCAGGGCCGCCGCGATCACCTCATCGCTCAGCCCGGTGGCCGCGCGAACCTCGGCGGCGGTGTACCGGTGGAAGCGGATCATGTTCTCCAGCCACTCGGCCTGGTCGGCAACTCCCTGCGGAGGTCGTGCCGTTTGAGCCTGCGGCTCGGCGACGGCCACGTGGATCCAACCCATCGCCAGGACCAGCCAGCCCAACAAGGACCGCACGCGGTTTCTCAAAGGATTCATGTCGGGAATTCGGGTTCTATCGGCCAAATCCCACCTGCGGGGCTTGCCGTTTACTGGAGGCGGTCCGAACCCAATCGAGGCAATCCGACACCCGGGCGCACAAGAAGGGTGATCGGTTTTCCGTTGAGAGTTCCAAGACGATGCGGAATTCCCAATTGAACCGGCCCGCTGGTTGCAGTGACCTCGAGCAAATCCTCAAGTGATCGATCCTAGGCGAAGGTGAAGATGATATGACTTCCCAGCTTTCTTTCCGGCCTGCCGACGTTGATGAAGGCCGCGAATCGGCGGAAACCGTCGTCGTCGCCGGGCTTGTCGCGAGTCACCACCAGCTTGGCGGCAAACACGCCGTCTGAATTGGGTCGGTCCGTGTAAATAGTTTCTTTGCCCCAACCACTGGCAACCTGGATCGCTGATTCGGGCGGGACTCGGAAACGAACCTGCGTCTCTTGACGATCTGGGTCGGTGGTAGGTGTTTTGACCACAGATATTTCGAAGTCGGTCGGGTTCGGTTGCGAGCAACCAGTTGCCAATACCAGCGCAATGACCAAAAACCTGATCATGGTTGACGGATCACCGCCCTGAGTTTCTTGGATTTTACCGACTTCCATTGTTGCGGCGGGCGTCCGAATCGGAAGCATAAACGCTGAGGGTGTATTAGATTCCTCGCCGGACGAACTCGGCCAGCGGTATCTCCCGGGTCTGGCAGACCTGCTTGGCCCGCGCGTACACCTCGTCGAGTGGTTGGATTTGCAAGCGACCCCGATTTGGAGTTTGATGGCATTGTCCGATGTCGTCAATGCAGTAGCTGACACGTGGTGCCTTCCGATGCGGGCAGGGAATCCCGCAGCGGAACCGCTCACGGCACCACGACCCGCAGGGCTCTTGGTCGCACGGTGATGGAGGCCGGGAGGGCTCCGACCAGGTCGCCATCGAGGTGCAAGCCCATGGGTCCGGCACAGGCGAGGTGGAGTTGGTCGGCCTGAAAGACCTGACGAACCGACGACGTGCGGATCCGCCGCAAGGTCATCCGGATCCAGGTCCCGATCAGGGTGGCCCAGTCCAGCCGGGTGATCACCGTGATCCCGAGTCGGCCATCGTCGAGGCGGCTTGCCGGGAAAAGTTCCAGCCGCCCACCGAAGTAATGGCCGGATCCGATCTCCACGACGGGACCCATGGCAGAATGGGAGACGGTGGTCACCGTGACGAGGGGATGCGGTGGACGCATGGCCCGGGCTCCGGCGACCAGATAGGCCAACGGTCCAAAACGTTTCTTCTGGGACCAATCGACACCGGCGATGGCCCGAGCGGAAAGTCCGGCGCCGGCGAGTAGGGCGAAGCAACGCGTCTCCGGCCGCCCCTCCGCGCCCACGAAGGTCGCCTGGGGCAAATCGATGCGCCGTTCGCGCCCTTGGTGGACGACTTGCCAGGCGGCGTCGAAGCTGGACGGAATCCCGAGTTCCTTGGCCAGGACATTGACCGTTCCGAGCGGGATCACGGCCAGGCGGGTGGCTTCAAGGGCTCCGGGCACGTCGGCCAGGCCGTTGAGCACCTCGTTGACGGTGCCGTCCCCGCCCGCGGCGACGATCGTTTCCAACCCCTCCCTCGCGAGGGCCGCAGCGAGGCCCCGCGCGTCGCCGGGCCCTCGGGTGGGGACGACCCGGACACCGGCCCCCAGCGCCGAGAGCCGATCCCGGAACCGGAGCGCCTTCTCGCCCTGGGCGGTGGGGTTGAACAGGATCCCGGTCATGGATTTCAGGGTCGCCGGGCGGCTCGCTGCGGATCAACTCCCATCAGGCCGGCCAGGGATGCGGGAGAAGGCCACCCTCGGCCCGCCCCAATCGTCACCCGCCCCTTGGACTCAAGGTTCCTGGCGGCGGCAGTCGCGGGATCCGGAGGCCGGGAACCCGCCCGCCCCCCCGGCTCACCCCTGCGCCGCCCTGGTCACGGAGGTGGCCCGGGTGGCCGGCAGCCGGGCCGTCACCTCGGCCACCAGGCGATCGACCGTCAGGCCGTGCTTCTGGCGGAGGTAGTCGACGCTCGAGGCGTGCTCGATGAACTGGTCCGGCCACGCCAGACGGAACACTGGCGTCCGGATCCCGGCCTCGCTGAGGCACTCGAGCACGGCGCTGCCATATCCGCCCATCGCCACATGGTCCTCGAGCGTGGCGACGAGGTCGGCCGCCTCCCCGAAGAAGCGATGGATCCCGGTGTCGAGGGGCTTGAAGAAGCGCGGATTGACGACCGCCACGTCGTATCCCTCGGCGCGCAGCCTCCGGGCGGCCTCGCGGGCCAGCGTCCGCATGGGGCCCAGGCCGAAGAGGGCCACCTTGGTCGCCCCGGGGCGGCTCTCGAACTGCGAATCGACCTTCGCCTGGCCGATCCCGACGACGTCGGGCTGGTCCTTGATCGGCACCCCCTCCGCGTTGCCGCGCGGGTAGCGGATGGCCACCGGGTGCTGCTGCAGCGTCGCCGTGAACATCATGTCCTGCAGCTCGTCCTCGTCGGCCGGGGCCATGCCGATGATCTGCGGCAGGCAGCGCAGGTAGGCGATGTCGAAGAGCCCGTGATGGGTCGGTCCGTCGTTGGCGCTGAGGCCCGCCCGGTCCATGCAGAAAATCACCGGCAGGTCCTGCAGGCACACGTCGTGGTGGATGCAGTCGTAGGCCCGCTGGAGGAAGGTGCTGTAGATGGCCACCACGGGATGGAATCCCATGGTCGCCATGCCGGCGGCGAAGATCACGGCATGCTCCTCGGCGATGCCCACGTCGTAGTACTGCCCGGGCACCGCCTGCTCGAGCAGCTTGAGGCTGGTGCCGCTGGGCATCGCCGCGGTGATCCCCACCACCGACTTGTCCTTCTGGCAGAGCTTGACCATGGTGCGGCCGAAGACCTCCTGCCACATCGGTGCCGCCCCGGCCTTGGGCGGCGGGGTCTGCCCGGTGGCCGCGTCGTAGGCTCCGAGGCCATGGAACTTCTCGGGGTGCTTCAGGGCGGCTTCGTACCCCTTGCCCTTCTGCGTGAGCACGTGGATCACCACCGGTCCATGGCAGGTCTTGGCGAACTCCAGCGTGCTGACCAGGAGCGGCAGGTTGTGGCCGTCGATGGGCCCCAGGTACCGGAGGCCGAATTCCTCGAACAGGAGCGCGCTGCCATGGCCGCCCCGGCCGTCCGCGTCGAGCTGGTTGTGGGCCGGCTCCAGCGCCACCGACCCGACGATGCCCTTCAGGGCCTCCTCGGTCTTGGCCCCGAGCATGGCCACCTGTTCGCCCCGGGGCAGGCGCTTGAGCCAGTTGGTGAACTCTCGGGCGAGCCGGTTGTACCGCGGGCTGGCCGTCAGCTTGCCAAGGTACTCGGCGACGGCCCCGACATTCTTGGCGATCGACCACTCGTTGTCGTTGAGGATGCCGATGAAGCGCTTCGTGGTGCACTTGATGTTGTTGAGCGCCTCGAAACTGATGCCGTTGGTCAGGGCCGCGTCGCCGAAGATGCAGACCACGTTCTCGTCGGTCTTCTTCTGGTCCCGCGCGGCGCACATGCCCAGCGCCGCCGAGAGCGCCGTGCCGGCATGCCCGGCACCGTAGCAGTCGTGGTCGCTCTCGGTGCGGAGAGCGAACCCGTTGAGGCCGTCGGTGGTGCGGATGGTCCGGAAGCGGTCCCGCCGACCGGTCAGGATCTTGTGGACGTAGACCTGGTGGCTGACGTCCCATACGAACTTGTCCCTGGGGGTCTCGAAGACCCGGTGGAGGGCGATCGACAGCTCCACCACCCCGAGATTGGGACCAAGGTGCCCGCCGCTCTTGGCCAACCCTTCGATCAACTCCTGGCGGATGTCGGCGGCCAGTTCGGTCAGTTGCTCCGGGGTCAACTTCTTGACGTGCGACGGGTGATCGACCATTTCGAGATAGCGGCTCATGGGGTTGGGACTGCGGGGAAAAACTGGGATGCGGCGGCGCGGCGCGGGCGGTTTCAGGGCGTTTAGGCGGCGCCGGGGCCGTCGTCGCCCACGGGACGCGTCGTAAGAACCCCGTCGAGGTTCTCCTCGAGACGCCGGACCTTCACCTCGGCCTCGCCCAGGCGGTCTTGGCACAACTTGGCGAGCACGGCGCCCTCCTCGAAGCGCTGGATCAACTGGTCCAGCGGCAGGTCGTCGGACTCCATCGCCTCGACGATGGACTCAAGCTTCCTGAGGGCCTCCTCGAAGGACACCTCGGCCGCCGACGTGACGGTCTGCACACCCTGTGACACGGGCGCAAAATGCGTCGAAACCCACCGGATTGCCTAGCGGTATTTTGCAGGGGAGGCGCCGTCGCCCCGGGGAGCGCCGTCTCCGCCTTTGGGGTTTCCCTCCAGCCCCGGAAGGCGTTTGATGGGCGTCGTGCTGAGCGTCCTGCGGATCAAGAACCTGGCCCTCGTGGCGGATCTCACCCTGGAGCTGGAGCCGGGGTTCTGCGCCATCACCGGCGAGACCGGAACCGGCAAGTCGGTGATCCTCGGCGCCTTGAACCTGGTCCTCGGCCGCCGGGCCGACCGCGGCGCCCTCCGGTCTGGGGCCGACGCCTGCTCGGTGGAGGCCGTCTTCGAGGTGGGGTCCCTGGCCGGTCGTCTGGGGCCGTTCCTCGAGGAGCGGGGGCTCGAGCCCTGCGAGGCCGGGCAACTGGTGCTGAAGCGCTCCTTCACCGCCTCCGGAACCAACCGACAGTTCGTCAACGGCAGCGCGACCACGCTGGCCACCCTCGAGGAGATGGGCGGGTGGCTCATCGACCTGCACGGGCCGCACGACCACCAGTCACTGCTCCATCCCCGGTTGCAGTTGAGCCTCGTGGACGCCTATGGCGGTCTCGACGCGCTTCGAGAGGCCTTCGCCGGGCACCTTCACCACCGGGCGCGGTTGCGGGAGGCCAAGGCGGCGCTGATTGTCGACGAGCGCACCTACGCTCAGCAGCTGGACCTGCTCCGACACCAGGTCCGCGAGATCACCGAGGCCCGCCTCCGCCCCGGCGAACGGGCCGAACTGGAGGCCGAGCATTCACGGGTGGCCAACGCGGCACGGCTGCAGGAGCTCACGCAGGGTGCCCTTGGCACCCTCGGCGATGCGGACGATGCCACCCTCACGAGCCTGGGGGCGGTCGGCCGGTCGCTGCAGGAGCTGGCACGCATCGATCCGGGAGCCCAAGCCCTGCTCGACCTGCAGGGGCAGGCCACCGACCTGCTCCGGGACCTCCAGGCGGGACTTTCACGGTATGCCGACCGCATCGAGGTCGACCCGTCGCGCCTGGCGGCCCTCGAGGAGCGGCTCGACCTCCTCCAGTCGCTCCAGCGCAAGTACGGCGGGACGCCCGAGGAGGTGCTGGCCTTTGGGGCCGAGGCGCGCGCCCGCCTCGAGGCGCTCGAGGGGCGCGACGCCGAGCTGGAGCGGATCGACGCCGGATTGAGGGAGGTGGAGTCGAGGTTGGCCGCGTGCGGACGACAGCTCTCGGAACACCGCCGGGCGGTGCTGCCCGGACTGAACCGGGCCGCCGAAGGCGAACTGGCCAGCCTCGGTTTCCGTCAGAGCCGCTTCGAGGCCGGCCTGTCCCATGATCCCGACACCGCCCGGGCGACCGAGACCGGGATGGACCGCATGGAGTTCCAATTCGCCCCCAACCCCGGTGAACCCGCCAGACCCCTGCGGTCCATCGCCTCGAGCGGCGAACTGGCGCGCGTGATGCTGGCCCTCAAGACCGTGCTGGCCGACCAGGACACCGTGCCGGTGCTGGTCTTCGACGAGGTCGACGCCAACGTCGGTGGCGAGACCGCCCATGCCGTCGGCCAAAAGATGGCCACCATCGCATCGCGTCACCAGGTGCTCTGCATCACCCACCTCGCCCCGGTGGCCGCCGCCGCCGGCACGCACTTCCAGGTGATCAAGGAGGTGCGGGACGGCCGGACCGAATCCCGGATCCAGCGTCTCGATCGCGCGGAACGCGTGGCGGAGCTGGGACGGATGCTCGGCGGCGGACAGGCCGCGCAGTGGCATGCCGAGGACCTCCTGAAGCCATCGGGGAACCGGCCGGCCTGAGCCGACGATTCCCGGGAGTCCCATCATGCCGTCGCCTGAACCCGTCACCGCCACGATCGCCTGGCGCTTCGACCTGGCCCTCACCCATGCCTGGGCCATCGCGACCGATGTGCGCTCCGGACGGATCGGCGGCAAACGCCATTGCCCGGTCGTCTTCCTGGAATTGACCGACCGCGCCGGTCGCCGCGGCCTTGGCGAGGCCTCGCCGTCCACACAATACCGGGAGACCCCCGGGACCGTGGAGGCGTTCCTCCGCCGCATCGACCCGTCCCGCCTTTCCTTTGATGATCTCCCGGGCTCGCGGTCCTACCTCGAATCGCTGCCCGATCCGAGCATGCCGGCCCGGTGTGCGGTGGACGTCGCCCTGCTGGATGGCGCGGCTCGGGCCGCCGGCCTGCCGCTGCACCGGTTTCTCGGCCTCGGGTTCCCGGCCTCCGGAGCGGTCTCCTCGTTCACGATCGGGCTCGACACGCCGGAGCGGATGGAGGCCAAGGCCCGGGAGGCCGCACGTTTCCCCGTGCTCAAGATGAAGCTCGGCGCCCCGACCGACGCCGCCAACCTGGCGGCCGTCCGGCGGACGCTGCCGGGCAAGCCCTTGCGGGTCGACGCCAACGCCGCCTGGAAGACCCGGGAGGAGGCCCTTGAGCGGATCCGGTCCCTGACCGGGCACGGCCCCATCGAGTTTGTCGAGCAGCCCATGCCGCCCGACGTCCCCGAGGCCGACGCGATCTGGCTGAAGGAGCGGTCGCCGTTGCCCCTGGTCGGGGACGAGTCCTACCAGGATGCCCGCGACGCCGACCGGTGTGCCCGCTGCTTCCACGGGGTCAATGTGAAGCTCGTGAAGACCGGCGGCGTCACCGCGGCCAAGGAGGCCCTCGAGGCGGCCCGCCGGCTCGGTCTCAAGACCATGCTGGGCTGCATGATCGAGTCCTCCGTGCTCATCAGCGCCGCCGCGCATCTGGCCTCCCTGACCGACTGGCTGGACCTCGACGGAAACGTGCTGATCGACAACGACCCCTTCCAGGGCGTGGTCAACCTCGACGGCCGGCTGACCTTCGATGGGGCCCCCGCCCACCTCGGCCTCCAGACGGCGCCGCGTGCGGGCCTTCCCCCCGTCCCGTCGCCGGTCCATTGAATCCGCGCCGCAGGCGGTCCCAAACGAAGTTCCCGACGAGGCCCCAAAAGCGGCACGGGCGGGATTCCCGGAGGAACCCCGCCCGATGCGCGGACCGTCACGGCAGGCCCTCAGGCCTGGGCGGCGGCCGGGCTCTCGCCCTCCCCGACGGCGCCGCCGGCGGGAATGACCGTGCCCATCACCGGCCGCTTGCCCTTGTGCCACCAGACCACCAGCGCGCTGGCGATGTAGATGGAGGAGTAGGTACCGGTAAGGATGCCGACCAGGAAGGTGAAGGCGAAGTCGTTGATCGCTCCGCCCCCGAAGACATACAGCGAGACCGTGGCCAGGAACACGGTGCCCGAGGTGATGATCGTCCGGCTCAGCGTCTGGTTGAGGGCCCGGTCGATCAGGGAGGTGAACGACCCGCCGACACCCATCTTCAGGTCCTCGCGGATGCGGTCGAAGATCACGATGGTGTCGTTGATGGAGAAGCCGATGATGGTCAGCAGCGCCGCGACGAAGGTGGCGTTGAACTGGCGTCCCTCGCCGGCCAGGCCGGTCAGGCAGTACCAACCGATGGTCATGAGCACGTCGTGGGCGACGGCCACCACCGCGGCGACCGCGAAGCTGAACTCGTAGCGGAAGGCCACGTAGACGAGGATGCCGAAGAGCGACAGCACCGAGGCGATCACGCCCGATTTCTGGATCTCCTTGCCGATGGTCGCACCGACCGAGTCCATGCGGACCCGCTCGAACTTCGACTCGGGGAAGGCCTTCTTCAGAACCTCCTCGGCCTTCAGACCCGCATCCTTGGCGGCGGTGATGGACAGGTACTCCCGTCGACTGTCCCCGGCCCCCTCGGTCTGGTACTGGATGCGGGTTTCGCCAATGCCGCCCTTGGTGAGGGTCTCGCGAACCTTCTCGGTGTCCACCCGCTGGGCGAACCGCAGTTGCAGTTCGTCACCGCCGGCGAACTCGATGCCCAGCATGTTGTTGCCGCGGACGAAGATCCCGTAGCCGATGCCCACGACGATGAGCAGCCAAGAGGCGATGAATGCAGGCCTGGCGAAGTTCAGGAAGCGGATGTTGGTGCCCTTGATGATGTGCAGCATGGGCAGCGACCTGAGGATGTTCTTGGCCAGGAGGAAATCGAAGATCAGGCGGGTAACCACCAGCGCGGTGAACATCGAGACGCACAGACCGACCGTCAACGCCACGCCGAAGCCCTTGATGGGTCCGGTGCCCATGAGGATGAGTAGCACCGACGAGATCAGCGTCGTCAGGTTGGAATCGAAGATCGTCCCGAATGCCTTGTCGTAGCCCGAGGCGACGGCCCCACGCACCGACTTGCCTGCGGCCAATTCCTCGCGCATGCGCTCGTAGATCAGCACGTTGGCATCCACCGCCATGCCGATGGTGAGCACGATGCCGGCGATGCCCGGCAGGGTGAAGGTGACATCGAGCGAACACATCACCCCGAGCATGATGACGAGGTTGAGGATCAGCGCCACGTTGGCGACCAGGCCGGCCGCCAGGTAGTAGACGATCATGAACACGGCGACGGCCCCGACGCCCAGCAGCGTGGCGGTCTTGCCGGAGGCGATGGCGTCCGCGCCCAGGGAGGGATCCACGCCACGCTCCTCCTTGACCTCCAGGGGCGCGGCCAGCGGGTTCTCCAGCGAGGTCGCCAGCTCGAAGGCCTCCTTGTCGGTGAAGGAACCGGTGATCTGGCCATTGCCGCCCACGATGGGCCCGTTGATGCGGGGTGCGGAGATCACCTCGCCGTCGAGGATGATCGCCAGACGCTCACCGACGGCGGCCTGGGTGATCTCGGCGAAGAGCTGGGCGCCCTCCTGCTTGAGGCTGAAGCTGACGTAGGGCGATCCGGTCGCCGGATCGTGACCGACACCGGCACCCTCGACGTGCTTGCCCGAGAGCCCCCGCTCAGGGCTGCGCTTCACCAGGATGGGCAGCGGCACGCGCTGTCCCGGGGTGCCCGAGGGCACCATCTCGAACATGCGCACGTAGCCCGGGGGCACCACGCCGCGGGACAACTGGGCCTCGTTCTCGGGATGCACCATCCGGAACTCGAGGAAGGCGGCCTTCTGGATCTGGGCCTTGGCCTGCTGCTTGTCGGCCTCGCTCAGGCCCGGCAACTGGACCAGGATGCGCCCGCCACCGGCCGGCGCGATGACCGGCTCGGCGACGCCGAAGCGGTCCACCCGGCGACGCAGGACCTCGACCGCCTGCTCGGCGATAAAGTCGGTGTTCATCGCGACGCCGGCATTGGTCAGGGCCCGGCTCATGTCCATCTCCAATAGGAACTGGGTGCCTCCCTGGAGGTCGAGGCCCAGGCGGAACTGCCCGGCGGCCGAGCGCTGCACGCGGTTGAGGATGCCCCGGTTGAGGTCGCGTTCGACGGCGACATTGACGTAGTTGCTCGGGAAAAAGGGCCGGATGTCGTTGGTGCCGATGGCAACGAGCAGGTTCGAGTAGGTGATCCCCGGCAGCTTGTCGGTGTTCGAGGCGTCCAGCTGCTGGGCCTTCTTGACGATCTCGTCGAAGGCCTTGTTGGGGGTCGAGGACTGCTGCTCGAAGGCCTCGATCAGGTTCTTCGAGGTCGGCGGGTAGATCTCGCCGGCCGACCAGGCGATGACCAGGAGGACCAGGACGAGTTTCCAGAGATGACTGCGGTTCATGGGGAAAAACAGGAATTCAGGGGTGGCCGTGGAGGTCAGGAGGCCGGGGTGCCTGGCGCCACCTCACCGATGGCGGCCTTGGTCACCTCGAGCTTGGACTCGCCTGAGCGAAGGGTCACGGAGTTGTCCTTGATGCCGACGACCACGCCCACAATCCCGGAGGTGGTGGTCACCTTGTCGCCGGCCTTGAGTTCACTGACGAGCTTGGCCTGCTCCTTGGCCCGCTTCTGCTGCGGCCGGATGAGCATCACATAGAAGATGATGCCGATGAACACCATCATGCCCACCTGTGTGAACATTTGTTTCTTCGTGTCCGCTTCGGACATGGGAGGCCCGCCCTGGGCCAGGATCGCGACGTAGGTTTGGGATAGCATGTGAGGCAACGTGAAGCGCGGAGACTACGGAGGACGGGGCTCTTGGCAAGCGCCTGTTCCGGAAGGGTGCCTAGGGAATATGCCGAAGAGGCCGGTCTTGTGGGTCACCCCGTCACACCGAGCCGCTACCGCCACCCGCCCCGGCCCGACCGGATCCCGGGCTCGGCAACGCGGACGGAACCTGCTCGACTCGGGGCGTGAAACTCCAGGATCTGCATCTCGGTCAGCGCGTCCTCCACCCCCAGCATGGCGAGGGGGTCGTCAAGGCCATCAACGAATTCGCCGCCGAGATCCTCTTCCTCGAGGGCCGCAAGCCCGTCGAGCCGGAAAGCGGCGGTCTGGCACCGGCCGAGCCGCAGGCCGGCCTTTCCGGCCTCTCGATGCCGCTGGAGACCCTGCTCACCCGGGTGGTGGATGCGACGGTCGATCGACTGGGCGTCGAGCGCCCGGATGGCTCCGTCCACGAACTGGCCTCGCGGTGGAAGGCCGGCCGGATGGTGCTGCAACCGGCCGACCCGTCGCTCCAGGCCAAGGAAGTCGACCTGGAGACCTTCTTCCACAAGCTCGTGATGATGCGCAACCAACTCCGGGTGCTGGAGCAGAAGATCAACGCCAGCGAGACCTTGTCCTCGGCCGAGAAGTTCGACTGGCAGCAGTACATCACCCGGTGCTACGGTTCGATGACCACCTTCAACCTGCTCTTCAAGGACAAGGAATCGAATTTCTGACCGGGGGAAGACCACGGCGCCGTGCGCCGGCCCCGACGGGGCTTGCCATTCGCGCCGTTGGCCCAAGACTCCCGACCCGACGCCTCCACCGCCACCGGAAACCTTGCCATGCACCTCGCGACGCTCGACTGGGTCATCATCGCCGCCACCTTCCTCCTCTACCTCGCCATCGGCCTGTTCGTCGGCAAGTCGGCGGGCAAGGACTACGAGAGCTACTTCCTGAGCGGCCGCACCATGCCCTGGTGGCTGCTGGGAACCTCGATGGTCGCGACGACCTTCGCCACCGACACCCCGAATCTGGTGGCGGGGATCGTCCGCAAGGACGGCGTGTTCGGCAACTGGGTCTGGTGGGCCCTCCTGCTCACCGGCACCACCACGGTCTTCCTCTTCGCCAAGCTCTGGCGGCGCAGCGGCATGATGACCGACATCGAGTTCTATGAACTGCGCTACTCGGGCCGGCCGGCGGCCTTCCTGCGCGGGTTCCGTGCGGTCTACCTCGGGATCTTCTTCAACATGCTGGTGATGGCCAACGTCTCGCTCGCGGCCATCAAGATCGGCGGCGTGATGTTCGGCCTGGACCCGGTGAAGACCATCGCGGTGGCCTCGGTGATCACGGTGGCCTACAGCATGGTGGGCGGGCTCACGGGCGTCCTGCTGACGGATCTCGTCCAGTTCGTCATCGCCATGGTGGGCGCGGTCTGGGCGGCGGTGCACGTGGTCGGGCTGCCGCAGGTCGGCGGCCTCTCCAAGCTGCTGGCCGACCCCAGGGTCCAGGCCAAGATGAGCGTCGTGCCCGACTTCGCCTCCACGCCCCACGACGTGGTGATGGCGGTGTTCCTGATTCCCCTGCTCGTGACCTGGTGGAGCATCTACTACCCGGGGGCCGAGCCGGGCGGCGGCGGGTATGTGGCCCAGCGCCTCCTGGCCGCCAAGAACGAAAAGCACGCCCTCGGAGCCTGCCTGTTCTTCAACGTCATGCACTATGCCCTGCGTCCATGGCCGTGGATCCTGGTGGCGCTGGCCTCGATGGTCGTCTTCCCCGACGTGGCCTCGCTCCAGGCGCGGTTTCCACACCTCGATCCGAAGATCGTGCAGGACGACCTGGCCTACCCGGCCATGCTCACCTTCCTGCCCCCCGGCCTGATGGGCATCATGGTGGCATCGCTGGCGGCGGCCTACATGAGCACCATGTCTACCCAGGTGAACTACGGATCGTCCATCGTGGTCAGCGACCTGTACCTGCGCTTCATCAACCCGAAGGCCGGGGACGCGCAACAGGTGTGGCTCGGCCGGGTCGTCACCATGGCCCTGATGGCCGCGTCCTGCTGGCTGGCGCTCCAACTCCAGGACGCCCTGTCGAACTTCAACCTGATGATGCAGGTGGGGGCGGGTACCGGCCTGGTGCTCATCCTCCGGTGGTTCTGGTGGCGGATCAACGCCGCGGCCGAGATCGCCGCCATGACGTTGTCCTTCGGCATGGCGCTCTTCTGGAGGCTCTCCTCGGCGGCCGACGGCGTGCCGGAGTGGAAGCGCATGGTGATCGGCGTGGCGGTGACCACCGTGGGTTCGCTGGCGGTGGCCCTGCTGACCGGACCCACGGCCACCGACACCCTCCGCGAGTTCTACCGGCGGGTGCAGCCCGGCGGGGCCGGCTGGAAGCCCGTCCTCGACCGGGCGGGCCATGAGCGGGTGCAGTTGCAGGACACTTCGCTGGGCCATGGTTCCGACCTCGGGGCCGGCATCGCCTGCTCCGTCCTCGCCTCCTTCGGCATCTGGGCGCTCATCTTCGCCGGCGGATGGGCCATCTACGGCCACTGGGGACGGGCCGGCGCGGCCCTGGCGGTGACCCTGGTCTGCGGGGCGCTCTTGCCGACGTTCATCGGACGTCTGCGCATCCGCGACTGACCCGGCCGTCATCGCGGTCAAGGGCCGGGGACGTGATCCGGGGTTGCTCCGGCCCCGCCTGCCCCACCATGCTCGCGGCGCCAGGGACGCCGGATCGCCGGTGGACCGGCAACCCGAACCCATGGCCGGACCCTCCATGACCCCCTCGCCGGGAACCCGTGTCGTCCGACACGCCGGCGACACGATGACCTTCGTCCTCCGGGTGCCCGACGGCGGCACGGCCTCCGGCTGGGAGGGCCGGTTGCGGACCAACCTCGGCCGCGCCGGGCGGGTGCGGGACGAGATCCTCCAGTCCCACTTCGGGAAGCTGCCCCTGGCCGGCGCGGCCTGGCGCGACCTGCCGCTGGAACCGACCGCCGACGGCGCCTGGTCCCTGACCGTGCCCCTCACCGAGGTTGGCTACTTCCAGGCCAAGGCCTACGCCATCGACCCGAGGGGCTTCCAGCACTGGCCGGCCGGCGCGGACGTGGGCATCAGCATCCAGCCGTCCTGGACGCGCACGGCCAACACGGTGTACTGCGCCTTCCCCCGGATGTTCGGTGACTGGTCCAAGCGCCGGCTCTCCACGGCGAACGACCACCACACCCCGATCCTCAAGGCCCTCGACCAGGAGGGCTTCACGGTGATCCCGCCCAGCGGGACGCTCCGCTCCGTCATCGCCGAGCTGCCCCACATCGTGGACCGGCTCGGCTGCCGGATCGTCCACCTGCTGCCGGTCAGCCCTACGCCCACCACCTTCGCGCGCTTCGGCCGCTACGGTTCGCCCTACGCCCTGCAGCACCTCACGCTGGTGGACCCCGCTCTCGTCGAGTTCGACCGCAGGACCACCGGCGTGGACCAGTTCCGCGAGCTGGCCCGCGCGGTGCACGCCCGCGGCGCACGCCTGATGCTCGACCTGGTGATCAACCACACCGGCTGGGGCAGCGCCGAATGGGAACAGCATCCCGAATGGTTCGTCCGCAAGGGCGACGGCGAGTTCGAGAGCCCCGGTGCCTGGAATGTCGTCTGGGAGGACCTGGTCGAGATGGACCAGCGCCACGTCGCCCTCTGGGACTACCTGGCGGACGCCTTCCTGGTCTGGTGCCGGCGCGGGGTGGACGCCTTCCGATGCGACGCCGGCTACAAGGTCCCGCCCCACGTCTGGCAATTCATCACGGCGAAGGTGCGGCGCGAATTCCCCGACACGGTCTTCCTGCTCGAGGGCCTGGGAGGTCCCTGGGAGGCCACGGAGGCCTGCCTCGCCGACGGCGGGATGCAATGGGCCTACAGCGAGCTCTTCCAGAACCATGGCGCCCTGGGGATCAGCGGCTACCTCGACCACCACCTCCAGGCAAGCGGCCGGTCGGGCGTGCTGATCCACTACAGCGAGACCCACGACAACTCCCGCCTCGCGGCCAATGGCGGCGTGCCCGGCCAGCCCCCCACGCCGGAGGGCCGGCGCTGGTCGCTCTTCAGGAACCGTCTCGCAGCCCTGACCTCGGTGCAGGGCGGCTTCGGCTTCACCGCCGGGGTGGAGTGGTGCGCCACCGAGCAGATCAACGTGCACAGCAGCCGCGGGCTGGCCTGGGGTGCCAACGACTCCATCGTGGGCGAGTTGGCCAACCTCAACCGGCTGGTTTCCCATCATCCCTGCTTCTTCGACGGGGCGGTGCTGGAGCGGGTGAGCCAGCCGCACGCACCGGTCTACGCGCTGGTCCGACGCTCCGCCGACGGCCTCGATGCGGTGCTGGTGCTGGCGAACACGGAGTTCGAGGAAACCCGCTCGGTGGAATTGCCCTGGAGCCTCTTCGAATCCCTGCTCTGTCCGTCGATCGACCTGGTGGGTCATGCCGAGGCGCCACGGCTCGAAGCCGTGCCCCCCGGGCGGAGCGGGTCGTCCGAGCCTCCCGAGGCGGTGCGCATCACCGTGGGTCCCGGGGCCACCCACTGCCTCTCGGCGACCACCACGCCCCGCGGCCTGTCCGGGGACGCCTACCGGGAGGCCCGCAGCCGGGCCGACTGGGGGGCGGCCTGCCGGAGCAGGATCACGGGCGGCCTGCCGGTCGCGCCATGGGACTGGCGCGCGTTGGCCGACGAAGTGGACCAGGACCCGGAGCGGTTCCTGGCTCGTCACCTCCGCCTGCGTCCGCGGGGTACCTCCGCCTCGCCGGGGGAGCCTCCCGTGACCGATCCCGATCCCGGCGCCGGAACCGCCGCCTACCGACCCGTCGTGGTGTGGGGGCCGGCCGACCGCACCCGAATCACGCCCGTGCCCCCGAGCCACTGGGTCCTCGTCCGCGACGCCGATCCGTTCCACTGGACGGTGCGCCCGGACGGCGGCGGCCTGGAACAACATGGGGAGTCGATCCCCACGCGCACCGGCCATGTCGCCGCGATCCCGCCCGAGGGCCTGCTCGGAGGCGTCCGACTGGAACTCGAACGGCACGCCTCCGCGGCCCCGCCCATCTCCGGCCTCCTCACCTGGCTGGACGCGCGGCCCAAGGACCTGCCCTCCGTTCCGCCCGACCCGTCGAACTCCCGGGTGCTGCTCACCAACGGCCGGGGCGCGATGGCCCGCCTGTGCCTGGATCTCGGGCGGATCCACTCGAAATACGACTGCGTCCTCGGCGCGAACCTTCACCCGGATGTTCCGGTCGACCGCCACGTGCTGGCCAAGCGGATCCGCCTGTGGGTCAACGCCGACGGCTTCATCTCGCCGCTCGACGCCACCAACCTGGTCCACGTCGAGACGCCGGCGCCCACCCACTGGCGGTTCATCGCCAACGCCGGGGACGGGCGGAGCGCGGAAATCCGGGTCGTGGCGGACCTGCTCGAGGGCCGCAACACCACGGTCTTCCAGTTCAGCCGCCCGACCGCGGCCAGCCATGATTCGCGGTTTGGCCGGCCACTGCCACCGGGGTGCGAGGTGCGTCTGGTCGTCCGGCTCGACCTCGAGGATCGGAATTTCCATTGGGAGACCCGCCTCAACCCCGAGGCCGAGGCGGCCTTCCTGAGGGCCACGCACGCCCTCGAACGCGGTGGGGACGGCAACGGCTCGGCGGGGGAGCCACACGGGTTCGTCTTTGAACCGGACCGGGGTTCCCGCCGACTGAAGGCCCGCATCAGCCGGGGCCGGTTCCACCCGGCGGTCGAGTGGTGCCGCGACATCCCGCACCCGGTCGAATCGAGCCGGGGCATGCAGGGCAGCGGCGACGCCTACAGCCCGGGCTGGTTCGAGATCCCGCTAGCCCCCGGTGACGCCGCCACGCTCGACGTGTCGGCCGATCCGGACGAGGTCCCCGCCGAGGTGCTCGCAGGCTTCGTGCAGAGCCGCCAGGACTCGGCCGGATGCGCCGGGGCCGTCGCGTCGTGTCCTCTTGAGACGCTGCTGCGCCGTGCCATCGGGGCCTTCGTCGTTCGGCGGTCCGACTCGGTCACGGTCATCGCCGGGTATCCGTGGTTCCTCGACTGGGGCCGCGATTCCCTGATCGCCGCCCGAGGCCTGATTTCCGCGGGACGTCTCGACGAGGTCCGCCAACTGCTGGTGACCTTCGGTCGGTTCGAAGAGGGCGGCACGCTGCCCAATTCCATCCACGGCGAGAACGCCTCGAACCGCGAGACCAGCGATGCGTCGCTGTGGTACGGCATCGTGGTGGAAGAACTGGGCGCGGCGGACCCCGGGGGTCCCATGGCGATCTTGGACCTGCCCACCGGCGACCGGCTTGGGCGGACCGTGCAGGAGGTCCTTCGCTCCATCGCCGGAGGCTACCTCGCCGGGACACCGCAGGGCATCCGGGTGGATCCGGAGAGCGGACTGGTCTGGAGCCCCAGCCACTTCACCTGGATGGACACCAACCACCCGGCCGGCACGCCCCGCCAGGGGTACCCGGTGGAAATTCAGGTGCTTTGGATCCGCCTGCTGCGCCAACTCGAGCGCCTCGGGTGCGCCCCGGCCCCGGGGGGTGAACCGTGGGGCGCCATCGCCCGGCGTGCCGAGGAAGCCTTCCATCGCCTGTTCTGGCTGGAGGACGAGGGGTGGTACTCGGACTGCCTGCACGCCCACCGGGACCACCCGGCCGCCCAGGCGGTGCGCGACAACGCCCTGCGCAGCAACGCGCTGCTGGCCGTGGCGCTCGACCTCGTGGAGGGCGAGCGGGCCCGGCGCACCGTGGCCGCGGCCTGCCGGCACCTGCTGATCCCGGGTGCCCTGCGCTCGCTGGCCCCCCTGCCCGTCCATCCACCGCTGCCGGTCTGGCACCATGGCCGCCTGCTCAACCACCCGGAATTCCCCTACTTGCCCTCCTATGAGGGCGACGAGGACACCCGGCGCAAACCCGCCTACCACAACGGCACGGCCTGGGTCTGGACCTTCCCGAGCTTCTGCGAGGCCCTGGTCAAGGCGTATCCCGGCGATCCTGCCGCCATCGAGGCCGCGCAGGCCTACCTTGGCAGCGTTGGCGGCCTGCTGCTCGGGGGCTGCGTGGGCCACCTGCCGGAGATCCTGGACGGTGACGTGCCCCACCTGCCCCGCGGGTGCGATGCCCAAGCCTGGAGCGTCACGGAGGCCCTCCGGGTGTGGACCTGGCTGCGAAACCCTCCGGGTCGGCCGACCCCGGTGAACCGTCCGCCGGGATAAATCCTTCCCGACGCGCCGGACCGTCTCCTATGCTCACGCCCGCACATGCGCTCGGGCTCCGCTTTCGCCAAACTCCTGGAACAGCTGGTGGGCGGTCTGCTGCTCTTCGCGGTGGCCTGGCTCACCTTCTGGTTCGCCGGGGTCAACCCGAGGGAGTCGGGCGTGGCCTTCGCCGCGATCGGCGTGGCGGCGGTCCTTTGGGGGGTGCGGATCTGGGCCGAGCCTTCCCACCGGTTCCTGTTGCCGCCGGTCACCTGGGCGGTGGCGGCGTTCTTCCTTTACGCGGCTTGGCGGTCACACCGGGCCCCGGTGCCCTACTGGGCGCTGCAGGAGGTCTTCCTCATCGCCGTGTGTGCACTGACCTTCTTCATCAGCCTGCACAACCTGCACCGGCAGGAGACCGCCGGCTGGGTGGTGAACGGATTGCTGGCCACCGGCCTGCTTGTCGCGGCCTACGCCACCGTCCAGTGCGTCCAGAATTCCCAGAAGGTCCTCTGGGCGACGCAGCCCGCCCTCTACTACAAGCGCTTTGGCGGCACCTTCGTGAACCCCAACCACCTGGCGGCCTTCCTGACGCTGTTGTCGCCACTGGCCCTCTCGCAGGCCTTGCTGGGGCGGGGCGGGGCCGTGCCGCGGATCGTCGCCGGCTACGCCGCGCTGATGATGCTCGGGGGCATCGCCGTCACCATGTCCCGGGGCGGGTGGCTGGGGGCGGCGGCCGCGGTGGCCACCTTCTCGCTCTGGCTGCTCCGGCGGCCGCAGCACCGCATCCCCATGGCGGCCCTGATGGCCGTGCTCTGCCTGGGCACGGTGACCTTCCTGTCCCAATCCGAGAAGGCCCGCGCCCGGATCGATTCGCTCACCGCCTCGGGCAAGAAGGACAGCGGGCTCTTCCGCGCGTGGATCTGGAAGCCGGCGCTCCGGATGTGGTCGGACCATCGGCTGGAAGGGGTGGGCCCGGGGCAGTTCGACACGCGGTTCCCGGCCTATCGCACGCCGACAACCCCGCTGAGTCCGCAGCACGTGCACAACGAGTACCTCGAGGTGCTCGTCGAGTACGGGGCGGTCGGCGCCGGCATCGTCGGCATGGGACTGGCGGCCTTCGGCTACGGCCTGTACCGCACCTCGCGGCACGTGGAACGGGGTTCTTCGGACCTCGGGGTCAAACAGAGCAACCGGACGGCCTTCTTCGCCGGCGGCGTCGCCGGCCTGACCGGTCTGGCCGTGCACTGTTTCCTCGACTTCAACCTGCACATCCCCGCCGTCGCCGTCGCCGCCTCGATCGTCGCCGGCATCCTCGTGTCCAACACCCGTTTCGCCACCGAGCGGTTCTGGATCCGGGCGCATCTGCCGCTGCGCCTCGTCGTCACCGGGGCCTTGGGCGGCATGCTCCTTTGGATGGTTCCCTTCGGATGGACCGCCGCCCGCGAGGATCTCCGCCTGCAGCGGGCCCAGGCCCGCCCCGTCGTCGATGACCGGTTCTTCGAGGAACTCGGGAAGGCGGCGGAACTCGCACCCGGCAACCCGGCGACGGCCCACTGGTATGGAGAGGAGAAGCGGCGGCTGAGCTGGCAGGGCAACCCGGGCTGGGAATCCCAGGCGAAGGAGGCGTTGGTGTGGTTCGAGCGCGCCTCGAGACTGGACCCCTTCAACGCCCGGACCCGGGTGTCGATGGGCCTGTGCCACCAATGGCTGGAGGACCTGAAGTCCGCCTCCGCGGAGTTCGAGGCGGCCTTGAGGCTGGGCCCCAACGATGTCCCGGTGCTCAACGCGATGGCCTGGCACCTGATCGTGCGGGGCGACCTCGCCCGGGCCCGCCCGATGGTGGAGCAGTCGCTGGCCATCAATCCGTGGGACAACTGGGAGGCGCGTTTCTATGCCGAGCGCCTGAAGACGACCACACGCTGATTTTACGCATTGGCAACGGGGGGCCTGGCAGCACATCCTTCGGCGATGAGTCCGGCAGCCAAGACCGAATCCGCCACGAGCCTGCACCGAGAAGTCACGGTGCGGAACCGGCAGGGCGTACATGCCCGCCCCTCGGCGTCGTTCGTGAAGCTGGCCAGCCAGTTCCAGAGCGACGTGTTCATCGAGAAGGACGGCGAAACCATCAACGGCAAAAGCATCATGGGATTGCTCATGCTGGCGGCCGGGCCGGGAAGCCGTCTGCGCATCCTCTGCACCGGACCCGACGCCAGCACGGCCCTCGAGGAACTCTGCGCCCTGGTGGATGCCAAGTTCGGCGAGGATTGACCGGCCGGAGGCCCCTCCGAATCCCGGCAACCATCCATGCCCGATCCCGACAACGACCCGGATCCCCAGCCTTCCAACCTGCCATGTCCGACTTCAACATCCACTACGTGGCCAACCTCGCACGCGTCGCCCTGACGCCCGAGGAGGAGCAACGCCTGGGCGGCCAGTTGCAAAACATCCTCGGCTATATCGAGAAGCTCAAACAGGTGGATGTCTCCGGGGTCGAACCCACCGCCCATGCCTTCCCGGTGGTCAACGTCCTGCGCCCGGATGTGGTGACCGGTTCCCTGCCCCACGACGAAGCCCTGCGCAATGCCCCGGCCAAGGCCGGCGGGCTGTTCGTGGTGCCCAAGGTGGTGGAGTGACACGCGCCGCGCGCCGAGGCGGGTCCGCGACCTCAGGCATGGCATCCCACCGGCCGCCTGCCACACCGCGGTCCCAGTTTCGCGGCCTCAGTTTCCTTGCCTCCGGGGCGGGGGCCTCCCATCGTCGCTCATGGCAGACGCGAACCCAGCCCACGCGGTCGATTCCGAGTTCTACCTCCCGGCCTCCGAGTTCTTCCCCGCCCAGCGGCGCACGGCCCTGACCTACGACGACGTCACCCTGGCGACGCTCTACACCGAGATCCTCCCGAAGGAGAGCCAGATCGACGCCCGCCTCGCCGACGGCCTCCACCTGAACATCCCGCTGGTGTCGGCCGACATGGACACCGTCACCGAGGCGCGGATGGCCATCGCGATGGCGCTCAACGGAGGCCTCGGCCTCATCCATTACAACATGGCCGAGAAGGAGCAGCTCTCGGAGGTGTCCCGGGTGAAGAACCATGTGCATGGGCTCATTCAGGACCCTATCCGGGTGCATCCCGAGCAGCACATCGGCGACGTGCTCGAGCTGATCGAGAAGAAGCGCTTCAGCTTCAGCACCTTCCCCGTCGTGGATGGCGCGGGCACCCTGCTCGGACTGCTCCCGGGGCACGTGGTGAAACCTCGGTACGCCCACCGCAAGGTCACCGACGCCCTCACGCCGCGGGCGCAGGTGCGCACCATCCCCGAGCGGGAGCTGGGCGCGGATCCCATTGCGCGGGCGGACCGCTTCTTCACGGAGAACCTCGGCATCCACAAGCTGCTGGTGGTCGACGACCAGGACCGGCTCAAGGGCCTGTTCACGCTGAGCGACATCGAGCGCATCACGCAGGAGAGCGGCGCGGCGCTCAAGCCGGCCCGCGATGCGAAGTTCCGGCTGCTGTGCGGCGCGGCCATCTCGACGGTGCGGCGCAAGGACGGGAGCATCGACCGGGACCGGGTCGTCGGTCATGTCGGGGCGCTCATCGACCGGGGCGTGGACTGCGTGGCCGTGTCGACGGCCCATGGGCACAGCCGCGGGGTGGGCGAGGTGGTGCGGTGGGTGCGCGACGCGTTCCCGGCCCTGCCGATCATCGCCGGCAACGTCACCAGCGCCGCCGGGGTGGAGTTCCTGGCGTCCCAGGGGGCCAATGTCATCAAGGTGGGCCAGGGACCGGGCTCCATCTGCACCACGCGGGTCGTGGCCGGCGTAGGCATCCCCCAGCTCACGGCCCTCTATGTGACTTCCCGGGCGGCCGCCGCCTGCGGCGTCACGCTGCTGGCCGATGGCGGCATCACCAAGTCGGGGGACATCGTCAAGGCGCTCACGCTGGCGCAGGGCGTCATCTGCGGCGGCCTCTTCGCCGGATGCCCCGAGGCGCCCGGCCAGATCGTCGAGATCAACGGCAAGCTCTACAAACAGTACCGGGGCATGGGCAGCCATGCGGCCATGAAGGCCGGATCGGCGGCCCGCTACGGGCACAGCGCCGATGCCACCCGGAAGGCGGCGGCCGAGGGCATCGAGGCCCTGAAGGAGGTGGCCGCCTCCATCGACTCCGTCGTCGCGCAGCTCATCGGGGGCATCCAGTCGGGCATGGGCTATCTCGGGGCGGCCAGCCTGCCGAGCCTGCGCGAGCGGGCCCGGTACGTGCGGGTCAGCCCGGCCGGCCAGCGCGAGGCCTCGCCGCACGACGTGATCGAGGTGAAGACCCCGGTAGGATCGGCCGAGAAGGCCTGAGCGATGATCCCGCTTCCTGCGCCCAACGGGATCCACGCCCGGTTCGCCGTCTTGGCACCCGACGTCTTCCGGCTTCGTGTCGGGCAGGAAAACGGCCCGGCGACTCCTCCCTCGGGGGCCGTTGTGGACCGACCGGCCCCGGAGGTTTCCGCAACCGTCCGCCGGTCCCGGACTGGGATCCGCATCACCACGGCCTCGGGAGAATTCCACTGGAATGGCCGGACCTGTGCCTGGGAACTGATGGACCGGCGTGGCTTGGTCGCCTTCCGCTCGCGGGGCGGATCCACCGGATTCGACCACGAAGGACGCCCCGGCTTCGCCCTCGATCTGGCCGACCGCGAGGCCCTCTTCGGGATGGGTGAGGGCACGGGCATTCTCGACCGCCGGGGCACGGTCCGTGAGTTTTGGAACATCGACGTGCTGGGCCACGCCCCCGCGATCCACCCGGCCCTGTCCTCGCTGTATGTCGCCATCCCGTTCGCGCTCTCGCTGCGCGAGGGGCGCGCGGCCGGTCTCTTCTGGGACAATCCCGGGCGGCAACGCTGGGACCTCGGTGCCACCGACCCCCGTCGATGGGATCTGCGGGCCGGGACCGGGATCATCGACCTGTTCCTCTTCCTCGGCCCGACAGTCGAGTCGGTGGTCCGAGGCTACAGCCGCCTGACCGGCACGATGCCGATGCCCCCGGAGTGGGCGCTCGGCTACCACCAGTCGCGCTACAGCTACGAGACCCAGGCGCGCGTCGAGGCCGTGGCCCGGGAATTCCGCCGGCGCGAACTCCCCTGCGACGCGCTCTACCTGGACATCCACCACATGGACGGATACCGGGTGTTCACCGTGGGCGAAGGGTTCCCCGACCTGCCGGCGATGACCCGTCGGCTGGCTCGGAACGGGATCCGCACCGTCGCGATCGTCGATCCCGGGGTGAAGGACGACCCGCGGTTCCCGGTCCTGCGCCGGGGTCGCCGCCGCAAGGCGTTCGTCGAGGCGCCCGGCGGCACCGGCGACCACATCGGCCGCGTCTGGCCCGGGGCGTCGAGATTTCCCGATTTCCTGAATCCTGCGGTGCGCCGGTGGTGGGGCGACGAGCAACGGGCCCTGCTCGACCAGGGAATCGACGGCATCTGGAACGACATGAACGAGCCGGCCGATTTCGACCGGCCGGACAAGACCCTGCCGCCCGCGGCCCGCCACCACACCGGGGACGGGGTCCATCCCCACGCCGCGGTGCACAACCTCTACGGGCAGGCCATGGCCCAGGCGTCGCGGGACGGGTTGCTCCGACACCGCCCTGGCCAGCGCCCCTTCGTGGTCACACGGGCCGGGTATGCCGGCATCCAGCGCCACGCCATCGTCTGGACGGGCGACACCTCCTCGCACTGGGAGCACCTGCGGGAGGCCGTGCCGATGCTGCTCAACCTCTCCCTCAGCGGCGTGCCCTTCTGTGGCGGCGACGTGGGCGGGTTCCTGGGCAACGCCTCGGCCGAACTGTTCGTCCGGTGGCTGCAGTTCGCCGCCTTCACCCCCTTCTTGCGGAACCACAGCAACCTCGGCACCCGCGACCAGGAGCCCTGGGCCTACGGCCCGGAGGTCGAGGCCGTCGCCCGCGAAACGCTGCGTCTGCGCTACCAACTGATCCCCTACCTGTACGGGCTGGTCCGGCAGGCAGCCGACACGGGCGATCCGGTGATGCGGCCCCTGCTCTGGCACCATGCCAACGACCCGGTCGCCGTCGCCTGCAACACGCAGTTCCTCGTCGGACGCGACCTGCTCGTCGCCCCGGTGCTCGAGCCGGGCTGCCCGTCGCGCAGCGTCTATCTGCCGAACGACGTGTGGTACGAGTTCTGGACCGGGGAACGGCGGGTCGGAGGCCGCCCGGTGCTGGCCGACACCCCCCTCGACCGAATCCCCATCTACGTCCGGGCCGGCGGTCTGTTGCCGCTGGCACCGGTCCGCAACTCCACCCGGGAGGTGGCCGGGGACACCGTCGCACTGCACCTGTGGCCAGGCCCCGAGGGCTCGCTGCTTTGGTACGAGGACGACGGGGTCTCGCTGGACCACGGCACCGGGGCCTTCCACCGGCGACTCATCACCCAGGAACGCCGCGGCCGCACCACCCGGGTAGGTTTCGGCCCGGCCGAGGGCCGGTTCCCGAGCCGCCTGCGGACCTGGAGGCTGGTGTTCTGGCATCTCCCGGCAACCGCGCGCGTCCGGATCGCCGGGGTGCCCCAGGAATCTCCGGGCAGTCCCGGCGTCGCGGACGGTCTGCTCGTCGTCGATGTGCCCCAACGCGCCGATGCCTTCGAGGTCCGGGTCGTCGGGGGATCAGTTTGAACGCCCGGTCGGTGGGCCGGCGGTGAACCTTGTCCCGGCCCCGCCCGGCTCGATGCTTGCGATCCCGGCGGCTTGTGGGGAATCTCCACCCCATGATCTCCCCGAAGGCCTTCCGGCAGACCGCGGTCCTCGCCCTCTGGGCGGCAGGCATCGTTCTCCAGGCCGCCCAGGAGACGATCCCGATCAACGAGGTCGAGGAGGCCGTGCCACCCTACACGCTGCCCGAGGTCCTCACCTTCTGCGACGGCCGCCGGGTGGAATCGGCCCGGGACTGGACCAGACGCCGGGCGGAACTCCTGCGCCTGTTCGAGGACCATGTCTACGGGCGCGTGCCCAAGGGGCTGCCCAGGGCGCCGGGCCGGGTGGTTGAAACCCGACGGGACGCCCTCGGCGGCAAGGCCGTCCGGCAGCGCATCCAGGTGCCCCTGACCCGGGGTCCACGGCCGGTGCTGATGGACCTGCTGGTCTACCGTCCCGCCTCGGCGACCGGTCCCGTGCCGGTGTTCCTCGGGCTGAACTTCGACGGCAACCACACCGTCACGGCGGAGACCGATATTCCGCTGGCCCGGGGCTGGGTCGCCAACCGGCCGCGCAGCGGGGTGACCAACCATGTGGCCGCCGAGGCCAGTCGCGGCACCGACACGGCGGCGTGGCCCATCGAGCGGATCCTCGGGCGCGGATACGGCCTGGCAACCGCCTACTACGGCGACATCGAGGCCGACTTCAATGGCGGATGGCGTCACGGGCTGCGCGGCACCGTCGCCGGTACCGGGCCCGGCTCCCGCTTCGCCCCGGAAGATTGGGGTGCCATCTCGGCCTGGTCGTGGGGGCTTTCCCGGGCGCTCGACCAACTGGCCCGCGACCCGGCCATCGACGCCGGGAAGGTGGCGGTGATCGGGCACTCCCGGCTGGGCAAGACGGCCCTCTGGACGGGAGCCCGGGACCCCCGCTTCGCCCTGGTCATCGCCAACGAATCCGGCGAGGGCGGCGCGGCGCTGGCCCGGCGCTTCTTCGGCGAGACCACGCTGCGCATCAACACGAGCTTCCCGCACTGGTTCAACGGGCGCTTCAAGGACTACAACCACCGGGTTCCTGACCTGCCGGTCGACCAGCACGAACTGGTGGCCCTCGTGGCGCCACGACCGGTCTACATCGCCAGCGCCGAGCAGGATCGGTGGGCCGACCCGAAGGGCGAATACCTCAGCGGCTGGCATGCCGGCCCGGTGTATCGACTGCTGGGACGGGAGGGGCTCCCGGGGCCGGACCTGCCCGCGCTGAACCGGTCGGTGGGTGATTCCGTCGGCTACCATGTCCGCACCGGTGCCCACGCCTTGACCGGGGCCGACTGGGAGTTCTATCTGGACTTCGCAGACCGGCACCTGCGCCGCGACAGTCGTTGATCCCCCTCCCCACCCCGAACCGGACCCGCCCATGACATCCCCGATCCGGATCCTCCCCACCCGCCTGCTCCGCCCCCTCTGCCTGATCGCCTTCCTCGCGCTCGGGCGAGCGGCCCTCGCCCAGGACTGGGCCAAGGCTCGCCTCGAGAAATCACCCCGCCATCTCGAATGGGTCACCGTGCGCCATGGCGACCGGGAGGTTCGCTGCTGGGTCGCCTACCCCGAGGTGAAGGACAAGGCCACCGCCGTCGTGGTCATCCACGAGATCTTCGGACTGACCGACTGGGTTCGGGGCGTCGCCGACCAACTCGCCGAGGCCGGGTACATCGCCATCGCGCCCGACCTGCTCTCTGGCTCCGGGCCGAAGGGCGGCGGCACCGAGTCGCTGGGCGGGCCCGACGGTGCGCGGGCCAAGATCGGATCGCTCCCGCCCGACCAGATCACCGCCGATCTGACGGCTGCCGTGAAATACGTCCGAGCCCTGCCTGCCTGCAATGGCAAGGTGGCCGTCTCCGGCTTCTGCTGGGGCGGCAGCCAGACCTTCCGCTTCGTCGCCAACCATCCCGAGGTCAAGGCCGGCCTGGTCTTCTACGGCTCCGGCTCCGAGGACGAGAAGGAACTGTCCCGCATCCAGGCGCCGGTCTACGGCTTCTACGGCGGCAACGATGCGCGGGTGAACGCCACGGTCCCGAAATCCGAGGCCCTGATGAAGAAGCTCGGCAAGGTGTACCAACCGGTCCTCTACGACGGGGCCGGCCATGGGTTCATGCGGGCGGGCGAGGATCCCGCCGGCAGCGCCGACAACCAGAAGGCCCGCCTGGCCGGATGGGAGCGGGTCAAGGCGATCCTCAAGGGCCTGTGAGCCTCGGCACCGACCCCGGGCCTGTCGGCGGTCTCATCGCCGGTCTTGTCCGCCACCAACCAGCCGGCGGACTCCTCCTGCTGGGCCTCGGCAGCGCCCTGAGGGGCCTCACCCTCGAAGGCCCGGTGCCCATCGGAGGCACCTGGGGCTGGAAATCGGCCGAGGCCCTGGCCTTCGTCCTCGGGGAATCGACCGCGGTCCGGTGGGCCGCCTTCGGTGGCGCCTTCTCCATCTCGTGGCTGCTGGCGTGGGGGCTCGCCCGGCGCCGCGGCCCCGTCCGATGGTTGGCCACGGTGCCGTTGGCCGCCGACCTGGCCCTCGCGTGGACCACGGGCGACCCGGCCAACGCGGCCGTCCACGTGGCGGCGCTGGGCCTGGTCTGGGTGTCTCCTCGGGGTCCGGGCGGGGCGCCCGGGCTGCCGTCCGCCCGTCGCCCACCCGGCACCCCGCCCTGACGCCCGGCCCGATTCGGACACCGGAAACGCTCCCGGAATCAAGCCTGGAAGACAGGGAGTTATTCTCCGGCGTTTGCGGACAATCTTTCCTTCCGAACGGCCGGTACGGGATTCTCAATCCCCCCATGCAAGAGCTTCCCGATGAACGTGGCGGAGGGGATCCGGCGCCCGCACCGGCGACCGGGGAACCGAGGCCGGACTTCAAGCGCGCCCGGCGCGTACGGGCCAAGCTCGACCTGTCGTCGCTCGACCGCCTGCCACCGCACTCGACCGAGGCCGAGCAGGGGGTGCTGGGCTGCGTGCTCCTCTCACCGAACGAGGCGATGGGCATCTGCATCGAGACGCTGAAGGCCGGCGCGGAGAGTTTCTACGACCAGAGGCACCAGCTCATCTACCAGACGCTGGCGGAGATGTACGACCGCAAGGAGCCCATCGACCTCATCACGCTCCAGCAACGGTTCAAGGACCACCAGCAGCTCGAGGGCGTGGGCGGCCTGGCCTACCTCAGCGGCTTGCAGGACGCGGTGCCCAGCGCGGCCAACCTTCCCTACTACCTGCAGATCGTCCGCGAGAAGCTGGTGCTCCGGCGCATGCTCTCGGCCTGCACCTCCGTCGTCACGCGGGTGCATGAGCACCAGGGCGAGGTCGACGCGCTGCTCGACGAGGTCGAGCGGGACATCCTGCGCATCAGCGAGGACCGCGAGACCACGACGATCAAGCCCATGAAGGACCTCGTCCGGGGGGCCATCGACCGCATCCAGGAGTTCCACCAGCGGGCCGGCGGGCTCACCGGGCTGGCGACCGGGTTCTCCGACTACGACAAGATGACCAGCGGCATGAACGGTGGCGAGATGATCGTCATCGCCGCCCGCCCGTCGATGGGCAAGACCTCGCTGGTGATGAACATCGCCGAGCATGTCGTCATCAACGAGCGGCAGCCCGTCGGCGTGTTCAGCCTGGAGATGACCTCCGAGTCGCTGGTCATGCGCATGCTCTGCTCGCTGGCGCGGGTCAATGCCCGGTCCATCCGCGACGGGTTCATGGCCGAGCAGGACTTCAAGAAGCTCACCGGGGCCGCCGCCAAGATGGCCAAGAGCCCGCTGCACATCGACGACACGCCGGGACTGTCGATCCTGCAGCTCCGGGCGCGCGCGCGGCGGATGTGGCAGCAGCACCGGATCAAGCTCTTCATCATCGACTACCTGCAGCTCATGCATTCCGACTCCCGGAAGGCGCAGGACAACCGCCAGCAGGAGATCTCCGATATCTCCAACGGCGTGAAGGCGCTGGCCAAGGAGCTCAACGTGCCGGTCATCGTGCTCTCCCAGCTCAACCGCGAGCTCGAGAAGGACAAGAACCGCAAGCCCCGGCTGTCGGACCTCCGCGAATCGGGGGCCATCGAGCAGGACGCCGACGTCGTCGGCCTGCTCTACAAGCCCGCCGAGGAGGACGAGGACGTGTCCGAGGCCCGGCAGCCCGTCGAGTCGCACCCGGTGAACCTGTTGATTGCCAAACAGCGCAACGGCCCGACGGGGGACGTCCGGCTGACGTTCTTTAAGAGCTTCACACGGTTCGAGACTGCGGCAAAGCTCGACGCAGAAGACTGAGCGTTGATGAAACATCCCAAGTCCCGCGCCCTTCGGCTCTGTGCCGTCCTCGTCGCCTGCCTCCAGCTGGCGGCGGCCGAAGACGGGCCCGTCGTCCGCAAGATCCTCATCAAGCACGTCGGCCCGGCCGCGGTCAGCGAGGAGCTCATCCGGGCCAACATCCGCGTCAAGGAGGGGGAGGCCTACAGCCGGTTCGCGGTCGATGACGACATCAAGAACCTCTACGGCACCTCCTACTTCTTCAACATCCGGGTCACCGAGGACATCACGGCCACCGAACTGGCCCCCAACGGCACCCGCGTGCCGAAGGAATACACCCTGACCTACGTGGTCCAGGGGCGCCCCCTGGTCACCGAGATCCGGTTCACCGGCAACAGGAAGTACTCCACCTCCAAGCTCCGCAAGAAGCTCACCTCCAAGAGCGGCGAGCCGATGGACGAGCGCAAACTCTTCAACGACGCCCAGGCCATCCTCAAGATGTACCAGAAGGCGGGCCTCCAGCGGACCACCGTCGACTACAAGCCGAGCATCACCGAGTCGCTCGGGCGCGGCATCGTGACCTTCGAGATCCAGGAGGCTCCGAAGGTGAAGATCAAGAACGTGGTCTTCGAGGACGCGCCCTCCTTCAAGCAGCGCAAGCTGCGCAAGGTCATCAAGACGCGGCGCTGGTGGATGTTCTCGTGGATCACCGGCTCGGGCCGCTTCAAGGACGACGTCTTCGAGGAGGACAAGGACAAGCTGCGCGAGTTCTACGCCGACAAGGGGTTCATCGACATGGAGCTCAAGGAGCCACGGTTCGAGTACCCCAAGACCAACAACCTCATCCTCCACCTGCCGGTCTCAGAGGGGCCGCAGTACAAGGTCGGCAAGGTGACCTTCGAGGGCAACGAACTCTTCAGCCAGCAGCAGATCACCCAGAACCTGACCTCGAAAGACGGCGAGAAGACCAAACGGGGCCTGCAGCTGAAGGAGGGGGAGATCTTCTCGCCCAAGAAGCTCTTCAAGGACACCGAGGCCATCGAGAACTTCTACGGGGCGAGGGGTTACATCGAGTCGAGGGCGCGGGCCGAGCAGATCGCCGACGTCGAGAAGGGGACGCTCGACCTCAAGTACAGCCTGAGCGAGGGCGACAAGTTCTACGTCGAGAAGATCGAGATCCAGGGCAACGCCAAGACCAAGGACAAGGTCATCCGCCGCGAGCTGGCCATCACGCCGGGCGAGACCTTCGACATGGTCCGAGCGAAGATCTCCAAGAGCCGGCTCGAGCAGATGCAGTTCTTCGACAAGGTCGAGACGCGTCCGGAGCCCACCGACGTGCCCAACCGCAAGAACCTGGTGATCTCCGTCGAGGAGAAGAACACCGGCAACGTCGCCCTGGGCGCCGGGTTCAGTTCCGTCGACTCGGTCATCGGATTCGTCGAGGTCAGCCAGGGCAACTTCGACCTCACGAACCCGCCCTACTTCACCGGGGCGGGCCAGAAGGCCCGTCTGCGCGCGCAGGTGGGTTCGCGCCGGCAGGACTACGTGGCCACCTTCGTCGAGCCCTGGTTCCTCGGGAAACGCCTCTCGCTCAGCGTCGACCTGTACCACCGGGACCTGAACTTCCTGTCCGACAACTACAACCAGCGGCAGACCGGCGCTCGCATCGGCCTGACCCGGCAGCTGCCCCGGAACCTGATCGGCAACGTCAGCTACACCCTCGAGAACATCCAAATCCGGTTCTCGGACGCCTACCGGCTTCAGCAACAGCGCTTCGGCAGCGCCATCCTCGCCGAGGAGGGAAGCCGTCTGGTCTCCCGGTTCGGCACCTCGCTCGCCCACGACACGCGCAACAACTTCCAGATGCCCTCCCGGGGGCACCGGGCCGAGGTCCTGGGCGAACTGGTCGGCGGCCCCTTTGGTGGCGACAGCGACTTCTACAAAATCGAGGCACGCATCGCGCACTACTGGAGCCCGGAGCGCCTGCTCGACGACTCGGGCATCGCCCGCGACATCTTCGAGGGCCACATCGTGGAGTTCACCGGCCGCATCGGCGTGGTCGACCACTACGGCGACTCGACCCGCGTCCCGCTCTTCGACCGGTGGTTCCTTGGCGGCCTCTACAACCTGCGCGGCTACCGTTTCCGCGCGGTCGGTCCCCGCGAGTTCTACTCGGGCGAACCCCTGGGCGGCAGCACCTACTGGTTCAGTTCGACCGAGTACAGCATCCCCATCATCGAGCGACTCCGCTTCGCGATGTTCTACGACATCGGCATGGTGTACCCCGGGGCCTACAGCTTCGCCCCGGAGACCAGCGCGGTGGATGCCATCGGCAACCCGCTGGTGCGCGGCGACACCGGTCTCTACAACGACAACTGGGGTGTCGGCATCCGGCTCAACCTGCCCATCGGCCCGCTGCGCCTCGACTACGGCATCCCGGTCACCCGGGGCCCGGACACCGGTGGCGGCGGACGCTTCCAGTTTGGCGTTGGCTGGACCCGCGACTTTTGAAAGCCTGAACCTCTTCGTTGGAACCCTGCACGCATGAACCGCACATCGCTCGCCGTCGTGGTGGCCGCCCTTGCCATCCTGCTCCCCTGCCCGTCCGCCCTGGCCCAGGGCAAGGTCGGGGTGATCAACCTCACCAAGGTGTTCGACGATTTCTGGCGGACCAAGCAGGCGGACGTCCAGATCAAGGACCGCCTGGCCGAGTTCGAGAAGATGGGCCAGTCGATGTACGACGACTACAAGAAGGCCAATGAGGAGTTCGGCAAGCAGATCGAGGCCGCCAACGATCCCGCCCTGTCGAAGGAGGAGGCCGAGAAGCGCCGCAAGGACCTCGACAAGAAGCGCAAGGACATCCTGGAGATGGAGAACAACATCAAGCAGTTCCAGGGCAACAGCCAGCGGGCCCTGATGGAGCAGCGCGGGCGGGTCCGGGAGTCGATCATGCGGGATGTGCGCGGCGTCATCGAGGAGAAGGCCAAGTCCGGTGGATACGCCACGGTGCTGGACACATCGGCGCTGTCGGCGACCGGCACCCCGGTCGTCGTCTTCACCACGCTGAGCGGCGGGGAGAACGACCTGAGCGAACCTGTCGCCAAGGCGCTGGCCGCCACGGCACCGCCGGACGCCGACAAGGCCGACCCGAAGACGGCCGACCCGAAGGGCGCCAAGAAGCCCGAGGAGAAGCCGGCGGACAAGAAGTGACCCGGTTCCCGGCTGCCCTGACCTGGTTCCGGCCCCGCGGGATGTGGGAATGACCACCGCCGTCATCGTCGCCGCGGGGCGTGGGACCCGGATGGGTCCTGGCATCGACAAGCTGTTCCTCGAGGTGGCCGGCCATCCGGTGGTCGCCCACACCTGGCGGCGATTCGACCGTCATCCCATGGTGGACCACGTGTGCGTGGTGGTCCGGCCGGGCATGGAGCGGGACTTCGCGGAGCTCGGGCGGCAGTTGGATCTCCGGAAGCCCCACACGCTGGTTCCCGGCGGGGCCGAGCGGCAGGATTCGGTATGGAACGGGCTGGCGGCGGTCCCGCCGGACACCCGATGGGTGGCGATCCAGGACGGGGCACGCCCCTGCACCACCGACGAGACCATCACCCGGTGCCTGCGGGCGGCCAACGCCTCGGGGGCCGCGGTGGCGGCCCAGCGGGCCGTGGACACGATCAAGGAGGCGGACGACCGGGGACGCGTGGCACGCCACCTCGACCGGGCCCGCCTGTGGACCGTGCAGACCCCGCAATGCTTCGCGGTCTCCGTGCTGCGGAAAGCCCTGGAGACCGCCCGGGAACGCGGAATCCTGGTGACCGACGACACGGCCGCCTGCGGCCTCATCGGCGCACCGGTCGACCTCGTCGAATGTCCGGACCCCAATCCGAAGGTGACCGTCCCGTCCGACCTAGGATGGATCGCCCTCTGGCTTTGATCCGGTCCGACCCGTCGCTTGACTTGGGGTGGCACGCTGCCCATCTTGACCCGCTCGATCGGCTTCGCGCACCGCGTGGCCACGCAACTATGTCCAAGACGAAAGAGAAGAAGCCCGTCGCCAAGGCCCCTTCCCAGAAAGCCAAACCGGCCCCGGCCAGTCCGGCGCCTGCCTCCCGGAAGGCCGCTGCCCAGGGTTCTGCCAAGGCCTCCTCCAAGGCTTCGGAAGCGGTGCCGGCGGCGGCCTCCGCCGGAGGGCGAGGTTCCAAGGCCTCCCAGCCCCGTCCCCCGGCGGCGTCGCAGCGTGAGGTGAAGCATCCGACGGGGAAGGCCCAGCAACCGGTTTCGGGATCCCACCCCAAGGGTTCGAAGCCCTCACCCACGGTCAGGACACCCGCAAAGTCCTCGGAAGCCAAGGCCTCCGACGCAGCCCCCCGGCAAGCCGCCCCGTTGCAGAAGGCCGCCCCTCCTCAAAAGCCCAAAGCCCAAACGTCTCCAATCCCCCAAACCCCAAGGCCTCAGACCACTGTGGCAACCCCGGCGGGCAAGGGTTCCGGCAAGCCCTCGGCCACCGGTGCGACGGCCCGAAGCGAGCCCAAGGGGGGCAAGGGAGCCAAGGCGGCATCCCCGGAGCGCCGTGCGAAGAAGGAAGCCAAGGGCGGCGAGCCGGAATCCGACATCGTGGTTCCCAAGGAACCGCCGGTGCCAATCGGGCCCACCGTCAGCCAGTTGGCCCAGCTTGCCGCCGGGGATGCCGACGGTGCCGGCAACAACATCGGGACCATCAAGAACGCCTCCGGCGTCGACATCACCGAGAAGATCAAGGAACTGGTCCGTCAGTCCCAGGAGCAGGGGTATCTCACCCACAGCGACATCGGCGACGCCCTCGCCGACACCCCCATGTCGCCCGAGGAGATGGATGAGATCTACATCAAGCTCCGCAACCTGGAGATCGAGATCGTCGACCAGGCCGAGGTCGACCGGCCCAAGGCCAACGAGCAGGAAGAGGAGGAGGACAAGTCCCGTCTCGACATCCTCGACGACCCGGTCCGGATGTACCTCAAGCAGATGGGCCAGGTCCCCCTGCTGACCCGCGAGCAGGAGGTCGAGATCTCCAAGCGCATCGAGGAGAACGAGAACGAGGTCAAGCGGATCATCCATTCCTTCGGTTTCGCCGGCAAGGAGCACATCGCCCTCGCCGACAAGCTCACCTCGGAACCGCCGAAGGAGCGCTTCGACCGCGTCATCGTCGACAAGAAGATCGAGGTCCGCGAGGAGCACCTCAAGACCCTTCGCAAGCTGACCAAGGAAGTCCGCGCCATCGACCAGCTGGTCGACGAGCACTGGCGGGTCCTGCAGGAGGAGGAGTCCAAGACCAAGCGCGAGAAGATCCTCGCCGAGTTCCGGAAGCTGGACGACAAGCTGCAGAAGTCGTTCCCGAAGTTCTACTACAAGCAGAAGGTCGTCGAGGAGATGTCCCTCGTCGCCGAGAACATCCACGAGAAGTTCCAGACCTCCGTCCGTTCCATCAAGGAACTCGAGCCCCAGCGGCGCCTGACCCAAGCGCAGGCGATCATCCACGCCGAGGAGCGGAAGATCAAGGCGCTCGAGGAGTTTGTCCGCCTGTCCCTGGACGAATACACCACGGCCTTCAGTCAGCTGAAGCATTTCGAGCGCAAGGCCCTGCAGGCCAAGACCGAGATGGTCGAGGCCAACCTGCGCCTGGTGATCTCCATAGCCAAGAAGTACACCAACCGCGGTCTGTCGTTCCTCGACCTCATCCAGGAGGGCAACATGGGCCTCATGAAGGCGGTGGAGAAGTTCGAGTACCGCCGCGGCTACAAGTTCTCGACCTACGCCACCTGGTGGATCCGCCAGGCCATCACGCGGTCCATCGCCGACCAGGCCCGTACCATCCGCATCCCGGTGCACATGATCGAGACGATCAACAAGCTGATGCGCGTGCAGAAGCAGTTGATACAGGATTTCGGCCGCGAACCGACCCCGGAGGAGATCGCCGACGAGATGCAGATGCCCGTCGAGCGGGTGCGGGCCGTGCTCAAGATGGCCCAGCAGCCCATCTCGCTGCAGAGCCCCGTGGGCGATTCCGACGACACCAACTTCGGTGACTTCATCGAGGACAAGGCCGCCGAGAACCCCTCGGACATGACCAGCTACAGCCTGCTCAAGTCGAAGCTGGCCGACGTGCTCGACTCGCTGACCGAACGTGAGCGCAAGGTGCTCGAGCTTCGCTTCGGCCTGCTCGACGGCTACAGCCGCACACTCGAGGAGGTGGGCAAGCAGTTCAAGGTGACCCGCGAACGCATCCGCCAGATCGAGGCCAAGGCGCTGCGCAAGATGCGACACCCGACCCGCCTGCGGCAGCTCAACGGATTCCTCGAGGGCGAAGAGGCCCTCGTCTGACCCCCCCGCACCAAGCCCCGCCTCCAAGGCGGGGCTTTCGTCTTCCGACCCTGCCCCACGTGAGAACCCGCCCTTTCCAGTCGCCCGACGTCCACCCGGTCGCGCAGGCCCTTTGCCGCGGATGGATCGCGAAATGGCTCGCCCTCGGGGCGGTGCTGCTGGGCCTCCATGGGCCCCTGGAAGCGGCGACCAAAACGACGGGGGCCACCCCGGCGGGCGAGGTGCTCCGGGAGGAGCTCTTCGACGGCCCGGTGCTGCATTGGGAGGTGCTCGTCCGGCGGGACGACCTCGCGACGCTGAGGCGGTCCGGCGGCCCATGGAACCGGCAGGCCGACGAGGATGCCCATGCCACGATCCGGGCCGGCGGCCGGGTGTGGACGAATGTCGCCATCCATCTCAAGGGCGCGGCCGGAAGCTTCCGCCCGGTGGACGACCTGCCCGCGCTCACCCTGAACTTCGGGAAGTTCCAGGACGGCCAGACCTGCCTCGGCCACCGGAAGCTCCACCTGAACAACTCGGTGCAGGACTCGGCCCGCCTGGATGAGATCCTCGCCTCGGAGATGTATATCCGGTCCGGGGTCCCGACCCCGAGGGCCACCCGCGCGCTGGTCTCGCTCAACGGGCGCTACCTCGGCATCTACGTGCTCAAGGGCGGCTGGGACAAGCCCTTCCTCAAGCAGCATTTCGGCTCGTCCAAGGGCAACTTCTACGACCCCGGCTTCCTCAAGGACCTCGACGCCGACCTGGAACGCGACTCCGGCGAGGGTCCGGCGGACTGGTCCGACCTGGCCGCATTGCGACGCGCCCTGAAGATCGAGGACCCGGCCGGGCGCCTCGATGACGTGGCACAGCGCCTGGACCTCGGTCGCATCACCACCCTCGCCGCGCTCCAGATCCTGCTCGACGACTGGGACGGCTACCTGCGAAACCGCAACAACTACCGGGTCTACCACGCCCCGGATTCGGACCGCTTCGTGCTGATGCCCCACGGCATGGACCAGCTCTGGAGGAACCCGCGCGGTTCGTTCAACCCGCCGCTCGCCAGCCTGCTGGGCCAGCGGCTGTTCTCCCTGCCGGCGATGGCCGACCGCCTCAGCCAGCGCATGAGGGAATTGACCAACTCGGTGTACACGCCCCGTTTCGTGGACGGCGTTGCCGCCGATGCCCAGACGAGGCTGCGGGCGCGGTTGTCGCTCGAGGAGCGCGACGGGGAATTCGAGCCCGTGCAGCGTGCCGTGGACGACACGGTGCGCCGGACCCGCCAGCGGATGGCGGCCTTTGCCGGTCAGCGCTACCAACCCCCGCAGGCGGCCCGGTTCGACGCGGACGGCCACATGCGTCTCACCGGTTGGCAACCCGGGACGGCCGACGAGGCCGACCCGAAGCCCGCCTCCCCGGAACGGGCGGACGACGGCACCGAGGTCCTGCGCCTGGAGGCCGGCAACGAGGGAATGCCGGTCTCGCTGCAGAAGCGCCTGCTCCTGCCGCCCGGCCGGTACCGCCTCGAGGCCAAGGCCCGCACCCGCGCGGTCTCCGGCTTCGGTGCCTGCCTGGATGCCGAGTGGGCCCGTCGCAACCAGCGGTTCGACGAGGGCGAACCACCCGCCCAAGGGCTGACTGGCTCCTCCGGGTGGACCCCGCTGCAACGCGAGTGGACGGTGCCGTCCCGGGGCGACTGGGGCCGCCGTCGCCCCGGTGGTGGTGGTGGTCCAGGTGGTGGATCAGGACGTGCGGGGGATTCCCCGCGCGAGGTGGTCCTGAAGGCGGAACTGCGTGCCGACGCCGGCACGGCGGAATTCGACGCCGCGAGCTTCGTCCTCAAGCGCCTCTGAGAGGGATCCTCAAGGCCCTTCAGGCGGCCAAGGCCCTCCAGGCGGACCGGCAATCGCCGGTGCCCCCCGCCCACCGCAGGCGACGGGCGACTGCCGCATGGCCTTGACTCCTCCATGGGCTTGACTCCTCCATGGGCTTGACTCCTCCATGGGCTTCCGTAGTAACGGCCCAATTTCGGCATCGAAGACCGCCTTTATTGAGGCTCGGCTATTACGGTGACAACCGTTTCCCCCACCCGGAAGCCACGGACAAGTCACTCTATTGTGCGAGACTCAATGAGACCGGCCCAGCCCTCGCCGAGGCACTCCGACGGGGCACTCAGTCCGGCTTGTGCACCGAGTGGCAGGCCTTGCAGTTGACAGCCGACTTGTAGGCGTCGACGGCCCCGGCCTTGCCGGCGACCAAGTCGTCCGCCGCGGCCTTCAGCGCCCGGGTCTTCTCGGTCCAGCTGGCCAGGTCGCCCTTGGGCGGCTGGTTGAGGGCCAATTCCTCGGTCAGGAAGGCGATTTTCTTGAAGTCCTCCGCGGTCCCCTGCCCCTTGGCGATCCGGGCCGAGAGCGACTCCTTGCCCTTGAAGCCATCCTCCATGATGTGCTCGATCGAGAGCGAGGGCTTGGTCGCGGAGGAGGACGAGGAGGCGCAACCGGCGGCGACGAGGGTCAGGGCGGCGATGGCGACTCGGGTGGCGTTGAAGGTCGGCGGGGAGGTTTTCACAGGCATTGGAGATGGACGTCCGCGCCGATGGAATCCCATAGGCCGCCCCGGGTTCAAGCGGTCAATCGGTCGCAGGGGGGCGTCCGGCGGAGGGCCTCGCCTTCCCCGACGAGGACCTGGCGCGGGCGGATCCCGGGACCGAGGGGGTCCCGGACGCCCCCGGGCCGCCCACCACGCTGGGCACTTCTCCCGAGGCGAGACGGGTGCGCAGGCGGGTTCCTGGTTCCAGCCCCTCGCTTGAGTGCAGGAGCCTCCCGGTGGCGGCATCGAAGGTCAGCGAGTAGCCGCGCTCGAGCACGTTCTGCGGCGAGAGCAACCTCAGCGGACCGAGGGCCGCCTCCAACCGCCGCCGCCGGCGCTCGACGGCGCGCCCGGGCGCGGCCGCCAGCATCGAGCGGAGCCTGCCGACGGCCTGCCCCAGGCTGCGGAGCCTCGCCTGCGGGCGCTGGGCGAACAGGCGCTGGCGACTCGCCTCCAGGGTCCGGGCGAGGGAGCGCACGGCGCGGACGGCCGACCGGCCGAGGGCCCCGACGGCCTCGTCCAGCCGCTGGGAACGCTCCTCGAGCCGCCGTCGCGGATGCCGACGGGCCAATCGGCGCACGAGGGTGGAGGCCACTTCGCGCCAGCGCCCCATGCGCCGCCGGACGAGGAAGGAGAGACGCTGGCCCGCCTGGTCCACGAACTCCCGGCTGTCCACCCAGTCCTGCGTGAGGATCTCGGCCGCCGCGCTCGGCGTCGCGGCCCGCAGGTCGGCGACGAAGTCCGCGATGGTGACATCGATCTCATGCCCCACCGCGGACACCACCGGAAGGCCGGAGGCTGCGATGGCCCGGGCCACGATCTCCTCGTTGAAGCACCACAGGTCCTCGAGCGAGCCTCCGCCCCGGGTGACCAGGATCAGGTCCAGCGGCGGCCCCTGTTCGGAGAAGCGGTTCAAGCGGGCGATGGCCGCGGCGACCTCCGCCCCGGCGCCGGCCCCCTGCACCCGCACCGGATCCAGGATCACCTCGGGGCGGAACCTCCGCGAGAGCACATGCAGCACGTCCTGGATGGCCGCCCCGGTCGGCGAGGTGACCAGGCCGATCCGAGCCGGGAACCGGGGCAGGGGCCGCTTCCTCGCCGCGTCGAACAGGCCCTCGGCCGACAGCCGGGCCTTGAGGCGCTCAAAGGCGGCCTGCAGCGCCCCGACGCCCTGGGCCTCGACCGAGTCCACGCGGAGCTGATAGGCGCCGCGGGGCTCGTAGACCGTGATGTCGCCCGTCAGCACGACCTGGGCGCCGTCCCGAAGCGTCGAGCGCGCTCCGCCGGCCTGGCCGCGGAAGAGCACGCAGTTCAACTGCGCCCCGGCGTCCTTGAGCACGAAGTAGGCATGCCCCGAGGCCTGCACGCGCAGGTTGGACACCTCACCGGCCACGCGGCGCCCGGCAAAGGACCCCTCGAGCTGGCGCCGGAGCTTCTGGGTCAGCTCGGTCACCGACTCGGGCACCGGCCGCCCTCCTTCCGGGAAGAGATCGCCTGCGAAATTCCACTGGCTCTTGGAGACCTTGGCCATCGATGAGGTCGGGGACGCGTGTCGGGTCGGCGGCGGAAGGGTCAGTGGAGGGGCTCCGAGACCCGCGTGATGGACCGGGTCCGGCCCGTGGCCTCGTCGATGTCCAGCAAGGCGCCCTGAAGCAGGATGCGTTCCTGGGCCACCTCGAAGCGCTGCGGCAGGCCGGTCAGGAAACGCCTCAGCACCGGCTCCACCATGCGGCCGAGCACCGAGTCGTGCGGGCCGGTGAACCCCGCGTCGGTGAGGTAGCCCGTGCCCCCCGGCAGCACCTGCTCGTCGGCGGTCTGCACATGGGTGTGGGTGCCGACGACCCCGGACACCAACCCGTCGAGCATCCGGCCCATGGCAATCTTCTCCGAGGTGGCCTCGGCGTGGAAGTCGACGAAGATCACCGGCGTGGCGGTCCGCAGACGGGCCACCTCCGCCTGGCCCCTCAGGAACGGATTCTCGAGCGGGGGCATGAAGGTCCGCCCCTGCAGGTTGAGCACGGCCACCGGCGGCAGGCCCGGCTTGTTCCAGACGATGGCCCCGTTGCCGGGGACGTCCGGCGGGTAGTTCGACGGGCGGAGGACCCGGGACTCGGTGGTCAGGAACGAGGCCGTCTCCTTCTGGTCCCAGACATGGTCCCCGGTGGTGATCACGTCCACCCCGTAGCTGAACAGCTCGCCGGCGATCCCGACGGTGATGCCGTTGCCACCGGCGCTGTTCTCGGCGTTGGCAACCACGAAATCCACGGCCTCGCGGAACACGAGGCCCTCCAGGAGCAGCCGGACCGCCCGGCGCCCCGGCTCGCCCACGATGTCGCCCAGGAACAGAAGTCTCACGGACGCCAGCCTGTCCGATTCCCGGCGCGCTAGGAAGCCCCGTGTGGTCGGCCCGCTTTTCTCTGGATGACCCGGTCGTTTTGCCGGACCGTCCAGCCCAGCCGCATGTCACTTTTCCGCCACGTCTTCTGGAGCGTCTACCGGGACGCAGGCCACCTGTCCGACCAGGCCCGGAAGATCCTCGACCACCAGCGCGACCTGTTGAAACCGGAGCGGATCTCCGAACTGAAGCACGCCATCACCGACCTCGAGTCGACCCGCCGGACCGGCACCCGCGAGGAGGTCGCCGCGGCGATGACACGGGTGGAGGCCACCGCCCAGACCTCGCTCCTGGCCTACCCGCACGCCTCGCTGCGGGAGAACGTCGAGGGGCTGCTGACCATGGGCATCGTGCTGTTCGCCTTCCGGCAGTTCTTCTTCCAGCCGATGGCCATCCCCACCGGGTCGGCGCAGCCTACCTTCAACGGCATCACTTGCGAGGACCTGCGGCACAACGGTGGTTCGGTGCCCAACCTGGCCGTCCAGGCCGTCGAGTGGGCCCTTTTCGGCCATCATTACTACGAGGTCGTCGCCCAGCAGGACGGGGAACTGGGCGGCGTGTCGCCCTCGGCCTCGTCGAATGGCCTGCTCGGGGCGGTGCGCAAGACCTTCGACCTCGAGGTCGGTCCGGTGACCTACACCCTTGGCACCTCGATGAGCGAGACCACCAGCGACTTCCTGCGCCACATGGGCCTGGTCAACGACCACGGATTCATGCCCCAACGGGAGTTCAAACGGGGCGAGCCGATCATCCGATGCCGGGTCAAGTCCGGCGACCGCCTGATGGTCGACCGCATCACCTACAATTTCCGCAACCCCCGGCGCGGCGACACGGTGGTCTTCAAGTCGATGCAGCATCCCGGGATGACGCCCAACACCCACTACATCAAGCGCCTGGTGGGTCTTGGCGGCGAGACCGTGCGCATCGGCGACGACCGGCACGCGGTCATCGACGGAACGCGCTTGGACGCCTCCACGACGGGTTTCGCGGACGTGTACGGATTCGATCCATCGCGCCATCCCGCCTCGAGCGTCTATTCCGGCCACGTCAACGGCCTCGGCTTCGTCGAGGGGCAGTGGTTCGCGACCCACGAGACCGAGTTCTCGCTGATGCGCAGCCGCGAGCCCGGAGCCGCGCAGCAGTTGCGTGAATTCGCCGAGGAGAAGGCCCTGGTATGGCGGCGCTTCACCCAGGGGCCGTCCGCAGGCGCGTCCCCGAAGACGCGTCTGGACGGCAACCTTCGCGACTTCGACACCCGGCGCACGATGGCCGTGCCCAACTTCCCCGACGCCAAGGCCCAGGTGACCGTGCGCCCCGGCCATGTCCTGTGCTTCGGGGACAACACCATGAACAGCTCCGACTCGCGCATGTGGCCGGTGCCCGACTTCCCTCAGGAGCGCATCGTGGGCAAGTCCGGCTGGGTGTTCTGGCCCCTGAGCCGGCGCTGGGGCTGGAGCCAGCACTGACCCCGCCACCGGTTCCGCTCCCCCCAGGGTCCGGTTCCCGCCGTCACCGGACGGCGTCTCCGATCCGGGTTTTGCCTCCGGGAGACATCAGCGTTGACCGGACTTCACGAAGCCCCACCTTTCCTCAGTTCATCGTCCCCACGAATGAAGACCCTGCTGTTCGTCTGCACCGGCAACACCTGCCGAAGCCCCATGGCCGCCGCCCTGGCGAGGAAGGCCCTGGGCGACTCGGCGGACTGGAAGGTGGTCTCGGCGGGCATCGGGGCGTTGAATGGGCAACCGGTCAGCGCCCATTCCGTCACCGCCCTCCGGTCCCTGGGTCTCGACATCTCCGGCCACCGGGCGCAGATGCTGACCGGGCGGCTGGTGCAGGAGGCCGACTACATCTTCGGATTGACCCGGGGGCATGCCGAGGGCATCGCAAGCCTCTATCCGGAGGCGGCCGAGAAGCTCTTCGTGCTCCGCGAGATGGAGGACGACGTGGCCGACCTCGAACTCGACATCCATGACCCGATCGGCGGTCCGCTCGAGGGATATGTGGAGTGCCGCGACCAGATCCGCCGGGCCGTCGACGCGGCCGTCCGGTTCGTCCGGGAGGGCGGCACCGGTCGGCCCACCCTCGCCGTGGCCATCGGTTGCGACCACGCCGGATACCCGCTCAAGACCACCCTGTCCCAGGTCCTCTACCGGTGGGGCGTGCACCTGAGCGACCAGGGCGCCCACGGGACCGAGTCGACCGACTACCCCGACCACGCCCGAGACGTCGCCCGCAAGGTGGCCGCCGGGGAGGCCGACCTCGGGATCCTGGTCTGCTCGACCGGGGTCGGCGTGAGCATCGCCGCCAACAAGGTGCCGGGCATCCGTGCGGCGCTGGTCCACACGGTCGAAGGCGCGGTCCTTGCCCGTCAGCACAACGACGCTAACGTGCTGTGCCTCGGGGCCAGGTTCGTCTCCACGGACTCGGCCCTCCAGATCGTCGAGGCCTTCCTGCGCACCCCCTTCGAAGGCGGCCGCCACGAGCGCCGCGTGAACAAGATCGAACCCGACATGTCCCAATCCATCGCCACCGTCGACCCCCGCATCGCCGAGATCATCCGCCACGAACGTTTGCGCCAGATCGAGAACATCGAGCTGATCGCCAGCGAGAACTTCACCAGCCCGGCCGTCATGGAGGTCCAGGGCAGCGTGCTGACAAACAAGTATGCCGAGGGATATCCGGGCAAGCGCTGGTACGGCGGCTGCGAATACGTGGACGAGGCCGAGCAGCTGGCCATCGACCGCGCCAGGCAGCTCTTCGGCGCCGAGCATGCCAACGTGCAGCCCCACAGTGGCTCCGGGGCCAACATGGCCATCTACTTCAGCATGCTGAAGCCGGGCGACAAGCTGCTGACCATGGACCTCAGCCACGGCGGCCACCTGACCCATGGCAACAAGGCCAATTTCTCCGGCAAGTTCTTCGAGATCGTCCACTACGGCGTCGACAAGGACAGCGAGCTGCTCGACTACGACCAGCTCGCGCGCATGGCCCGGGAGCACCGACCAAAGATGATCACCGTCGGGGCCTCGGCCTACTCCCGCAGGATCGACTTCCAGCGCATGGGCGAGATCGCCCGTGAGGTGGGCGCGATGCTCCTGGCCGACATCGCGCACATCGCCGGACTCGTCGCCGCCGGGGTTCACCCCAGCCCGGTGCCCCATGCCGATTTCGTCACCACCACCACCCACAAGACCCTGCGCGGCCCCCGGGGCGGACTCATCCTGTGCCGCTCCCAGCACGCCAAGGCCATCGACTCGCAGGTCTTCCCAGGCATCCAGGGCGGTCCCTTGATGCATGTCATCGCGGCCAAGGCGGTGTGCTTCCACGAGGCGCTCCAGCCCGGCTTCCAAGCCTACCAGCAGCAGATCGTCCGGAACGCGGCGGCCCTGTGTGACGGTATGAAGCGCAACGGCTTCCGCATCGTGAGCGGCGGCACCGAGAACCACCTGATGCTCGTCGACGTGGGCGCGCGCAGGCTGACAGGCAAGCAATGCCAACTGGCCCTCGACGTGGCCGGCATCACGACCAACAAGAACACCATACCCTTCGAGACCCGCTCGCCCTTCGAGGGCAGCGGTGTGCGCCTCGGCACTCCCGCGGTCACGACCCGCGGCATGCACGAGCCCGAGATGCTGGCCATCGCCGACATGATCAGCGAGGTGCTCCTCGACATCGCCAACCCGGCCACGGCGGCGAAGGTGCGTGACCGGGTGAAGGCGCTGACCGCGCGCTTTCCCCTGCCCTGCTGACCGGCAGCCACCGGCTTTCCGGATGTCCAACCGGCCAACGTGGCTGTAGGCTCCACCGCCATGAACAACACCGCGCTCCGGCCCGGTGGCCCATTGGACGACCTGGCGAACCTCGCGGCGCAGGTCGGCTTCGCGCCGGCGGCCCTGGTGCTCGTCGCCGACGCCGGCGGATGGACGCCCGCCGGGCTGGCCGGGTGCCCGCCGGAGTTCGTCGAAGCCGTGCTGCCGGTGGTGGCCGGGCTCGCCGCCGGGATCCATGACTGGACCGAGCTGCGCGACTCCCAGGCCCCTCTGCCGGAGGGGTGGCGGTGGCTGTCCTGCCTGCCGGCCCGACGCACCCGGGGCGACCTCGTCGGGCTCATCGCGGTGGTCGACCGCTCGCCCCGTCGGTTGAACCCGTCCCAGCGCGCCGGACTGCAGACCATCGCCCGCCAGGTCATGGTGCATCTCGAGCTGGGCCGTCAGGCCAGCGACCTCGCCACCACGACCGAGCAGCACCGGAAGGCCGAGAACCGCCTCAAGGACAACGAGGCCTACTTCCAGGCGCTCGTCGAATCGCTGCCTCAGAACATCTTCCGCAAGGACCTCAACGGCCGGTTCACCTTCGTCAATGGCGCCTTCTGCCGGACGCTGCAGCGAAGCCGCGAACAGCTGATCGGGGTCACCGACTTCGACCTCTTCCCGGAGGACCTGGCGCGAAGATACGTCGAGGACGACCGCCGGGTAATCGACGACGGCCTCCCGATCGAGAAGACCGAGGTGAACGTCACGCCGGACGGCCAGCGGCACTGGTTCCACGTCATCAAGACCCTGCTGCTGGACGCCGGCGGGCAGCCGGTGGGCATCCAAGGCAGCTTCTGGGAGGTAACCCAGGAGAAGCGCTTCGAGGAGCAGCTCGCCCACGAGCGCGACCTGCTGCACTCGCTGCTCGAGCACGCCCCGGACGCGATCTACTTCAAGGATGCCGCCTCCCGCATCACGCGGGCCAGCCGCGCCCTCGCCGAGCGGGTCGGGCTGCTGGATCCGTCCGAGCTGATCGGGCGCACCGACCACGACCTCTTCGAGCGGGAATACGCCGACCCAGCCCGCGCCGACGAGCTGTCCATCCTCCGCACCGGACGCCCCATCCTCGGCCGCCTCGAGCGCGAGAACCTGAAGGACGGGCGCGTCCGCTGGGCCCTCACGAGCAAGATGCCGCTGCGTTCGCCCGGGGGCGACATCATCGGCACCTTCGGCATCTCCCGCGACGTCACCGAGCTGCAGTCGGCCCAGGAACAGCTCGAGCGCACCGAGGCCAACTACCGCGGCCTCGTGCAGAACGCCGTCGACGGCATCTTCCAGACGACGCCCGACGGACGCTACCTCGACGCCAACCTCGCGCTGGCCAAGATGTACGGCTTCGACACGGTCGACGAGCTGCTCGCCAGCCGCACCGACATCGAGCACCAGCTCTACGTCGATCCGCGCCAGCGTGACCGCTTCGAGGAGCTGCTCGCGCGCAACGACAAGATCGACCACTTCGACAGCGAGGTGTACCGCAAGGACGGCCGCAAGATCTGGATCAGCGAGAACGCCCGCGCCGTGAGGGACCCGGCCACCGGGCGGCTGCTCTACTACGAGGGCACCGTCGAGGACATCACCGCCCGCAAGCGGGCAGAGCGGGACCTCAACGAGGCCAATGCCGCCCTTGCCGCGGCGCGGGACGTGGCCCTCGAGTCGGCCCGCGCCAAGTCCCAGTTCCTCGCGAACACCTCCCACGAGATCCGCACGCCGATGAACGGCATCATCGGTTTCGCGCGACTCCTCCTGGACACCCCGCTCACGGCGGAGCAGCGCGAGTACGCGGGCACCTTGCTCCACAGCGCGCAGAATTTGCTCAAGGTGCTCAACGACATCCTCGACTTCTCCAAGATCGAGAGCGGCAAGCTGGCCTTCGAGAGCATCGAGTTCGACCTGCGCCCCCTCGTCGAGGAGACCGTCGAGCTGCTGGCCGAGATCGCGCAGGCCAAGGGCGTGGAGGTGTCCACCCGCATCGACCATGGGCTGCCGGCCCTGCTTCGCGGCGATCCCGGGCGCATCCGGCAGGTGGTCACCAACCTGCTCGGCAACGCCATCAAGTTCACCCAGCGGGGCGAGGTCGCCGTGGAGATCGAGGTGCTCGGGATCGAGGACGGGCAGTGCCGCATCGCCTGCCGGGTGCGCGACACGGGCATCGGCATCGAGCCGGCCGCCCTCGGGCGCATCTTCCAGGAGTTCACCCAGGCCGACGGGTCGACCACCCGCCGGTTCGGCGGCACGGGCCTCGGGCTTTCGATCTCCCGCGAACTGGCCCGACGCATGGGTGGCGACATCGCGGTGTCGAGCGAGCCCGGGCGCGGCTCCACCTTCACCATAACCGCGCGTTTCGAGGTCCTGGCCCCTCCGGCGGCCGCGCCACCGCCCCTGCCGCTGCGGCTGCTGATCGCCGAGGACCACGCCGCAACGCGGGAATGCTTCGTGCACGAGATGTCCCGCTGCGGGGCGCAGGCCACCCCGGTCGGCACGGCGGCCGAGGCGCTGGAGGCGATGCGCCGGGGTGCCGAGAGCGGGCACCCCTTCGACGCCGCGTTCATCGGCCTGCAACTTCCGGACATGGACGGACTGACCGTCGCCCACGAAGTACACACCATCGGGGCCATCGCCGCCGTCCGCATCGTGTTGGTGGCCGCGGTCTCGCAGCGCCCGGACCCGAACCTCCTGCGCACCGTCGGCATCGCCGGACACCTCATCAAGCCGTTCAAGCAGTCGCGCCTGCGCGAGGCGCTCCGGGCGCTGGCGGCGGGCGAGAGCCTGCTGGGGACCACCGCCCAGGTCGGCGGCGGTCTCCCGTCCGCCGCCCCGTCCGCCGGGCGGACCCTTCGACTGCTCCTGGCCGAGGACAACCTCGTGAACCAGAAGCTCGCCGTCACCCAGCTCCGCCGGCTGGGCCATTCGGTGGCGGTGGCCTCCAACGGCCGCGAGACGCTCGAGACCCTCGGCCGCCAGGCCTTCGACGCGGTGTTCCTCGACTGCCAGATGCCCGAGCTCGACGGCTACGAGACGGCCCGCGAGATCCGCCGTCTCGAGGCCGACCGGAAATACGGCCGGCGTCCACCGGCCTTCCTGATTGCCCTGACCGCCAACGCGATGGCCGGGGACCGCGAGAAATGCCTGGCGGCGGGCATGGACGAGTTCCTCACCAAACCGCTGGACCTCGACCAGCTGCCCGGGGTGCTGGCCCGGGCCATCGGCGCCCCGTCCACGGTGCCGGTCGTCCCGCCCGCCGGGACCCCCGCCACCGGGCCGGATGCCGCCGCGCCGCCGGAGGTGCTCGACCCTTCGCTGCTCGATTCCCTGCGCACGCTGCGCTTCGAGGGCGAGCCCGACCCCCTCGCCGAGGTCGTCGACCTGTTCCTGCGGGACACCCCGGAGCGGATCCGCGAGGCCCGCGACGCGGCGGGCCGCCGGGACGCATCCGCCCTCCGGGTGGCCGCCCACACGCTCAAGGGCAGCGCCAACAACCTGGGCGCGCGCCGCCTGGGCGTTGCGGCGGGACGGCTCGAAACCGAGGCGGCCTCCGGACGCTGGGAGGAGGCCCCCCGGGACCTGCTTGCGGCGGTGGAGGCGGAGTTCCTGGCGCTCCTTCCGGTGCTCGCGGCCCAACGCACGCGGTGAGTCCGGCCGCGGGCCCACGCCCCCGTCAGCGCATCAGGGCCTCGATCTCCTCGGCCTCGATCGGGATGTCGGCCATCAGGTCGACCGGGCCGTCCTCGGTGATCAGCACGTCGTTCTCCAGGCGCACCGCGAGGTCCTCCCCGGGGATGTAGATGGCCGGTTCGACCGTCATCACCCAGCCCGGGGCGAACGGCTCGTTCATGTGCCCAAGGTCGTGGACGTCGAGCCCGATGGGATGCCCGTTGCCGTGCATGAACCACTTCTTCACCGGCTTCCTCGACGGATCGGAGACCTTCACCTTGAGATCCTTGGGCTTCAGCAGGCCGAGCCCCACGCACTCGGCGGCCACGAGGTCCTCGGCCTCCGACTGCCACCGGCTCCAGAGCTTGCCCGGCGTGAGGCCGGCGATGGAGGCCCGCAGCACCCGAAGCACCGCATCATAGACCTGCCGCTGGCGCCGGGTGAAGCGCCCGCTCACGGGGATCGTGCGGGTGAGGTCCGAGTTGTAGTTGGCATAGCAGGCGGCCACATCCAGCAACAGCATGTCGCCCGCCTTGCAGGCCTGGTCGTTCGCGAGGTAGTGCAGCACGCAGGCGTTGCGTCCCGAGCCGATGATCGGGTTGTAGGCGAAACCCGCCCGCCGCCGGATGAACTCGTGGGCGAACTCGGCCTCGACCTCGCATTCGTTCACGCCGGGCTCGACAAACCGGCACACCCGCTCGAAGCCGGCCCGGGTGATCGCGCAGGCATGCCGGATCAGGTCCACCTCCAGGGGATCCTTGACCCCACGCAGGGTGTGGAGCAGCGGCGCGAGCCGCCGGAACTCGTGCAGCGGGTACCGGCCTTTCAGGTCGTGGATGAACCGGGCATCCCGGGTCTGCACCTCGACGACGGCACGCCGGTGCTCGTTGGTGTTCAGCCAGACCGAGCGGGCCTCGCACATCAGCCGGTGCAGGAACCGTGGCAACTCGGCCGTCCAATGGACGGTGCCGATCCCGGACACCCCGGTTGCCTCGGCCTTGGTGAGCCGGTGGCCCTCCCAGATGGCGATCAGCTCGCTGGTCTCCCGCACGAAGAGCATCTCCCGCATGCGCTCGTCCTCCGCATCCGGGAAGAGCACCATCACCGTCTCCTCCTGCTCGACGCCGCTCAGGTAGAACAGGTCGCTGTTCGGCACCAGACGCAGGCTGCCGTCCGCATTGCTGGGCAGCACGTCGTTGGCGTTGAGGATCACCAGCGCCCCGGGTGGCAACAGGGCCTTGAGACGCTGTCGGTTCCTGGCGAAGAGGGCGGCGGCGATGGGTTGGTGTCTCACAATCTCCAGAGATTCCCCGGGATCGATCGGGCGTCAATCCTGCGGTGGGCCGGGGAACCTTCCCGGGCCGGCGTCGGCCAAGATCCTCAGTTGATCATCCGGGGGCAGCACACGGAGGAGGTCGGCGACCGTGGCGGTCGCACCCGGGAACCGGAACCCGGGCGTCAGTTCCGCCAAGGGCTGGAGCACGAACCGGCGGACGGTGGCCCGCGGATGCGGCAGCACCAGGCGGGGCGTGTCCAGCATCCGGTCGTCCCAGGCGACGAGGTCGAGATCGAGGATCCGGGATTCGTTGTGGACCACCTTCGGACGGCGACCCGCTTCGCGCTCGAGGGCTTGGAGGTGGTCGAGCAGCGATTCGGGCGATTCGCCGGGCAGGGGCCGGAGGATCGCCACGGCATTGACGAAGACTGGCGAACCCGGGGGGCAGTCCACCGGGGTGCTGGTCCACAGCGAGGAGCGTCGCAGCGGAGCGGCGGATCTCTCCTCGAGACGGTCCATCGCCCACCGCAGATTGGCCACCGGGTCGCCGAGGTTGGAACCGAGGGCGACCACGACCCGGCGGGTTCCGGCCGCCGACGGGTCCCCGGTCTCCGTGGCCGGACACGAACCCCCGTGCGTCGTCGGCGACTGGCAAGAGGGCGGATTCACCTCAGGCCCAGCACGTCCTGCATGCTGTAGATGCCCGGCGGACGTCCCACGACCCAGGCCGAGGCCCGGAGCGCGCCCTGGGCGAAGGTTTCGCGGCTGCTGGCCTTGTGCGTCAGCTCGACACGCTCCCCGACCGCCGCGAAGAGCACGGTGTGGTCGCCGACCACATCGCCGCCGCGGACCGCGTGGATGCCGATCTCCGACGGTGTCCGTGCCCCGACGATGCCGTGGCGACCATGGCGCAGCGCGTCCTCGAGCTGGACCTTGCGCACCTCGCCGAGGATCTCCAGCAGGGTCGTGGCGGTGCCGCTGGGCGCATCCTTCTTCAGCCGGTGATGCGTCTCGACGACCTCGAGATCGAAGGAGGGTCCCAGGATCTCCGCGGCCTTGCGGGTGAGCCAGAAGAGGGTGTTGACCCCGGTCGAGTAGTTGGATGCCCAGACCATCGGGATGTGCATGGCGGCCGACCGGATGGCCGCCTTCTCGGACTCGCTGTGCCCCGTGGTGCCGATCACCAGCGCCTTGCCGTGCGTGGCACACAGGGCGGCGACCCCGGCCGTGGCATCGTGGTGGGTGAAGTCGATCACCGCGTCGACACCCGGGAGGACCGCCTCGAGATCATCGCCGACGTCGAGTCCGGCGACGACCTGGAGACCGGGATGGTCCTTGGCGCAGGCGAGCAGCGCCTGGCCCATCCGACCCTTGGAACCGTTGATGAGGATTCGCGTCACGTTGGCGAGGCTATCCGGGCCCATCCGCCGGAACAAGACGGCCGATGGCATGGCGCCCGTGTCGGCGAGGCGGCGCCAGCCAGGCAGGCCAAGACCCGCCCCGGGGGGATGTCACGCCGTGCCCCCCTCCCCCGACACCTGCGCTTGGTCTCGCCAGCGGTTCCGGGGTTCACTGGTGCCCGCACCATGCGCCCCGCCGGAACGCCGCTGCCTCCCATCCCACCCGCCGCCCGTTGGGCCGGGCGAACCGTGGCGTGGGTCGCCTGGGCCGGGATGCTGGCCCTCGAGGCCCCCCCGGGGATGGCACCGTTCCCGGTCTCCCCGGCGGGACTGGCCCTGCTCACGGTCGCCATCGCTCTCGACACGCACCGCTGGCTGCCCAGCCAGAACACGGTCGCCTCCGCGATCCTGGTCGCCCTCGGCGGTGGCGCGGTGACGGCGGCGCTCGGGAGTGCGTCCCGACCCGCCCTCGCCCTGTCGGCCCTCCTGGGATTCAGCCACATCCTGTGCACCCGGGGCCTGGTGCGCCTCCTCCTCCGGAGCCGCCGGGGTCGCCCGGGCTACGGCGTTGCCGTGCTGACGGGCACCACGGCGCTGGCGTCCCTGTCGCTGGTGATGAGCCTCGCCCTCGCCGGCATGGCCCCGCGGCCGGAACGCCTGCTGGCCCTCGTGCCCGGGGTCGCCGTGGCCGTCGTGGGCGGGAGCGTATGGTGGTTGGTCAAGAAACCGGTCCCGGAGACCCCCAATCCCTGGCCGGCCCTGGCCTGGATCGTCCTCACCGGGGCCCAGACCGCAGGCCTCGCCTCGGCCGGACACTCCATGGCAGCGGCCCTCGCAGGAACCCTCCTCCTCGCCGCCTCGGCGGCATGGAGGCTCGCCCGGCGGACCGGGCCGGCCGATGGTTGACCATCCCCCTGCGGTGCCGGACGCGGGCGGGCCTCGCGGCTTCAACCATCGGTCCGGGCCGCCTGGGCCGCCTGGGCCGCGGAGGTCACCCTGGACAGCAGGAGCCGGGACACGCGCAGTCCATCCATCTCGCAGACGCTTACCTGGAAGGTCCCCAAGGACACCGAATCGCCCACCTTGGCGAACCCCCCCAGGCGCTCGGTCATCCAGCCGCCGACCGTGTGGGCCCCGGAGCCCTCCACGGGCTCGCGGACCAGTTCCGAGAGCTCGAAGAGCGGCAGGGCTCCGTCGAGGCGCCACTGGCCCTCGGCCACCGGCTCGATGCGGGGTTTCTCCTGGTCGAACTCGTCCTGGATCTGGCCGACCAGTTCCTCCAGGACGTTTTCCAGCGTCACCATGCCGGTGGTGGTGCCGTACTCGTCGACCACGATGGCGAGGTGCAGCCGCCGGTCGAGGAAGAGCTGGAGCAGGCGGTCCAAACGGGCCGTCTCGGGCACGTAGATGACCGGCTTGCAGGTGGAACGGAGGCCCGTGGCCGACCCCCCGGCATCCCGTCGCAGGTAGATGTCCTTCACGTGCACCACCCCGACCAGGCGGTCCAGATCGCCATCCTCGCTGAGCGGGAACCTCGAGTACCGGGTCTCGTCGGCGATCCTCAGGCAGTCGGCGATCGGCCGGCGCTGGTCGAGGGTGACGATCTCGCGCCGGGGTCGCATCACCTCCCGGGCACGGCGCCGTCCCAGGTCGAGGGAGTTCTGCACGATCTCGCGGGCCAGCACCGAGCTTCCGCCGGCGGCGAGTGTCGATCCCAGCATCAGGCGCAGCTCGTCCTCGGAGTGCTCCTCGCCATGCCCGGACGACTCGATGCCCAGGCGCTCGAGCACCCAGAGCGAGGTCCGGTTGAGCACCCAGATCAGCGGGTAGGTGACGAGGTAGAACCAGTGCAGCGGGTAGCCCACCCAGAGGGAGGAGGGCAAGGGACGCTTGATGGCGATGAACTTGGGGGCCTGCTCGCCCACCACGACGTGGAAGAACGTCACCACCATGATGCCCACCGAGGCGGAGAGGACATGCCTCAGCTGGGTCGACTCGATGCGGAACCACCCGAACACGGGCTCGAGCAGCGCGGCGAAGACCGGCTCCGCGACCCAGCCCAGCGCGAGGCTGGCCAGGGTGATGCCGAGCTGGCAGGCACTCAGGTACCCGTCGAGGTTGGCGAGGATGTGCCGGACCATTCCCGCCCTGCGGTGGCGCCGGCGGATGTGGGCCTCGAGCTGCGTGTCGCGGATCTTCACCAGCGCGAACTCGGCGGCGACGAAGAATCCGTTGAAGGCCACCAGCGCCAGCGCGAGGGACAGCTTGCCCACGACCTGGAGCATCGAGGCCGGCTCGCTGCTCACGGGGCCACCTCCAGGAACAGGGCCCCGAGCACGTCGGAGAGGCTCACGATGCCCACCTCGGCGCCGCCGGGCCCGCGCACGATGGCCAGAAGCTCGCCCGACCGCTGGAAGGCGCGCAGGGCCTCCTCGATGCGCATCGAGTCGTCGAGGAAGAGCGCCGGACGCAGCCAGTCCCGCGCGGTGGACCGCCCGGCGGCCGGGTTGCCGTGGAGCACGTCCTTGAGGCTGACGATGCCCTCGATCCTCCGGGCCGCCCCGGTCCCGTTCCACACGGGCATGCGAGTGTGGCCCCGGCGCCGGCAGAGGTCCCGGATCTCGTCGACCGTCGCCGTCGCGGGGACCGACTGGACGGCATCCATCGGCCGGGCCACCCGGGACAGGGTCAGGTTCTGGGCGTCGAGCACGCGGTTGATGATCGACCGCTCGGTCTTCGACAGGCCGCCCGTGCTCGACTGGATCAACGCCTTGAGTTCGTCGCGGTTCGCGAAGAGCCGGCCGCTCAGGGCTCGGTCGCCGGTCACCCAGAGCAGAGCCTGGGCGAAGCGGCCCACCAGGAACACCGCCGGCGACAGGAGCCAGTGGATCGCCGAGAACACCGGGAGCAGCAGGAGGCACAGCCGGTTGGGCATGCGCTGGAAGAGCCGCTTGGGCAACAGCTCGCAGGCCAGGTAGATCACCAGACCGGTGGCCAGGAGCATCGGCACCCGGGCCCAGTCTCGCCCACCGGACCACCCCTGGAGATCCTGCAGGATCAGCGCCACGGCGGCGAAGTTGGCCACCGTGTTGCCGACCAGGATGGTCCAGAGGAAATCCTCCGGGCGGTCCATGTAGGCGAGCAGCCTCCGGGCATTGCCGCTGCCGGCCCGCGCGCGCTGCCGCACCCGCAGACGGCTGAGGGAGAACACGCCGGCCTCCATGCCCGAGAGGAAGAACGACACGAGCAACCACCCCGCGATCGAGATCCAATGCATCGCGTCGTGGCTCATGCGGGTGCCTCCGTCTCCACGAGCAGCTCGCGGATGCGCCGTTCATCCGCGGCACGGACGGTGATCCGGAGGCCCTGGCATCGGAACACCTCCCCGGTCCCGGGGACGACATCGGCCAGCCAGAGGACCAGGCCGGCCATCGTCTCGACGTCGCCCGGGGGATTGAGCGCCGGATGCTCCCGCCGGAAATCCTCGACCCGCATCGCCCCGTGCACGCGCCAGCGTCCCGGGGCGATCCGCTCAAAGACGAAGCCGCGGGCCTCGCCCTCGCGCCGGATGGGACCGACGACGGAGGCGAGGATGTCCTGGAGGGTCAGGAGCCCGGCGGTCCCGCCGTACTCGTCGAGCACGATGGCCACCCCCCGGTGCTGCCGCTGCATCGACTCGAAGAGTTTCAGCAGGTTCATGCTCTCCGGGATGAACGACGGGAACTCCATCGCCATGAAGAGGTCCGGCGTCGGGCTGGGATCGAGCAGGAGGGTGCGGGTGTTCAGCACGCCCACCACGTTGTCCGGGGTCTCGTCGTACAGCGGTATCCAGTGGTGTCCGGACCGCCTGGCCTCGGCGACCATCCGGTCCATGGGCAGGTCGTCCGGAAGCAGCACCATGCGGGCCCTCGGCTGCATGACGTCCCCGGCGGTGCGCTGGTCCAGCGAGAGCACCTGGAGCAGGATCTCCTTCTCGCCGGCCCCGAGTGTGCCCTGCTGGTGGGCCAGCTCGATGAGGTCGGCATACTCGTCGTCCGAGACGCCCGCCTGGGCCTTCGTCGAACGCGGCACCAGCCGCTCGACGATGGCGTCGACGCAGGCCTGGGCGACACGGCGAACCGGGCGGGTGAGGCTTACGAAGAGCCAGAGCGGCTCGGCCACACGGAGGGCCCAGGACTCCGGGCTGCGCACGCCGAGGGCCTTGGGCGTCACCTCGCATCCGAGCAGCAGCAGGGACAACCCCAGCGCCGCCCAACCCAGGCCGGGGATCCCGCGGTCGAGTTCGAGGCTGGCCGTGACGGTCATCGCCACGAGCAGCGCGTTGGCCAGGGTGTTGCCGAGGGCGATGGCCGCGATGACGTCGGCGGGCTGGGCCAGCAACGCCCCGACCCTCTCGCTGCCGCGCCGTCCCGACTCGACGAGCCGCCGCGCACGCCAGGTGCCCAGCGAAAACAGCGCCGACTCCGCCAGCGCGAAGAAGAAGCTCGCGGCGACGAGGGCCATGGGGACCAGCAGCGGGGTTGTGGGCAGGGAGGCCAACGCGGCAATCGACTCCGAAATGGCGCCGACATTCAATCCCGGAGGCGGGGTCCGGGCGCGTCTCGGGCCGCTTTCCATTCCCCGGGAATGCCGTACCCTCGTCGGCATGCGAACCGTCGTCTACCCGGGGAGTTTCGATCCCATCACCAACGGCCATCTCGACGTGGTCCAGCGGGCGGCCAAGATGTTCGACCGGGTCATCCTCGCCGTCGCGAGGAACGAGGGAAAGCACCCGCTCTTCAGCCTGGACGAGCGCAAGCGGCTGGCGCTCTCGGCGGTGTCCAGCTTGGGCAACGTGGTGGTGGAGACCTTCGAGGGCCTGCTGGTGGACTACGTGGTCCGCCACGGGGCCTGCGCGGTCGTGCGCGGGCTGCGGGCCGTCAGCGACTTCGAGTTCGAGTTCCAGCTGGCTCTCATGAACCGCCGGCTCAACGAGAACGTCGAGACGGTCTTCCTGATGCCGAAGGATTCCTACTCCTTCCTCAGTTCACGCCTGGTCAAGGAGGTGGCCCGTCTCAAGGGCGATGTCTCGCCATTCGTGGCGCCCGAGGTCGTGAAGGCCCTCCGCGACAAGCTCGGCACCTGACGGGACGGGGTCGCTCCGGCCGCGGGACGCCCCGGGGCGCTGGACTCGAGGACGGCGCTCCGCCAGACTCCGAGCCATGAACCCCCTGCGTTGCCTGCCGATCATCCCCGTCCTCGCCGCGTTGCCCCTGTGGGCCGGACAACCCCGGTCCCTCTTCGACGGCAAGACGCTGGCCGGTTGGGAGGGCGACCCGAAGATCTGGTCGGTGCAGGAGGGTGCCATCACCGCCGGTCGAGTCGATGAACGGGCCAAGCGCAACGAGTTCCTGGCCACGACTCGCGGCTACACCAATTTCGTCCTGCGCCTGCAGTTCAAGATCGAGGGCACCGAGGGCTTTGTGAACTCCGGGGTCCAGATCCGCAGCGAACGGGTGCCGAACCACCACGAGATGGTCGGGTACCAGGCCGACATCGGCGAAGGCTGGCATGGGGCCCTCTACGACGAGTCCCGCCGCAACACCATCCTCGCCAAACCCGATCCCGCGGTCGTGAAGAAGGCCGTGAAGCCCGGCCAGTGGAACCATTACGAGATCCGGGCCGACGGCGACCGGGTGGTCTTGAAGATCAACGGCATCCAGACCGTGGACTACACCGAGAAGGATCCCAAGGTGGTGCCGCACGGACGGATCGCCGTGCAGATCCATGGGGACGGGAAGACCCGCGTCCAGTTCAAGGACATCACGGTCGAGGAACTCCCCTAAACTCCTTCGTCCGCCAAACCCGTCGCCGGGCGGCACCACCATCGAGCGCGAGGCCGCTGACTCCCGACCCTGCGGCCCCGATGCTGCAGCCTTGGGGTTTCGGGCCGAATTCGCCGGACCGAATTCGCCGGACCGATGACCCCGGGCCGGTGGGGCTGAACCCGGCCTGACGACCTGGGAATCCCCGAAGCCCGGGCTGCCCTTCAATCCTCGCCGGGTTCCAGCGGCGGGCGCACCCCGTATTTCTTGCGGAGCGCCTCGACCTGGGCCAGGGGCTTCATGCCGCCGGTGCAGGTCGGGTCGGACAGCGAGGCCGCGGCCGCGCAGACGCCCGTCAGGAGCGACTTCTGAAGGTCCCAGCCCTCATGGAGGCCGAGCAGCACGCCGGCGCAGAACGCGTCGCCCGCACCGGCCGACCCGGCGATGGCCTTGGCCGGCACCTTGAGGGAAGGCTGCCAGTGATCCTTGCCGTCGCGGGTCCGGGCGAAACAGCCCTCGGGAAAGTGGATGACGACCAGTTCCTTGACCCCGAACTGCAGGATGGCCCCGGCGGCATGGCGCAGCGACACGGTGTCGAGCACGCCCTCCTTGCGGATCCGGAACCCGGTGACCATGCCCGCCTCGTACTCGTTGATGATGGCGTAGTCGCAGTGCTTGAGGGCGGGCGTGACCACGGTCTTGAAGCGGTCGCTGGCCTCGCTCACCACGTCGATGCTGGTCTTCAGGCCGGCGGCCTGGGCCGCGGCCAGGATCTTCGCGGCGGCGGTGGTGCCGTCCTTGGAGACGACATCCATCTTGTCGAGCAGGAGCAGGTACCCCAGGTGGAAGATGCGGGCCTTGATCTTGGAGAAATCGAGGTCCTTGCCATCCCACAAGGCATTCGCGCCCCGGTAGTGGAAGAAGGTGCGTTTGCCGGTGGACTGGACGGTGAAGACGTCGGTGTAGCTCGTGTCGGCCTCGGCGGTCGCCTTGACATGCCGCATGTCGACCTTGTGCCGGGCGCAATCCTCAAGGATCGCCGCGCCCAGCGCGTCCTTGCCCACGAGGCCGGCCCCAAGGAGCGGGAACTCCACGCACAGCTTGGCGAGGTCGAGCAGCACATTGTAGGGGGAGCCTCCGGTGCCCAGGTGTTGGCTCTTGATGTTGGCCAGCTGCTCGAGACCCGGGTAGGCATCGACCATCTTGACCCGATCGATGATCCAGTTGCCGCCGGCAAGGATGCCGGAGCGCTTGGAGACGGAATGGCTCTTCATCGGAAATACAAACGACGATACGGACGGCACAATTGAACGCCCCAAGCCTATACCGGGCGGTTCCCGCTTGTCTCCAAGGATTTCTGGACCTTGCGGAGCCCCCGGGTCGGGTGGTCGTGTCGGCTCCCGGGAAAAACATGACGAGCCGGGAAGGCTTCTTGTCGAGCGGCGGCCCGCCTGCGTAGTCTGGTGCCAGATTCCCTCCCGTCTTATGCGAAGGACCCGATCGCTCTGGATGGCCACCCTGTGTTGGGGTGGTCTCGTTGGCCTGCCTGCGGTGCTGGTGGCCGAGCGCGGCTCCGACAAGCCGATCCCGCCGGCGCCGCCGTTGCCCGCGATCCGTGCCCTGAGGCTGGAGCCGTCCAAGCTCACGCTGCTCGACGCCCGGGATTCGCGGAAGGTGCTGGTGCTGGGCGGGACCGCGGACGGCTCCTGGATCGACCTCGGCCCCACGGCCGTCCTGAAGCCCGAGTCGCCGGCCGTCGCCGTCGATGCCGAGGGCTATCTCGTCGCACGCCAGACCGGCAAGGCGAACGTCGCGGTCACCGCCGCCGGCAAGACCGCGCGCCTCGAGGTCGAGGTGAAGAGCATGACCTCGCCCGAGGTCGGGTTCGTGCGCGACATCGAGCCGATCCTGAGCCGTGCCGGGTGCAACTCCGGCCCCTGCCACGGTTCGGCCAAGGGCAAGAACGGCTTCAAGCTCGCCCTGCGCGGGTACGACCCGGACTACGACTACCAGGCCCTGGTCAACGACCTGAGCGGTCGCCGGTTCAACCGGGTGCATGTCGACGAATCGCTCATGCTGCAGAAGCCCCTGGGCGACATCCCCCATGAGGGCCGCCAGGCGCTGGTGCCGGGTTCGCGGTATCACCAGACCCTCCGGCAGTGGATCGCCGAGGGAGCCCGCTTCCAGGACGTCGCCCCCAACCGGCCGACCCGCATCGAGGTCCTGCCGGCCCAGGTGAAACTCGACCTGCCCGGCCGCCGGCAGCAGTTGCTGGTGATCGCCACCTATCCCGACGGTTCCACCCGCGACGTCACCCGCGAGGCCGTGCTCAGCAGCAACAACGAGGAGGTGGGCCTGGTGCAAGGCCACACGGTGGTCCCGCTGCGCCGGGGCGAGATGGCGGTGCTGGTCCGTTATGAAGGCCAGTACGACGCCCGCGAGGTGACGGTCATGGGCGACCGGACCGGTTTCCGCTTCGCCGCGATGCCCGAGTACAACTTCATCGACAAGGCGGTGAACGCGAAGCTCGAGAGCCTGAAGATCAACCCCAGCGACCTGTGCACCGACGCCGAGTTCATCCGCCGGGTCTCCCTCGACATCACGGGCCAACCGCCCACGGCCGAGGCGGTCCGAGCCTTCCTGGCCGACACCACCGAGTCCCGGAAGAAGCGCGAGGCCCTGGTCGACCGCCTGATCGGCTCGGGGGCCTCGGCGGAGTTCTGGGCCAACAAGTTCGCCGACCTGCTCCAATGCAACTCGGAGATCCTCGGCAAGAAGGGGGTCTGGGTGTTCCGCAACTGGATCCGCGACCAGTTTGCCGCCAACCGGCCGTTCGACCAGTTCACTCGCGACCTGTTGCTGGCCAAAGGCAGCACCTTCGAGAACCCGGCCGGCAACTACCTGCGGGCCCTGCGCGATTCGGGCAAGATGACCGAGGACATCTCGCAGACCTTCCTGGGCGTGCGCTTCAACTGCAACAAGTGCCACGACCACCCCTTCGAGCGCTGGACCCAGAACCAGTACTACGAGTTCGGGGCCTTCTTCGCCCAGGTGGCCTTCAAGCGCGGCACCCTCGGCCGCGACCACATCATCCGCTCCGGCGAGACCTACGCCCATGAGCAGGTGTCGGAGGAGATCGTCTACCCCAACGACCAGGGCGGCGAGGTCAAGCACCCCAAGAATGATGCGGTCGTCCCGCCCAAGGTGCCCTATGGCCAGAGCCGGGCGATCGCCCAGGGCGAGGACCGTCGTGAGGCCTTCGCCGCCTGGCTCACCTCGAAGGACAACCCCTACTTCGCCAAGTCCACCGCCAACCGCTTCTGGAGCTATTTCTTCGGGCGCGGGATCATCGACCCGGTCGATGACATCCGCGCCGGTAACCCTCCCAGCAACCCGGCCTTGCTGGCGGCCCTCACCGAGCGCTTCGTGGCCGACGGGCACGATGTGCGCAAGCTCATGCGCCACATCGTCACCTCACGGGCCTACCAGCTCAGCATCGTGCCCAACCGCTGGAATGAGGACGACCTGGTGAACTTTTCCCACGCCCTGCCCCGACGGCTCAGCGCCGAGCAGATGCTCGACTCCATCGCGGTGGCCACGGGTCGCCCCCTTCAATTCTCCAACCTTCCCGAGGGGATGCGCGCCGCGCAACTGCCCGACGGACTCGTGCCGGGCAACGACTTCCTGAGCCTCTTCGGCCGGCCCAAGCGCCAAAGCGCCTGCGAATGCGAGCGCAGCAGCAACGTGACGCTCTCCCACGCCCTCAACCTCATCAACGGCAAGACGCTGGGCGAGTGCGTGAGCCGCACCGACAACCGCTTCTCCCAACTGGTGTCCGAGTTCGCGGACGACCGCAAGGTGATCGAGGAGATCTACCTGAGCTGCCTGAACCGGCCGCCGACCGCCAAGGAGCTGTCGAGCATCCGCCTCGGGCAGGGGGCCGAGCGCCTCGAAGGGGCACAGGACCTCGCCTGGGCCTTGATCAACAGCCCGGCCTTCCTCTTCAACCGCTGACCTGCCGCGCCCAGTCCACCGTACCTCCTCCACGGCACCGCCACCCGAACCCGAACCCACCATGATCTCCATCCCCGGCCTCTCCGGCGCCACCTGCGACGGTTTCAACCGCCGTGAATTCATGCGCCTCGGCGGCGCGGGCCTGCTCGGCCTGAGCCTGGCCGACATCCTGCGGCTCCAGGCCGAGCAACCGAAGACCGCAGGGCCCGCGCCCGGCCAGCCCAAGAACGGCTGGGGTTCGGCCAAACAGGTGCTGATGATCTACCTGCAGGGCGGCCCGAGCCACATCGACATCTGGGACCCCAAGCCCGATGCGCCGTCCAACGTGCGAGGCGACTTCAAGCCCATCCGCACCAAGGTGCCCGGCATCCAGCTCAGCGAGGTGATGCCCAAGCTGGCCCAGCAAATCGACCGGGCCACGCTCATCCGTTCGATGAGCTACACGCCGGCGGGCCTCTTCAACCACACAGCGGCGATCTACCAGATCATGACCGGCTACACGCCCGACCGCGTGTCGCCCTCGGGCCAGTTGGAGCCCCCGGCGCCCAACGATTTCCCCCACATGGGCGCCCAGATCTCGCGCCTCAAGCCGCTGGACATCCCGATGCTGCCCTTCGTGATGCTGCCGCGTCCCCTGCAGGAATCGAACGTCATCGGCAAGGGTGGCACGGCCGGCTTCCTCGGCGCGGCCTACGACCCCTACTACTTCTACCAGGACCCGGCCAAGGGCATCAATCTGGACGACCTGACCTTGCGCAAGGAGGTCACCAAGGAACGCCTCGACCGGCGGTCCACGCTCCTCAAGGCCGTGAACGACGCCATGCCCGAGATGGAGAAGGCCGTCGAGAAGTACGCCCTCGACCGCTACTATCAGAAGGCCTTCGACCTCGTGAGCAGCGGCCGCGCGCGCGACGCCTTCGACTTGTCGAAAGAGAAGGACTCCCTGCGCGACCAGTACGGTCGCCACACCTTCGGCCAGGGTCTCCTGCTGGCCCGCCGCCTGCTCGAATCCGGCACGCGGTTCGTGCAGATGAACTGGCCCGCGGTGGCCAACGGCGACCCGACCGTCGATGCCTGGGACACCCACGCGGCCAATTTCGGCCCGTTGCGCAACCTGCATTGCCCCAAGCTCGACTCCGGACTCAGCGCACTGCTGGAAGACCTCGATCAGCGCGGGTTGCTGAAGGAGACCCTCGTGGTGGCCCTCGGCGAATTCGGCCGAAGCCCCCGCCTCGGCGTGAGCACCAGCGGAAACACCAATTCACCCGACGGTCGAGACCATTGGCCCTATTGCTACACGGCTCTGATCGCCGGGGCGGGCATCCGGCGCGGAGCCCTCCATGGCAAGTCCGATGCGACCGGATCGTCGCCCATCGAGACGCCGGTGCACCCCACGCAGATCGTCGCCACGGTGTACCATGCGCTGGGCATCGACCCGCACACCATCGTCATGAACCACCTGAACCAACCACGCGAGTTGGTGCAGGCCGAACCCGTCACCGCCCTCTTCGGCTGAGCCCGGCTGACCGTCCCTTCCACCCGCGCGTGCTCCCGCCGCCCCGCGACCGAATCGACCCGGCGCCTCCGGCGTCGGGACGCCGCACCGCCTCCCCATGAGAGTCCCCCCGGTCCTGCTCGCCCTGTCGGCCCTGTCCCTGCTCTGGACCTGCCTTCCCGGCGTGCTGGCTCAGACCCCTCCCCGACTCGATTCGGCCTCCGTCACCTGGCTCCAACGCGGAACCACCCAGGAGATCACCCTCAAGGGAGACGCCCTCGAGGGCATCGCGCAGGTGCTGGTCCAGGGCGGCGGGGTCTCTGCCCGACCGGGAGCCCCGAAGGCGTCGGCCGTGGCCCTCGAGGGATCGGCGGGTGGGCTCTCGAGCGGTGCGGCCAATTCGCAACAGGCCCTCACCTTCCACTGGGTCTCGACCCCGGATGCGGCGCTCGGACCCCGCGAAGTGCGGGTGGCGGGCCCCCATGGGGTGTCCAACCCGCTCACCCTCCAGCTCAGCGACCTGCCGGAACTTCCCGACCCGCGCACGAACGTGACCTTGGCCAAAGCCGCCCCATTGACGCTGCCGGTGGCCGTGTCGGGCGTGCTGACCACGAACACCGAGTCGGACTTCTTCCGGTTCAAGGCCAGCGCCGGCAAGGCCTTGATCTTCGACCTCCAGGCCAATCGCGACGGATCCCCGCTGGACGCCAACCTCATCCTGCGGGACGCCGCGGGCAAGGAACTGACCCGCAGCGAGGATGCCCACGGGCTGGACCCCTTCATCGAATACACCCCGGTCACCGACGGCGACCTCGTGGTGGAGATCCACGACCTGCGCTATCAGGGCGGCTCCGATTATCGCTACCGGCTTGTGGCCGGTCACCTGCCCTACCTGGAATCGATCCTCCCCTTCGGTGGGCGCCGGGGCTCGTCGGTCGAGCTCAAGTGGATCGGAAGGAACCTCGAGGGCGTCGAGACCCTGCCGCTCCAGATCGCACCGATGGCCCCGCTGGGCCGACAGGAGGTCCGGGCCCGCACCCCGATTGGCCATTCCAACCCCCTGCCCTTCGAGGTGGGTGACCTCGAGGAGACCGCCGACACCGAACCCAACGACACTTCGGAGCAGGCCCAGTCCCTCGGCCTCCCCCGGGTGGTCCATGGCCGCATCGGGTCCGAGAAGGATGTGGATGTGTTCCGCTTCAAGGCGCCGGCCGACCAGCGCTGGATCATCGAAGTGCAGGCCCGAGCGTTCGGTTCGCGCCTCGACGCCCTCCTGACCCTTTCGGACACCAACGGCGCGGTGCTCCAGCGCAACGACGATGCCGCAGGCCCGGATGCGCGCATCGAGTTCGACGCCAAGAAGGACGCCGAATACCGCCTCACCGTGCGCGACCTCACCCAGCGCGGCGGAGACCGCTTCGGCTACCGGATGATCCTGCAACCGGCGGACCGCACCCCGGATTTCGGCGTCCGCATCGGCGGCGGGCGGTTCCGCGTGGCCCAGGGCGGCTCGGTGGCCGTGCGCTGCGACGTGGATCGCCGAAACGGTTTCGACGGCCTGGTCCGCATCGAACCCTCGGGCCTGCCCCCGGGCGCCTGGGCCGCACCGCTGATCCTGGGTCCGGGCGCCTCGATCGGATGGTGGGTGATCTCCGCCAACAGCGACGCCGCCCTGGGGTATGTCCCGCTGAAGGCCACGGCCCTCGGAGACCACCAGGGCAAGCCGATCACCCGGCCGGTGGCGTTTGCCGAGATGGCCTGGCTGACCGTGCTGCCCGGGGTGCCGTTCGACCTCAGCGTCGCACCGGCCAGCCTGCTGGCCGAACAGAACTCGGCCGCGACCCTGGAGGTCCGGGTCCAGCGTCGGGACGGATTCGACGGCGAGGTGCGCCTCGTCGCCGAGGATCTCGCCGGCGTCTCGATCCCTGCGGTCACCGTGCCCCCGGGCCAGGCGCGTGCCCGCCTCGCGTTGCAGGTGGCCCAGAATGCCGAGACGGGCATCCGCCCGCTCATGATCCGCGCCGAGGCCACCGCGAAGGGACGCAGCGTCGTGACCCACGCGCCGACCTCGGTGCCGTTCACCGTGCAGCCCATCCCCCTGTTCCTCACCGCCATGCTGCCGGGATCGCCCTTCTTCCGGACCGACCCCGTCCGCCTGTCGGCCGTGGCGCTGCCCGAGGGGACCTCCTCCGAGGCCAACCAGACCGAGTTCGTGGTCAAGGTCGACCGCCGCGGTGCGGTCGGCGAGATCGACCTCCGTCTCGAGGACCTGCCCCAGGGGGTCGAGGCCACGGTGTCCCCGATCCGGACCAACAAGACCGAGGCCACGATCCGGTTGAAGGCCACGTCGAAGGCCCAGACCGGCAAGGAACACACCTTCCGGGTCGCCGCCAGTTCCACGCATCAGGACCGCATCTGGCGGCAGAAGACCCAACCCGTCCACCTCACCCTCACCGCGCCCGAGACCGAGTCGACCAAGACGGATTCCGCGAAGACCGATGCCAAGAAGCCGAAGCCATCGAATGCCCCGGCCAAGCCCCCCGAATCCAAACCGTCCACCCCATCGGCCAAGCCATGACCTCCCGGATCGCCTCGCCCTCCGCCGCGCTGACCCCGAACCTCGCCGCCATGCCAGGGCGGCGACGGTCCGGCATGCTCCTGGCTGCCCTGATGACCGTGGCCAACCTCTCGACCACGGCCTTGGCCGCCGACAAGCCCGTCTCGTGGTGGCGCGACGTCACGCCCCTCTTCAAGCGCTCCTGCAACGGTTGCCACAATCCCAACAAGCTCAAGGGCGAGGTCGACACCTCGACCTTCGCCGGCCTGATGAAGCCCGGGAAGGAAGGCCCCAACTTCGTCGCCGGAGACCCTGCCAAGTCGCTGATCATCGCCTCCATCTCGGGCAAGGAGCCCGACATGCCCAAGGAGGGCGATGCCCTCTCCGCGCAGGAAGTGGCCCTCATCACCCGCTGGATCCAGGAAGGGGCCAAGGACGACACCCCGGCCGACGCCTACTCGACCAAGCTCAAGGAACCCCCGACCTACGCGCTCCCCCCGGTGATCAGCGCCCTCGACGTGTCGCCCGATGGCAGGCGGTTGGCCGTGGCGGGCTACCACGAAGTGCTGCTGCTCGACACCGACGCCTGGTCGCTGACCGGTCGCCTGGTCGGCGAATCGCCCCGCATCGAGTCCCTGGCCTTCTCGCCCGACGGCAAATCCCTCGGCGTCAGCGGCGGCGCCCCCGCCCGATTCGGTGAGATCCAGGTGTGGGACGTCGCCGAGGCCCGCCAGGCCCAGTCGTTCCGCCTCGCCACCGATTCGGTGTTCGGCCTGTCCTGGTCGCCCGACGGCACCCGGGTCGCCACCGGTGGCGCCGACAAGAGCGTGCGGGTGACCCGTGTTTTCGACGGCAAGGAACTGGTGAAGTTCGACAACCACAGCGACTGGGTCTTCCGCACCGCCTGGTTGGCCGACGGATCGCGGTTCCTCAGCGCCAGCCGCGATCGGGCCATCAAGCTCATCGATGCGGGCAGCGGCCAGTTCATCGACGACATCAACAAGCTGCTCGAGCCCATCGACTGCATGGTGCGCCACCCGCGTGAGGACTTGGCGGCCTATGGCGGTGCCGAGGGCGGCCTGCGGGTCTATCGGGCCAAGGAGAACCAGGACCGCACCGCCGGCAACAACGACGTGAACCTGGCGCGCGAGTTCGAGCGTCAGCCCGGCCCGGTGCATGCGGTCGCCTTCAGCCCCGACGGCACGCTGCTGGCGGCCGGCGGCACCGGCACCGAGGTCCGCGTGTACGAGACCGCCACCGGAAAGCGCCGGGCGACCCTCAAGGGTCATGCCGGTCCGATCTTCGCCCTGCGCTTCTCACCCGACGGCAAGCGACTCTACACCGCGGGCTTCGAGGGCATCGTCCGCGCCTTCGACCCGGGCTCCGGGTCTCTCGAGGTCATCCTGTACCCCGTCCCCCTCACCCCCGCCCGCCAGACTGCGGGCAACTGACGCCCGGGGCACCATAACGGATCCTCGGCCAACCCTTGCGCCGGAACGTTCCGGAACCACTGGACACCATCCCGGATCCTCCGTTGGTTCCGGCGCGCTTGGAACAACGATGCGTCTGGATCCATGGCGGCGACCGATTCCATCCTCCTGGACATCCGACGACCCTCCCAGCAGGAGGGCTGGGTCGCCGAAACCATTTTTGAACTCCCTGCTCCACTCCATTCGCGAGATCGTGGCCGCCGATCAGCCGATTCTCTGGGATCTGCTCTACGAGGCGCTCTGGGATCCCCCCACCGGCCCAAGGCGGCCGAGATCCGTTCTGTCGAACCCGCAGGTTGCCGCTTATGTCCAGGACTGGGGCTCCAACGGAACGGACCTCGGGTTTCTTGCCATCGCGAGCGATGGCTCCGTCGCCGGAGGCATCCTCAGCCGGTTGATGCTTCCTCCGCTGCAGGGCGGTGCCTTCCATGACGAGCACACACCCCAGTTGGGGATTGCGGTGTTCCCAGCCTTCCAGCGACAGGGGCTCGGCACCGCCTTGCTCGCCCGGTATCTCGCCGCTGCTTCCAACCGGTTTCCTCGGGTGTCGCTCGGCGTCCATCCCGAGAACCACGCCGACATCAAGCTATACACCCGATTCGGCTTCCGTCAGTTCGCCACCGGTCATGGCGGATACCTCAACCTGGTGAAAGTGATGGATGCGCAACCCCAGCCCGGTGCTCCACCGAGTGGCGAAACCGGCGTCCTCCCCGCTGGACTGACTCAGGAGCCGTGAGCATCTGATGCCGGCGGAGTTGGCGTTCAGGTGACGAATATCACCCGCCTACTTCATCGGAACGCCCGGCTCCTGGCGGCCATTGGTCGTGAGGATCTGGAAGTGGTGCACGCCGGCGGCCAGCGGGTGGTCGCTGGTCCAGACGATCTTGCGATCGCGGTTCAGCTCGACCATCGAGGTGCCCTCGTTGGCCGCATGGCTGCCGACCACGGTGTTGCCGTTGGCCAGGCGCTGGGAGCCGCAGGGATCCTTGAAAAGGCCGCCCACATCGTCGTTGGTCACCTTCCAGGCGATCGCACCGCTCTGGGTGAACTCGGCCACCTGGTTGCCATGGGTCAGCGAAACGAGGGTGTTGCCGTTGTCGAGACGGATGGCGGTGAAGGGCCAGTTCTCGGCCGGACGGCCACCCAGCTCGGCCAGGTCGGTCCGCAGCGTGGCCACGATCTTCCCATCCGGGGTGTATTCCTTGACCGCGAAGGCCAGCAGGTGCGGCACGAGGTAGTTGCCGTTCTTCAACTGCCGGGCCATGCGGGTCTGCATGTGGGCGTTGTCGGTCTCGGGCTGAAGGGTCGTCTCATGGACGATCGCGCCACGTCCATCGACCTCCAGCAATCGGGGGCGCTTGCCCAACTCGGTCACCAGCGTGTTGCCGTTGTAGAGGCGCTGCACCGTGCCGATCTCGGAGTTCTCCGGATTGCGGGTGTAGGAGAAGACCACCTGCTTGGCGGGCGTCACCTCCTCGACCCGGTCCGACCAGGCCAGCAGGGCGTTCCCGTTGGGCAGCACGAATCCGTCGCGCGTTCCACCCCGGTATTCCCAGTGGGCGTTCCCGTCTTCACCGATGATGGCCGTCTTGGCCCCCATCACGAGGTACGAATGGCGGATCGATGACGCGGCCTTGTCTTCGGCCAGGCCGGTGGAAGCGGCCGCGAGGACGAGGACCCAGGCGGTGGAAGACAGGAATGGAATGCGAGGAGCGAAGTTCATGGGACTGATGGAAACCTTCCAACCCCTTGCCCGCGAGCCCAAGGCAAAAGTTCTGGAGGGTCCGGAAGCGGTGGGGCGGCCTGCGGTCGGCGGCAGGCGCCGCCGGCCCAAAAAAGACCTCCCCGCCGGATGGCTCCTGAGCCTACCGTTGCACCCTGTCACCTGCATGAAACCCTTGCTGCGCCTCGCCCTGCTGGCCTCGATCACCGGGAGGCTGCTCGCCGAGGGCCCGGACGCCGACCCCGCGGCCCGCCTCGAGTTCTTCGAACAACGGATCCGGCCGGCGCTGGTCGAACACTGCCACGAGTGCCACAGCGCCACGGCGAAGAAGATTCAGGGTGGATTGCGGGTGGATTCCCGCGCCGCACTCCTCGCTGGCGGTGACACCGGTCCCGCCGTCGTGCCCGGCAAGCCGGAGTCGAGTTGGCTGATCCGCGCCCTCGACCACTCCGACCGCGATCTGGCCATGCCGCCGAAACAGGCCCAACTGCCCGCGGCGGTGCGGCAGGATTTCCGCCGCTGGGTGGCGGCCGGTGCGCCGTGGCCCGGCGGTGACACCGCGGAGGCCCCGGCCAAGGACACGTTCAACCTCGAGGAACGCCGCAACGCGCAGGCCTGGCTGTGGGAGCCGCCCCAACGTCAGGAAATCCCGGCGATCCGCCGGACGCAGTGGGCCGCGGACCCCATCGATCACTTCATCCTGAAACCCCTCGAGGAGCGCTGGCTCCGCCCCGCCGATCCCGTGCCAGACTCGGTGTGGCTGCGGCGGGCCAGCTTCGCGGTGACAGGGCTGCCACCGACGCCTCAAGACCAGCAACGACTCGACCGGGAGGCCAGCCCTCAGGCGCGGGAGAACGCCGTCGACCGGCTGCTGGCGTCGCCCCATTTCGGCGAACGCTGGGCCCGCCACTGGATGGACTTGATGCGCTACGCCGAGTCGCGCGGCCACGAGTCCGACTTCGCCATCGCCAACGCCTGGCAATACCGCGACTACCTCGTACGGGCCTTCAATCAGGATGTCCCCTACGACCGCTTCCTCATGGAGCACCTCGCCGGCGACTTGCTCCAACCGCCGCGCCTCCGCCCGGGGACCGACCACAACGAATCGGTGCTGGGCACCGGGTGGGCCTTCCTGGGAGAGGAGGTCCACTCGCCCGTGGACATCCGCCAGGACGAATGCGACCGCATCGACAACAAGATCGACGTCTTCACGAAGTCGTTCCTGGGCCTGACCGTCGCCTGCGCCCGTTGCCACGACCACAAGTTCGACCCCATCCGGAGCCAGGACTACTACGCCATGTCGGGATTCATCCTGAGTTCGAACTACCGGCAGGTCCGCTTCGAGGCCATGGAGAACAACCGGTGCATGGCCCACGAACTCCAGGAACTCCGAGGCCGACACCTGCCCGCCTTGGCCCGGCGCGCAGGCACGGTGCTTCGGCCCACCGCCCAACGCCTGGGCTCGACGCTGAACCAAGCGCTGGAGGGCGAATCCACGACCCCAGAGATCTCGGCCTGGGTCGCCGAACTGCAACGAGCCAAGACCAACCGCCAACACCTGCTGCACCCGCTGGTCCAGCCGGAGGCCCGCATCGGGACCCCCTCGGTCACGGACGCGGAGGTGCTGCCGGCCCGGCGGATCATCGCCGATTTCACCCGACCCGATGCCCAGCCGTGGAAGGCCGATGGCGAGGCCTTCGGACCGGGCCCCCTGCCGGCGGGCACCCTGGTGGCGGGGCTGACCGAGGGACGTCCTATCGCCCGCGTCGTGGACCTCGGGGCGGCCCGGCGCGACGCCTTCTGGAACCGCCTGTCCAACACTCCCGGCAATGAGAACGACTCCGGCCGCATCGGATCGGCCGCCCGTGCCGGCCGCATGCTCCGCACCCCCACGGTCACGCTCCAATCGGGTCGACTGCACTACCTCCTCCGCGGCCGCGTCAAGGTCTTCGCCTCGGTCGATTCGCACCTGATGGTCGAGGGACCGCTGCATGGAGCGCTGAACCAGACCTTCGACACCGGAGATTCGCTGGAGCCCCAATGGGTCAGCCAAGGGCTTGAAGCGTATTCCGGTCATCGGGCCCACCTCGAGTTCGGTCCCGACGGGGATCGGGAACTCGAGATCCTCCAGGTGGTGGAATCGGAGACGGTCCCGACGTGGCAGCCCGTGGCCCTGATGGCCGGAGCCCGCCGTGACACCCTGGCGAAAGACCTGGTGGATGCGCTCCAGAAGCGCGCGCTGGAGGCCTGCGACTGGCTCGAGGGCCGCAGCACGAACACGCCGCCCACCGCGGTCCTCCGATGGGCCGACTGGTGGCTCCAACACCCGGAACTGTCGGGCCTGGCGACGGATGCCGAGTACCGCAAACTCTCCCGGCAACTCGTCCGCGAGCAGGAGGCGCTGGCCGGCAAGGTCGCCTGGCAAAGCCGGACCGCGGTCGCCTGGATGGACGGCACCGGGGTCGACGAGCAGGTGCTGGTCCGCGGCAAGCCCTTCAAGCCGGGCATCCTGGCCCCGCGCAGCCTTCCGGCCGCCTTCACGGGAGCCAAGCCCATCCAGCCGACGGGTGGCAGCGGTCGCCTGGAACTCGCCCGCCAGTTGGCTGACCCGGGCAATCCGCTGGTCGCCCGCGTCTGGGTCAACCGGGTATGGCATCACCTGTTCGGCCGCGGCCTGGTACCCACGGTGGACAACTTCGGCGCCCTCGGAGAACGCCCCACGCATCCCGAGTTGCTCGATCACCTGGCCTGGCAATTCGTCCACGTCGACCGTTGGTCCACCAAGCGGCTCATCCGTCGCCTGCTGCTCACCCAGACCTACGCCATGGGCAGCCGTGACAGCGACACCCGCGCGCCCGAATTGGACCCGGCGAACCGGTGGTGGCACCGGATGCCCGTCCGGCGTCTGGAGGCCGAGGCCATCCACGATGCGCTGCTCGTCGTCTCCGGACGTTTCAATCCCGCGATGGCGGGCACGCCGGTGCCGGTGCACCTCACCGAGTTCGTGATCGGCCGCGGACGTCCCGACCAGAGCGGACCGCTCGACGGCGACGGGCGCCGCAGCCTCTACACGGCCCTTCGGCGCAACTTCCTGCCGACCACCCTCCAGGCCTTCGATTTCCCCACGCCCTTCAGCACCGTGGGCCGGCGCAATGTCACCAATGTGCCGGCGCAATCCCTGGCTGCGATGAACGATCCGTTCTTCCACCAGCAGGCCGAGGTGTGGGCCCGGAGGCTCTTGGCCGAATGGCCGGAGGCCGACGTTCCCACGCGGATCCAGGCGCTGTTCGCCCAGGCGTACAACCGGCCTCCGACGCCGACCGAACTCGCATCCTGCCAGGCGACGCTGTCCGAACTGAAGGCCTTCCATGCGGCGAAGCCCGCGAGTCCATCGGATCCGGGGCCCTGGACCGATCTCTGCCACGCGCTGCTCAACGCCAACGAGTTCCTCTACCTGCCCTGACCATGATTCCGTTCCCCCACCACGACGGGTTTTCCGGGCCGCGGATGAGCCGCCGCGAATTGCTTCGGCGCGCCTCGAACGGCTTCGGCACCGTGGCGCTTGGGGCCCTGCTTGCACGCTCCTCCGGAACGCAGGCCCTGGCCGCGGCGGCTTCCGGCGCCACCCCGGCGGTCCCGGTGCCGCACCATCGGGTCCGGGCCCGCAGCGTGATCTTCCTCTTCATGGAGGGGGCCGTCTCGCAGGTGGACAGCTTCGACCACAAGCCCCTGCTCGAGAAGTACCACGGACAAGACGCCCGCAAGGCCATGGGCCGGATCGAGAAGACCCAGTTCGACAGCATCGGCAAGATCCTCAAGTCGCCCTGGACCTTCCGCCAGCATGGCCGGAGCGGGCTCTGGATCAGCGACCTCTTTCCGCACATCGCCCGGCAGGCCGACGATCTCTGCGTACTCCGGTCGATGACCTCCACCTTCCCGGAACACACCAGCGCCAACTACTTCCTCCACAGCGGCATCGGCCTGCAGGGACGACCGAGCCTGGGCGCCTGGGTCACCTACGGCCTGGGCTCGCTCAATGACGACCTGCCCGGCTACGTGGTGCTCAACGGCGGGCAGATCCCCTCGGGCGGGCTCGACAATTTCGGCAGCGGGTTCCTGCCTGCGACCCACCAGGGCTCCCTGCTCCAGGCCTTTGGCACGCCACTCGCCAATGTCGTCCCCTCGGAGAAGCAGGCGCGATTGCAGGAGACCAAGCGGCGCCTCGTCCGCCGGTTGAACGACCACGGGCTCGAGCAGGCCGGCCCGGTCGACGCCCTCGAGTCGGCGATCCGGAACTACGAGCTGGCCGCCCGGATGCAGGTGACCATCCCCGAGCTGATGGACGTCTCCCGAGAGACGGCGTCCACCCGCGCCCTGTACGGCCTCGATGCGCCCTACGAGCACACGCGGACCTACGCCCGCGAATGCCTCCTGGCGCGCCGCATGGTCGAGCGCGGCGTGCGCTTCGTGGAGCTCACCATCCCGATGGTCGACGGCTACAGCCGATGGGACGCCCACGGCGGACTGGTGAAGAACCACGGTGACAACGCCCGCGCCGTGGACCAGCCGATCGCCGGGTTGCTCATCGACCTCAGGCAACGCGGCCTGCTCGACGAGACGCTGGTCGTGTGGGCCGGCGAGTTCGGCCGTACCCCCTTCGCCCAGGGCAGCGACGGCCGGGACCACAACGAATACGGGTTCTCGGTCTGGCTGGCCGGCGGGGGTGTCCGCGGGGGCATGGCCCTCGGGCAGACCGACGACTGGGGCTACAAGTCGGTGGTGGATCGCCTCGAGATGCACGACCTGCACGCCACGATCCTCCACCAGCTCGGGATCCATCACGAACGCCTGACCTACCGCTTCGGTGGGCGCGACATCCGGCTCACCGATGTCAAAGGCGAGGTGATCCGGCAAATCCTCGCGTGACCCGCCCACCCGGTTTCGGTTTCCATCTTCCCCATCCCACCGTCCCTGCACCGAATCTTCCGAGCATGAACACCCAGAATCCGTTGACCCGTCGGACCTTCCTGCGCAACTCCATCGCCGCCATGGCCACCGTGGCCATCGTGCCACGGCATGTGCTCGGCGGGCCGGGCCACACGCCCCCGAGCGAGATCCTCACCCGCGCCGTCATCGGCACCGGGGGCATGGGCATGGGCCACGTCAACTCGATCAACACCACCTGCAAGCTGCTGGCGGTCTGCGACGTGGACTCCAACCACCTGGCCCAGGCGGTGAAGGCCGGCGGCCCCGACTGCAAGGGCTACAAGGACTTCCGCGAGGTCCTGGCCCGGATGGACATCGACATCGTCCACGTGCCCACGCCGCCGCACTGGCATGCCATCATCTCCATCGCGGCGGCCAAGGCGGGCAAGGACATCTGGTGCGAGAAGCCCATGACCCGGACCATCGCCGAGGGCCGCGCGGTCGTGGCGGCGGTCAAGAAGCACCGGCGCATCTTCCGCCTCAACACCTGGTTCCGCTTCCAGGACAACTTCTACGGCATGGGCGTGCCGGTGAAGGACATCCGCAAGGCCGTAATGCATGGCATGCTGGGCGACGGCCCGCTCAAGGTCACCCTCAACGCCTCGACCGGCTTCGACTGGAAGTTCTATTGGATCGGCCGCACGGACCTGAAGCCGCAGCCCGTCCCGGCCGAGCTCGACTACGACTTCTGGCTCGGGCCCGCCCCGTACAAGCCCTACCACCCGCACCGCGTGCACGGCACCTTCCGCGGCTACTGGGACTACGATGGAGGCGGCCTCGGCGACATGGGCCAGCACTACCTCGACCCCGTGCAGTACATCCTCGGCAAGGACGACGAAAGCCCGGTGGAGATCGAGTCCGACGCGCCCGTCCAGGACGCCGATGCGGTGGGCACCTTCCGGACCGTCCGCCTGAAGTACAAGGACGGCACGGAGATCATCCTGGACGGCGACAACAAGGACAAGCAGGCCGCGTTCATCGCCGGTTCCAAGGGCAGGATCTTCAAGGGCATGAAGACCGACATCCCGGACTTCACCGAGAAGCTCAAGGGCCTGAAGGATCCGGAGCCCATGGTCACCGACTTCGTGAAGGCCGTGAAGACGCGGTCGAAGTTCGCCCTGAACGAGGTGAACGGCCACCGTTCCTGCACCCTGGTGAACCTCGCCAAGATCGCCCTTCAGACGGGCCGCGTGCTGCGCTACGACTCCAGGAAGGAGACCTTCATCGGCGACAAGGCTGCCAACGCCTACCTCGACCAACCGATGCGCGGCAACTGGAAGCTCAGCTGAGCCGGATCTCGGCGAAATGGCGCAGGAGCGGGTGACGATCGGTGCTTCCGGCAGGATTCCCGGGGCGGACGACCCAGGCCGTCCGGCAACCCGCGTCCTGTGCGGCGTCCAGTTCCTGCGTCACATCGCTCAGGAAGAGGATGTCCTGCGCCGGCAGGCCCGCCGCCTCGGCGATGGCGCGGTAGCTGGCGGCCTCGCGCTTGGGTCCGGTGGTCGTGTCGTGGTAGGCGTCGAGGCAGCCGGTCAGGTCGCCGCCCTCGGCGTGGCCGAAGAAGAGGCGCTGCGCGGCGATGCTCCCCGACGAGTAGATCCTCAGCCGCATGCCCCCGCGATGCCAGATCCGCAGCGCCTCGGCGGCATCGTCAAAGAGGTGGCTGCGGATCCGGCCGGACTGGTATCCCTCCGCCCAGATGAGCCCCTGAAGGGCCTTGAGGCCGGTCTGCTTCGCGTCGGCGTCGATGAGACCCTGGATGCGCGCCACCCAGGCCGCGCGCCCGGTCTCGGCGTCGAGTCGGGCGACGGCGGCGGTCGTCCCGGGCTCCGTCACCGGGCCGGAATCGCGGGCGACCTGTTCGAGGGCCTTCAGGACCTCCGTGGAGTCCCGGTGCCGCGACAGGAAGTCGGCGACCCCGCTCCGGGCATACGGGAAGAGCACCTCATGCACGAAGGCCAGCGGCGCGACCGTGCCCTCGATGTCGAGCAGGATGAGGCGCCCGGCGAACCCGATCATGCCGATTGACCCAGGAAGGCGCCCGAGATGGCCGTGCCCCGCGGCAGGTGGCTCGGCCCGAAGCAGAGGGGCTGATACCCGGTGGCGATGTCGCTGCCGCTGTACTGCGGGGTCCACCCGGCCTTTTCTCGGAAGAGCCGGATGGCCCGGATGTCGCGGTCCGCGCACAGGTCGAACCAATGCAGCGTCCCGGCCGGCACGTTGATCAGGTCCCCGGCCAGCACCTCGATGGCGAAGACCGGGCCCTCGGGCGGATGGATGTGGAACACCCCGCTGCCCCGGACGATGAACCTCACCTCGTCCTCCGCATGGATGTGTTCCCGGTTGAACTTGTCGAGCATGGCCTGCAGTCCGGGCACGTCGGACGTGACATCGATCACGTCGGCCGTGATGTACCCGCCCCGGGCCTTGAGGCGGTCCACCTCGGGCGCATAGGCCGCGAGGATCTGCTCGGCCGTCGCCTGCCGGTCCACCCGCCCGGCCACGGGCCACTGTTCGTACCAGATGCCGTGCCGGGAAAGGTGGGACCGGATGGCCTCGGGGTCGGTGACCACCCTGCCCTCGTCGGGGATGCGCAACACTGCCATGGCGCCGAAGGCTACCGCCACCGCACCGGCGGGCAAGCCCCCGGTCGGAACCCGTCATGGGGCGGGACTCCCGGGCACCGGCGGACCGCCTCAGAGCGCCCAACCGCGTCGCGTTCCCACCACCTCCATGAGGAACTCGAGCACCTCGAGGTGGCGACGGGCCTCGGCCAGATGGGCGCCCCAGGTGTACAGACCATGCCCGGCCATCAGGAATCCATGGCGGAGATCCGGATCGCCCGCGGCGAACCGGGCGTCGAGTTCCGAGGCCAATCCGGCGATGTCCTGGGTGTTGGGCACCACCGCGATCGACACCCGGGCCTCGTGGGTGGAGATCCCGGCCAGGCCCTTGAGCATCTCGTAGCCCGCGATCTGCAGCCGGCCGGCCGGCTGGTGGCTCTGCGAGAGGATCGTCCCCCAGACCGAATGGGTGTGCAGCACGGCGCCGGCCCCGGCCCGGCGTGCCAATAGGGTGTGGAGGAGGGTCTCGGCCGAGGGCTTCGGCTGGGCGGGGTCGAGACGACGCCCCTGGTCGTCCACCTCGACGAAGTGGTCCGGCCCGAGGCGCCCCTTGTCGAAGCCGCTGCCGGTGATCAGCAGGCGCAGCGGGTCACGGCCGAGGACCACGCTGTAGTTGCTGCTGGTGCCCAGCGACCAGCCGCGCCGGTGGAAATCCCGGCCGGTCTCGATGAGTTCGCCCCTTGGGTCACGGGGCGGCAGATCCGTCATGTCTCCACGGTGTCGGCGGCCGGTTCGCGGGTCGAGCCGGAACTCCCGTCCGGTGCCCCCTTGGACGCACCGGGGGCACCGCTGGCCGGGTCCGCGTCAACGATCCACGCGGATCCCCAGGGCCAGCAGCACGAAGGGCGCCGTGTTGAAGGTGACGTGGGCGGCGACAGGGACCAGCAGGTTGCCCGAATGCCGGTAAAGAAGCGCCAGCAGGTACCCGAAGACGGTGAGCGGCACGAAGACGCTGCGATTGGCATGGACCAGCCCGAAGGCCAGCGCCGTGCCCCACAGCGCAAGGCGCGGCCAGCCGAGGTCCCGCAGGGACGGGTAGACGACCCCGCGGAAGAGCATCTCCTCGACCCACGGGGCGACCAGGGCGGCCGTGGCGAAGATCGCCGAACGCCCCAGCGCATCGGCCTCGACGAGGATCCGGACGGCCGTCTGGGACGGCATCCGGACGCCGAGGCTCTCGAGCCACGTGCCGATGGCCCATTGCAACCCGTAGGCCGCCGGCAGGAACGCGAGGCCCGCGAGCACGCCTGTGCCGATGGCCCGGGCGACCCCGCCCACCTGGAGTCCGAAGCCCTCGCACCAACCCATGCGGTGGCTGCGCAGGAAGAGCCCCAGGGAGGCGATCACCGCCCCGTGCAGGCAGACCTGGCCGAGGACCATCGACGGCCAGCCGCCGGAGCCGAGCAGCGGAGTCGCCAAGGCCTGCGCCAGACCGGAGACGACGAAGGCGATGAGCACCCGCATCACCAGGCGGACCACCTCCTCGGGCCTCCAGTCGCGGCGCTCGATCATGCGTCCATCGTGGGGAACCGGCCCTGTCTTGGCGACGCCCAAAGGCGAACCCCGGGGAAACCCACCCCTAGACCAGACGGCCGTCCTGCATCCGGAGCACCCGTTCCATGCGGGAGGCGAGATCGTCGGAATGGGTCACCACCACCAGCGTGACCCCCTGCTCCCGGTTCAACTCGCCCAGCAGCGTGGCGATCTCGCCGGCGGAGGCGCGGTCGAGCGCCCCGGTGGGTTCGTCGGCGAGCAGCAGCTTGGGGCGGTTGATGAGGGCCCGGACGACGGCGGCGCGTTGACGTTCCCCCCCGGAGAGGCGTCCCGGCAACTGGCCCTGACGGGGCGTGAGGCCCACCCGCTCCAGCAGGGCCCCGGCCCGGGCGAGCACCTCGGGACCGATCCGGGACTCCCGTGCCAGCACCGGGACCAGGACGTTCTCGTGCACGGTCAAATGCGGCAGGAGATGATGCGACTGGAAGACGAAGCCGATGTTCGCATTCCGGAAGGTGGCCAACGCGTCGCCGGCCATCCTCGACAAGTCCATGCCGTCGATGACGACCGTTCCCTGGTCGGGGGTGTCCAGGGTGCCGAGGAGATTCAACAGGGTGCTCTTTCCGGACCCGCTCGGCCCGACGATCGCCACCCGCTCCCCCGGGGCGACCGTCAGGTCGACTCCGTCGAGGATCCTCACCGGGTGATCCGCCGCCGGGAACGACTTGAAGACTCCCCGGACCTCCACCATGGCCTGGCTCATGGGTCTAAGGCTACCCGAGGCCGGGGATTTGTCAGGCTCTCTCGGCCGGCCTTGTCCCCGCAGCACCCCCCGCGGCGTTCCCCAAGGGGCACCCTGCCATCTCAATCCGGCCCGCCCGCCGCTCCGAGGCGTCCCTCCAGCCGCGCCCTCCGGCCATACACCCACTCGAAGACCGGGGAGGCCATCAGGGTCGTGACGATGGCCATCACCACCATCACCGAGAAGAGCCCGGATTCGATGAACCCGTTCTGGAGCCCGATGTTGAGGATGATGAGTTCCATCAGGCCACGGGCGTTCATCAGCGTGCCCACGGCGAGCGACGTGGCCGAGTCCTCGCCGTTGAGGCGCGCCGCGCCCCAGCAGGCCACCCCTTTTCCGAGGACCGAGGCGGCCAGGACCACCAGGGCGACCATCAACATCTGGAGCGAGTCCACCGTGTCGAGCCGGGTGCGCAGGCCGGAAAAGGTGAAGAACATGGGCAGCAGGAAGACGACTGCGAACGGCTCGACCAGGCGCTGCAACTCCCGGGTGAGCAGGCCGCGGGGCAGCGAGGCACCGAGCAGGAAGCCACCGAACACGGCGTGGATACCGACGGCCTCCATCGCCCAGGCCCCGAGCGCGAAGAGCGTCATCAGGATCGCGAGATGGGCCTGGGTCAGGCGGCCGGCGCGCTCGACGGCCCGGCCCAGGGGAACCAGCAACCGCCGGCCGACCAACACCAGGAACAGGCCATAGGCGATGCCCCCACCGATGGCCTGATAGGCGAGGTGGGCCCCCTTGCCGAAGCTGGCCAGCACGACGGCGAGCACGCACCACGCGGCCGCGTCATCGATGGCCCCCGCCGCCAAGGCAAGGGTGCCGAGGGGGGTGCCGCCCAGGCCCCGTTCGTGGATGATCCGCGCTAGCATCGGGAAGGCGGTGATGGCGATCGCGGCCCCGAGGAAGAGCGTGGCCTCCCAGAGGGTGGCCTTCGCCGAGAACAGGCCCGGGATGGTCATCAGCCAGGGCGTGAGCAGGGCCCCGAGGAGGAAAGGCACCAGCATGCCGGCAAGCGAAACCGAGAGGGCGCTGCGCACCCGGCCCTGAAACAGGTCGACCCGGAAATCGGCCCCGACGAGGAACATGTACAGGCCGACCCCGAGCTGCGCCCCGACATAGAGCACCCGCAGCGACTCGGGCGGGAACAACTGCGCCTGCAGCCCCGGCGCAAGCCACCCGAGCAGCGAGGGCCCAAGGCAGACTCCGGCCACCATCTCGCACACCACCTGCGGTTGACCCAAGCGCCGTCCGACGAGCCCGGCGACCCGGCAAGCCGCGAGGATGATCGCCATCTGCAGGAAGAATGCGGCGGCGAGTTTCTCGAGGGACATATCGTACGCATGCGTACTAATTCATCTCCCCGGAGAAGTCAATCCACCAACCCGGAGCCGCGATCCATCGACACCGCCCCGCTCCCATTTCTCCCGCCCCAGTGCCCGCCGAGCTGTCGACCCGATCCGGCCAGGCGATCGGAGATTGGCGGAACCGGGCGGAGCGGGCACGATCGGTCCATTCACCGAATCTTGCGATGGCCCATCCTACCGCCTCCTCCGATCCGTCTTGGCGTCGTCTGTTGCAGACCGCCGGCCCCCTGCTGGGTCTGGTCTTCGTCCTCGGTCTGCTGGCCTTGAGCGAGGAGGCCCGGCCGACGCTCTTCACCGGGCGCAACGCGGCGATCGTGCTCACGCAGACGGTCATCGTGGCGCTCGGGGCCATCGGCATGACCCTCATCATCGTCAGCGGCGGGATCGACCTCAGCGTGGGTGCGGCGGTCGCGTTCAGCTCCGTGGTCGGGGCCAAGCTGCTGGCGGCGGGCCAGAATTCCTGGGTGGCCGGGGCGGCGGTGGTCGGCACCGGAGCGCTCATCGGCCTGGCCAATGGCAGCCTCATCGCCGGCCTGAGGCTCTCCCCGTTCATCATCACCCTCGGCATGATGGGCGTGGTGCGTGGCGGCGCGAAATGGATCAGCGGCAAGCAGGCCGTCTACCATCCCGAGGGCGCGGGGCTGAACACGCTGATGGAACGGACCAATCCCCAGGGCCTGCTGCCCCTGCCCCCCGGGGTCTGGATCGCCCTCGGCCTCGCGGTCGTCGCCAGTCTCGTGATGCGACGCAGCGTCTTCGGGCGCCATGTCTACGCCATCGGCTCGAGCGAAGCCGCAGCCCGCCTGTGCGGCGTGCGGGTCCAGCAGGTGAAGCTCTGGCTCTACACGCTGGCCGGAGCCTTCTTCGGACTGGCAGGGCTCATGCAGGAATCGCGCCTCGCCCAGGGCGACCCGACCGTCGCGGTGGGGCTTGAACTGGACATCATCGCGGCGGTGGTCATCGGCGGGGCCAGCCTCAACGGGGGCATCGGGGGCATCAGCGGCTCGATGCTGGGCGCCCTGCTCATGGCGGTGCTGCGCAATGGCACCAACCAGCTCGGCTGGGATTCCTACGTGCAGGAGATCATCATCGGGGCCGTCATCGTCATGGCCGTGGGCCTGGACAAGTGGCGGCAGGGCCGGGCGCACTGAACCCCTCACCACCGGGACACCGCCGGCCCGCGCGGCCCGGGGACGGGGACGGCGGCCGAGGAAACGCTTCGATTCGGGGGGCGTTCTGCGATTGAATGCCCGCCCATGGACAAGCGGTTCTATCTCACCACGGCCATCGACTACGTGAACGGCGCCCCGCACCTGGGGCATGCCTACGAGAAGGTCGTGGCCGACGTCATCGCCCGGGCGCGCCGGAGCCTCGGGCAACCGGTGTTCTTCCTCACCGGGCTCGACGAGCACGGGCAGAAGGTCCAGCAGGCGGCGCAGGACCTGGGTCAGTCGCCACAGGCGTATTGCGACGGCCTGGCCGTCCAGTGGCGGGCTTTCGTCGAGGCCCTCGGGCTCAGCCAAGACGACTTCGTCCGGACCACCGAGGAGCGTCACCGGCGCATCGTCGCCCGGCTCCTCGAACGCCTCCATGCCGCGAGGCACTTCTACAAGTCGGCCTACCGCGGGTTCTACTCGGTCAAGGAGGAGACCTTCCTGACCGAGAAGGACCGCAACCCGGACGGCACCTGGGACCCGCAATGGGGCGTGGTCCAGGAACTCGTCGAGGAGAACTGGTACTTCCGGCTGGGTGCGCACCAGGCCTGGCTGGTGGAGCATCTCGAGCGGCATCCGGAATTCGTGCAGCCGGCCCATCGCCGCAACGAGGTGTTGGGCTTCCTGCGCTCGCAGAAGCTCGAGGACCTGTGCATCTCCCGGCCCGCCTCGCGCCTGTCGTGGGGCATCCCCCTGCCCTTCGACCCGGGCTATGTCACCTACGTCTGGTTCGACGCGCTGGTGAACTACTTCTCCATCCCTGCCGCGCTCGGCGACCCCGTGGCGCTGGCCGCACTGGGCGCCCCGGCACCCGCCGACCCGACCCTGTCGGTCTGGCCCGCGGACATCCACCTCATCGGCAAGGACATCCTGAAGTTCCACGCCGTCTATTGGCCCATCATGCTGCACGCGCTCGGGGCTCCGCTACCCCGCACGCTGCTGGTGCACGGCTGGTGGCAGAAGGACGGGGCCAAGCTCAGCAAGAGCACCGGCAACGTCGTGGACCCCCTGGCCATCATCGCCGAGTGGGGGCTCGATGCGTTCCGCTACTACGTGGTGCGGGAGCTGGGCATCGGTCCCGACGGCAACTGGACCGACGAGGGATTCCGGGTGCGCTACAACTCCGAGTTGGCCAACGGTCTGGGCAACCTGCTCAACCGGGCGGTGAACATGCTCAACAAATACCGGGCGGGCATCGTGCCGGCCCCCTCGACGACGCTCGAGGGCGCCGCGACGGCCACCGTGGCCACGGCCCGGGAACGCTACCTGGACAACGATCCCCAGGGCGCCCTCGTCGCGACCTGGGAGCTCGTCGACCGCGCGAACCTCTTCGTCGAGGAGACCAAGCCATTCCACCTGGCCAAGGATCCTTCCCAGGCGGGGCTCCTCGACGCGGTGCTCTACAACCTCGTGGAGGCGTGCCGCATCCTCGCGGTGCTGGTGCACCCGGTGATGCCGGGGACGTCGGCCAAGATCTTTGCGCAGCTCCAGGCCGGGGGTGAACCCTCCGACTGGCGGCAGTCGGCCTGGGGCAGCCTCGGGCAGGGCCATCAGGTCGGTGCGCCCATCCCGCTCTTCCCGCGCAAGGATCTCGCGCCAAAACTGGCCGCGAAGTAGGAATCGCGCGGTAGAGATCGCCCGAAGATCGCCCCAAAACGCCGGGTCCACCCAGGAACCGGCCTGCGATCCAGCCCGGCCCCGCGTCCACCTCAGGGCACCTTCACCTTCGAGAGCAGCGTCTTCACGAGGCTCTCGGTGGTGACCTCCTCGGCCTCGGCCTCGTAGGTGAGCAGGATGCGGTGGCGCAAGACGTCGGGCGCGATGCGCTTGACGTCGTCCGGCGTGGCGTGGTTGCGACCTTCGATCAGCGCGCAGGCCCGGGCGGCGAGCGTGAGGTTGATCGTGGCCCGAGGGCTGGCACCGATGCGCACCAACCGCTTGAGCTCGGGCGCCACCCCCGCCCCGGCGGCCGCCTCGCGCGTGGCGACGACGAGCCGGACGATGTAGTCGCGCACCAGCGGGTCGACGTGGATGGTGTTGACCAGCGTCTGGTAGGACGAGATCTCCTCGGGCGTGACCACCGCATCGAGGCAGAACTGGGGGCGGGTGCTGGCCATGCGGTCGAGGATGAGCAGTTCCTCGTCGGCCGTGGGGTAGCCGACCACGACCTTCAGCATGAAGCGGTCCATCTGAGCCTCGGGTAGCGGATAGGTGCCCTCCTGCTCGATGGGGTTCTGGGTGGCCAGCACCAGGAAGGGCTCGGGCAACGGCCAGGTCTTGTCGCCGATGGTCACCTGACGCTCCTGCATGGCCTCGAGCAGCGCCGACTGCACCTTGCTCGGGGCCCGGTTGATCTCGTCGGCCAGCACGAGGTTGGCGAAGATCGGGCCCTGCCGGGTGGAGTAGACCCCCTGGACGGGGTCGTAGATGAGCGTGCCGGTGATGTCGCCCGGGAGCAGATCCGGCGTGAACTGGATACGCGAGAACTGGCAGGCCGTCGCCCGGGCCAGCGCGCTGACGCTGGCAGTCTTGGCCAGGCCCGGCAGGCCCTCGAGCAGGATGTGGCCCCGCGCGACGAGCGCCACCAGCAGGCGATGCACCAACTCCTGCTGCCCCACGATTACCCGGGCCATCTCGGAGCGCACCCGGGCAAGGTGGTCGCTGGCGGCACGGTAGGGCGCGAGGGAGGCGGAATCCGGGGTGGCACTCATGGTGGATCGATCGGCCCGCAGACAATCAGGGAATCGCTCCGGAAGTCCAGTCCGGCACCGGGATTTCGCCTCGAGACACGGGAGGTCCTTCCGGGGGCGTCGCCCGAGAATCGTCTGGCTCAGGAACCGCTCCCGGCTCCAATCTGGGCCCGTCATGCATCGGATGCGCAGGCCGACCTCCTTCCTCCTGGCCCTCCCGGTGGCCATCTCGATGGCCATGGCGGCCGAGCCGCCGAGCGTCGACGCGGCACTCCAGTCGATGCGCAAGGGCGACTCCACCAACGCCATCGCCACCCTCGGGGCCCTGCTGAAGGACAAGCCCGACGACTCGCGCGCCTGGCACCTGCGGGGTCAGATCCGCGGCATGACCGGGGACACCGCCGGCGCGATCGCCGACCTGGGCGAGGCGATCCAGCGGGAGCCCAAGTCGCCCTACCTCGTCGAGGAACGCGGGATGATGCACTTCCGGCGCAACGATCTCGACAAGGCCCTGGCCGACTTCGACCGGGCCAATGAGCTGGATCCGCGGATGGATCCCCAGAACTGGCAGCGCGGCATCGCGCTGTACTACGCCGGACGATTCGCCGACGGGCGCCGTCAGTTCGAGCGGCATCAGACCGTGAATCCGGAGGACGTGGAGAACGCCGTGTGGCATTTCCTCTGCCACGCCCGCGAGAAGTCCCCGGAAGCGGCCCGCGAGGCCCTGATTCCCATCCGGGGGGACACCCGCGTGCCGATGAAGGAGGTGCACCGTCTCTTCGCCGGCAAGGCGACCCCTGCAGACGTGATCCGTGCGGCCGAGGAGACGCCGGCCGACCCCAGGGCCAAGCGGCGGCATCTCTTCTACGCCAAGCTCTACCTCGGACTGTATTTCGAGGCCACCAGTGACCAGGCCAAGGCCGCCGAACACATCCGCGCCGCCGCCGGGATGGCTCCCCAAGGCGACTACATGGGCGACGTCGCCCGCGTGCACGCCCTCCGTTTGAAGGAATGAACCCTCCCCCGACCGATTCGCCCGACTTCGGCAACGGCCCCCGGCAAGGCTCCGGCCGTCCGCCGCGCGGCCCCAGATTCTTCCAGAAACGACGCCCGTTCCGACCCCGACCGGACGGCCCGAGGTCGGACTCCCCCCGTAGCGGCGCCCTTCCCGAGGGAGGGCCCCGCCGGCCCGCGCCCCCCGGAGACGGCCCGCGACGCGGGCGACCCTCCCACGACCGACCGGACCGCCCCAACCGGCCCGAAGGTCGCGGCTCGCCGGCCGGTCGCGAAGCCTGGACCGACGAGCCCGGAGGCATTCCGCCCTCCCAGATGAGCCCGCTGCAACTGGCCGCGCGCATCGTGGAGCGTTCGTCACCGGAGAACCCGGCGGATCTGGTGCTCCGCCAGACCCTCTTCCGCCGGCGATCCCTGCCGCCTTCCGACGCGGCCTGGGTGAGCCGGGCGGTGTTCAGCTTCTTCCGCTGGCAACGGTGGCTGGCGGACGACCTCCCGATCGAGGCGCGGATCGAGGACGGTCTCCGACTGGCGGCCCGCTTCGCCTCGCGGCCGGAGGAGTTCCCGGAGGCCGAACTGGTGCAACGCTGCGTCCCGGACTGGGCGGCGGCACACCTGCCGGTCGGCGCGGACTTCGCGAAGTCCCTCCAGGCCGAGCCGGTGCTCTGGCTGCGGAGCCGTCCGGAGTTCACCGAGGAACTCTTCCGCCGGCTGCCGACGCTCGAGCCCGGGCCGTTTGCCGACTCGTACCGGTACCTGGGCCGCGAGGACCTCTTCCATGACCGGGGATTCCAGGCCGGACAGTTCGAGATCCAGGACATCGCCTCGCAGGCGGTCGGCCGGATCTGCGCTCCCCGACCCGGCGAGGTCTGGTGGGACGCCTGCGCCGGCGAGGGCGGCAAGACGCTGCACCTTTCGGCGCTCATGGGGGGCAAGAGCCTCATCTGGGCCAGCGACCGTGCGGCCTGGCGCCTCGACCGGTTGCGGCAGCGCGCCGCGCGTGCGAAGTGCTTCAACTACCGCGCCGTGGCCTGGGATGGATCCGAGCGCCCGCCCACCAAGACCCGCTTCGACGGAGTGCTGCTGGACGCCCCCTGCTCCGGCCTGGGCACCTGGGGTCGGAACCCGCACGCCCGCTGGACGACCTCCGTCCGGGATGTCGAGGAACTCGCCGCGATCCAGGCCCGGCTGCTGCGCCATGTCGCCGACTCGCTCAAGCCCGGGGGGCGGCTGATCTACGCCGTCTGCACCCTGAGCCATGCCGAGACCACCGCGGTCGCCGACGCCTTCACCGAGGAACGGAGCGACTTCGACACGCTGGCCGTCGTGAACCCCTTCCAGCCCGACGATCCCCCGGTCACCCAGATGCACCTCTGGCCGCAGGACACCGGAGGCAACGGGATGTTCGTGGCGGCTTGGCGCCGTCTGTGAACGGATCCGGGCCACCTGAAGATCCGGGCAACCTGACGATCTGGCAACGTTGCGAAGCGACTGGGACGGCTCCTCCGTGCGGCGCCTGCCCCCGACAACCCGGTGCCTTCAGCCCTTGAGGCCGAGGCCCAGCGTCTCGCGGCAGTAGCGGAGGCTCTTCTCGAGGTCCTCGCGTTGGCGCTGCTTGTCGCCGCCGTTGTATTGGTCCATCGCCTGGCCGCGACGGGCGACCGCGAGGAAGCGGGCGAACTCCACGGCCGACTTCTTCGGGAAGGCCTCCCAGAACGAATCCTCGTAGTAGGGGAGTTCCATGGCGAAGCCGCCGATGGTCTCGATGTTGACCGCCACCCCCGGGCACAGCTGGGCATACCGGGTGAAATAACGCTCGAGGTCCACGCAGCCGCCGTCCCCCATCGCCGTCCACTGGACCTTGCAGCCCTTGTCCGTCTGCCAGATGCGCGAATCCCGCAGGCTGGTGGTGATGGCATAGGGCCCGAGCTTCTCGAGGCTTTCCATGGGGTCCTCGAGGGTCCAGGCGGCGTTGCCCGAGTCCATGTTGGCCCCGACGTATTCCCGGCCGGCCGACTCGATGAGCAGGATGAGCTCGTCGGCCGTCATGTCGCCGGCATGGTTCTCGACCGACACCTTCACCCCGAGATCCAGGGCCTGGTACCGGCAGGCCTTGAGCACCTTGACCGTGTCGGCGATGCGGGCCTCGATGCCCCCGGGCGTGCGCCGGTCCTCGCGGGAACCGAGCACCACGCGGAACGCCTTCGAGCCGACGGCCTTCGAGAGCCTCAGGCCCAGCGACAGGTGTTCCTCGGCGGTGCCCCAGTCCTTCTTGAAGCTCTTGGAGGTCGGGCAAATGCTCCAGGACCCCAGCAGGATCTCCACGCCCGTGTCGGCGGCGTACTTCCGGAGTTCCGAGGCCACGGAGGTGTCCAGCGATCCGAGGGAGGCCAGATCGGTGATGAAGAGGGTGTCGAGCTTCAGGCCGGCCGCGTAGTCGACCAACTCGCGCCCCTTCCACCCCCAGGCCCGGACCGCGAAGTTGTCGACGCCCAGGGCGATGCGGTTGCCCGAGGCGTCCCGGCGGGCGGGTGTGGCGGCGAGGGTGGCAGGGGCGACGACGGCGGAGGCGCCGGCCACGGTGGCGGCCGTCAGGAAGTTGCGGCGAGTCATGGTGTGCCGCCAGTTTCCGCAAGAACCGGAGACTTTGGCCAGAGCGGAAACACCGGGCCGGTTCAAGGCTGCGACGGAACCGCCTTGGAATCGGTTTCCCCGGAAAGACCGTACGCCTCGGCGAGACGCCCGGCCATGTGGCGCTCGGCGCCCGATTCCATGAACCACCACCGAAGATAGCCCGCGTGGATGACCGTCCAGATCACCCAAAGAATCACCCCATTGAACCACGTCCGCTCGGACCACGTCCCCTCGGAGATGTGCTGGTGCGACCGGAAGCCACCCCAGGCGATGAGCGCCCCCCAGACCCCGCAGAAATGGAGGGTGTACACCGAGAAGAACGAACCCGGGCGGTCGAAGCTGAACCCGCTGAACTTGGGCCGGGCATGCGGGTAGAAATAGTCGGCCTCCAGTTCGGAGGCGATGAGCACGCGGGCCCCGAGCAGGGCGTTGATGCGGGCTTCCAGGGCACGTGCATGGACGCGTGCGAAATCACAGAAGTGCAGGAAGAACGACGCCGTGAACCCGGTGGTCACCAACCCGAACGCCACGACCCACCCCATCAGCCAATGGTCCCAGAGCAACAGTCCGATCGACACCAGCGTAGACACCAGCAGGAGCCCAAAGAACTTGCGGTTGTAGGCGTACTGCATCGCCCGCATGCGCTCCAACTGGCGGGTCAGGGCGTCGTATTCGAGCCGGATGCGCTCGGCAGCCGGAAGTCCAACGGCAGGAACCGGGGACTGGAATTGGGGATTCATGGGTGGTCTCTGAGCATGGTCGCAGGATCGCTTCACGGATCAATCGGACGATTCTGGCGAGGCCAATCCCGGATCTCCCTCGGCCGCCGATCCCTTGACCGCCTTGAACATGGCGAGGCATCGGCCCCGCTGGACGTCATGCTGGACGATGGGCGCCGGATAGCCGGTCCTCGACAGGAACAGCGGGCGGGTCCAAGGCGCATGGACGCATTCCTTGGGTGCATCCCGCAGTTCCGGCACCCAGCGTCGCACGAAGGACCCGTCCGGATCGCATTTCTCGGCCTGCGTGACCGGGTTGAAGATCCGGAAGTACGGCGCGGCATCGGTGCCGCACCCGGCGCTCCATTGCCACCCGCCGTTGTTGGCCGCGAGGTCGCCGTCCACGAGGGTCCGCATGAAGTGACGCTCGCCCCGCTGCCACGACACCAGCAGGTCCTTGGTCAGGAACATGGCCACGATCATCCGGAGGCGGTTGTGCATCCATCCCGTCGAGGCCAGGCAGCGCATGGCGGCATCGACGATGGGGTATCCGGTCTGCCCGGCGCACCAGGCCTCGAACTGGGCATCGGTCCCCTCCCATTGGATCCGCTCGTACTCGGGACGGAACGCCCCCGTGGCCACGCGGGGGTGATTGGCCAGGATCTGGAGATAGAACTCGCGCCAGATCAATTCACTGAGCCAGGTGTCGCAGGACTTCTGCCCGGCGGCTGTCGGGGCCTTCGCCCGGGCCGACTGAAGGCGTTCCAGCACCGTCCGGATGCCCAGGGTCCCAAAGCGCAGATGCGGGGACAACTGGGAGGTTCCCGGTTCCAGCGAAAGGACATTCCGCCCGTGGTCATAGGCGAACACCCGGGCCTCGAGGAACCGGTCGAGGGCCTCGAGACCGGCACGCTCGCCCGCGGGGAACACCTCCTGCGAGAGCGGATGGCCCAGTTCGCGGCCGTCGGCCGGGAGGGGCAGCGAGGGCACCACCGGAGGCGGGGCCTTGGGCGGGCCGAGCCGGGGAACAGGCCAGGACATCGGCCGGGCCTTCCAGGCGCGTGAGTAGGGCGTGAAGACGCTGAAGACCGTGCCCGTGCGCGTCAGCACCTCGCGCTCCTCGTGGATCACCGAGTCCTTGTGGGACCGCAGGACGAGGCCCCGCCCGGCCAGGGCCTCGGCAACCCGTCGGTCCCGGGCGACCGAATAGGGCTCGTAGTCGCGGTTCACGAACACCGCGTCGGCCCCAACCTCGTGGGCCAGCCCGGGAATCACCTGCTCCGGGGGGCCCTGTCGCACGACCAGGCGGTGGCCGAGGCTCTCGAGGTTGCGCGCCAACGACTCGAGGGACCGGAGCAGGAAGTGGACGCGGGCCGGGCCGACATCCGGGGACTTCAGGATGACCTCATCCCAGCAGAAGACGCTCACCAACTGCTTGCCTTCGGTGTACGCCTGCCAGAGGGAGGTGTTGTCGGTGATGCGGAGGTCGCGCCGGAACCAATGGAGGGCCGTTTTCAAGGGAGTGAGGGTGCCACCAGGCCGGGTGGGTTCAACCGGGTTGTTGGCCGTCTTCGGGCTCCGTCTTTCTAGGGAAACAACGAACGGGGTGGAAGGGGCGAGAGTGCCAGGGTACCCACGGCAGACGCGGGGCAGGCACCGTTGCTGCCTTCCGGCCCTGGCGGGGTTCACCAGCCCGAGTTCCATGGGCCCTGGCGCGGGCAACCTAGGCCGAGGTCTCGGGACGGAACAAGGGGAATTCCCGCAAT
>Ga0194129_10000292_pt1 | contig 100998 bp, 86 predicted proteins | sample TA2KigCa35mmetaG_FD_150862 | JGI IMG/M metagenome (GOLD analysis project Ga0194129, IMG submission 150862) | Freshwater microbial communities from Lake Tanganyika, Tanzania - TA2015038 Kigoma Deep Cast 35m | ecosystem: Environmental > Aquatic > Freshwater > Lake | place: Tanzania: Lake... | reverse complement strand
GTAAGCGGTGTGTAAGCACTTTGCGGGTCTATTTTCGCTCTAACTCCATGAGGCCGCAGCCTTTTTTTCTCTGGCCAGTTTGGTCAAACGGATTATGAGTCCCCTGCACTAACCGCTGTGCTACGGGTCCGCCGTATGGCGTGAGTTTACCAATCCCTTTCGTCTGCTGCCGATGGCCGCTAGCATCGCGATTCCGTCATCTTCCACCTCTACCATCGGATATCAGATATGAAGCTTTATTTTTCCCCTGGTGCCTGCTCGCTGGCCTGCAATATCGCGCTGCGCGAAGCGGGTATCGATTTCGAACTCGTGAAGGTCGAGGGCCGCGGTCAGAAGACCGCCGGTGGCGAGGACTATTTCAAGGTCACCCCAAAGGGCTATGTCCCGGCCTTGCGGCTCGACGACGGTTCAGTGCTCACGGAGGGCACCGCGATCCTGCCCTATATCGGAGACCTGAATCCGGCCTCGGGGCTCTCTCCGGCCGCAGGGACCATGCCGCGCTATCGTCTGCACGAGTGGCTTGGCTACCTCAACTCCGAGGTCCACAAGAACTTCTCACCGTTCTTCGCTCCGGGCACCACGGACGAACAAAAAGCCAATGCCAAGACCAATCTCGGCAAGCGCTTCGATTTCGTTCAAAACGAGCTTGGCGACAAACCGTTTTTGCTCGGTGAGCAGTTCACCGTTGCCGATGCCTATCTCTTCACGGTGCTTGGCTGGTGCGCATACGTCGCCATCGATCTCGGTCAATGGCCTGCACTAAAGAGCTATCACGGTCGCATCGCAGGCCGACCCGCAGTACAGGCAGCGCTCAAGGCAGAGGGGCTCATCAAATGAGCGCGCCCGGCTATCTTCTGGTTCAGGGCAAGGTCACCGATCTCGAAGGCTTCAAGGCCTACAACGCGGCACTGCCACCGATCTACAAACAATTCGGTGGTCACTATATCGCCGTGATGCCAGCGCCCAAAGTCGAGGTCGCCGAGGGTGAGCCTCGCGGCGAGAGCATCCTGATTGCCAAGTTCCCCTCGAAAGAGGCCGCTTGGGGATTCTGGAAGTCAGCCGAATACGAAGCTGCCAAAAAATTGCGGGAGGGCAAGGGTAGTTTCTTTGTCACCGTGCTCGAGGGATTCCCGGAAACATGAGTTCATCCCGTTATTTTGGTGATCTGCTGCAGCAGCGTCTTTCGCGTCGAGGCTTCATCGAGGCCTCGAGCGCCGCGGCGGCAGCGGGCGCGCTTCCCGTCGCCAGCTTCGCTACCCCGTCGGTCGCAAGCGGCAAGACGACTGCCTACAAGGCAATCACGCCATCACGCGAGGATGCGCTGCGACTGTCGCCGGGATTGCGTCATCAGCTCTTGATCGGCGAGGGTGATGCGTTCTTCAAGAATGACGCAGGGCTCTCGGCAAGCGGCAAGCGCAATCTCGATTGGTTGGATGATCGGGCGGGAGAACGTCAGGCGCGGCGTTTCGGCACTAACAACGACGCCCTTGCATTCTTTGTGGCCGAGGGTCGAAGAACAGCCGGCGTGCTCTGTGTCAATCACGAGTATGTGATGCCGGAGCTGTCGTTCGCGAGCTTGCCGGAATCCTCTGCAGAGCGCGCGAAATCGCGCGAGTCCTGGATCAAGACTCACCCGCAGGCCGTCGCCTGGATGCAGGCCGCCCACGGCGTCAGCGTGGTCGACCTGCAGCGGGGCGCTCGCGGCTGGAGCGTGCGCCAGGGCGGTCCGTCGACGCGTCGAATCACCGCCAACACACCCATGGAAATCAGCGGCCCTGCGCGCGGCGATGTCCTGATGCAGACGAACGCCGACCCCTCGGGGACGCGTGTGCTCGGCACCTTTGCCAACTGCGCAGGCGGCAAGACGCCGTGGGGCACCTATCTCACCGCCGAAGAAAACATTCAGGATTATTTTGGTGGTGCCCGTAGCTGGGCTGCAGGCTCGGATGACGACACCACCAAAAGCGCTTATCAACGTTGGCCGTTGCGCGAGCGATCCGCCTATGGTTGGGACGTCATCGATCCACGATTCGACGTGCGGCGTGAACCGCGCGAGCCGCTGCGTCACGGCTGGATCGTCGAGATCGACCCGCAGGATCCGTCGGCTGCGCCAAAAAAGCGCACGGCGCTCGGGCGCTTCTGTCACGAAGGCGCGAATACCATTCTTGCAAAAGATGGTCGAGTGGCTGCATACATGGGCGATGACGCCAAATTCGAGTATATCTACAAGTTCGTCACCCGTGATCGCTTCGACCCAAAGAATCGTGCGGCGAATCGCGATCTGCTCGACCAAGGCACGCTCTACGTAGCGCGCTTCGATGCGGACGGGCGCGGTGAGTGGTTGCCCTTGGTGCACGACGAAAAAGGCCTGCTCAACACGCGCAACGGCTTTCGCAATCAAGCCGAGGTAGTCATCAAGTGCTGCGCGGCAGCCGATCTGCTTGGCGCGACCCCCATGGATCGACCCGAGGATATCGAACCGAGTCCGCTGACTGGCCGGGTCTACATGGCACTAACCAAGAACGACAGTCGCGCCGAACAGCGCGGCGAATTTGGTGGACGCAACCTCGATCTGTCGCCGAATCCCGCGAACCCTCGCCCGAAAAACGACTTTGGTCATATCGTCGAACTCACCGAAGACGGCGACGATGCAGCGAGCACCCGCTTCGCCTGGAATGTCTTTTTGCTGGCCGGTGATCCACGTAATCCCTCGGCACAGTTTCTGACGCGCGCCGAAGATCTCGCGCCGGGACGGCTTGGTCGCGATGATGTGTATTACGCCGGCTTCGGCGACCGTCAGGACGTCAGTCCGATCGCCTGTCCCGATAATCTGGGCTTTGATCCTTCCGGTCGACTCTGGATCGTCACCGACGCCGATGAAGAACTCATCGGCAATAATGGATGCTATGTCGTGCCCACCAGCGGCGCAGATCGTGGCTCACTCAAACAAGTGTTGAGTGCGCCGGTGGGCGCCGAGGTCTGCGGTTGCGAGTTCACACCAGACGGCACAACGCTATTCCTCAGCATCCAACACCCAGGCGAAGGCGGCACAGTCGAAAAACCCGTCAGTCACTGGCCGGACGGCAACGGACTTCCGGCACGCTCGGCGGTGATTGCCGTGACCCGCGATGACGGTGGACCGCTGTAAGGATCCTGTCATCGCCGTACAATCGGCGTCATGACACTCCCCAACAGCCAACTCCAATACCAGCTCGTCAAACGTCAGCAGGGCTTCAGCCTGCAACTGCGCGAGGGCGCTCCCGTGCGTGCTCCCGGCCCGAACGAGGTGGTGATCCGCGTGCACGCCACCTCACTCAATCGGCGCGACATCATGGTGATGCGCGGGTTCTATCCGGTCGGCGCCAAAGAAACATTGGTACCTTTGTCCGATGGTGCGGGCGAGATCGTCGCTGTCGGATCGGCCGTCTCGCGAGTGAAAATGGGCGATCGCGTCGCGGCGCTCTTCTTCCAAAACTGGCTCGCGGGCCGTCCCGATGCCAGCACTGGCGCGAGCGCGCTCGGCGGCGCTATCGACGGTATGCTCGCGCAGTACGTCACCCTCTCCGAAAACGGCGTCGTGCCCTTGCCCGCCGCATACAGCTTCGAGGAAGGCGCGACACTGCCTTGCGCAGCGGTGACCGCATGGAATGGACTCGTGACCCGAGGCGGCATGAAGTCTGGTGACAACGTACTGTTGCAAGGCACGGGTGGCGTGTCGATCTTCGGACTGCAGTTCGCAACGGCCGCGGGCGCACTTCCCGTGATAACGAGTTCAAGCGACGACAAACTCGCGCGGACACGCGCGCTCGGCGCAGTGGCCACGATCAACTACAAATCGATTCCCGAATGGGCCGGGGCAGCGCGAGCCGCGACCGGCGGAGTCGGCGTACATCATGTGCTCGAAGTCGGTGGCTCAGGCACCTTGAAGCAGTCGCTCGAAGCGCTCGCCTTCGGTGGTCATGTCGCCATCATCGGCGGACTGTCCGGTTTCGGCGGAGATATTGCAGCCGCCGCGCTGATCGGTCGCAGCGCCTCGGTATCCGGGATATTCGTGGGCTCACGCGAGAACTTCGAAGACATGAACGCCTTCATCGACCGACACCGGATCAAGCCGATCATCGACCGGACCTTCGACTTCAAAGATGCCGAAGCGGCCTTTGCATGGATGGACACGGGCAGTCACTTTGGCAAGATCGTGATCCGCCATTGATTCATCAATTTTTTGATAATGAACGCAACGCCGGCCGGCCGTTAGTCGCGGCGATGGTGATTGCCACGCAGGGTTCCACCTATCGCAAGGCGGGCGCTCTGATGCTGTTCTCCTCGGCTGGGCAGCGCTGCGGATTGTTGAGCGGCGGCTGTCTCGAGGGCGATCTGCAGGAACATGCCTTGCAATTGCTGCTCGGCGATGCGCGCTGCATGGTCAAAACCTATGACAGTCGCAGCTCGGACGATCCGGTGTGGGGGCTTGGCCTCGGTTGCGAAGGGCTAATGCAGATTCTGCTGCTGCGCGTGGATCAATCGACGTCATGGGAGCCACTCGCGTCGCTGTTTGCGGCCGAGCGCGAACGGCGCAACACTGCTTTCAGCATAAACATCCATACCGGCGCAGTATCCGCCGCCGCCTCTGCGATCACCGGTCTGCGTGACGGCTGTTTCACGCTCGTCGCCGAAACACCGCCTGCACTGTTGATCTGCGGCGCCGGACCAGACGCCGAACCGGTCGCCGCACTCGCCGCACTGCTCGGCTGGCAAGTGACCGTGGTCGATCATCGACCCGCCTACATCGATGCAGGGCGATTCCCGAAAACCGCTCGATTGATACAGGTCGATGCCTCCGAGCTTGCCGCAAGCCTGACACCCGAGGACTTCGACGCCGCCGTCGTCATGAGTCATCACTTGATCGCCGACGGTCGCTACCTTGGGGCCCTCGCCCGCTCATCGGTGCCCTATGTGGGTTTGCTCGGACCCGCCGCGCGACGCGAACGCCTCATTGCCGAGCTCGGCGACGCGGCCAAAGATTTGCGAGTGCGGCTGCGTGCGCCAGTCGGCCTAGACCTCGGTGGACGCAGCCCGGAGGCGATTGCGCTGTCCATCGTTGCGGAAATCCAGGCCGTGGTGCACGGCAGACCCGGTATGCCGTTTTCGGCGGTCGTCGATCGCTGAGGCGCGCGCTACCAGGGAAGTTTGTCACCCGTATACAAAATCATCTCGGCGTCCTGCGTCAGACGCTCGATATGTCCGCGCACCGCCGTGACACTCTGCGGCGCATTGATGACTCCCGGACCCTCATAGCCGCTCTGACGTAGCAGTCGCGTATCGACCATACCCGGCGCGAGAATGCCGATCTTGATGCCCTGGGCACGGACCTCGGCCTGCAAGGCACGCATTGCCATATTCACGCCAGCTTTGCTGATGCGATAGAAATAGAGATTACCGAATCGGGTGGTGTTGGCGAGCGAAGACAAACCGCTCGTGATGACGACGATTTTTTTCTGCTCGCCCGCCAGTACATGGGGCATGAAGGCCTTGGCCATGACAAGCGGCGCATAGGTGTTCACACGTAGCACTTCTTCGAAGGTCGCGTAATCGAGTTCGGCGAGCGATTGTTTCTGCGGATCGCCGAGCCAACCGGCATTGTTCAATAGCACATCGATCGCCTGTCCGGCCAAACACACCGCGAGCGCGCGAATCTGTTCGGCATCGCCGACATCGAGCGCCTCGAGTCGTACGTTCGTATATTGCTTCGCGAGCGCCAGCAACTCGGGCGCCTGCGCAGGATCACGCGCCGTGGCAATCACCTGCCAACGGTCTTCTGCATATTGCTTGACGAATTCGAGACCGAGACCGCGGTTGGCGCCAGTGATGAGGACGACAGGCATGAGGGCTTCTCCGATGAGTGATCCTAAGGATGGGTGATCAAGATCGAGGTTTGACGCGGCGCGTGGGCTCAGCGAGCAATGGGTCTTCTGGCCAATAGTGCCGCGGATAACGACCGCGCATGTCCTTGCGAACCTCGGTGTATGCGTTGCGCCAGAAACTCGCAAGATCGGCGGTGACCTGCAAGGGCCGCTGCGCGGGCGAGAGCAGCTTGAAGGTCACCGCGAGGCTGCCCGCGGCAATCCGCGGCGTACTCGCCATGCCGAAGACCTCTTGCATGCGCATCGATGCACACGGCGCGAGATCGTCGAGATAATCGATGCGAATGCGCGACCCCGTGGGAACCGTGATGTGTGTCGGCATGAGCTCATCGAGTGAGCGACACGCAGCGCCGAGTCGGTAGCGCAAGGCTTCGAGCAGTGGCAGCCGCGCGAGATGCGAGCGCCGCGTAACGCCCTCGAGCCACGGTGCAAGCCAGTCCTGCAGTGTCGCGCATAACGTCTCATCGTCGAACGCTGGCCATTCTGCGGCGTAACGCTCGTTGTGATGGCGGGCGAGTTCGACTCGCGCCTGGAACGTCCGCGTTTCGATGTCCCACGGCAGACAGGCGAGCCCCATCGTCCGGATACCCTGAAGCATGGCGGGGATGGCGAATTCTTCGGGTATACGCGGCAGATTTTTTTCTTCGATGAGCAGCGCATCGAGTCGTTGTACATCGCGCGCGACGATGGAGTCGTCCGCCAAAGACCAGCCCACTTCGCGTTCACGCTGCATCCTTCCGCCGGCAGCCCGCATCAGCATCTCGCGATCGATTGCAGCGGCAAGCAGGATGCGTGCTTCGCGGTTTCGGTCATCAAGATCGAGGGCAATGATGTATTCACTGCGGGCAAGACCGTCTGCCGCGACAAATGCTGCGCCGCGACCGTTGGCGAGCAGGTAGCGCCCCTCGCCGCCCGCGCGTCGCTGTCCGATACGATCCGGCCACGCACAGGCCAGTAGTCCTCCCGTATCGAGATCTGCCATCACGGTCCGCGGGATATTTTCTTTGGCCAAGCACTTTTCGAATTGCGCTGCGGATCGGCGTACTCGATCGAGCGTAACGCGGTCCACCTCGAGTTGACCGCTCGCTCGTCCCTCGAGCACATCGAGGCGGGTCAGGATGTCGCTGTCCGAACCTGGGTCGCCGCTCGTCTGGTTGCCGCGGCGCAGCAAGTCACGCTCGCCGAGTAATGCCGCCAACTGTGCACCGAGTCGCGGTTTTCCTTGAGCGGCGGCCGTGAGCATCAGATATGCCTGCCGGGGATGGGCAGGCCAATCGACGAGCGCGCGGCCGTGCGCAGTGAGTTGCCCGCGGGAATCGAGCGCCCCAAGTTGCTGCAGCAGTGTACGCGCCGCAGCGAGCATCGCCGCGGGCGGTGCGTCAAGCCAACGCAGGACGGTGGCATCGACCGTACCCCATCGGGCCAGATCGAGCGCGAGCGGCGCGAGATCAGCCTCGAGGATTTCGGCTGGTGTATACGCGGCAAGACTGCGCTGCGCGCCCTCGCTCCACAGTCGATAGCACACACCGGGTGCGACACGCCCCGCGCGGCCCGCGCGCTGCTCAGCAGATGCGCGGGAAATACGCCGAGTTTCAAGCCGACTCATGCCCGTAACCGGATCGAAAATAGCGCGGCGCACGAGCCCGCTATCCACCACAACCCGGATCCGCGGCAGGGTAAGACTTGTTTCGGCAATGTTGGTCGCCAGAATCACCCGTCGCGGCGCGTTGGGTGCGTGACGCAGTGCAAGGTCCTGCTCGGCCATCGAGAGATCGCCATACAGTGCAAAGATTTCGGTACCCTGCAGCGCGATTTCTTCGGCTGCGGCGAGCATATTCTGTACCCGCCGGATTTCACCGGCACCGGGCAAAAATACGAGGATGTCACCCTCGCTCTCACGCAAGGCACGGCGAATCGCGAGCACAGTCAGCCGCTCCGGCGAGTCGGGGTCGCCCGGCAATGCCGGAAAGCCCTTGCCGAGATAGCGCGTCTCGATCGGGAACATCTTGCCCTGAGAGGTGATCACGGTCGCGGCGTCCATGAGACCTGCGACGGCTGCACCATCCAGCGTCGCCGACATCACGAGCAGGCGCAGATCGAGCTCGAGTGTCTGGCGTGCATCGAGACAGAGGGCGAGACCCAAATCTGCTTGCAGGCTGCGCTCGTGGAATTCGTCAAAGATTACCGCGGCCACCCCATCAAGGGCGGCATCGCTCTGCAGTATACGCGTGAGAACCCCTTCGGTGACCACCTCGATTCGCGTACGCGGACCGACTCGTGTATCGAGCCGCATGCGATAGCCCACGGTTTCCCCGACACGCTCTCCCCGAGTCGCGGCCATGCGTTCGGCGACGGCACGCGCTGCGAGACGGCGCGGTTCGAGCATCAGCAGCTTTCGATCATGCGCCCACGGTTCCTCCAGCAACGCGAGTGGCACCACCGTACTCTTGCCGGCGCCGGGCGGCGCTTCGAGAACGGCCGAGCGACCACCCGCGAGCGCTGCGCGCAGTGCAGGCAGCGCCTCGAGAATCGGTAGAGTCGGCAAGTGAGTCACTGGCGGGGCGCGTCCGGGCGGAGATCATTGCGGAATGCGCCCGGATTGTATGCAATCGGCGTCATGAAGATCCTGAAGCGTCTCGGCACCGGCCTGCTCATCTTCGTGCTGGCGCTTTGGGCCGGTCTTGCCGCCTGGGCGTACTGGCCGGGCGAACCCGAGGTACCGATCGCCTCGCTTGCCGGTCCCGATGACCGGTTCGTCGAGGTCGACGGTATTCGCTTGCGCTACCGCGAATGGGGGACCGTAGCCGCAGATCGTCCCACACTGCTGCTGATCCACGGTTTCGGCAATTCATTGCAGAGTTTTCGCGAGCTCGCGCCGCGCCTCGCAGACGATTGCCATGTCATTGCCATCGACATGGTGGGCTATGGCCTCTCGGATAAGCCGGTCGATCACGACTACCACAACGGACCTCAGGCCGGCGTGCTGGTCGCTGCGGCGCGCGAGCTCGGACTTGAGCGAGTGATCTACGTTGGTCACTCTCTTGGTGGGGCCGTTGCCTTGCACGCCGCCATCATCGATCCGACGGCACGCGGTCTCGTGCTGCTCAATCCAGGGATCATTCGCACAGGCGTCCCCAAAATCGTCCAGGTGACCTTGCCACCACTGCCCCGCATGTCGGCGAAGATGTTCGCGAGCCGCGAGTTTCGCGGCAATTTTCTCAAGCAGTCCTATGTGAATCCCACCATTGTCACCGAGCAGGTGATCGATGAGGTCATGCTTGGCGCACGCACCGAGGGCTACATGGCAGGCATGACGTCATTGATGAAGCAGTATCGCGAAGGGGAAGAGATCGCCCTCGCGTCAAAGGTGACCGTGCCCACACTTATTCCCTGGGGCGATCGCGACAAAAACAAGCCGCGCGAAGAAGCGGACGAACTGCAGGCGATGCTCAAGGGCGCATCACTCGTCCGCTTCGCCGATGCCGGGCACTATGTGCACGAGGAAGCGCCCGATGGAGTCGCACAGGCGATCAAAGATTGGCTGCGCGGCGTCTGAGACGCCAGACGCTCGCGGCGAAGACGAGCCACGCCAGCATCAACGAAATCCCGCCCATGGGGGCTACCATGCCGAACCATCGGGGCGCACCGAAAGTGAGCGCGTAGATGCTGCCTGAGAACAAAGCGAGGCCGATCAGAATGAGGCGGCTTGTCCAGCGCAGGCCGGAATCTTCGGGATGTGCACGCTGCGCGAAGCCCACCGCCAGCAAACCGAGCGCATGAAAAAAGTGATAGGTGACCCCGATCTCGAAGCTCTCGAAGCGCGCCGGGGGTAATACCGGCTTGAGCGCGTGGGTGCCAAAAGCGCCGAGCGCCGTAGCCACCGCGATCAGTAACCCGGCGATAGCCAAGGTGATGGCCGCATCGGCCTGCTTCGACGGATCGCTTGTGATCCGCTATTCCCCCGCGAGTTCACCCGCACCACGACACGCCGTCTTGCAAGCCTGCAGTCGCGGCGCGACACTGCAAGTATCTTAACGGCACGCTTCGCCGTCATTCAAGAACGAATCACCATGACCAAAATCGTCCGTGCTACCCCGCTCCGCCGCATCGTTCACGTCGTCGCTGCAGCCGTATTGCTGTGCGCCACAGGTGCGCTAGCCACGTCAGCCGACACCGCCGCCAAAGATCCTGCTCTCAAACGCGCCGAGCGACTGTTGCGCTCGACCATTCTGGTCGATGGGCACAATGATTTGCCGATCGCCATCCGGGAATTCAAGCCGGCGCCGCGCGACGTCGTGGCCTATGACCTGCGCAAGCCCACCCCGGGTGACACCGATATCGCTCGGCTTCGGGCGGGCGGCGTTGGCGCACAGTTCTGGTCGGTTTATATCCCGGGCGAAGGCACCGGCCCATTCGCCCGGCAACAGTTGGAACAGATCGATATCGCTCGACAGATCATCGCGCGGTACCCCGACACCTTCATGTTCGCCACCTCGGTTGCCGATGTTCGTACAGCCAAGCGCGCTGGCAAAATCGCCTCGATGCTCGGCATGGAGGGCGGATACGGGCTCGAGAATTCCATCGGTGCGCTGCGCGCGTATTACGACCTCGGCGTCCGCTACATGGCCCTCACCCATAATGCGCATCTCGACTGGGCCGATGCTGCCGCACCACTTCAACCGCGTAACAACGGACTCACTCCGTTTGGTGAAGAGGTGGTCAGAGAAATGAATCGGCTTGGTATGCTCATCGATTTGTCGCATGCCGCGCCGAGCACCATGGCACAGACCCTACGCATCACGCAGGCGCCGGTGATTTTTTCGCATTCCTCAGCCAAGGCACTTTGCAACGTGCCACGCAACGTACCCGACGATATCCTGCGCGAGCTGCCGCGTAACGGTGGCGTGGTGATGGTCACTTTCGTTTCGAGCTTCATCAACTGCGAAGTCGGCAAGGTACTGCAGCCAGCCATGGTGCAGATCGGCCTGCGCGCGCGTGCCGCGGCAACACCCGAGGAGGCGGCAAAGATTCGTGCGGAGGGCTTCGCCGCTCTGGTTCTGCCACCCATCAGCATCGCCATGGTCGCCGATCATATCGATCACATTCGCAACATTGCCGGCATCGACCATGTCGGCATCGGCGGCGACTTCGATGGCAACGACTGGTGGCCCGTTGGGCTCGACGATGTGTCGACCTATCCCAAGCTGTTTGCCGAGCTCATCCGTCGCGGCTGGTCGGACAAAGATCTGCGCAAACTTGCCGGAGAAAACGTGCTGCGTGCCTGGGCACAAACCGAGGCGGTCGCCGCACGACTGCAAAAAGAGCGCGCGCCGTCCACGCTCGTGTACCCGCCTTCCAAAAACTAGGCCCAGCGTACTCGGTCAGACACCCTGCGCCGTCTGCCAGGCGAGTTCGGCGAGCGGCGCGGCCTGCGCGGCATATTTCCACGCCTCGGGACTGACTGCGGTACCGCGCTGCACACGGCCGGCAATACCGTGGCAGATGCCCGCAAGGCGAAACATGCAGAACGCGAGGTAGTACTCGAGCGAGGGAAGTTCGGCGAGGCCGCGGCGCGCGCAGTAAGCGGCGACGTATTCCCGCTCGGTGGGTAGTCCCAACGCTGCGAGATCGGCACCCAAAAGTCCACGCACGCCACCCGAGGCCAGGCGGTACATCATGAGATGGTAAGCAAAATCGGCGAGCGGGTCGCCGAGCGTGGAGAGTTCCCAGTCGAGTACGGCGCGCACGCGGGGTTCGTTGTGCGCGAACATCATGTTGTCGAGCCGGTAATCGCCATGCACCAACGCAGGCGCAGGCTCGGCGGTCGGCGCATTCCGCGGCAACCAATCGATCATCTGCTCCATCGCCGACACTCGTCCGGCAACTTCGGCATCGACGGCATATTGCTTTGACCAGCGGGCGATCTGCCGCGCGACATAGCCTTCGGGGCGACCGAAATCCGCGAGGCCGATCGCCACATAGTCGACGGCATGCAGGTCGGCCAGCGTCTCGACCATGGCCATGAACACCGCCCGTCGATCGTCCCGCGCCAACTCGGGCAACTGCGGATCCCAAAGAATTCGGCCGTCGACGAAATCCATCACGTAAAAAGCAGTACCGATGACGGCGTTGTCCTCGCAGAGCAGTCTTGGCTTGGCCACTGGAAATCCCGTGTGCAGGGCGAGCGCATGCATCGCGCGATATTCGCGATCGATGGCATGGGCCGAGGGCAGCAGCACGCCCGGAGGCTTGCGTCGCAAGACATACGACGCACCGGGAGTATCCAGACGGTAGGTCGGATTCGACTGGCCACCCGGAAACTGACGAACGCGGACAGGCGCGCGGAAGTCGGCAATATTCGCCGCGAGATAGTGCTCGAGTGCTGCCACATCGAACTCCAGCCCGGCACGAAACTCATGCGCCGGCTCGGCGCCAGATTGACTCACGGGCGTCCGCCGCCGCGGGGGCGGGTGTGCTGCGTACGAAAGGGGCGAGTCCCGGGGCGCAAGTCACCTCGCGTCCGCTTGCCTTCGCCAAGGTCCCCGGTGCCGGCGGGCTGCCAAGGCGGGACCAGATGCTGCTTGCCAGGGCCGATGAGATCCGCACGACCCATGCGACGCAATGCCTCGCGCAACATCGGCCAGTTGTTGGCGTCGTGATAGCGCAGAAAAGCCTTGTGCAACCGACGGACTTTAAGGCCCTTCGGAATCACTACTTCTTCGCTGTCGCGACCGACTCGGCGCAGCGGATTCTTGCCCGAGTGATACATCGCCGTGGCAGTCGCCATGGGCGATGGCAGAAATGCCTGCACTTGGTCGGCCCGAAAGCCGTTTTTCTTCAACCAGAGCGCAAGCTCGAGCATGTCTTCATCGGTGGTCCCGGGATGGGCTGCGATGAAATACGGGATCAGGTACTGCTCCTTGCCGGCTTCTTTTGAATAGCGGTCAAACAATTCTTTGAAGCGGTAATAGGTGCCCACCCCCGGTTTCATCATTTTCGAGAGCGGGCCCTCGCCGATGGCTTCGGGCGCGATCTTGAGATAGCCGCCCACATGATGCTGGGCGAGCTCCTTGACATACTCGGGCGATTCGATGGCGAGGTCGTAGCGCACTCCCGAGGCAATCAGCACCTTCTTGATGCCGGGTAGTGCGCGCGCCTTGCGATAGAGTTCGATGAGCGGTGCGTAATCGGTGTTGAGATTCGGGCAGATGCCCGGATAAACACAGGAGGGCTTGCGACAGGCGCTTTCGATCTCGCGACTCTTGCAGGCGAGTCGATACATGTTCGCGGTGGGACCACCGAGATCCGAGATCACGCCGGTGAACCCCGGAACACTGTCGCGCACGGTCTCGATCTCGCGCAGGATCGAAGCCTCGGAGCGACTCTGGATGATGCGACCCTCGTGCTCGGTGATCGAGCAGAAAGTACAACCACCGAAGCAGCCGCGCTGGATCGCGATCGAGAAGCGGATCATCTTGTAGGCGGGGATCTCCGCATCACCATAGAAGGGATGAGGTCTGCGCTGATAGGAAAATTCGTAGACCGCGTCCATTTCTTTGGTGGTCAGCGGCATCGGCGGCGGATTGAGCCAGACTTCTGTCGAGCCGTGTCGCTGCACCAGCGCACGCGCGTTGCCGGGATTGGCTTCGAGATGCAGGATGCGCGAAGCATGCGCATACATCACGGGATCGTCCACCACCTGCTCGAAGGCGGGCAGACGAATCACGCTGCGCGAGCGATCGACGTTTTTCACTCGCCGCACGAAACGCACCACCGTATCGGGAGGAGCCCCCTCCGTGGCAGCCTTGGCTGCAGCGGTGCTCGCCTTGGTGCCGCCGTTATCGTCCATCGCATAAGGATCGATCGGCGGATTGAGCGGCCCCGGCGTATCGAGGTGCGTGGAGTCGATCTCCACCCAACCCTCGGGAATCGCCTTGCGGGTAAACGCTGTGCCGCGCAAATCGGTGATCGCATCGATGTTTTCGCCCGCGGCCAACCGATGCGCGATATCGACGATCTGTCGCTCAGCGTTGCCGTAGACGAGCAGATCGGCCTTGGAATCGAGCAGGATCGAGCGCCGTACCTTCTCCGACCAATAGTCGAAGTGAGCAATGCGTCGCAGACTCGCCTCGATACCCCCGATCACGATCGGAACATCGGCGAACGCCTCACGCGCGCGCTGCGCATAGACGATCACCGAACGGTCGGGCCGTCGCCCACCTTCGCCGCCCGGCGTATAAGCATCATCGCTGCGGATGCGTCGATCACTGGTGTAGCGATTGACCATCGAGTCCATGTTGCCGGCAGTGATGCCAAAGAAAAGGTTCGGCTTGCCGAGCGCGCGAAACGGCTCGGCGCTCTGCCAATCCGGCTGCGCAATGATGCCGACCCGAAAACCCTGGGCTTCGAGCAGACGGCCAATGATCGTCATACCGAAACTCGGATGGTCCACATAGGCATCGCCGGAAACGACGATGACGTCGCAACTGTCCCAACCGAGCGCATCCATCTCGGCGCGCGACATGGGCAAGAAAGGAGCTACGCCGAAACGCGCAGCCCAATATTTGCGGTGAGAAAAGAGGTATTTGGCCTGGCCCATGGCGGCGCCATTAGACCAGAGCACCGACTACGGCGGTAGCAGCATCAGGCCTTGATGGCGTGCCGAATTCCGTACCCGCGAATGACCGCCTGCGCGTTGCTGACGAGATTGAAGCCGCGACGGCCGATCTCGTCCGTGAACGGCACCGAGTGATACTCGAGCGACCACGGCTCGTTGTTCCAGCGGTGATCCCACCAGCGACCGTACATTTGCCGCGGCGGCATGGCCGTTCCGCCCGAGACGAAATCGAGCGGGTAGTAAACGCCACCCGGACGGGTAATTCGGCGGACCTCATCGATGATCTTGAGCGTGATCTGGGCGGGCACCTCATGGTGCAGCAGATAGCTCGTGACGAGATCGAAATGGTTGTCGGGAAACTGCGTTTCCTCGGCGAGACGCTGCGAGAAATTCACGCCGACGCCGAGACGCACGGCCCGCATGTGACCGTAGCGCAGCATCGGACCACCGACATCGAGACCCCAGACCTCGGCGTTCGGGAAGCGCTCCTTGAGCGCCACCGTCAATTGCCCGATGCCGCAACCGAGATCGAGGATGCGGCGCACCTTGCCATCGGCCGGCAACGGCAGACGGGTTGCGGCCTGCGTGTGGGCCTCGTCCTGATCGTTGAGGCCGTGCGAGGTGCCGGTATAGAAGCTGTTGGTGCCGTAGTGGTACATGTGCCCGGCGAACGGATCGCCAACATAGCCGCCCGGCTGGATGTGGATCTCGTGGCGGGCATAGGTCGGGATATCGAGTCGCGACGAGAGTTCAAGCATGCCCGGACCCGCCTTGTCGGTCGATTCCATCTCGGACAAATAGGCGTCGGCGTTTTCGCGGAAGTGCAGCTGCAGCGTCTTCCACATGTAGTACTGATTATCCAACCAAGTCTTGGAAGCGATGTTCACGCCGGGCTCGTTCTCGACGAGCTTGCGCAGCTGCTCGACCGTGATCGGCTTCGTTTGATCGATGCCTTCGCGCTCGAGCACTCGCTCGAACGCAGCAAAAGAGGCGGCCCGCAAGGCCTTGTTTTGCAGACGGCGGAAGCCTTTGGTGAAATCCTGTTGACTCTCCAAATCGAGCGTCGCGAGGCGCACCAGTCTGCCCTCGACACCGCGCGGCTTGACGCCCGGGGCGGTGCTCATGGCGCCGGCGGCAGCTGCTGCATCGGCCGCCTTGAGGCCGCTCATCAAGGTGAGGGAACCGGCGGCAACTCCGAATAATTGACGACGACCGATCATGGGCATTCTCCCGGCAGGCTGATCACAGCTGATCAACTCGAGAATACCCACAGCCCCCACGACGAGGCGAATACGGCGTTGGCGCCCCCCGCACTGCGGTCAAGCCGCGGCTCAACGCTCCGGCGATGGCATCCCCGGATCTACGGCATGAAAAATCCGGTTGCTGCACGCAGGGTTGTCGATGCACTCGAGCGTGAGACGGCCGAGTCCCCGACGGGAAACGGTGCCGAAAGCCGTCTCGTCGCCGATCAAGCGTGCGCCATCGGCCGCATCGGGCGGCAAATTACGCAGCACCGCGTTGCGGATGATGGTGTAGCGGACCCCAGAGGCGATCACGGCATCCTCGCCCACCTGTTTGGCAGCGAACAGCTTGCTCATGCGCTGGTAGCGATCGGGTGGATAGACGGCCTTGCTGCGCCCGACGCCGACCGAACTGTGCAGGATGACGTGATCGACACTGGTCGCTTTCGCCCAGTGGGCGATCCGCGAGCCGGCCTCGGCAAAGAATTCGACGTCCGATTCACTGCGCCCAAGCGCATCGACCACGATCTCATAGCGCTTGGCCTGAAAAGCACGCTGCACATCTGCCTCGGCGAGTACGTTGCCTTCGATGAGCGAAACCTGCAGACCCGCCAGACGCTCCCTACCCGAGGTTGGACGCAGGAAGACGGTCACATCGTGCCCGGCACCTACGAGTGAGCGGACCACCTCGGCGCCGAGTTGACCTGAACCCCCGAACACCAATGCGGTGCGTTTTGGCTTGGCACTCGCCGCAGCGCTGGCGTCCGCGGACGCGAGGGGGCTCACAAGAACTCCGAGAGCGAGCAATGCACTCATCAAAAAACGTCTGGTTACCGAACGTACGATGCGCATGAGACGGCCTCCTTTTGCGGTAGAGTACCTCGAATTCACGGGGAGGCGTTCCATGACGACACGACGCAGTTTCCTCTCTTCGGCGGCGCTCGCGGGAGCGGCGGTGACCGCCCCGGCAATGGAGCGACCCGCCATGACCTCTCTCGCCCTACCGGATATTTCCTTCAGTCAGCGCGAGCCCTTCCTCGATCGCGAGCGTGCGCGGCGCATCCTCACCGAAGAAGGCCTCGAAGCTCTGGTCGTCGGCCAGGGGCGCAATGTGTTTCACGCCAGCAACTTCTTCCCCTTGATGGAGCGCATGAGTCTCGTCGGCACGGCTTTGGCGGTGATTCCACGCGATCCACGACAGCCCGTTGCGCTCGTCATTCCGTCTTTTTCTTATTACTACATTCAGGCGGACGATGGTCTGGTGCCGGGCGTGCAGCCTTTCGTATTCACCGCCCCGGCGGCTTTCGATCCCGACCGCCCCCAGGGCGATACCAGCGTCGCGCCGCCCCGCTTCTATCAGCTCGATGGCGAACCGCCGCCGCGCGAGGCCCGTCGACGCAAGGCCCTGCAGGATGCAGCACCCTATCAATCCAGCATGGAGACGGCGCTCGCCAAAGTATTCACGGACTTCGGTCTCGGAAAAGGGCGTATCGGCTATGACGATGTACTGGTTGCGCAACTGCTAGGACGTGCAACACCGCAAGCCACGCTCGTCGCGGCAGAAGACACGCCGCGGCGCATTCGTCTCGCACGTACTTCAGCAGAAATTCGCATGATGCGCCTTGCGTCGGAGGCAAATATTGCCGCCGCCCACGCCACGATCGCAGCAGCGCGCGAACTCGGCAGCGTGCGCGCATTTCGGCAAAGATTTTTTGCCGAAGCCGCATTGCGCGGCAATCTTGGCGTATTCATGGTAGTCAACGCCTCATCCTCCGAAGCGTACGATGAACCGTTGCGTGAGGGTCAGGCGTTTCTCATCGACTGCGTCAGTCACCTGCGCAACTTTCATGGCGACTATGGTCGCACCGTGTTTGTTGGCGAGCCGACCAAAAGAATGCGCCATTGCACCACTGCCATGGCCAACACCTGGAACGAACTGCAGGGCAAAATCCGGCCCGGCTTGCGCTTCTCGCAGGTGCGGGACATGGGCGCCGAACTCCTGAAGAAATTCGCCATCGATGTGCCGGTCTCTTTTAGTCCGCATAGCGTCGGGCTCGCACATACCGATCACCCGCGCGTGGCCGCCAACGGTTCGCGAGTCGATTTAACCATCGAAGAAAACATGATTCTCTCGATCGACTGTCCGCTGTTCGAGACCGGTCGTGGCGGCACCGCACATCTCGAGGATCTGGTGCTTGTTACCCCGCAGGGCGCGATACCGATCCACGAGACCAGCACGCCCACCTATACGATCTGATCGACTTTTTCTTTGGTCAGACCGGTACGAGTGCGGGGTTGTAGGACATCAGGCCCAGCGACTCGGCGCTGACATGCTTGCCAGGCCGGAAGTTTTCCTCACGACCGGAATGATAGTTAAGCGCAGTCTTGCGCGATTCGAGCATCACCCAGTTGGCGCGCGGCAAGCGGGCCTCGACGTAGCGCCGCAACGCTGCATCGATGGAATCCGCCGCCGCAACGGCTCGCGCAATCACCATGCCATCTTCGATGCCCATCGCTGCACCTTGACCTAGAAATGGCAGCATCGGATGTGCCGCATCGCCGATCAGGGTCACCCGACCGCGTGTCCACTCGGCAAGCGGCTCGCGATCGAAGAGCGCCCACTTGAAGAGCCCGTCCGGCGGAGTCGCGGCGATGATGCTGCGCACACCTTCGTACCAGCCGGAATACTCATCGAGCATTTCTTTGACCGTGGCCCGTATCGACCAGCCCTCCTCGCGCCAATCGTCGCGCTCGGTCAACCCCACGAAGTTGACGAGCTCACCGCCGCGCACGAGATAGCGCGTGAAGCTGCGCCCCGGACCGGTTGACAGGCAGGAGGTCGGATCGATGACGCCTGGCGGCAGAGCGGCGATGGGCACGAGCCCCCGATACGCCATATAGCCGGTGAAACGGGCTTCGCCTGTCCCGAAGAGTTGGGTGCGCACGCGCGAACGTACACCGTCGGCACCGAGCACCACATCGGCCTTGGCCGTGGCGCCGTTCTCGAAATGCAGCGTCACGCCGCCCGACTCTTCGATCAGACCTTTGCAGGCATGGCCCACGTGAATGGCCTGCGGATCGCTGGCAAGCACCGCGTTGGCCAATGCTTGGTGAAGGTCGGCACGGTGGACCTGAAAATAAGCAGCGCCGTATTTCTCGAGCATTTCGTTGCCGCGCGAAATCTCGACCATGAGTTCGCCGGTCTGCCAATGTTTGACGCCGCCGCGATTCGGCCGCATGCCGATACGCTCGAGGACGCCGTCGAGGCCGATCGCGTTGAGCACATGCGTCGCGTTCGGGCTGACCGTCAGACCCGCGCCAACTTCGCCGAGTGCCGGCGCCTGCTCATATACGACCGGACGAAAGCCGAAAGTCTGCAAAGCCCTTGCGGCCGTGAGACCCGCGATGCCCGCCCCCACGATGGCGATTTTCATGTTGTTCTTGTTCATATCGATGACCCCCTGAAGGGGGCGACGTTGCCCGTGTTCAAGACGACTGGCACGAACAGATCGCCGGAGAAACCGCAGCGTGGCAACGCAGGGTCCGAAACGCCCGCTCGCCGATCAGGGTTTCCAGCGGGCGCCGGCGTTGAGCTGCCGCGTCGACTCCTCAAGCGTCACCGGCTGTTGGGCGATGAATGCACCCGGCGGATACTTGCCCTCATAGGCCTGCCAAACCCGATCGTAGAGCTCTTTGTGGACCACCGGCTGACGCATGCGCTGGCGGTGTTCGGCAATCGGGATATCGATGCTGATCACCTGCTCTCCCGGATCCTTGGCCTGCGCGATCAAGTTGCCCTGCGGGTCAATGGCCGTCGACAGCACGGTAGTGGTATCCGCAATCGGCTTCGTCCAGTCACCGTCTTTCCAATAACGACGCAGGCCCTGCGGGTCATCGGGCAAATAGGCGTTGTTCACCATCAGCGACCAATAACCGTTGTGCAGCGATGCACCCAGCACATCAGCCAAACGATAGCGACCGGTAGCGGTGCGCAGCACGAGCTCCGCGCCCTTCATGCCGAACGCGCGATACAGCTCAGGCTCGAGCTGCACAGTCGAGGTGGCGATGTTACCGATGGGCGTACGCGCGACCGGGATGACCCGATCCCAGCCATACATTTCGACGTATCGATCGAGCACATTGAAGATCGTGGTGGTCATCAACTCGACGCCGCCGAGCGAGCCCATGATGTTGCGGGCCTTCCATTGACTATCGACGATGGAACCGTCGGGACCGATGATGGTGGTCGCAGAAATGAAATGATTGGGCCAGTCCTTGTCGACGATGTAGGCGCCAAAAACGACATAGCAACGATGCTCGCGTGCCTTGCGGGCAATGGCCTCGGTTTCGGGCCCCGGAATCTCGATGCAGCCCTGCAGCACCGTCGATCGCGGCCACTGGAACGACAAGCCGGTCAGCGGTAGCTCGTGAAAGAGCAGCAGGTCGTGACGACCCGAGGCCTGCGCTCGATCGATCCACTCGAGCATGTAGGCGAGGTTTTCCTTGCGGATGCGCGCGATCACCCCGGGCTCGAGCATGCGGATTCGCGTTTGCACGAGACCCACGCGTAGCGCGGGCTGTGCCAACGGAACCGTCGGATAGCGCCCGTCGGCACCCACCCCAACCTGCGCCCCCGTTCCGGCACCGCTCGCCTGCGCCGCTTCAGCGGTCTTGGCGAGCCCCGCCGCCACGGATAGACCAATGGCTCCCTCGAGCAAGCGACGGCGTGAAAGGTCCTGTACGGGTATCTCGGGTTTCATGCGCAGGTGCTCCCTGATCGTGTGGCGACGGTTCCCCGCAGCCTAGCAAAAAGCTAGCATGCCGCTATCCCCCGCAGTTTTTCTCCAGCCTCTCATGCGCGACTCCGGCCGTGAGGTGATCGTCGTTCGCGGCGCTCGCCAGAACAATCTGAAGAATCTCGACCTCGAGATTCCGACGGGCGAGCTCGTGGTCGTCACGGGCGTTTCCGGATCGGGTAAATCTTCGCTCGTCTTCGACACCTTGTATGCCGAGGGACAGCGTCGCTACGTCGAGACCTTCTCGCCCTACGCGCGACAATTCCTTGATCGTATGGACAAGCCGGCCGTCGATCGTATCGAGGGGATTCCGCCGGCGATCGCCATCGACCAGACCAATCCGGTGCGCACGTCGCGCTCGACCGTCGGCACGATGACCGAACTCAATGATCACCTGAAACTGCTGTTCGCTCGCGGTGCACATCTGCATTGCCGCAGCTGCGGCGATATCGTGCGCCGCGATTCACCGCAAAGTATCCGGACGGATCTGCGCGCGCGTGCCGCCGCCGCAGGCGATCCGCGGGTGCTGCTGTGCTTCGAGGTCAAGATCCCGAAGAATTTCAAAGAAAACGAAGTACTCACTCTGCTCGAAAAGCAGGGTTACACGCGTATTCGCGGACGCAGCAAACAATCGATCGAAGTCGTGCAGGATCGGCTGCGACTCGGTGGCAGCGACGACTCGCGGCTCGCCGAATCGCTCGAGGCGGCACTGCGTGTCGGTCGTGGGCGGCTGCATGCCCATGCGCTCGAGAGCACGGATCCCGAAGTCGTACGCGAGACCTGGCACTACTCGAGTACGCTGCACTGTGCGCGCTGCGATATCGGCTACCGCGAGCCGACGCCGAGTCACTTCTCCTTCAACTCGCCGACCGGCGCCTGCGAGGCCTGCCGCGGTTTCGGTCGCATCATCGGCGTCGATTACGGACTGGTGATTCCCGATCACGGCAAGACGCTGCGGGGCGGTGCCATTCGACCGTGGCAAACAGCCGCCTACAGCGACTGCCAGGAAGATCTCGAACGCCTGGCCAAAAAACGCGGCGTACCCCTCGATACGCCGTGGCGTGAACTCACTGATGCACAACGCGCGTGGGTGATCGATGGCGAAGGCAAGTGGGCCAAGAACGTCTGGTATGGCGTCAAGCGATTCTTCGACTGGCTCGAAACCAAAGCCTACAAGATGCACATCCGCGTGCTGCTCTCGAAGTATCGCGCTTACACGCCCTGCACGAGCTGCGACGGTGCGCGGCTGACGGGGGAGTCGTTGCTCTGGCGGCTCGGCGACACCGCGCTCGCGCGTACCGCGCTCGGCGCGCGCACCCGCTTCATGCCGCGCGCAGTCGCATGGTCGCGTGACACGCTCGATGGACTGCCGGGTCTTTGCCTGCACGACTTGATGCTGCTGCCCATCGAGCGTGGTCGTGATTTCTTCGATGCGCTGCGACTGCCGGGTGCCCTCGACGAGGCCACCGAAATGCTGCTCGCGGAGATTCGTAGTCGATTTCGATATCTTTGCGATGTCGGCCTCGGCTATCTGACCCTCGACCGTCAGTCGCGTACGCTATCGGGCGGCGAAGTCCAGCGCATCAATCTGACGACGGCGCTCGGTACTTCGCTGGTCAATACGCTGTTCGTGCTCGATGAGCCATCGATCGGCCTGCACCCGCGCGACATGCAACGCGTCATCGGCGTGATGCACCGTCTGCGCAATGCTGGCAACTCGCTGCTCGTGGTCGAGCACGATCCGCAGATCATGCAGCAAGCCGATCGGCTGCTCGACATGGGACCTGGTGCGGGCGAACACGGCGGTCGAATCGTTGCTTGGGGAACACCTCGCGAGGTTTGTGCACATCCCGACTCACTCACCGGTGAGTATCTCGAGGGTCGTCGTCGAGTCGACCTTCCACCATCGCGTCAGCTGGCCGCAGCGAAGGCCGCGGCTTGGCTCGAACTGCGAGGCGCACGACAACACAACCTGCAAAGCATCGATGTACGCTTTCCGCTCAATCGGCTGGTCTGCGTCACCGGTGTCTCGGGCTCGGGCAAGTCGACGCTGATCCAGGATGTCCTGTATCCCGCCCTGCTCAAATATTTCGGCAGACCGACCGAAGCAGCTGGCGCGCACGATCGATTGCAAGGTGCCGAGTTTCTCGGCGATGTCGTGTTTGTCGATCAAACGCCGATCGGTCGCACCACTCGATCGAACCCCGCGAGTTACGTCGGCGCATTCGATGTCATTCGCGAGCGCTTTGCAAAACTCCCCGAATCCCGTGAGCGCAGTTATACCGCCGGCACCTTCAGTTTCAACTCCGGCACGGGGCGCTGCCCGTCCTGCTCTGGCAGCGGTTTCGAGCACGTGGAGATGCAATTTCTCTCGGATGTCTATTTGCGCTGTGGCGATTGCAACGGCAGCCGGTATCGCGGCGAGACGCTCGAGGTGCGTCATGCAGGTCCACGGGGCCGCAGTGCCTCGATTGCCGAAGTGCTCGAGATGACCGTCACCGAAGCTCTGGAGTTCTTTGCTGATGTACCAGAGCTGGCTGCAAAGCTTGCGCCGCTCGCTGATGTCGGTCTGGATTACCTGCGACTCGGGCAGCCCGTCCCCACGCTCTCGGGCGGCGAGGCGCAGCGCCTGAAGCTCGCCGGTCATCTTGCCGAATCGGCCAGCGTCACGAATCGCGCAGCCGCATCAACTGGTGCGATACAAGGAAAATTATTTCTGTTCGACGAGCCGACCACCGGACTGCACTTCGAAGATATCGCCAAGCTGCTGGTATCTTTCCGCAAACTGCTCGACGCGGGTCACTCGCTGATCGTCATCGAACATAATCTTGATGTCATTAGATCGGCTGAATGGATCATCGATCTTGGGCCCGAGGGCGGCGACGTCGGTGGCCAAGTCGTCGCCTGCGGTACGCCATCAGACCTCGAGGCAGTAAGCGCCTCGCACACCGGTCGTGCGCTCGCCGGGTATCGACTCGAGGCGACGGCCGTCGCCGAGCCGCCGCTGCGTGCTGCGACTCGCGAAGGTACGGCGACAGCAAAACCGACAACGGAAATCGTCGTTCGTAATGCCCGCGAACACAATCTGCGCAACATCGATGTCGAGATCCCGCGCAATGCTTTCACGGTGGTGACTGGCGTCTCGGGTTCGGGCAAGTCGACGCTTGCCTTCGACATCATCTTCAATGAAGGTCAGCGGCGTTATCTCGAATCGCTCAACGCCTACGCTCGGCAGTTCGTGCAGCCCGCGGCACGCCCCGAAGTCGACTCGATACGGGGTATCCCGCCAACCGTCGCCATCGAGCAGCGCACGAGTCGCGGCGGTCGCAAGAGCACGGTCGCGACGCTCACCGAGATCTACCATTTTTTGCGTCTGCTTTACGTGAAGCTCGGTACGCAGCACTGCCCGGAGTGTGCCGTACCGATCGAACCCCAGTCCGCCGAGGCGATCGCGGCGCGCATTATCCGAGATTTCAAGGGCAAGACCGTCGACCTGCTCGCACCGCTGATCGTCGCGCGCAAGGGTCTCTATACCGATCTCGCCAAGTGGGCGGGCGGCAAGGGCTATCGCGAGCTGCGTGTCGATGGCGAGCGTATCCCGGTCAAACCATGGCCCAGGCTCGATCGCTTCAAGGAGCACGACATCGAGCTGCCGGTGGCACGACTCGGCATCTCCGTGCGTGGCGAGAGCGACTTACGCACCAAACTCGCCGAAGCACTGCAGTACGGCAAGGGCATCGTCCAGGTGCTGCCGGTGGGCGCAAAGAAACCGATCGTGTTCTCGACGAAGCGGGCCTGCCCCGCCTGTGGCACGAGCTTCGCCGAGCTTGATCCACGTCTGTTCTCGTTCAACAGCAAACAGGGGTGGTGTGGCGACTGTTTCGGCACCGGTGTCGAACTCGAAGGATTCGATGCCGAACAAAGCGGAGAAGAGGCCACCTGGAACGAATGGAGCGAGGGCGAAGCGGTCGCCTGTCGCGGCTGTCACGGCGAGCGACTCAACGCCGTGGCACGTGCCGTGCGTTTCCGCGACAAGTCGATCGGCGAGTTTACCTGTCAGTCGGTATCGGCCGCCGGTAAATCTTTGACATCGCTCAAACTCGACAAGCGCGAGCGGGCCATCGCCCGCGACTTGCTCGCCGAGATTCGCTTACGGCTCGAGTTCCTCGATCGCGTAGGTCTCGGCTATCTCGGTCTCGACCGCGCAGCGCCGACGCTCTCGGGTGGCGAGGCACAGCGCATCCGGCTCGCAGCACAACTCGGCTCGAATCTGCGCGGCGTGTGCTATGTGCTCGATGAGCCCACCATTGGTTTGCACCCGCGCGACAACCGCATCCTGCTCGATGCGCTCGACGAGTTGGCAGCGCATCGCAATACGCTGGTGGTTGTCGAACATGACGAAGACACGATTCGACGCGCCGATCATGTGATCGATCTTGGGCCGGGCGCTGGTGTGCGCGGCGGCCAGATCGTCGGCCGCGGCACCATCAAAGATCTGCTCGCCAATCCGCAGTCGATCACCGGCCGATACCTGCGTGAGCCGCTGCTGCACGGACGCACACCACGACGTGTGGTCGACGACAGTTCCGCGGCGTTGCGCATCGAAGCGGCGACGCTGCACAACCTGCAAGAGATCGATGCCCGCATTCCACTCGGGAGACTCGTCGTCATCACCGGTGTGTCGGGTTCCGGCAAATCGACGCTGGCCCGCGACGTGCTCTACAGCAGCGCCCAGGCGATGGTCGGCGGTCGCGGCGGACCGCAGGGATGCCGCAAGATCCACGGCATCGAAACCATCGATCGCGTGCTGGAGGTCGATCAGACGCCCATCGGCAAGACACCGCGGTCCTGCCCGGCGACTTACGTCGGCATCTGGGATGAGATCCGCCGAATCTTCGCCGGCACCAGCGAGGCGCGCCTGCGCGGCTTCGAGCCTGGCAGATTCTCTTTCAATACGGCGGGCGGTCGCTGCGAGGCCTGTGAAGGCCAGGGCGTACAAACCGTCGAAATGAGCTTTCTGCCCGATGTCAAAGTAACCTGTGACACCTGTCGCGGCAGCCGCTTCAACAGCGAAACCCTGACTGTCACCTGGCGCGATCGAAGCATCGGCGATGTGCTCGCCATGAATATCGAGGATGCAACGACTTTCTTTGAATCGCATGCCGCGTTGCGCCATGTCCTTGCTCTGCTGTGCGATGTGGGGCTCGGCTATCTCACACTTGGGCAGGCAAGCCCGACGCTGTCGGGGGGCGAAGCCCAACGTATCAAGCTGGTCACCGAACTCGCCAAAGTGCGGGTCGATCTACGCGCGCCCCTGCGCAGCAAGCCGAAACATACGCTATACGTGCTCGATGAGCCGACGGTCGGCCTGCACATGGCCGACGTCGAAAAGCTCATCCACGTGCTGCACCGACTGGTCGATGCCGGCAATACCGTGGTATTGGTCGAACACAACCTCGATGTCATCGCGGCAGCGGATTGGGTGATCGATATGGGCCCGGAAGCGGGCGCCGACGGCGGTCGACTGGTCGCCGCAGGTGCGCCGCAGACGCTGGCCAGGCGGCCGGGGCGCTCGCATACCGGCAAAGCCTTGCGGGAGTTTCTGGCGGAGCGCACCCAGACCCGCTAGCCTTTTGGTCATGGCTCACGATCTCATCTGCTGGAAATGCGGCGCCTCGCTGGCCAGCCTATCGCTACCCCTGCGTCGGCTCGATGAGTGCCCGCAATGCCGTGCCGAGCTGCATGTCTGCAAACTTTGCGTGGAGTACGAGCCGCGCGTCGCAAAACATTGTCGCGAGCCGACCGCCGAAGAAGTTCGTGACAAGGAGCGCGCCAACTTCTGCGATCATTTCAAGCTAAAGCCGGGCGCGTGGAAAGCCGCAGACGTTGCCGCAGCTGATGCGGCGCGCGCGGAACTCGAGCGGCTGTTCGGCAAGAAGTGACCATGCCGATCAGCCATCCTCTCCTTGTCGGCCGCCAAGATCTGGCGGTTCGCCGACTGTCGCTGTGGCTACTCGGCGCGTGGGCGCTGCTCATTGCCAGCGCGTCGCTCTACCCGTTCGACGCGCAGTGGCGCTTGCTGCTCGAATCTTTGCTCGATGGCCTGCCGCGATTGCGTGAGTGGCGTGAGCCCTCGCAGCGTGACGCGATCGTCAACCTTTTGCTGTACCTGCCCTTCGGTCTGCTCGGCTCGATGGCGCTGGAAAACAGCCGCTCGGCAGCACTGCGCCTCATCGTGCCGGTGCTCGGCGCAGCCGTGCTGTCGCTCGGCGTCGAAATCGCCCAGCATGCGCTGCCGCCCCGCGACCCGAGCCTCGCAGACTGGATCCTCAATGTGGCCAGCGCCGGCGTCGGCACACTACTCGCCGCAATCTACTCGTCACTGCCCGTGCGCCCGCTATCGCGGCGACTACAGCGAATCGCCTTCGGGCCAGCCCCCGCACTGCTGGTCGCGCTTTGGCTGATTGCGCACCTCGCGCCGTTCGTGCCAAGACTGCGCCCGGGCAGAATCGAAAGCGCTATCGAGAAGAGCATTTCATTGAGCCTAGCGTGGCCGACAACGTTTTACTATCTGGCCTGTTATCTGGTGCTGGCCGCATTGCTGCACGCTTTGCTGCGACGACCGCATTTCTGGTCAGCCGTGCTGACACTTTTTCTCGCATCACTTGTCAGTCGCCTGTTGTTCGTGGGACAACACCTCTCGCCCAGCGAACTGATGGGCGCCGTCGGCGCCCTGTTCAGCGTGCTTGTATTGCGACGACTCGATCTACAGCTTTGGCAGTCGAGAGCTTTTGCCATGACAGCCCTCGCCGTCTTCGTGGCGGGCGTCTGGCCGGTCACGCCGACCGTGGCGGTCACTCTCGCCCCCGGAGAGCCGATTTGGCTGCCGTTCGCCGAACTTGCCGGGCTGCCCGCCGATCGAGGAGCACTGCCGCTGCTGGAGCGGCTCTTTCTGGGCATAGGGCTCGCATGGCTTGCCGTGCATGGTGGAACCCGTTTACTGCCACCCTTGCCGCTCGTGATTCTGATCGCCTTGGCGGTGGAGTTCCTGCAACAATGGATACCCGGTCGCGTCCCGGATACCACCGACGTCGCTGCGCTGCTGATTGGCGCAGCACTCGCCTCGGTCGCACCGCGCGTCGATCCACGCACCTGATATCCATAAAGAGTCGCCATGAACAAGTCCGTCCTCAAAGCGCTGTTCGGTTTCATCCTGGTATCGCTCTTTTGCTACACGACGTTCGCGAGTTTTCAGCAAGCCCTCCCCGAATGGCAGGGGCTCGTCAGGCAGCCCGACAACTGGTGGACCATCGCCACGCTGATCGATGCGTACTACGCATTCCTGACGTTCTATGTCTGGGTGTTCTACAAAGAAATTCGCTGGCTGCCGCGCGTCGGCTGGTTCATCGCCATCATGTTGCTTGGCAATATGGCGATGGCGGCGTATGTGCTCTTGCAGTTGTCGCGACTCACGCCCGATGAACCCGCCGCGACGATTCTCGCGCGACGCAACCCCTGAGTTGCGGCGATGCTAAGCATTGTTCGTCGGAAAATCGTCGACCCCATTCTTGCGCTGCTCGCGCAGGGCCTCGCGCCCCGCGAACTTGCACTCTGCCTCGCCCTCGGCGCCGGAGTGGGCATGTTTCCGGTGCTCGGTGTTTCGACACCGGCGCTCACGGTGCTCGCGCTCTGGCTCAGACTGAATTTACCGGCCATCCAGCTGGTCAGCTATCTGATGTCGCCCCTGCAACTGGCAATGATCATCCCCTTCGTGCGCCTCGGCGAGTGGGTGGCCGGTGCCGAACCGCAACCTTTGACCATCGAAGCAGGCCTGAAACTCATCGCTGATGGCGTTCTGGAGGCCATCATCACGCTGTGGGATGCCATCGTGCACGCGGCCATAGGCTGGGTGCTTATCGGACCCCTCTCGATTTATGTACTCTATCGGCTGTTCATTCCCGTTCTCGAAAAGGCGCTGCGTCGCCTGAAGACATCGCCGCAATCATGACCGATCCGAATGCACAAACTTTGACCCTGCGCTGGCTCGAGCAAGACCGGATTCCGGACTGGCTGATCCGCCACCGTATCCGCGAACTTCTGGCGCAGCGCCTGCGCGAAGAAGACAAAGGTGATCCCGAGAGCCAGCAGGCTCACCTGATGTCCATGGTGAGGCGACTGCGTGACAGTCCGATCGCCATTCACACTGCCACCGCAAACGAACAGCATTACGAAGTGCCGACCGAGTTCTATCTGCAGACGCTCGGCAGGCATCTCAAGTACAGCAGCTGCTACTTCGATGATTTCACGATCGAGCGTGCCGCTGAAAATCTCGATGCTGCCGAGGCGCGTATGCTGGCGCTCACGTGCGAACGAGCCCGGCTGCGTAACGGCGATCGTATCCTCGAACTAGGCTGCGGCTGGGGCTCGTTATCGCTGTGGATGGCGGAGCACTATCCCGACTCCCGCATCACCGCGATCTCCAACTCGCGTACGCAAAAACTCTTCATCGATGCCAAGGCCGCCGAGCGTGGCCTCAAGAATCTCGAGATCATTACCTGCGATGTGAACCAGCTGCACTTCGGTCCCGAGATCCGCTTCGATCGGGTGGTGTCGGTCGAAATGTTCGAACACATGCGCAACTACGAATCGCTGCTTGCGCGGATCGCCGGGTGGATGGAGCCCGAAGCGACGCTGTTCGTGCATATTTTCACGCACCATCGCTTTGCCTACACCTTCGAAGTGCGCGACGACACAGACTGGATGGCGCGCTACTTCTTCACTGGCGGCATCATGCCGAGCGACGATCTGCTGCATTACTTCCAGCGCCATCTGCGTCTTGCCGATCACTGGCAGGTTGATGGGCGCCACTACCAGCTGACGGCAGAGGCGTGGCTGCAAAAGATGGACGCCAGCCGTACCGCACTGATGCCGGTGCTTGCCAAGGGTTATGGCGACGATCAGGCACTCAAGTGGTGGGTGTACTGGCGAGTTTTCTTCATGTCATGCGCCGAGCTTTTCGGTTACCGAGGTGGACGCGAATGGCTGGTTTCCCACTATCTTTTCGAACGACGCTGATCGTCCTCGCCGCGTTCGTCGCGTTCGTCGCGGCAGGAGCGTCGCCGGCGTACTCGTCGACCGACACGCCGAGCGGCTCGTCCACGGAAGAACCACTGCAGATTTTTGCGCGCTTCAAATCCGCCCTCGAAGCAAACGACCTCGACACCGCGGCACAGCGTGCGCGTGAACTGGTTGCCGTCAGCGAAACACGTCACGGCCCGCAGGCGCGCGAACTCGTCAATCCGCTCACCAATCTCGGCACGATACATTTCCGTCGCGGCGAATTTGCGCAGGCCGAGGCGGCCTATCAGCGCGCTATCGGTCTCATCGAAGGACAGCTGTCGGGCGCAGATCGTATGCTCATCCGTCCACTCGAGGGTCTGGGTGAAACTTGGCTCGCCACGGATCGTCCCGCCGAGGCCGCCGTCGCGCTGAAGCGCGCCGTCGATCTGTCGCGAAATCTCGATGGACTTTATAACGCAGCTCAGCTCGATGCCGTCGATGCATTGATCGAGGCGTATGTGGCCGCGGGTCTGCCGAGTGACGCCGAACGCGAGCACCAGAACGCCTTCCGGATTGCCGAGACGAGTTTCGGCAAGCGCGACCTGCGTCTGATCGAACCGCTCGATCGCTATGCACGCTGGTTCGAATCGGTGGGACGCTATGCCACGGCACGCGGTCTGCATGCCCGCGCCTTGCAGCTCGCCGAACAACTCTCCAAAGAAAAGCCGGTGGTCGGCGTTCCGGGTCTGCGCGGCATGGCGCGCACCTGGCTGCTCGAGGCTATTTACGGTCCCGAGGTCGAGGCGCAGCCGGGTTTCGAGGTCAGCGAAAACACCGACCCGTTCATCGTCGGCAACAATCAGGCGAGACTGAATTCCGAGGGCATTCGCGCTTTGTCGTTTGCGATTGACATCGTCCGTCGCAGCAACCCGATTGACCAAAAACTATTGGGCGAAACGCTCGCCCAACTCGGCGATTGGTACCTCGTCAGCGGTAATCAATCGCGGGCGAACAGCGCTTATGCCGAGAGCTGGAAGGCGCTGGCCGCGGCCAGTCCCCCAGCCACCGCGACGCTCGCGACGCCGCGGGTGCTCGTGTACCGCGCACCCTCGTCATCAGTCGCGCGGCTGCGCCCGCCTAACCCCGATGACTATGCGATGCGCGAAGTCGATATGCGACTGAACGTGAATCGCGACGGCAAAGTAGCCGACGTCACGGTAGTTGGGTCGACTGCGCCCGAAAACTCCACCCGAGCGGCGGTGCTGGCCGCGCGCAAGGCGCGCTTTGCACCGCGCATCGTCGATGGTGAGCCTGCCGATGCCGAGGGCGTCGTGCTGCGCGAGCAGATGTTGGTCAGGATTCAGGCGGAGAAACCGTCGTCGCAGGCGACGCCGGCGCAGTCACCGCCGGCACCGGCTTCCAGTCCGGATTGATCCGCCGCGATACGCGGATCGGCAGCGCCTCGATGCTCATGCCCGCTGCAGCGAGCGCCTTGAGTGCATCCTCGGCACTAACCTCGAGTCGCTTGCCACCGGCGAGCGCAGCAGCGACCTGAGTCGCTGGAAACTGCGTGAGAAAGCGCGACGCCGCATCACGCATCGCCGCCTTGGTGGCTTCTTCCATCGGCCCGCTCGAGCCGAGCGCATCGCTCATGGCTGTGCCGTAGCCCGTCAGCGTCAGCGAATCGTAGCGTTCGCCGTTCGGCGCGAAAACATTGATGCGATAGCGGATAGTCACCGCCACATACCCACCACCGGTCTCTTGGGCGGTGGCGAATGAATACTGCTCGGTGATCGGCTCGAAAACCGCCTGCAGCTCGGCCGCATTGCGGGCTGCATCGAGATCGGCGAACTCGGTCACCTGATTGAAGGTGGCACCCAGGACGTCGCGTGCGAGCTGCTGTTGGCCTTGACCGAGTGTCACGCTCCAGGACACCCCGCCACGAGTCTCGTTATGCACGAAGTTGCGCTGTTCGGGAGAAATCACGAGTCCCACATTCGCGGGTACTTTTTCCACCAGCGCCCGCGGCAACTCCGGGGTCGGCGCAATCTGCACCCCGCCGCAGCCACCGAGCATCGCCAGACCGAGAATGCCGACCGCTAGCTGCCACCGACGCATGTGACGACGCCCCCGATGTTCATGGTGAATGCACAACTTTTGGTATTCGTGAGCCCGACGAAGGTGCCATCGTTGCGCTCGCACATGGCACGCATTAACGCCGAGAAACGAATGTTTGTAAACGGTGTCATCCCCGGAGCCTCGGGAAAACCGACCGCATGGATGCGAACCCGTCGACGACCACTCGAGTCAGGTCGATTGATGCGATCGACCGCATCGAGGGCTCCCTGGATCGATTCGCCGGTGAACTCGTCACCCAGCACATAGATGCTGATGCGCTTGTCAGCCGACCAATAATTCTTGATGGCAAGCTCGATACCGTCGGCGGGACTGGAATCGCTGAATGAGCGCCAACTGCGCATACGCTGCACGATGTCGGTACGCAGCGCCGGCGAGTCGGTCAGCCAGCGGCCTCGTGTGCCACCGAAGAGCTCGCGACCGTTGTCATCGACGATCTGTACGCCTTTCAGACGAGGATAGATATCGAGAATCTCTCGCATGACTTCAATGGCGGTCTCCCAATGGCCGCCCTGCATGCTACCCGAGGTATCAATCAGAAAGATCACGTAATCGCTGTCGACGGGAATACCGCCCACGGCCTGAGTCTGGATTCTTTGGCGCGTCCGCGATGTTTGCATCAGGCGCTTGTTCTCGACCTCGAGTTCCTGAAAAGCCGAAAGAAGTTCGTTCTCGAGGATATTGCTGACCGCTGCGTCCTGACGCGAAGCATCGAACTGGCCGCGAATCGAGGAGACGTCACCGGCAACCTTGGCCAGATTGCGCCGCTCGCGAATCAGCAGATCGACTCGCCCCTGGAGTTCGCGCTGCAATATTTCGCTCTCGCCACGAATGGCGAACAACTCCTCCTGCAATTTTTTGATTTGCGACTGCAGGTCTTGGCGCGAGCGTTCGATGACGATGGGCTGACCGAACTCCGACAAGACCAGCAGCAAGATGATGGCTCCAAAGCCACAGCAAATCACGTCGAGAAACGACAAGCTGTAGACTTCGGCATCGCGCCGCTTGAGTTTCATGGCCAATCCGGCGACGGCATCACGAACGCGCCCTTGGTCATGCGCGCGAGCCCCCAGAATCGATGCGGCGCGGGCACATCGCCTTTCATCGGCAGCAGAATCACATCGACTGGAACGTTCTTGTCGAGACCGCGAATCGCCTCATCGAAGAGTTTTGCCCGGTCTCCCGCATCGACCAAACGTCGCAACACCGGCACCGTCGCGCCCTGTGTCGGCAGACCATCGGTAATCAGCACGATCTGATCCGGCGGAATTTTCATGTCGCGGATGACGGCGAAAGCATTGATCAAGCTCGTGCCGCCCGTTGGCACCAGCTGACCTATGGCATCGATAAAGCGATCGCGGCGCGCCTGATCCTTGCCCGGGATCCATTCGCCCTCCGTACCTTCGAGCAGCGGCGCGGCCGCAGTGTTGAATCCGTATACCTGATACTGCGAATTCTCGGGGATCTCGCCAATGAGCCACTGCGTGATATCGGTGGCGCGTCGCCACTTTTCGGCGGCAAGCTGGGCAGCGGCTGGGGAATTACGCAAACGGATGATGTTGACGAGATCCTCATCGAGCATGCTCGCCGAGCGATCGACCAGCACGAGAATTCTTCGACCCTTGAGGGTGAGTCCGGTGATATAGCGCCGACTCGCGCGCGACTTGCCGGCACCAGTGAGCTCGGCGCGCGGCGTTTCGACTTTGGCACTCGCCTCAAGCCGCTGCGTGCTTGCCTCGAGAGCCTGGACATCGGCCTTGAGTTTTTCGATACGCTCGCGTTTCGCCAGCGTTTCGGCATCGTAAATGAAGCTCTCCTCGCGCTTGCGCTGCAGCTCTTCGATGAGCTGGGTGGCCCGTGACGATGCAGAAATGGTCTCGCTCTCGGTTTTTTGCAGGGTATTGCGCAGTACGACGAGATTCTTTGCGCCGGCGATCACCTCTTCTTCGAGCTTGGCGACTTGGGCGTTCAAGTCCTCGGCTTTGCGAGTCCGCTCGATACCACTCTGGGCGCTGATGATGGTGTAGAACAGGATGACGGCACCAAAGCCGCAGCAGATGACATCAAGGAACGAGAGGCTGAAAACCTCAGTGTTGCGGCGACGCGCCATCGCGCAGGCCTCCCACTGCAATCAATTCGAGGAGCACGCCCGGCGAACCGAGTCGCAGCCGATCGCCGGATATCACCCGCACGCGTCCCCGCACCTGCTCATCGTTGAGCCAGGTCGATTGCGCGGTGTGTGGCACGAGCATCACCTGCGATTCCTCGACACGGAGCGAACAATGCAGCCGCGACACTCCGGTCAGTCCCTCGGCAAGGTGAATCCCGCCAGCGGCAGGACTGCGACCGATCTCGAGTGAGCCGTGACGGGGGAGCGCCACGGCTCTGCCGTCCCATAAAACATGCGTGGGCGGCATGTCTTTCTTTGACAGTCGCGCCAACTGCTCTACTTCACAGGCGGGCTCGAGCACGGCCGACAGCTTGCAGCCGCGCTGCAGCGTGACCGCACCGTCTATATCAGCCTCGCCGCTGGTCAGCGACACGGCACGTGCGATGAGCCCGGGGGCATGAGTCAGCAGCCGACAACCGCGCAACTCAGCCAGATGCTCAAGTAGTCCCGGCAGACGCAATAACGATTCGTCGAACAACAGGTTTATACGCTGCCCCACGGGACGTAGCTCGTGCACGGCGCCGACGAGGCTGCGAAAAATCTCTGCGGCCGCCTCGACGAAGCGATCGCGGCCCAACTCGACTCGAGCAGCTTCACCCGTCGTCGGCAGTTCGATCACGCAACTGCCCGACTCGGCCGCCCTCGCCGCAGCAGACTCCAGTACATCGAAGAGGCGTTGCTCGCTGGCACCGTCATGCAAAGGATCGAAGCGCGTCGCCAACACCATCGCCTCGCCAACCATCCGCAGCCAACGCTGCTGCAACGCAAGCAGACCGATACCGCGTCTGACCACCGCCGCCCGACGCCGCGCCTCGGCATCGCTGCACTCGACACGAGTAACCGTGACGTGCGCAAGCCCGATCTCGAGAACCAACGTGGTCGTCTGCAAACCGCTGGCCGCGACCGCGAGCGTCGCGGAATCATGCAGACCGCCAACGGTAATGCCCTCGAGACGAGCGATGGCAAGCAGCGTGCCGAGCGCACCGTCATGCACCGCCGAGACCGCGCACTGCAGCGGGCTTGCGCGTAGCGCACCATCGATCCGTCGCGCGAGCTCTGCGCGGGCCACATTGATCACCGGGAGCGGCACGCGCTGCCCATCGCGAGCGATCGTCGCCCAGTGCTCGCCGCTCACGGAGCGCGGTGACAGTCGCGCGATATCCGTCGCCGGCTGACCAAGCAGAGCCGGGCGCGCGGGATCTGCATGCACCACGGACGCCACACTCGAGACGAGACTGCCGTCGCTCGCCACGGCGAGTGCCGCGTCGTGCCAATGCAGTCCCGTCACGCTCATGTTCGCGCCTGAAGGTTGCGGATGATTTTTTGATCGAGCCAGGTTTCGGTGTCGAGCACTCGGCGCTCCTGCACACGCTGCAACTGCTGCATCACGAACATCAGGAAAATCGACAGCAGCAGCGCGATCAAAGTCGAGTTGAAGGCGACGCCCAGACCTTCCGTCACGCCCGAGATATCGCCGGTGACAGCGCGATGTGCCTGCGAAAGGGCATCGCCGATACCGCGAACCGTACCGATGAAACCGATCGCCGGGATTGCCCACGCGATGTAGCGCAACAAGGCAAGATCGGAGTCGAGCCGATCTGCCTCCGACTCACAGATGCCGTGCGCCACCGTCGCGGCATCCTGCACATTGCGCGTGGCGCCGAAGCGGGCGAGCGCGGCTTGAATGGCTCGCGGCAACAGCAATGCATGAGTTTCCACAGGCAGACTGTCGAGCTGACGCGCGTATTCCCGCGTGTCTTCGGGAAGGATCTTCATGCCCTCGGGAAGCCGGAGCAGGTCGGCGTCGAGTGCCGCCTGTTCGCGCCGATGCGCCAGCGTCTTGTAGCCCATGATGGCAAGCGCCCAGAGAATCAAGATGATCTCCGCTTCCTGCTCATAATCTTTGAGCACCACTTCGAGCGAACGCTGCGGCGCATAGTCTGGGTCGGCGCGCATGCGCTCGCGATCCGCTTGCAAGGTGGCTTCGGCAACCGGCCTGACGTGCAGCACATAAACCGTATGAACGATGACAATCGAGAGCAACAAGGCCACGATCGTGAAGAGAAAATCGTTGGGCAGTTTTTTGTTCATGTTTCAGACATCGATAGGCAAACTGATGTTGTTGTCGGCGGAGTCGCGAAACTCCGGTGCTTCGTCCTCGGCAATCTTTGGTGGCGCGCGGCGACGCTGCACTTCTTCGGCTTCGTTCGAGTCGGTGACCGTCGACGGCTCTTGCGCAGGGGGCGTCGCGTCCTGAGCCATGGCGCGCAGCATGGCCAGCGACGCGCCCCAGCAGAGCAAGGCGCCTGCCACCGTAATGCCGATCATTCGCCATGTACTGCCATTACTCTGCATAGCGTGCCACCCTGAAGCCGATGATCTCTGAACCTTCGTCCGCGCCCTCGCGCCAAGCGGCACGCAGATCGGCAAAAGAGACTGTCCGCCAATTACTGCCCTTGATCACTCGTCGTGCGCCCCCAGCCGCAGGGCCGAGCGGATCAGTGCCACCGGCATTGGCCTCGAACGACACGTAGGCATCATGGACCCATTCGGAGACATTACCCGTCATGTCGAAGATACCGAAGCCGTTCGCACGAAACTTCCCCGGCGGCGCGACAACCTGATAATCATCCTGCCAACCGTCGAGCACTCGCGGCATTTCATCCTTGGCTTCTGCGCCCGCGAGATTGCCGACTCCCGCCGGAGGCGGCAGCGCATCACCCCACTCGTAGCGCTGCGTGCGTGCGTTTGCACCGGCATGACGCGAGACGAATTCCCACTCGGCCTCGGTCGGTAGCCGGTAGCCCGTGTTGACCGGATCGATGAGCGCCCAACGGCCGTCCTTTTTTTGGTAAGCGGGAGGCAGTCCGTCCTGCACTGATAGCCAATTGCAGTATTCGACGGCATCGTTCCAGCTGACTTTGCTGACTGGCTGCGCATCGAGATCAAGCGTGCGTTTGCCGACGAATCCCGAAGCGTGCGCCGCCTTGAAACGGCGAAACTCCCCGTTGGTCACTTCGCGGGTCCCAAGGTAGAAAGGTCGCTGCAGGGTGAGCTTGCGCGGGAATTCGTTGGACCGCCGGCCTTGCTCGCGCCGCTCGCTGCCCATCGTGAAGCTACCGCCCGGGATCAGTCGCAGCAGCGTGCCACTTTGTGCACGCAACGCGACGGGCGGTGGCTCCCAATCACGCGCACGGCCGAGCGGCAGAAGCTTGTAGTCGACAGTCCTGGCCAGCGCGCTCGACAGATCGACCTCGATACGCTCGGGCTGCATGCCGTCCTTGCGCAACTCCAGCGTATGTGGGCGCGCAGGCAGTTCAAAAGTGAGTGGCGTCTTGCCCTTGACCGTCACGCCGATCAGCACCTCGGCACCCGCGGGCTCGCCCTGCACGGTGACGCTGACGGGTATGGGCTGCAAAGCGACGGCCAGCGCGAGGTCCTGACCCGCAGCAGCAAACACGCGGCGATCGGCATTGCGATAACCCTGCAGCGACACGGCGACATCGTGCTCCGAACCCGCCGGCAGTTCGACCGTCGCCGGTGTTCGGCCACGAAATACGCCAGCCACGGTGATCTGTGCGCCGGAGGGCGTCGAAGTCACGCGCAAACGAGCATCCGGTGCGCCGAGCTCGATCGGACCGATGCGCTGCAGTTCGCCGGCTTTGAGCAGGACGGCGCTCTGCCACTCACGGGCACCGTCGGCGCTGACGCGCAGTCGGTGCAGTCCCGCGGGCAGATCAATCTTTGACGGCAAGTTCACTGTTGGCATGCCCTCGATCGACAACGTGGCACCGGGCGTGGTCGCGCTCACTTCGAGAGCCCCCCACGAGGGCTGCAGTCGCACACTGATCAGCTGGCGGATGCCGCGCCCCTCGACCTCGAGCGTCTGTATGTAATCGAGGTGCCTTGCGGCACGAATCGCGAGCGTGCGCGTGCCGCCCGGAACTTCCACGGCGCCCGGCGCTGCACCCACATCGGCACCGTCAATGAAAACCCGTGCCGCAACGCCTGCCGTGTCGATTTCCAGGACGCCGGGCTTTGGCACCAACTGCAAGTCGAGCGACAGCGGCTGATCAGCGCGGACTTCGATCGTGCGCTCCGCGGGTTCATAGCCCTCGAGTTCGGCGCGAATTCGTCGCTCCCCGGGAAGCAACAGCAACGTACTGGCCGAACGCCAACCGAAACCCGACCCGCTCAGCTCGGCCTCGGCAGGCCGCACCGTCACGCTGACCGTCTCGAGTCGCGACAACTGGAATGCGAATACCGCAAAAGCCACCAACAGCAACACCGCCGCGGCGAGCATCGGCCGATTTCCGCCCTGCCACGGCGCAGCACGTGGAGCACCGCTCTTGGGCTGCGACGAGTCCGGCAAGACCAGGCTCGCGATCGCGACCCGCTCGTCAGCGACGCTCTCGACGAGGTCGCGAACCGAGGCCACAGCAGCGGGCATGACCGTCTCGTTGCCGACAAAATGCCGTAGCTCGAGCGTCGGCCCCGAGGATAGATCATCAAAAATAAGTCGCGCATCGCCGAAGGCCACCACATCGCCAGGACGCAGTTCGACAAACTCGGCCTCGGGCAAAGCTTCGCCATTCAGCACTGCGCCAGAACCGACCGCGGTGATGCCAAGCTGACCGTCGAGCACGTGCAGCAGCAGCGTTGTGCCACCGTGTTGTCCCGGCACGATCACATCGTCGCCGCTGCGGCTGCCGAAGCGACAGGGCAAAGACACCGTGCGCTCACCCATTGGTTCGCGCAGACGCAGTTCGCGCAGGCCGGAGAAATCCGCGCTCACGAAACGAGCTCCGTGCAGCGCACCTGAATCACCAACATCGAATCACCCGGGGTGACCGTGAACTCGCGACGCACGTCGCGAAAACCGGGTCGACTGCCGATCGCCACGTATCGTCCGGGCTTCAGCGAGACTTCGCGGCGGGCGAAGGCGCCAAAAGAGCCGACCCGTTGCACACTCACTACGGTGATACCGTCGGACTCGAGCACCGCGAGTACCGGTTGATCGTAAACCCGCAAAGTCTCGCGCAAGTTGTCGGCCTGCCGACGCAACACTGGTGCGGCAGTCTTGATCTCGGCAGCCTCGGCGAGGAGTCGCTCGCCCTCGCGTCGTACTTCGGGCGCCGACAAGCGTGCAGGGTTCGCCAACAACGTATCGAGACGCCGCGCAAGTTGGGCGCGAGGCGCGACCCGTACACGACCGGCGCGCGCGAAGGCGAGCGTCGGATCGCGCGCCAGCAACGTGTCGTAGCGCAGCAAAGCATCGCCCCACTGTTCGTCACTTTCGAACGCTTCGATCTCCGCGCGCACCACCTCGAGATCGCGCCGCTCACCCGTTGCCTCGATTTGCACAAGAACAAGCGGAATTTCCGCGCCTGCGGGACGCAGACCCCGCGCGCGTCCGAGCGCCGCCTTCGCCTCGGCGGTCTTGCCGGCACGCAGCGCCGAGAGTGCTTCGCCGATTTCGCGCGCATATCGATCCGAGCCGATGGCGGCACGAGCTCGCGCAACACCTTCACGAGCAACTCGATTGAGCGGATCCGCGCGCAAGACTTCTTCATAGCGAGTCAGTGCTGCCAGATGATCCAGCGTGAGCGAGGCCGTCTCGGCCGCCACGAGCGAGGACAGCACGGGACCCAGCGCCGTGACGCGCGCGAGGCCTCGACCGGCATCGGCATTGGTCGGATCGATACGCTGCGCGAGCTCGAAGGACTGGCGTGCCGCTTCGAGGCGACCGGACTCGAGTGATGCTTCGGCATCACGCAGTTGTCGCGCCAGAGCTTGCGGACGCTCGTCGGCAATACGCGAGAGCCGCTGATTGGCGACGCTGATGCGATCGAGCGCCAGCGCCCAGTCGCGCGCCGTCTCCGCATCGCTTGCCAGGGCACCGAGAGATTTCGCCGCGGCGAAGGTCGCCCCGCCCCAGACCCCTGCACCTTGTATCTCGAGCTCCTCGAGCAACACGCGATAGCGTTCATTGGCTTGCTCGAATTCATTGATACGCTCTCGTTCCGCCTCGGTGTCCTTTGCAGGGAGCGTCGTCGTCTTGGGCACACCGGACTGTGCCACGCCTGACTTATCATCGCCGCTGGCGCTGGCCGAACCGACAACCGGAGTCGCGACCATCCCCGGTAGGAAAACGAATACGCCGACCAGTACCATGGCGAGCGCTGCAAGCCCAATCCACGCGGCGACCGACGGCGGTGATGCCGCCGTATCACGACTCTTTGTGACAGCGACATCGAGCGGCACGATCTTCGCCGCGACGACCGGGGTGAGGCGCTGCGCCTCGAGTTTTTCCAGAGTGCGGACGATCTCGCGCAAATCCTGCGCACGATCTGCCGCGCTCGCAGCGAGCATCGACATCACGAGATCCACCAACGCCTCCGGCGTCGGCACGGATGTCGCAAGACGCAGCGGTGGCACTCCGGCACGTGCCCGCTCTGTATCCGGAAAATTCGGCGGGTAACCGCCGAGCAGCTCGTAGGCGAGAGCGCCGAAGCCAAAGATATCGTCGGCGGGACTTGCCGGCTCTCCAGCATGCTGCTGCGGGCTCGCACTGAATGGCGAGAGCAACCCCTGTACCGATATCTCGCCGAAACGAGTCGCGCAGCCAAAGTCCGCGACGCGCGCTCGTCCATCAAAACCGATGAGTACGTTGGACGGCTTGAGATCGCGATGCACGATCCCGTTGGCATGCAGCAAGGCAAGCGACTCGGCTACCTCGCGCAGCACTGGCATGGACTGCGTCCATGACTTGGCGCGCAGTGATCGGGCGTCAGCGGCAGCGAGTTCCATCGGCAGCACCGCGATCGAGCCATCGCCTGAAGGTTGATCGTACTCGAGGATTCCCCGTCCGGCGGCAGCGCGCGCCAGCGAATATTGGCTCACGAGCCGCGGCAGCTCGGCCGCCGGAAGAATCTTCAGCGCAATCTGCGCCGAGCGGTGCTCATCGAGCGTACGCCAGACCTCACCCTGCCCGCCCCGTCCCACGGGGTCGAGCAGAACGAAGCGGTCGAGGAGCCGCTGGCCTTTGGTGAACGCCGACACGAAGACTCAACTACCCGGATTCGCAGCCGGCGCAGGCGCTGCGCTGTGCCCTGTTTCCTCGCGATAAAGATCGGCGAGCAACCGACGCCATTCGCGATACTGCTCTTCGGCAGTGCCGGTCAGCTTGAGCGATCGACCCTCGACTTCGATGACCTGCGCGCCCGCTTCGCTCTCGAAACTGCTGGCGAGCTCTTTCACTTCCTGGGCGGCGGTTTTTGCGTCGGCGAACTTGCGGATACCGGACATCACCGCTGCGATACCACCGGCGCCGCCACCGTAACGCACCGCATCCTCGATGCGCTGACAGTTGTAGTCGGTGGAACCACACTGACTGCTGACGAAGATGCTGGCGAGCACCGCCGCAGCACCGAGCACGGTACGGGTAGTCGCCTGCGCGCGTGCCTTGTCCTCTTTTTCGATGGCCTCACGGCTGGTGCGGCGATAACCGGCGTAAGACTCGAACAGTCCTTCAGATAACTGCTCGTTGTAGCCATCGAGCGTATCAACCACCGCTGCATCACGCTCGCGAATACGTTCGATGCGTGACAACGCCGGATCGTCTGTCGCCGGCAGTCGAGCGATGCGCGAACGTCCGGCCGCGTCGGTTTGCAGATATCCGTTGAACGAGCGCGGATCGAGATCTTCTGCGAAGCGCAGCTGTGCGACGCGACGAATCTCGCGACGATCGTTACCGGCCAAGAGATCGCGAGCAGACATTAGATCGTTGGCGATCTGCACGTACACATTCTGGAACGGATCGCGGGCACGCATCGCTGCATCGGTCCGGTAGGAGCCGAGATCAGCGTCACCGACATAGGTCTTGTCCTTGATCCAGACCCGACCCGTGGCATCCACCGCATCGATCTCGAGTTCGAGCCGGGCGCCCGAGGATTCGATGATGCGACCCGTGACCAGCACGTCGACGAATTTTACGCCCTCGGGGACCACGCGCACAGCACCCCACTGACCCGAGGATTCGAGCGTGGTCTTCAATCGCGCCGGCAGCAAACGCGCTTCGGCCTCGCGGATATCGGGATAGATACGACGCTTGTCGAGTGCTTCCTCGTTGTCGGCGATCACCGCGGGGATGTTCGGATCGAACGCGCGAATACTGACATCGAGCAGCTCTGCCTCGGGGATTTGCTGCTTCGCTTGCACGGCTTGCAGCTTGGGTTGCGGTCGGGTTTCATTGACGACGCACCCGCCCAGCGACACCAACGCCAGCATGGCCAGCACCATCCGCGGCCATCGACGCAAATCGTGCATCCCGAGATCAGCCCCTGCCCTGAGCATTTCGCTTGTACTCCGTGTATTCCTTCCAGAGCTTTTCCTTGAGCTCCGGATCCGTCTCCTGTTCAGCCGCACGACGCAGACGCCGTGCAACGATGTCATCGTCTTCGCCAGAGGGAATACTGCGATCGGGCGCGCCGCTGCCGCCGCCGCTCACCGCACCGCGATCCCGTCCACCGGATGCGGAATCACCCCCGGCGCCGCCGGCGCCCCCAGACTGCGCAGTGCGCTCGGATCGCAGGTCGCCTTCGCGACGCCCAAGGCCACCTTCGCCACGCTGCTCATCGCTCGACCCCGCGGCCGTTCGACTTGCTTCCTGAGCATCGCGCGCCGCCGCGGTACGTCGCTGCTCCTCGTCGAGCGTCTTGTCGAACTCGCCGAGCGAATCGTCCAAAGATTTCTCGAGTGTGCCGCGGCGCTCTTCCGCGGTGGTCGCACCCTCGCCCTCGCCAGCCGAGTCGGACGCTGCCCCGCCGTCGCTGCCCGAGTCGCCACGGGAGTCACCGCGAGAATCGCCACGAGAATCGCTGCCGCCCGCATCATCACCGAGCACTATGCCACCCGGCATGCCGCCCCTGCCGCCAGAGGATCCGCCGGGCATGCCGCCCGGCATGCTGCCAGGCATACCCCCAGGCATTTCACTGCTCGAGCCGCCACCGCTCGAAGTGGTCTCACAGCCGCCGAGCATCAGCGACATCAAGAGCACAGCCGAGGTGAATATTTTGATGTTCATAGAATTACCGATGCGCCAGCGGCGACGATCGCGCTACTGCAACGCGGCATCGCCCTGAAAGAAAGAATGCAATTGGTCTGCAAGCCGATTGCAGGCGGTGTTCTGCACCCGCGCGATGAACGGTACCGGCACCACCGCGCCAACGATGGCCGAGGTACCCGACACGTTGGCGCCGATGATGCCCGCCGACTTGGCCTGCTTCAGGTCCCAGATCGTTGCCTCGTAGTTTGATTCGTTTTCCCACCAACCGAAGCCGATGCAGCCCGCGGCTCCCGGAGCAGCACCACAGGCGAGACTGCCGCCGCCATCGACTTTGCGCGTGCCGCCATCGACCCAGACGAGATAGCGCACGCCGGAGGCGAGCACGCGCTCCCCTACGCCAGGTCGTGCCAACAACTGTGTGACCGCCTCGGGTCGTGATGGTGCCGTCGCCGGCTCGAACCAAGGGAAAAGATCGTCGACGAAACGGTTGTTGTCATGGACTCGAATGGATTTCGGGCCCGAAGCCAGGCCCTTGCCCACGCAGTCCATGAATTCGTCTTCCGCCGAGGCACCCTCGATCTGCGGTTTGGCCAAGATGACTACGGCCTCATCGGCGGCGATCTGTGTCGGCAGCTCGCGCGACTCTTCGAGCCGAGCGCTCATGCAACCGCCAAGTGCGACGGCGACGAACACGCAGAGCATGGTGGAGCGAACGTTTCTGGCTTGCATGACGCAACTCCCGGGGGTGGCCCGAGTATGCCACGCGGGCCCCTGCAGATTGACCGGAGTGCACACCTTCGGGTTCCCGGCCGTGGGCGCTTTGCAGAACTTTGCAAACCTGTTGATCCATACAGATCGGCGGATCGCCATCCGCTGCTACCGGTGCGCGCTCAGCGGTGGTCAGGAAACCGATCGAGACGCCGCAACTCGGGAAACAGCTTGAGATAGCCGGCGACCACGACGAGGCACGCGACCCCGCCAACAGTGACTGCGCGCACCGGCCCCCACCAGGAAGCGGTCAGTCCCGATTCGAACTCGCCAAGTTCGTTCGAGGCACCGATGAACATCGCGCTGACTGCGCTGACCCGCCCGCGAATCGCGTCGGGTGTCTCGAGTTGCACGAGCAGATGGCGCACGAACACCGAGACCATATCGCCGGCCCCCAGAAAAAAGAGCGCGCAGACCGACAACCAGAATGACGTCGATAGGCCAAACACGACCGTCGCGACGCCAAATACCGCAACGCCGCCGAACATCCACGAGCCCGCATGGCGCGTGATAGGTCGCCGTGCGAGCCAGACTGCGGTCAAAGCCGCCCCGACCCCAGGCGCAGTGCGCAAAATGCCGAGACCTTCTGGGCCGACCTTGAGGATATCGGCGGCGAACATCGGCAGCAGCGCAGTCGCGCCGCCGAACAGCACGGCAAACAAGTCGAGCGAAATCGCGCCGAGCACCGTGCGGCGGCGAAACACGAAACGCAGACCTTCGGTCAGTTCGTGCCACGAGGCCGGGCGCGCATCTGGCGGTGGCGGACGCGGCGCGAGACTCCACATCAAAATCACCACGAGCACGATCAGCACGAGCGTAATCGCATAGACCAGCAAGGCGCCGGACATATCGAAACCGGCCTCACCGACGGCATAGAAAATCCCGCCGAGCGCCGGGCCAGTGATCACTGCGACTTCGAACAAGGTCGAGCTGAAGGCCACGGCCGTCGGGAACACGCGCGCGGGCACGAGATTGACGACCATCGCCTGACCCGCGGGCATCCATAGTGCGCGGCCCGCGCCGAACAAGGCCATCGCCGTGAACACCCAAATCACGTTGCGACTGCCGAGCCACGTGAACCAAAGCAGCATCACCACGCAAACCGTTTCGATGAGATACGCGGCAACCAACACCAGACGTCGGTCCTTGCGATCGGCGAGCTGGCCGCCCGGCAATACGAGCACGACGAAGGGCAGAAACTGGGCAAGTCCCACGAGTCCGAGATCGAGCGGATCGCGGGAAATGGCGTAGACCTGCCAACCGACCGCCACGCCGAGCATCTGCCAAACGATCGTGGCGAGGAAACGCGCGAGCACATAGCGCCGGAAATCGCGATAACCGAGCGCCTCGCGCAGACCGCTTTTCGACGGACCCATCCTGTCGGTGGACTCGTCGGGGGAATCGGTCGATTGCGTCATGGCCCGGTGGTAAGTTTCGGCTCAGCAGGAGAGAGGGAATTTTCGCATGTCCATCACGACCATCACCCGCCATTTTGCGTCGATCACCACTGGGCGTTGGGGGGCACGGCAGGTTCACTATCGCCGCGCCGGTTCGGGTCCGGTAGTCATTCTTTTTCACCAGTCGCCGCTGTCGTCAAACGACATGATCGCCACGATGCGTCGTTGGGCCGATCACTTCACCTGCATCGCGCCGGACTCTCCAGGCTTCGGTTTGTCGGATGCGATGGGCGTGAAGCATGCCGAGATGCGCGACTTCGCCGACGCGGCGCTCGAGTTCATGGATGCACTCGGCATCGATCGCGCAGCGGTGTACGGCTTTCATACCGGAGCGATGATCTCTGGGGCTATTGCTGCTGCTTATCCAGAACGCATCGTCTGCGCCGCAGGCAATGGCTACGTGATGATGGCGGAAGGCGAGAAGCTCGATATCGTCGAGAACTATCTGCCTGCTTTCGTTCCTGCCTGGGACGGCTCGCACCTCACCTGGCTCTGGGCCCGCATGCGCGAACAGACGATTTTCTTTCCGTGGTACGCCAAGTCGCTCGCTGCACGCTTGCGCGGCAATGTGCCGCCGCCCTCGACGCTGCACTCGGGCTTGCTCGATTTTCTGCGCTCGGGTGATCACTACCGCGTCGGCTATCGCGCGGCATTCCTGATGCGCTCGGATGTCGCGTTGCGCGACATGCAGGTGCCGATGCTGGTGACGGCGTACGACACGGATGTGCTTGCCACGCATCTGCCGCGAATCCGCCATGCGAGCGATCGCGTCACCGTGCAGGGCGGCGGCACGATCGAACAAACGCTCGACCTCTGCCGCGATTACATCAAGCGTCACAAGCCACCGAAGGGGCCAAAGATTTCGCCACCTGCGGCATTGCGCGGGCGCCTGCACCAGGACTACGTCACGCTCGAGGGCGGCCAACTGCGTCTGCGGCGTAATGACGAAGGTCAGGGAAAAACCGTGCTCGTACTGCACGATGCGCTCGGTTCGACCGACACAGTGACAACGATCGCGGCAGGCTTCATAGGCCGGCGACCCGTGATGGCGCTCGAGTTACCCGGTCATGGCGAGTCGGACGATCTGCTGAAAGCCGGCAAGCCGAGCATTGCGGCCTACGCCAAAATCATTGATGCCGCACTCGAAAAACTCGACCTGTCTGATGTCGATGTGGTCGGTCTCGGCGCAGGCGCACTGGTCGGCCTCGAACTCGCCCTGCTCAAGCGCGCGCAGGTGCACGCGCTCGCGATGGTCGGCGTGGCGCATATCGATGCCGATCGTCTACCCGAGTTGCTCGAGAAAATCGCCCCGTCGATCGAACCCGACTGGTTCGGCGGCCACTTGCTGCAGGCCTGGTACGTGGTGCGCGATCATGCGCTGTTCTGGCCTTGGTACGAGCGCACCTCGGGCGGCGTCGTGCTGCAAGAACCTCAGGTGGAACCCGCTCGGCTGCAGCAACGCGTGCTCGAGTTGTTCCGCTCCCGCGGTAATTGGGGGCGCGCGCTTCACGCTCAATTTGCGTATCCGTTGCACGCCAAGCTCGCGCGAGCCTGTGGCCGTGCGGCGCTGCCGATCGTCTTTGCCGCCTCGGATCTCGATCCGCAACGCGACCACACCTGGCGGGTGGCGGCCAGCCTTCCGCAAGCGGCGCAGCAGCAGTTGCCGGACGCCGAATCGAAGTGGGCTACCGCACTGCTCGCGTACTTCGACGGCATACGCTGAATGCTGCGCCAATATTACGGAACGCTGCGCCGCAGCACGAAACGACTGGCCGTCGCCGCGCTGACGAGTGCGGCGCTTGCACTGCCAGCGATGGCGCAAACGCCGCTGCCAGCGCCCAACCAAGGGTACGAGGTCACGCAAATCGGTCCGGGGTACTACACCTTCCGTCATCTCGGCTTGCGTAATGTTTTTTTGATCACGCGCGCTGGGGTAATCGTCACAGACCCCATTGATCCGACCGCTGCCCGAGTGATGCGCGAGGAGATCCGCAAACTCACGCCCCTGCCAGTCAAATATGTGATCTACAGTCATCAGCATTGGGATCACGTCCGCGGTGGGCGGATCTTTGCCGAGGAAGGCGCCACGTTTGTCAGTCACCGAAACTGTCTTGCGCATTTCAAAGATTTGTCGGAACCCGAGATCGTCATGCCGACCCGCACGTTCAGCGGTGAGCGACATGTCATACGGCTCGGTGAACGGCGTCTCGAGCTACGCTGGCTCGGCATCAACCATGGCGACCGCCTGATTGTGATGACGCCTGATCACGTGAATATCCCGTTCATCGTCGATCTCGCCACCGCGGGCGGCATGCCGCTGCCATTCATCGCCGATTATTCTTTGCATAACTGGGTGCGCAGCCTGCGCGAACTCGAGCGTTGGCCGTTCGAGGAGTATGTCGGCGGCCACGGCATACCGCTCGCACCCAAGAGCCGTATCGCCGAGCGGCGCGAGTATCTCGAAGCGTTACTCCAGGAAACGCGCCGTGAACTCGACGCCGGCACGCCCCTCGAGCAGATTCCCGAGGTCGTCGCGGGACGACTGCGCGAGCGCTTTGCGCATCTGCGCGGCTTCAACGGCATCGTCCGCGATAATGTGCGTCGTACCCTCACTTACTACGGGATGGGCTGGTGAAGCGGATCTGCGTATTTTGCGGTGCGAATGCCGGCAAGGATCGCGTCTATCTCGAAGCGGCCGCAGCGACCGGTAACGCGCTCGCCCGCGCCGGGATCGGCGTGGTCTACGGTGGCGCGGGCATCGGCCTGATGGGCGCGGTCGCTGACGCCGCGCTCGCAGCGGGTGGCGAAGTCATCGGCATCATCCCGCGCAATCTCGTCGAACGCGAAGTCGCGCACCGGGGCGCCGTGGATCTGCGGATCGTCGAATCAATGCATGAACGCAAGGCGCTGATGGCCGATTTGTCGGATGGCTTCATCGCCTTGCCGGGTGGTATCGGCACGCTGGAAGAACTCTTCGAAGTGTGGACGTGGGCACATCTCGGTCTGCATCGCAAACCCTGTGCGCTGCTCGATACGGCAGGGTTCTACCGCGGTTTGGCGGATTTTCTTGGACACGTCGATCGCGAAGGCTTTTTGCGCGGCGGCGTGCGCGACATGCTGCTGATCGACGATGACATTGCGCGGCTGCTCGATCGCATGCGCGATTACCGAGCGCCGGCGGTGCCGTTGGTATTGACCCGCGAGACGCGCTGAGCGCTGCCCGCGAGCAATCGCGACGGGGTCTAGAGATGCTGATTGATCTCGGAGTAGATCCCGTCAAGATCGAACATCGACATCGAGCGTAAATGGATCACGCTCTTGCCGTCATGCGACGGCACGCTCCAGTCGGTCGGCGGAGCCGAGATGGTCGCACCGGCGGCGACCGCCCGCTCGTGAGCGCCACGCACATCGTCCGTCTGGATCACCAAAATCGGCTCGCCCATGCGCACCTTGGTGCGAGCCGTGACAACACCGGCATCGAACGGCGCTTCGAGATACTGCAGGAAACCCACCATGCCGATCTGCGGATCCTGCGCCTTGAGCAGCACGAGCTTGACGGGCTCATCGCGCGGTCCGACTGGTGGGAAACCCGCCCGGGCAGTGAGTGCGTGATCGTAAAACCGCGTCCAGCCGAAGACGCTTTCGTAGAAGGTCGCCGAGCGCTGTGCGTCGGCAACGATGAAGGTGGTACGCCTGAGAATCGAGGTCATCGTGGCTTCTCCTCATCGAGTTGGCTGAGGCTTGGGATTTCGCGGCGGTTTGGCGCACTGCATCGTGCGCGCTACAAGGCGGTCTGCGAACGTTTTTCGGCCAGCCATTCGCGCCAGATCGCCATCAGCATCGCGAGAATCACCGGGCCTATGAAAAGACCGACGAGACCAAATGCCGCGAGACCACCGAGCACGCCGAACAGCACCAGCAAAAACGGAATACGGGTTGCCCCGCTGATGACCAGCGGACGCACGATGTTGTCGATCCAGCTGACTGCGGTCAGCCCCCAAATGGCGAGGCCGATCGCTGCAGTGGTTTCACCGGTCAAAAATAACCAGATGCTGGCCCCGCCCCACATGAAGGGCACCACGAAGGGGACGAGACCCACGAGAAAAGTCAGCAAGCCAAACAGCACGGGTACCGGCAATCCCGCTACCCAGTATCCCAAGCCGGCCAGTGTGCCCTGCGCCAGCGCTGCCAGCACGATCCCGTAAACCACGGCCTTGACCGTGTTGCCGACGGCGTCGAGGTAATGCTGCACGCGCACCCGACCGAAAAACTGCTCGAGTATCCTGCCGACCTGCGATGCAAAGTGCTCGCCGTCGCGGTACATGAAAAAGAGCGACACCATCGCAATCACCAGCTTGATGATGTTGCGACCCACGCCGCCCATCATGGTGCTGAGCTCACCGGAGGACTGGGCAAAGAAATTGCGTATCGCCGCATCGATGGCGCCGGGATCCGTGGCAACCTGCGCGAGGATTTCCTGGATACGCGGACCGAGGAACGGCAGTTCGGCGATGAAGTCCGGCAATTTGACCTTGGCCAGCAGCGGCACGATCTCGCGATAGAACGGCAGCGCCTCGGACTTGAGCAGCAAGGCAATCCAGACGATCGGCAGGATGATTGCGGCACTGAGCAGAACCGTCATCAGCGAGGCGGCAAGCACACGTCGACCGCCGCAAATCGGCACTAGACGTTCGTGCATGGGCCAGGTGACGTAGGCAAGAATCGCTGCCCAGATCACGGGCACGATGAAGGGTTGCAGCACCTGGAATGCGAGCAGGATGAGTACCGCAAGCAAACCCGCAACCGTCAACGAGCGCAGCCATTTTCCCTCGGCAAAATCTTCGAGAATCACGCGAGATCTCCCGATGCTGCAAACGCAGTGAGCGCCAACAGCACGCAAACACAGATCGAAAGCACGCGGCGCAGCGCGAGGTAGTCCGCCGGCAAATCAGCCGCCAGACGCCGATGCTCGATCAGCCAAAAGATGCCGAACCCGACGATCAGCAGGGCGATGCCGCGCTCGCCACCCACGAGGACGGCGGCCGCACCGAGCACTGCTGGCGCGGTGGAAACGCCAATCACCGAGAACGTCCACGGCCAGCGACCCGCTAGCGCGAGTCCCCAATGCACGGCCGCGATGAAGCTGAGAATCACGGCACCCCAAGCGATGGCAAGACGCGAACCGAAATCGATGGTCGCCGGATCGCCGAGCACGGTGAGCAGCAGCGCGCCGAGGAAGGGCAGCAACCCGAGATAGCCGGCGAGACGTGCTGCGTGATCGATACCCCCCCAACGGACCTGATCCACGGCGGGTATGGGGTCGGACATTTGCTCGGTGTCTCGCTCGGTCATGACGCCGGCATTGTCGCAGGAGACTCGTTTCGCTGCAGCCACGAAGATATGACAGTCGCCACGGCGACGGCATCTTCATGGTGCATCATGTGCCCGAGTTGCGGAAAAGTCTGCGCGTCGAGTTGGGCGAAGCACTCCCGAAACCGCCTTACCTCATCGCCAGCGGCACCGTTTTCCAGACGCTCGCGGTATTCCGATTGTCCGCCGACCAAAAGCAGCGTCGCCGCACGCACGCGGCGCCAGCAAGCCTCGGCCTCATCGCGACGATACAGGACCGGGTTGACGAGTCGGTGCCACGGATCAAAGCGCAGCTCGAAGCCGCCACCCTCCACGGGCCGCGTCCAGGCACGGGCAATGAATTCGGCTTGCGTGAGTGGCAAGCGGGGATTGCGTCGCTGTAGATACCCCGCCAGTCGACTGGTCGACTCGTAGAACGACTTGCGCGGACCCGCCCGCAATTCATCGAGCCATTCGCCGAAACGGTCCGGCGCCCGCGAGAGTTCGCTGCGCTGCAGACCGAAACCCTCCAGCGAGATCAAAAGTGATACCCGCTCGGGTCGCACGCCGGCGTAGAGACCCGCCACGTTGCCACCCATGCTATGACCGACCAGAACAGCCGGTCGTTGGGGTGAAAGCTGATCGAGCAACGCTTCGAGGTCGGCGAGATAGTCGGCAAACCAGTAAGGTCCGTTGTTCTGGGCGCTGCCGCCGAAACCGCGCCAGTCGGGTGCGATGAACTGTCGATCGTGCGGCATCGCATCGACCAAAAACTGAAATGTGTCGGCGCAGTCCTGAAAACCGTGCAACAGAAAGATCGGCGGCGCTTCAGCCGGCCCCCAACGCAGGATGCGATGCCGCAGTCCGCGTACCTCAAGGAAATCTTCGCGCGCCGGAACCCGCGCCTCGTAGCAGGGATCAGTCATGTCGTTCGGTCGAGGTCAATTGAAGAGGAAGAGTCGATACGCGGGATTATCCGTTTCGTCGATCCACGGATAATGCAGTTCGGCGAGATGTTGCAGAAACTCGCTGCGGCTCGCCGCAGGCACTTGAATCCCCGCCACCACGCGACCGGCGTCGGAACCGTGGTTTCGGTAGTGAAACAGCGTGATGTTCCAGCGCGATCCCACGGCCTCGAGAAAGCGCAGCAGCGCACCCGGACGCTCCGGGAACTCGAAGCGGAACAAACGCTCATCGTGCAGCGCCTCCGGATGACCACCCACCATGTAGCGCACATGCAGCTTGGCAAGCTCGTTGTCGGTCATGTCGGTGACCGCGTAGCCGGCGTCGCGCAGCGCGGCAATGACGTCGTTTTTTTCATCGCGACCACCGTTCAGCCCGAATCCGAGGAAGATGCGTGCCGCAGCCGGTTTCTCGTACCGATAATTGAACTCGGTGACACTGCGCCGGCCAAGCCCGCGACACAACTCGAGGAAGCTGCCCGGGCGCTCGGGGATTTCGACGGCCAGCAAGGCCTCGCGTTGCGCACCGATTTCGGCGCGCTCGGCCACGTGCCGAAGCCGATCGAAGTTCATGTTGGCGCCGCAGTTGATTGCAACGAGGCGTCTATCCGCACAACCTTCGCGTGCAACGAATTTTTTGATGGCGGCAACCGCCATCGCACCGGCGGGCTCGACGATCGAGCGGGTATCCTCGAAGATATCCTGTATCCCTGCGCAGATCTCGTCGGTATCGACGATGATCATCTCGTCGATCAGTTCACGTGCGAGACGAAAAGTTTCCGTCCCCACTTTGCGCACTGCGACGCCATCGGCAAAGATACCGACGCGCTCCAAAGAAATCTGCTCGCCCGCTTCGAGCGAATCACGCATGGCCGTCGAATCGGCGGCATTGACACCGATGATGCGTACGTTCGGATGCACATATTTGAGGTATGCGGCGATTCCGGCGACGAGACCGCCGCCACCGACCGGCACAAACACTGCATCGATGTTGCCGCCGCTCTGTCGGGAGATCTCCATGCCGATGGTGCCTTGCCCGGCGATCACGTCGGGATCATCGAATGGATGCACGAACAACATTTGACGCTCTCGCGCCAGTACAAGCGCCTGCTCATAGGCGGCATCGTAGTCGTCGCCGTGCAGCACGGCCTCGCCACCCAGATCGAGCACGGCGCGCACCTTGATGCGTGGCGTAGTGACCGGCATCACGATCAGTGAGGGAATGCCGCGACGCTGTGCAGCCAGTGCGACACCCTGTGCGTGATTACCGGCGGAGGCGCAAATGACGCCGCGCTTGGCCTCGTCATCGGCAAGCTGGGCAATCTTGTTGTAGGCACCGCGCAGCTTGAAAGAGAACACCGGCTGCAGGTCTTCGCGTTTGAGCAATACCTGATTGCCGAGACGACGTGACAGCCGAACCGCCGGCTCGAGCGGCGACTCGATCGCCACGTCGTATACCCTTGCGCGCAGGATACGCTCGATGTACTCGGCAGCGACTGCAGCAGGCACGAGCGCAGCTCAGGGATCGGTCGCTGCCGGCGTGGCTGGCACGGTATCGCGAGCGAGTGCTGCGTAGACACGATTGACGAACGCATCGCGCTCGTTCTGCACGCGCGCGAGTTCTTCCGGAGTGCTGCTGTACTGTTCGACCGCTTCTGCGGTCACGACACCGCGCTCGGCGAGCAGACGCTCGACGACGCGCATGCGTTCTCTCTGCACCCACAGCTCAGCGCCCAGTTCGAGCGTCACGGCGATGAGATTATCGATGGCCGGATTATCGAAAAACGCCGGCTGGGGCGCAGGCACAGGAAGTTTTCGGTCGCTCATGCAGGCAGCATAACCGAGGAGACCATGCCGGATATACTTCGGCAATTACGCTGTTTTACTGCACTCTCGGATGCGCAACGTCTGGATCCTGACCCTCGCCCAGGCGTTCGCCGCCTGCGGCACTATCGTTCTGGTCGCCTTCGGCGGCATCGTCGGCACCCGCATCGCACCCACGCCGGTGCTGGCCACGCTGCCGCTGTCGATGTCGGTGATCGGACTCGCCTCGATGTCTTTGCCGGCGGCGCTGCTGATGCAGCGCATTGGTCGCAAGCCTGCATTCATCGGCAGCGCACTGGTCGCGGCCATGGCGGCGATCGTTGCGGCAACCGCCGTCGCCAACGGTCATTTCCTGTTGTTCTGTTTTGCCGCATTCTTCCTCGGCGCCAACATGGCTTTCGTGCAGCAATACCGCTTCGCCGCCCTCGAATTCGTCGGCGAGGAGCTCGCCAGCCGCGCCGTCTCGACGGTAATGATCGGCACGCTGATCGCGGCTTTGGTCGGTCCGATGCTCGGCGGTGCAGTCAGCGAACTCGCCGGATTGGCACAGTACACGGCGTCATTCCTCATGCTCTCGGTGCTGCTCGTCATCGCCGCGCTGGTGTTGACTCGACTGCCGGCTGCAGCACCGGCACCCGCGCAGAGTCGCGACACGGCGTCGCGTTCGCTCGGCAAGATCTTGCTCGATCCTCGCTATCGACTCGCCGTGCTCGCCGGGCTCGCGTCCTATGCCGTGATGAGTTTCATCATGACGGCGACGCCTCTCAGCATGCATGTGCACGACGGCTTCTCCACCACCGAGACGACGACGGTCATCACCGCACACTTGCTCGGCATGTATCTGCCCTCGCTCGCCACGCCATGGCTGGTCGCCAGTCTCGGTGTCCGCGGCATGATGATCATCGGCGTTGCAGCCAATTTGCTATGCGTGATCATCTGCGCCTTCGTCGGTCATCACTTCGTGCACTACTTCTCGGCGCTGGTGTTGCTCGGGGTCGGCTGGAATCTGATGTTCGTCGCTGCAACCACGCTGCTGTCGACGACGTACGCACCGGGCGAGAGATTTCGTGCCCAAGGTTTCAATGATCTTGCTGTATTCGGTTCGCAGGCGATCGCATCGCTGCTCGCCGGCGTCGCCATCGAAACCTTGGGCTGGCAGGCGCTCAATCTCGTGACACTGCCGTTGCTGCTGTGGGTACTGTGGACGCTGCGCGAAGTTGACGCTCCGCGTGCCGCACGCTCATAGTTCCATCACTCTCGTCCTGTCTCGCGGAGAACTCATGAAGCTCTACGGTTCCGTTGTTTCACCCTATGTGGCCCGTGTCGTGTTTGCAGCCCGACTCAAAGGAATCCCGCTGCAGGCGGAGATGCCGACAGGTGGTATCAAAACGCCCGAGTTCCTCAAGATCAATCCGATGGGCAAGATGCCGGCGCTCGAGGTCGACGGTCGCGGACTCGCCGAATCAATGGTCATCCTCGATTACCTTGAAGATGCCTTCCCGACGCCCGCTCTGTTGCCGGCCTCGCCGATCGATCGCGCGCAGGCACGGCTCCTCGGCCGTATCGTTGATCTCTATGTCATCACGCAGGGTCAGGCCTTCTTCACTAACCTGAATCCGGCTACGCGCAAAGCGGATGTAGTCACCGCCGGTGCGGAGGCGTATCGCAAATCATTGGCACAACTCGAGCATTTCATGGGCGAGGGTCCGTGTGCGCTCGGCAACACGCTGGGCTACGCGGACGTCGCCCTGCTGCCCTGCCTGCAGATGATGTCGATCATTACCGGAATCTGTGGCGTCAACGATCCCTATGAGGGCCTGCCGCGCTTGACGCGCTGGTGGCAGCACATGCAAACAGATCCGGTTGCCGCGGCCTTTGTCACCGAATACCAAAACGCTTTCGGCGCCTTCATGGCGTCGCGTCGCTGAAGTCTTCGGGACCCGGTAGCCATCAGTGTCCATGCAAGCTTGGATCGTTCGTGGTTTCGGCGGACCCGAGGTCATGCAGTGGGCTGATCTGCCGACGCCGAGTCCCGGACCGGGACAACTGCTCGTGCGCGTTCACGCCTCCGGCATCAACTTCGCCGAGACGCGCATGCGCGCGGGCACCTACTCCGGTCAGGAGCTGCCCTTCGTCATGGGCATGGAATCGGCTGGTATCGTCGAGGCCGTTGGTCGTGACGTCAGCGGGTTCGCCGTCGGTGATCGCGTGTTCGGTCGTGCCCGCGGCTCGCACGCGACGCACGTTCTATTCGACGCGCTGCATACGCTGCCGCTGCCCGCTGCTCTCGATTTCGTGCAGGGTGCGGCGATTCCAGTGGGTTGGCTTACGGCGTGGCATGCGCTCTACACGATCGCCAACGCCCGCGCCGGTGAGCGCGTGCTGATCGAAGCCGTGGCGAGCAGCGTCGGCAGCGCTGCCCTGCAGATCGCCAAATGGCAGGGTTGCTGGGTTGCAGGCACCGCGAGCCGCGACGACAAATGCGCGCGCGGTCGCACAGCCGGTGCCGACGCGGCCTACAACTACAAAACCATGGACTTGCCCGCAGAGGTCATGCGCGACACGCAAGGGCATGGCATCGATATCGGTCTGATGACCATCGGCGAAGAAACCGCCACGGCGCTCTTCGATTCGATGGCCGCCGAGGGACGTATCGTGATGTACGGCAGCACAGGCGGACGCAAGGTGTGCTTCAGCCTCAACATCGGTATGCGCAATCTGCAACTGCTCGCCATGAGCATCAGCTCGAGCGCGCGCTTCGTCCCAGAATCAATGAAATCGTTTCGCGAAGTGGCGTTGCCGCTGTTCGCAGCGGGTCACTTCAAGGCAGTGGTCGACACCGTGCTGCCCATGCGCGAGCTCGTACAGGCGCATGCGATGGTCGACTCGCGCACCCACTACGGCAAAATCGTGATGGTGAACGACTGAGTCGAGGCGCGCTCAGGGCTCGAAGCTGATGATCACCTTGCCGTCGCGATCACTGCCCGTCATGGCCGCATGCTCGCAGGCCTCGACAATGCGCTCGAGTGGATAAACCCCGGCGATTCGCGCCACGAGCTCGCCACTCGCCATCAACGCCGCAAGTTGCGCGTACATCTCGCGTACCTCGGCGCGACTGCGGTGACGAAACTGCCGCACGAAACTCAAGCCCTGCAGCACGATGCCTTGACGAAACATGAGGTAGAAATCGATCTCGCAACGCTGCCCGGTCATCGAACCATAGCTGACGAGCGGACTGTCGGCGGCGAGGCACTCGGCGATGCGCTGCGTCGCCGCACCAGCGACGGCATCGATCCCGAGGCGGATCGGTGCATCATTCACCGCCGCCTTGACGCGAGCGGCGAGATCATCCCCATCGAGCAGCACGACATCGCCACCCAATTCGCGCAACTCTTCGATCATTTCGGGACGACGCACGACATTGACCGTCCGCACGCCCTTGCGGCGTGCGAGCCGGATGAGATAGCGACCGCAGCTCGAATTCGCGGCGTTTTGCAGCAGCCAATCGCCCGCTGATAGCGCCGCAAAATCTTCGAGCAATACCCATGCCGTCGGTCCATTGACGGTGAGCAAACTGAGTTGGTGCGCATCACCCAGCGGCGCAGGCAGGCAATCGGTCGCTGCACAGCGCACCTCGTCGCGAAAGGTTCCGCTGGCGAGCGCCGGAAAGACTCGCTCGCCGAGGCGTGGCGATGCCACGCCCTCGCCGACTCGAATCACTTCACCGATACCCTCGAAGCCGGGTGTGCGCGGCAATGGGAAACGGAAAGTGTCGGCGCCGGTGATGGTGCGCAGGTCGGCGATATGCATTGCCGCAGCCTGCATGCGCACGATGACCTCGCCCGGACCCGGCAACTGCGCCGGCTCTTCGACCACGCGCAAGACGTCGCGAGGATCACCGAAGCGTTCGTGGATGGCACGCTTTGGCATATCGCAGCCGACCGAAGGTCAAAGAATCCCGCGCTCGATCATGCGCGAGATTGCATCTGCCTGACGCTGCTGAAAATACGCACGGTCGGGAACGACGATCTTGCCGTCCTGCCACAAGCCGTTGCGCCGTCGCAGATCGGCCGTGGCGAAAGACTCGGCGAACATCTCGAGCGCCTGGCGCGACAACATATTGGCCATTGCCGGACGTCGACGCCAAGCGCGCAGCCCCGCCATGTCGAGGAAGCTGTTGGCGACCGACGAGTTGCCTGCACCGGCCAGCACCATCTGGTTGCCGTGGTAATCGATGATGTCCGAGTAACCGTTACTCGAGTCGACGGGGACGTCGATGCCCAGCAGCGAGGCCGTGTTGGCCGAGACCACGTAAGCGAGATTTTCGAGCGCGCGGGCGCGGCGAGCGATCTGCTTGATGGTGAGATTTGGTGAAGCCACTTCGCTCGTCGAGTGCAAAAAGACTTCTGCGCCGCGAATGGCATGAGCCCGTGCGATTTCCGGATAGAGGATTTCTTCGGAAGCGATGGCCGCCAGCCTGCCGATCACCGTGTCAGCGACCGGGAAGACAGCCTCCAAGCCATAGACATCGAGGTACTTGTCCCAGACATCATGCGGAGTGGGCGCAAAAATAGAGATAAGCCGACGATAGGTGAGTACGCGGTTACCCGAGGGATCGAACACCCAACAGGCCTGAAAATAGAGATCCGGGAAATGCCGGTCGGTTTCATAGCCGTTGCCGGCCAAAAAAATGCCGTACTTCTGCGCGAGCGCTGCAAGTTGTGTGTACTCCGGACCCTCTGGTGCGAGCGCGCCTTTTGACGCCCATTCAGGGATGGTCTCGCCCCAAGGAGGTCCCGAGAGGATGTACTCCGGCAGCACCACCAGCTTGAGATCCGCACCGATCCAGCGCTTTGCGCCCGCGATCGCCTGTTCGATGCGGGTGATCGACGCCGCCATGCGCGCCGCTGCCGATTCGCGATCGCGGTCCGGGTGTACCCCGTCGCAATCGACCTGCAGCGCCAGCGCTGCGTAGCGATCAAGTTTTTCTGGGCTCATCGTCGGTTACCGCTGGATGTCAGAGTTTGTATTTCACTGTGAGGCCGTACTGGCGACCCTCGCCGAGTGCTGCGACATAAGAGTTGGCGAAGAAAATAACGAACGAGTTCGAGATGTACTTCTCGTCGAACAGATTTTTTGACCACAGCGACACATCCCAGTGGTCGTTGGCAATGCCGACCTTGGCGTTCGTCAGAAAGCGGTCGCCCGTGTTACCGAGGTTCAGCGCCTCGAGATGCTGCTTCGACTGATAGTTGAAATCGACATTGGTGTAGAGATTGAAGTCGGAGCCGATCTTGTCCTCGTAAGTGAGGAGCAACGATGCCGACTGCTTCGACTGACGCTCCAGCGTGTCGCCGTCGATGTTGTTGTTACCCACGCCGTTGACGATGCTGCCATTGGTGCAGCGCACTCCGTCGCAGACCACCGTCGAGGCGAGGAAGGTGGCGTCTTTGTACTTCGGATCGTTGTACGAAGCGGCCAGCGTCGCGCTGAAGTTGTCGTTGAACACATATCCCAACTCGACTTCGATACCGGTCGACTCGGCGCCGCCACGATTTTCGGTGACGTTCGCATCGTTAGGTACCACGCCCGGACCGCGCTGGGGCGCAGCGCCCTGAATGTCTTTCCAGTCGATCAGGTAGATCGCACCGTTCAGGCGCAGACGACGATCGAGCCATTCGCTCTTGAGACCGAGCTCGATGGTGGTGTTGGTCTCGGGGTTGAACGAGCCCTGCAAATCCGGATTACGCGCCGTGTTGAAACCGCCGGTCTTCTCGCCCTTGGCAGCCGAGAGGTAGGCCAGCAGGCTCTCTTGCGGTTGCCAGGACAGCGTGCCGCGCCAGGTGGCGCTCTTGAAGCCCTTGCTCTGGAACGTGTTCTGCGGCGATGCCAAAGTATTCACGACGGCGGCTCCCGTCGAGGTAGTGAGGCGATAAATCGCCCTTTCTTCGTCGTTGTAGCGCGCCTCGGCGGCGATCGACCACGCGTCGCTCAAGCGGTAGTCGAACGAACCGTAGACGGCGCGGATTTCGTCTTCGAAACGTGAGGCCGAGAGGTTCGAGCTCTTGATGTCGGCAGCGATCGGCGCCGTACCGACCACCGGAACATAGATCGAAATGCCGGTGGTGTACTCGCTCACATCCGACTGATAAGCGCCGACCAGCCAGGACAATGGCGTTCCGGCCGCGGATTGCAGGCGCAACTCGTGCGAGGTCGCTTCGAGGTTGCCGTTCGGCCGCGAGTCGACGACGTTGCGGAATACCGGCACGGCGGAACCGACGAGGAACTTCACGTTGCTGCCGCGCACCGGGTCGCGATCATTGGGTCCACCACCGTAACCCGCGTACTCCGCCTTGCCATACTCGTAAAAGAGCTCAAGCGAATCCGTGATGTCCCAAGTCGCCATCGCGGTGGTGACTTTGCTGCTGCCGTTGAGCCCGAGCTGACGCGGATCGGTCACCACACCGGGCAGTCGCGTGTCGCCTGCGGCTTGCGGACGCTCGTAAGGCATCTCGCCGCACCAAGCGGTGTTGCGCGTCACGCCCGGTGCGATGGTGCGCGGCAGACAGTTGAGATCGTTGAAGGTGGTGAGGCCAAAGAGGTTCGAAGCCGCACCCTGTAGCGTCCACGCGCCCGCCGGTTCGCGAATGATGTCGGTCTCGAAATAGCCGAGATTCAATTCGAGCGTCTCGGAAGCGCGCAGGGTCAGGCCGGCGGAAAGTGTTTCGTTGTCGTAGCCGCCAAGGTTGCCTGCGTTGCCTGGGCTCACGCCCGTTGCCGCATTCGGATGGTTGTTGCCGATGGTGCCGTCGAATTCGGTCTTTCCGTAGGCGAGTTTGAAGAGCAGTGTCTCGCCGACGATGGGGCCACCGACGAAAGCCGTGTAATCGCGGCGCTCGTCACTGCCCAAGGTGACGCCCGCATCGGCGCGCCACTCGCTGGAGGGCTTGCGCGAGATGTAGTTCACCGCGCCTGCGAAGGCGTTGCGGCCATACAGCGCGCTCTGCGGGCCCTTGAGCACTTCGACGCGCTCGATATCAGCCAGACCGAGATCGAACATCGCCTGATTTGGCAGGTAGACACCATCAAAGAAAACAGCGACGTTCTGCGTGCGATTGGTCAACTGCGTGTTGGTGAGACCACGCAGCACGAGACCCCCCCACAAACCCGCGGAAACATAGCCTTCGTAGTTGAGACCAGGGGTACGCAGGGAGATGTCGGCCAGCCCCTGGATGGTGCTGCGGCTGATCTGCTCGGCCGTGATGGCGTTGACCACCAGCGGGACGTCCCGCAGCGACTCCTCGCGCTTGCGTGCGGTGACGACGATTTCTTCGAGACCGACTGCCTCGACGCTACGCTCCTGTGATACACCGGCGACCGGTATCGAAGCAACCGCTGCTGCAACGCATACGCGCACGAGTTTGGACATCTCGACTTCCCTGTCAGAAAAAAATCCGAGTCGGTCATTGGGCGCCGAGCGCAATAATGTTGTCAAGTCACGATGGAATGGCGAGCCGTGACTCGGCCAGATCGCTCCAGGTGTCGAGATCGACGATGCGACCGCCCTGCACGAGAAACCGATCGCACCAACGGACGCGCAAGAAAGGCAGACCATCTGCCCAGCGACCGGACATTTCGCCACGCACGTACACGGCGATTCCCCCGGCGGCCTCACAGGCTTCGAAACTGTCGCACTGTTTGCGCAGTTCGGCATAGCGCGTGGACCCCCAGACAATGAAATCTTCCAGACTGGAGAACCGATGACCGCCGGAAACGGCGATCCGTGGTCCATGGGTCATCAGACCCGCCGCAGCGGCGAGGTCATGGGCGCCCATGGCATCGAACCAGCGGCGCACGAGATCAATAGCGTCGCCGCGCTCGCTGCGCGCCGTACCCACCACGATCCTGCCGTCACCCAACCCTGACATGGCCGCAGTATGCCCGAGGTGATCACGCGGAAACCATGGTCAGCAAGGCCGGCGATGGCTTACCTTTGGCACTGCATGAACGAACAAACCGCGACGATGCACCGTATCGAACAACTCGAAACCAAGCTCGCCCACCTCGAGCATGCGCTGCAGCAACTCTCCGATGCGCTGTATGCCCAGCAGCGTGAGCTCGACCGGGTCGCCGACCGCAATCGGCAACTTCTCGATGAGCTCGACGGCGGCGCGGCAGCGACCTCGGCGACGGCCATCGAAAAACCGCCGCACTATTGACCCCTCGCCTCGCCAACTCGACACCCGGCAACAGCTTTGCGGAGATCACACCATGACGCGATTCGATCGACGAGAGGCGCTGAGGCTGGCACTGGGTGCCGGGCTCCTGGTTGGCGCGAGCGCGGGCAACCGCAGCCTCGCGCAAGACACCCTGCGCACCGCCTCGGCCGCCGGTACTCCATCCGGTGGCGGCCTGATCCGCCTCGCGCTCAATGAAAACCCTTTGGGCCCGGGTCCGAAAGCACGCGCCGCGATCGCCGCCGCCATCCATGATGGTTGTCGATACGGCGGCGAATATTCAGCTCGACTGATCGCCGCGATCGGCGCACGCGAAGGCGTCACGCGCGAACGCATCGTGCTCGGCTCGGGTTCAGGCGAGTTGCTGCACATGCTGGCATTAGGCTGGGCCACGCGCGGCAGCGTCACCTGCGCATGGCCGACCTTTGCACAACTGATGACGTTCGCCGAGAAGGTGGGCGCCAACGTACGCCGCGTACCTCTCGATTCTTTGCTGCGTCACGATCTGCCGGCACTCGATGCGGCAACGCCCGCAGGAACGGGGCTCCTTTATCTTTGCAACCCCAACAATCCCACGGGTACGGTCGTCCCGGGCGCTGCCCTGCGCGATTTCGTGCGCACCACCGCTGCGCGCACGCTGGTCGTGGTGGATGAGGCCTACATGGATCTCGTCGAGCCGGACGCAACCGAGAGCATGCTGGATCTGGCGCGTGGCGAGGCCAATGTGGTCGTACTGCGCACCTTCTCGAAGGTGCACGGACTGGCCGGCTTGCGGGTGGGCTATGCCATCGGTCGTCCGGATACGATCGCTCGCCTGCGCGCCCTGCAGATGGCGACACCCAATGTGCTTGGTCTCGCGGCAGCCGCAGCCAGCCTCGAGGATGACGCCTTCGTGAGCGCATCCCGCCGCCAAATCATCACCGATCGTCGCCGCGTCACGGCGGCCTGCACGGAGCTCGGCATGGAATGCACCGATTCGCAGGGCAATTTCGTGTTCGTCCGCACCGGCCTGCCGCTCGCCGAATTCCGCGAGCGTATGAAGTCGCTCGGCATCGAAGTGGGTCGACCTTTCGAACCGCTGACGACGCACTGCCGCATCTCGCTCGGCACCCCCGAAGAAAACACCGCTCTCATCGCCGCGTTGCGGCAAGTGAAAGGAGTCCGCTCATGAATCGTTTCGCTCTCGCCATGCTGGCGAGCTTCGCCAGCCTCGCCCTCGCGCTGCCGAGTACGGCAGAGATGCTGTCGGCCGAAAAAATGTGGTCTCTGGCCAGAGTGGGTGATGCCGATATCTCCGCGGACGGCAAGCTGGCCGTGGTCACGGTCACGCGTTTCGATGTCGAGCAAGACAAAGGTCAAGCGGATCTTTGGTTGATCTCGACCGATGGCCGCAGCATTCGCCAGCTGACGAGCGATCGCGCCTCGGACTCATCGCCGCGCTTCAGCCCGGATGGCCAGCGAATCGCGTTTCTCTCGCGTCGTGGTGACGACAAGCAGGCGCAACTGTATGTCATCGCAGTCGATGGTGGCGAAGCGGTCCGGATCACCGAGGTGCCGACCGGAGTCGGCGCACCAAAGTGGTTCCCGGACGGCCGCCGCATCGCCTTCGTCACGCCGATCTGGACCGACCTCGTGAATTGGGAAGATCAGGCCAAGCGACTGAAGGAACGTGCCGACTCCAAGATGAGCGCCAAGGTGTGGGACCGCGCACCGATTGCCTACTGGGATCGCTATCTCGACGATCGGCAGCCGCATCTGTTTTCGGTCGCACTCGACGGTGGCGAAGTATTGGCGATCACGCGACAGTCGGGTTTTCATCTGTCGAAGAGCGACTACTCATCGTCGTCCTACGATATTTCGCCGGATGGCGAAGAGGTCACCTTTGTGGCCAATGTCGATCAAACCGGCATCGATTCGAACTACGACCTGATCGCGCTCGCCAGTTGCGGCTGCAAGGCGGCGCGCAACCTCACCGAAGGCAACCGCGCCGACGACGGCCAGCCGGCGTACAGCCCGGATGGCCGTTGGCTCGCCTACGCGGCGCAGGCGATCCCGGGTTTCTATGGTGATCGCGCGCGGCTCACGCTGCTCGATCGTGCCGGCAGCAATCGAGTCGATCTGAGCGGGGACTTCGATCGCTCGGCAGGCCAACTCATCTGGCGAGCTGACTCGAAGGCCATCTTCACCGTCATCGACGACGCCGCGACCAATCGTATCCACCGTTTTGATCTTGCGGCGCCCGGCAAGCCCAAGGCGATCACCGGCGCGAGCAGCTTCGGTAACCTCGCGATCGCCGCAGGCGGCGGCAGCAAACCCGTCGCCGTCGCGCTACGCCAAAATTTTTCGGAGCCCCCGACGCTCGTTCGGCTCGATCTGTCGACGGGCGCAGCCACCAAGCTCTCGAATTTCAATGACGCAGCACTGGCGGGCTTGCGCCAGGGCAAGGTCGAAAGCGTGGCTTATGCGGGCTATGGCAATGCACCGATCCAGATGTGGGTCGTCTATCCGCCCGATTTCGATCCGGCAAAGAAATATCCGGTGTTCATGCTGCTGCATGGTGGGCCACACAACGGCATCCAGGATGCCGTGCAATGGCGCTGGAACGCCCAAGTATTCGCCAGCTGGGGATACATCGTCACGTGGCACAACTTCCACGGCTCGAGCGGTTTTGGCCAGCAGTTCGCCGACTCGATCAACCCTGACTGGATCACGCGACCTTACGAGGACACGATCAAGGCAGCGGAATGGCTCGCGGCCAAGCCATACGTCGATGCGGAACGCATGGTCGCCGGCGGTGGCAGTTATGGCGGCTTTCTCGCAAGCACGCTGCTCGGTCGCGCGCACCCCTTCAAGACGCTGATCGCGCATGCCGCCGTATACAACCAATATACGCAGATTGCCGCGGACTTCGCGGCCGAGCGAAATCGCTTCTTCGAGTTCTGGGAGCGGCCCGAAGAATTTGCAAAGAATTCTCCGCACACAGCGGCCGGAAACTTCGTGACGCCGACTCTGGTCATCCACGGTCAGAACGACCTTCGCGTGCCGGTCAACCACGGTATCGAGCTCTTCAATACTTTGCAGAAGCGAGGCGTCCCGTCACGCCTTGTCTACTACCCGGACGAAAATCACTGGATCCTCAAACCGCAGAACTCCCTGTTCTGGTACAAGACGGTACGTGAGTGGATCGAACGGTACGCGCCCCCGGGAGCGCGCTAGCCCCCAATCTCTCGAGGAGACCGCATCATGCTCAAGTTCATCGTGGGTACGCTGAAGTTCATCGGTGGTTTGCTGCTGGCGCTCGTGCTAACGCTGGCAGCCTATGTGTTCGTGTTCAGTGGCTCATCGCACGAGCCCGTCAATGTACGCGCCGCATCGAGCTACACGTCGCCAGGCGGGCCGATCCTCGTTTTCGGCGGTACACGCGGCACCGGTCTCGAGATCGTCCGGCAGTTGCGTGAACGCGGCGAGACCGTCACGGTGGCCGTGCGACGAACCTCGAACACGGCCGAACTGCAGAAACTCGGCGTCGACACCGTGATCGCCGACGCACTCGATGCCGAGACCGTGCAGGCGGCGATGAGTTCGCAAACCTTCGCTGCGGTCGTCTCGACGCTCGGGACCACGCGAGGTGAACAGGACAAGCGCCCCGACTACATCGGCAATCGCAACGTCATGGATGCAGCCAAAGCCGCGGGCGTACAACGCTTCGTCTTCATCACCGTGATCGGCACGGGCAACTCGGCCGACGCGGCGCCGCGTCCCTCGCGCAGTTTTTTGAAAGAGGTGATCGCCCTCAAGTCCCAAGCCGAAGATCACCTGCGCGCGAGCGGTCTCGACTACACGATCATCCGGCCGGGCGGCCTTGGCGATGTACCGGCGACCGGCACGGCTGTGCTCGTCGACGATCCGGCGGCCTTCAGCTATATCGGACGCATCGACCTTGCGAATCTCGCGGTGCAGGCAATCGGTGACCCGGCGACGATCGGCAAGACCTACACAGCCTACGACCCGAGTCGAAAGACGATGGCGCGAATGTTTTATTGAGGCGCGCTCACCAAGGCAGCTCGCTGCCGTCATAGACCCAGAACCGACCCGCATTCGCCGGCGTAAGTGCGTCGATCACGCGGCGCATGCCGGCGACGCTGGTCACCGCATCGATATCGGCATTTGGACCGCCGAGGTCGGTTCTCACCCAGCCGGGATGCAACGCCGTCGCCGCGATGCCATGAGATTTGGCGAGATCGATCGACATCGACTTCATGATGGCGTTCACCGCCGCTTTGCTGGCGCGATAGGCATACAAGCCGCCAATACGATTGATGGCCACTGAACCCAGCATGCTGGTGAGCGTGACGATTTTTTTCTGTTCCGAGCGAGCCACATGCGTCACGAACGCCTCAGCCATTTTCATCGGCCCCAAAACATTGAGTCGGAACACCTGCTCCCAATCCTCGAAGTCCGAATTCCCGAAGCTGCCAAACGCGAGACCGTCGCGCGCGAAACTTCCGCTGCCCATCGTGCCCGCAGAATTCAACAACACATCGATGGGTGTCGCTTCGAGCGCTACGGCCAGGCGATCGACGGCGGCGTGATCAGCGACATCGAGCGTCAACAGGCGTATCCGTTGCGGCTGTGACGCCGCGAGCGCCGTCAACTCGGCTGAGCCAGCCGGTTGGCGCGCGCAGGCGAGCACCTGCCAACCCTCCTCGGCATATTGGCGCACACATTCGAGGCCGAGTCCGCGCGAGGTTCCGGTGATGAGGATCGTCGGCATGGTGGGTGTCTCCCTGCGTTAAGCTTCCGCGAACTCTACCGTGATCTCCGCGACATGACTCACCCTACGCATTATCAGAAGCTTGTCATCCAGCAGTTGACCGGCGACTTCCGCAGCTCCACCGCGATCGTCACCGAACCTTGGCGTGATCCGCTGGCGGGCGAGGTGGCGATCCGTAATGCCTACGCCGGCTGCAATGCGATCTTCGACAAAAATCTCTGTCGCAATGCGATCCGCTATCTCGACATCAAGCCGCCCTTCGACATGGGGATCGAATCGGTTGGCGAAATCGTTGCCGTTGGCGCTGGCGTCAAACATCTGCGCGCGGGCGACCAGGTCGCGGCCAGTCGCCTCGGCTCCGGCTATCGCGAATACCAGCTTGCCGCCGCCGAACGCGTGATCCGGGTACGCGAAGCGTCGCCCGAGATCGTGGCGCTCATTCCCACAGGCATTTCGGCGATGGTCGGTCTCGAACGCATCGGCGAGGTAAGCGCGGGTGACACCGTCGCCGTATCGGCGGCAGCCGGAGGCCTCGGACATTTCGTGCTGCAACTCGCCAAACTGCGCGGCTGTCATGTCATCGGCATCACAGGCAGCGACGACAAGCTCCCACTGCTGCAAGAGCTCGGTGCAGATCGGGTCATCAACTACCGTCGCGAGAATCTGCACGAGGTGTTCGGTCGCGAATATCCGCGCGGCATCGATGTCGCCTACGATTCGGTCGGCGGTGAAATCTTTGACGCCTTCGTCGAGCACGTCGCCTTTCGGGGTCGTGTCGTCGTCAGCGGTCACACCTCCGACTTCGACAAAGCCATCGAATTCGTGCCGCAGCCGCGGGCGTACCGCAAGCTCTATTGGAAATCGGCGTCCATCCGCGGCTTCCAGAATCAGGCGTTCCCGGAGTTTTTTGCCGAAGCCGCGGAGCGCATGCTCGATCTCTACTATCGCAGCCAACTGCGGGTGCTCGTCGACCGTACGCCCTTTCGCGGGCTTGAACGTGCCGCCGACGCCGTGGAGCACCTGCTTGCCGGACGAAATGCAGGCAAAGTGGTCGTCACGCTGCGCTGACATCTCGGCAGCGTGGGCGCAATCGCGCCTCATTGATTTTTTAGTGTTGCGATTCTGCAACAGCTTGGGCGGATGTGGTCGGAGTCACGTTGCGCTCGCCCACCTCTGTTAGATTATGTCGCCCCGCTGCTGCCACTCATGGCTTAGCAGGGTTCAACAGGGATCACCACTACATAGGGACTATGCATGTCTAAACATCGTTTATTGCATTTGGCCGTCGGACTTGCCGTGCTGCCTTCGGGCGCCATGGCGCAGAACGAAAGCACCTCCGGCGTGCTCGAAGAAATCGTCGTCACGGCCGAGCGCCGCGAGGCTTCGCTGCAGTCTGTACCCGTGCCGGTCACGGCGATCACCGCTGAGGCACTCGCCAACAAACAGGTGACCGAAGCTCGCGATCTCGCGCGCTTTGCACCCAGCCTCAAGATGTTCAACAACATCACGACGCCGACCAACCTCTCACCCTCGCTGCGCGGTTCGCTGCAGCAGGACGCGGCACTGATCGTGGCCGAGTCGCCTTTCGGCATCTACGTCGATGACGTCTACATCGCACGACTCAACGGCAACAACATCACGCTCGCCGACATCGAGCGCGTCGAGGTGCTGCGCGGTCCGCAAGGCACGCTCTACGGCCGCAACACCCTCGCAGGTGCGATCAAGTTCGTTTCGCGTACGCCGGGCGAGACCAGCTGGCGCGACATCAGCGTCGGTGCTGGCAATTTCGACCAGCAGCGCATCAGCCTGAGTCTCGGCGGTCTGCTCGCCGATGGCTGGGGTGCCGCGTTCTCCGCGCTGTACTCGAACAAGGGCGAGCAGTTTTACAACCGCAACCCTTCGAGGGCCGCCCCGGTTGGCGAAGAAACCAATTGGGCCGCGCGCGCCAAAGTGCGCTACACCGGCAGCGAGAACCTCGAGGTCACGGCGTCGTTGTCGTTCTCCGATTCGGCCAACGACGGCGGTCAGCTGATCCCAGCCTCGACGCCGACTGTGCCGGCGAACCGTCAGTTCACCTCTGACGATCTCGTGCCACAGTTCGGTCAATATGTGCTGAACACGCCGAACGTCGCGCGCCCGAACGGCCTGCTCAACAATCCCGAAGGCAATACCCAGCAGACCATCGGTTCGCTGAACATTGCCTATGATCTTGGTGGTGCCACGCTGCGCTCGATCACGGGTTACGTGAAGACGGTGGATGACTTCACCAACGACTTCAGCGGCAACGGCAACGTGATGGCGGCCAACGACGCGGAGGCCGAGCAGTGGAGCGAAGAGCTGCAGCTGCTTGGATCGATGGGCGACCTGAACTATCTCGTCGGTCTTTATTTCTTTGACGAAGAAGGTACGCAGTTCCTCTCCTGGAATTCCTACTTCGGCGCCCCAGGCAGCCCGGCGTTCCCGATCTCGAACGGCTTGATCTCGGCAACCTCGAAGTCGTTTTCGGCGTTCGCGCAGGCCGACTATCAAATTACCGAGGCGCTCAAGATCACAGGCGGCTTGCGTTACACCGAAGACAAGAAAACCTTCAAGCTCGATTGGAAGAGCCTGCTCGGTGCACCGCCGGCGCTGATCAACCTCAAGAACACCTACTCCGAGGTCACCCCGCGCATCGGTCTCGACTACACCCTGCCTGCCAGCGGCAATGTAGACAGCATGCTGCTCTACGCCTCGGCAGCGAGCGGTTTCAAGTCGGGTGGCTACAACGGCATCGCGATCTTCAATCCCAACGATGCCAAGGCGCCATACTTCCCGGAAACCAACTGGACCTACGAAGCCGGCATCAAGACCGATCTGCTCGGTAGTCGCCTGCGCATCAATGCGAACTACTTCATCGCCAAGGCGGATGATCTCGCACTGAACGCCACGGTGACCAACGCCGACGGCACGGTCGCGTTCCCGGTGCAGAACTCGGGCAAGGCCACTATCCGGGGCCTCGAGGTCGAAGTGACTGCGGTACCGAGCCAAGATCTGACCCTCTTCATGAGCGGCACCTTTGCGATGGACGGCAAGTACGACTCGCTCAACCGGACCAGCGCTCCAGCGAACGCCCCGGCCAACTTCGGCGTGACTCCGGTAGTACCGCAGACGCCGAACTTCTCGTTCACGGTTGGTTTTGATTACGGCATCGACAACGCTTACGGCCGCACGACCATTGGCGCCGATTGGTTCACCACGGATGACTACATCACGGCGGCGACCAACGACTTCAAGGTCAAGGGCTACAGCACCGGCAATGCCTTCCTGAACCATGCGTTCAACGACAACTGGTCGATGCGCGCTTCGGTGAAGAACTTCACCGACGAGTACGTCATCACTACTGGCTCGCGCGGTTTCCTCGGCGGTTTCATCCCGCTGCGTCCTCGCGAATACATGCTGTCGGTCAACTACAAGCTCGACTGACGCGCTCGCAAGCGACCAGACCGCGGGATCGACGGATCCCGGAGCGGGGCTCGGTGACGCAAGTCACCGAGCCCTTTTTCATCCAATCGCAGAATGCGGCATCATGCACGGGTCTCGGCCAATAACTCGAGATACGGGGAGATGAACACATGAAAACCGCGCAAAAGATTCTTGTCGGCGTGCTGGGCGTCGGCGCCCTCGCCTTGCTGGTCGGCTGGCTCGCGCTGTCGCGCGGTTGGTTCGAGATATCACTCGCCGAACTCGAGAAGAAATACACCACGCCCGCCTCGCGCTGGATGGATATCGATGGCATTCGCGTGCACTACTTCGACGAGTCCCCCGTCGGCATCGACAACCCGCCGGTGGTCGTGCTGAGCCACGCTTCGTTCATGAGTTTGCGCAGTTGGGATGGGCTCGCTGCGGCGCTCGTGAAGAGCGGATACCGAGTGATCCGCATGGATTATCTCAATGCCGGTCTGACGAGCTTCGACTCCAAAGGCATCAACGACATGGGTCGGAATCAGCGCATCATCGATGAGCTGCCGGGTCGGCTCGGTGTATCGCGCTATCACCTGATCGGCACCTCATCCGGCGGACAGATCGGCTTCATTCATGCCGGTGATCATCCGGAGCGTGTCGATCGTTTCGTGCTCATCAACTCCGGCGGCATGCCACGCACGGCGCAGAGCAACCCTAATCGCGGTCGTGGCAATGCCATCGAACAATGGATCAATCGTCAGTATCGCTCCCAAGCGAAGTGGCAAGAGGAACTCGAAGGCAATATCCCCTCACTGCGTCCCCTGCCCGCCGATTTCGTCGAGATGGTGTATGACATGAACCGGCGCGCCGGTGGTCGACCCGCTGCCGCGCAATACCTGAAGAATTTTCGTACCGGTGATACGGCAACCTATCTCGCGAGAGTCAAAGCGCCGACCATGATCCTTCAGGGCATGTCGAATCCGACGCTGGTGCACACCGAAGCCGAACTGCAAAGCTACTGGATGACCGGCGCACCCACCGTGATCAAAAAATATCCCAAGTATGGTCACTATCCCTACGTCGAAAGCCCCGCCGAGATCGAGGTCGACGTACTCAAATTCCTTGCGGGTGGCTATGACGCCGAACTGCGTCAGACGATTCGCGCCGCAGCCTCGCCGGCCAGCCTGCCGAATGTGGTGGCGGTCAACAATCCATTGCCTGCCATGTAGCCGGAGCAACCCGGTCCCGAAATGCCGCGGGCCGCACCACCGCCCGCAAAAAGATTCGGCAGGCGCGAACCGTCGGCGCGCAATACGCGCGCCCTCCCATCGACGGCAAGCCCGCCTTGGGTGTGAAAAAGCGCCCCGGTCACCTTGACCGCGTAATACGGCGCGCGCAGCGCGGGCGTGCGCGTGAAATCGCGGCCAAAGAAATCTGACTGCTCGCCGCGCTGCAGGCGATCGACGGCGAGCACGGTACCGACCAAACCGGCCGCATCGATGCCGGCGAGCGCTGCCAGTGAGGGGATGTCATCGGCACGAAGAATAGCCCTTGCCTCGTTGGCATCTCGGTAATCATCAAACTCGAGCATCAGATCGTGCAAGCGCTGATCGTAGATATCCCAGGCGACATGACCGGGTTGCGCCACGACATTGACGGCCTGCTCGGAATAGCCCAGTGCCTCGTTGGAGAATCGTTCGCCCTGCACATTGACCTGATAGCCGCCCTCCATGATGAGCGGCCAAAGAATGGGAATACCGCGGCCTGCAGCGAGCCCGCCGTGCCCCTGATAACTGTGAATATCGCGAATTGCTGCGCCCAAGCCCTCGCCCCAGCGTATGGCATCGCCCTTGTTGCCGGGATGCCCAAAGAAAGTCGCCTCCGCGATCTCGGGAATATAGCGCCGCACCATCTCCGGATTACCGGCGAAACCGCAGCAGGCGAGGATCAGGGCGTCACAGCCAAGATCTTCGGTGCTGCCATCAGGACGATGCACGCGCACGCCGCGGATGCGTGCATCCACCGAATCAACGAACAGCTCGCCGACCCGCGCATCAGTCAACACGTCGACGCCCTGACGCTCGATGGCACCCGCCAAGGCGCCCATGAGCTCGCTGCCGGTGCGATTCGGCGTGCCATGCATGCGCTTCACGCTATGCCCGGGATAGAGAAAGCTGTCGACCAGCGACAGCGGCACCCGATGATCATCGATCAACCACTCGACGGTGCGCGCCGACTGACGCGCGAGTTCGAGGGCGATCACTGCATCCGTCTCGCCACCCGCCTTGCGCAGGATGTCCTCGGCAAAGAGCTCCGGCGTGTCGATGATGCCGCGCTCGCGCTGTAGCCGCGAGTTGGCGGCAGGAATGAGCCCCGTCGACATGGCAGTGGTACCGAGCGTCGATGCGTCACGCTCGAGCAGCACGACTTCCGCCCCTGCTTGCTTGGCCGCGAGCGCTGCGGTCAGGCCGCAACCGCCGCCACCCACCACGATGACGGGAACGCTGCCCGCAAACTGCGCGTCGCGCGGATCAAGCAAGCCATGGTTTGTATCGAGTGTCATGATCGCCGCGGCATCCGGATGGGTCGGGGAGCCTAGCGACTTGCACCAATCCCGCTCAAGCCCAGGTGTTCACAGGGTGTCATTCGGCCACACTCCGGACGCCTTGGACCTCGACGTGCTCTCAGGGGTGGTGGTCGCCGTACGATGATCGCACGGGGTCTCAACTGGGGGGGTCGAACATGAGCACGGTTCCTGCTTCGCTATCGGGCTATACGCTGTCGCCGAGCACCTTGGATTTCTTGCAGCGTCAGCACGGCCACTTCATCAACGGTCGATGGGTGTTTCCGGACAAGGGTCAGGCCATCGACATCCATGACCCGGCGACCGGTCTGAAGATCGCGAGTTGCGCGGGCGGTGGCGCCGCAGAGATCGATGCGGCCGTGCAGGCTGCACGCGCCGCCTTCGAGGGACCCTGGTCCAGATTCACGGCCGCGCAGCGCAGTGCGGTGCTGTGGAAAATCTCCGACCTCGTTCTCGCGAACTTCCAGCAGCTCTGCGAACTCGAGATCCTCGACAACGGCTTGCCGACACCGCTCGCGCAATATGTGTGCGGCATGGTGGTGCCCGAGTTCTTTCGCTACTACGCCGGGTGGCCAACCAAGATCGAAGGCGCAACCATTCCTGCGGCGCCGCAAGGCAAACTGCCGGGCGAAGCGCTGTCCTTCACGCTGCGCGAACCCATCGGTGTCGTCGGCGCCATCACGCCGTGGAACTCACCGCTACCGATGGTAATGCTCAAGATTGCCCCGGCGCTCGCAACCGGCTGCACGCTGGTACTGAAGCCCGCAGAGCTCACGCCGCTTACGGCCATGCGACTCGCCGAGCTCTGTCAGGAAGCCGGCGTCCCCGATGGTGTCATCAACATCGTCAATGGTTACGGCGAAACCGCGGGTGCGGCGCTTGCTGCTCACCCCGGCGTCGACAAGATCGCCTTTACCGGCTCGACCGAAGTCGGGCGGCTGATCGTCAAGGCCGCTGCCGGAAATTTGAAGAAAGTCACGCTCGAGCTCGGCGGTAAATCACCCGTAGTCGTGTTTCCGGATGCCGACCTCGAGCAGGTCATGCCCGGTGCCGCACGCGCCTGTTTTTTCCTACAGGGTCAAAACTGCATGGCGGGTACGCGGCTCTTCGTGCACGAAAAAGTCCACGACAAGGTTGTCGAAGGCATCGCGGCTGCGGCACGCGCGATGAAGATCGGGCCCGGACTCGACCCGACCTCCGAGTTTGGCCCGCTGATCTCCGCACAGCAACGCGAGCGTGTCAGCGATTTTGTCGACGCCGGACGCAAGGAAGGCGCCGAAGTGGTCTGCGGTGGCGCATCCCCCACGCGTCCCGGATATTTCTTTGAGCCGACCGTTCTCGCTCGCACGAACAACGACATGACGCCTGTGAAGAACGAGATCTTCGGACCTGTGCTTTGCGTACAAAGCTTTGGCGACGGCGATCTCGACATGATTGCCCGCGCCGCCAACTCGACGATCTATGGCTTGTCGGGCAGCGTTTGGACCCGCGATCTCGGCATTGCGATGCAGATGGTGCGCAAGATCGACTCCGGTCAGGTCAGCGTCAACATGCATGCCGCCATTGATCCGGCCATGCCATTCGGCGGCAACAAACAATCGGGCTGGGGGCGCGAGTTCGGCAAGGAAGGTCTCGAGCCCTATCTCAAGACCAAGGGCGTCTCGATGACCTGGTGAGTCGAGGTCTGACAGCTCGCACTCGCGGTCATCTCGCCACCCAGATCCTTCAGCAGGCGGCGGTATTCCGACGAGCGCCGCAGCAGATGGCCGGCAGCGCAGCGCAGTCCGCTGATCGCTTCGCGCCTGAGTCCGAGCGTCGTGGGCAAGCTAACGAGACTGCCAAGTTGCGGGTCGGCACGCAGCGACTCGAGCTCAAACTCCACATAAAACAGTTCGGCGTGCACGCGCTGCGTCCACGCCCGCAGGGCCGCGGGCAAGAGCATCTGACTGTCTGCGGAATATCGGTCGACCGGTACCGTACCCATCAGCCGCAGCATCTCCAGCGCGGCGGGTGCCTTGCGACTTGCGCCCACCTGGGCGGACTGTGAATCACCGGCATTCATGGTGATGTAGACCACACGACGCGGGGTGCTTGCCGTCATGGTTTGCTGCAACGGCGAATTTTCGTCCAGCAGTGCATCGAGGATGCCGCGCACACCAAGATTGTCGCTGAGTGCACCATCGACAAGATGCAGATAGTCGAAGTGTCGATTCTCGCCGCGTGCGTCGCAAAGCCCACTGCGATTGCGCAGCGTGATGGGAGTGAACAGCGCGGGCACCGAGGAGGATGCCGCGACCGCTCGCGAGAGAGGATAGCGCGCCAGGTCGATGCACAGCGGATCGAAGCTGTCCTGCGTGAACTCGAAACGACTGCCGCGAGCGATGTCGGTGGCGTGAATCATCAGAAATGGTCGCTGTCCGTCCCTGCTGAGATCACCGAAGGTGGCGCCGCGGAACAGTCGGCGATCAAAGTATTCGGCATAGAGATCACCACGCGAAAACTCGCTGGACGCGAGACGCAGCCAATTGCGCGGATTCCAGAAAATTCTTCGCCCCAGCGCTGCACCGACGTCTTGCTCGAGAAAACGTCGAGTGAAGTCCTCGAAAATTCGCTCGCCATGCAAGGCAAAGTAGGCGGCAGGGATTGCGCCGCCCGACACGGCTGCGAGCACGTCGATCTCCTCGAGCATGCGCCGCGACTCGCCGCCCTGACCGATCCGGTCCGCTGCCAACTGCTCGAGCACGCCGAACGCCATTGCCGAAGCGCGCATGCCGCCGCCCGAGAAACTGACAATCAGTAACAACTCGTCGTTGTTACGCTGCGGCAGTACAGTGGCAACGCGATAGCCCCGTGTCACTTCGGCTCGCTCGATAGCTTCGCCAAGATATGCACGCGGCACGGTACAGCCAGCGAGCATCGCAAGCGATGCGAGCAGGATCAGGCGGACCTTGCGAAACGTCATCGACCGGCAGCATGCCACGGTCCGTGCAGCGCCACGCGGCGGGTGGCGCACAGCCGTCACCAGCTGCCGGTGTTCGGCATGGACGCCCAAGGTTCGGCGGGCGCGAGGCTGGGGCCGCGCTGCAGCAGCTCGATCGAGATGCCGTCTGGTGAGCGGACGAACGCCATGCGTCCGTCCCGAGGTGGCCGCAGAATCGTCACGCCATGATCGGTCAATCGTTGGCAAGCCGCGTAGATGTCATCGACGGCATAGGCGATATGCCCGAAGTTGCGACCCCCCGTATAGGGCTCGGGATCCCAGTTGAAGGTGAGTTCAACCTGCGCGCTGTGATCACCCGGTGCTGCCAGAAAGACGAGAGTGAAGCGTCCCTGCGGGAATTCTCTTGTGGAGATTAACTCCAGACCGAGAGCGTCCCGATAGAATCGCAGCGATGCCTCGAGGTCCGTGACGCGGACCATGGTGTGCAGGTACTTCATGACCAAAATTATAGGATGGGCGCATGGTCTTGTCCGGCTCGGAGTGGTTGGCAGTGGCGACGAGTCTGCAAGTGGCTCTGCGCGCCTTGACCTTCACGCTACCGCTCGCCCTGCTGCTCGCCTGGTTGCTCGTTCGATACCGCTTTCCGGGCAGGGCGCTGTTCGACGCCCTCGTGCATTCGCCCTTGGTGCTGCCGCCCGTCGTGGTCGGCTATCTGTTGTTGCTGACTTTCGGGGTGCAGGCGCCGCTCGGGCGCTGGCTGAACGACCTGTTCGGACTAAGGCTCGTGTTCACCACCAACGGCGCAGCCTTGGCCGCCGGGCTCGTCGCACTGCCGATCATGGTGCGCACGATCCGACTATCTCTCGAGGGCATCGATCCGCGTCTCGAGCGCGCGGCGCGCTCGCTCGGCGCAGGGCCCATTGACTGTTTCTTTGCCGTCACACTGCCGCTCGCCTTGCCTGGCATCCTCGCCGCTGCGCTGCTCGGCTTTGCCATGTGTCTCGGTGAATTCGGTGCCGTCATCACCTTCGCCGCAAACGTACCCGGTGAAACCCAAACTCTGGCGCTCGCCATCTATGGTGCACTACAAACACCCGGTGGCGAAATCATTGCACTGCGTCTCGCGGTGATTTCGGTATTGATTGCCGTGGCCGCACTGCTCGCGGCCGAGTGGCTCGGCCGCAGGGCAAGTCGCTGGAGTCGCTCCGCATGATCGAGATCGAACTGGTCGGCAGTCGCGGAGGTTTCACACTGCAGGCTCGCTTTACCGCCCCTCCCCAAGGCGTCACGGCAGTTTTCGGCGCCTCAGGCGCCGGCAAATCAACACTGCTGGATCTGCTCGCCGGCCACCTTGCGCCGGATCGCGGTCGGGTAGTCATCGCGGGGCGGGTGGTGCTCGATACCGCGCAAGGTATCAATCTGCCGGCAGCGGAACGGCACATCGGTTGGGTCCCCCAGGATGGGCTGCTCTTTCCGCATCTCGATGTCGCTGCCAATCTGCGCTTCGGCGCGAAACGACGACGGCAAGCCGCGAGGCTGCAGGAAGCTCGCGTCATCGACACGCTCGGCATCGGTCATCTGCTCGATCGCTGGCCCGCGCAACTTTCGGGTGGTGAACGCCAGCGCGTCGCCCTCGGCCGCGCCTTGCTGGCAGAGCCTGCGCTACTGCTGCTCGATGAGCCGCTCGCGGCCGTCGATGCCGCGCGCAAAGCCGAGATCCTCGCTTTGCTGGAATGCATCAAGCGCGAGTTTGGTCTGCCGATGTTGCATGTGACGCATAGCCTCGCCGAGGTGCTGCGCCTTGCCGATCACCTTGTGCTACTCGAGAGCGGTCAAGTCATTGCCAGCGATCGCATCGATGCCCTGATGGGTCGCGCAGAGACACCGCTGCTCGCCATGCGCGCTGATGCCGGCAGTCTGCTCGATCTGCAGAGTCGTGCCGCGTCGACGGACGGCGAGGCGTGGCTGCTCGATCTCGAAGGACAGACCGTGCAGATCAGCGGCAATCACCGAGCGGCGAGCGACACCGGCCACATCCGCGCTTATGTGCTCGCCAACGAGGTGATCATCGCGACGCAGGAACCGATCGGCCTCTCGGTGCGCAACGTGCTGCGCACAAAAATCATCCAGCTGCGCAATCGCCACGACGGATCAGTATTGGTCGAACTTGCTGTCGGTCGACAGCATCTGCTGGCCGCAGTGACCGAGACGGCAGTGCGCGCCCTCGATCTGGTCCCTGGTCGCGAAGTGTTCGCGCTGATCAAATCTCTCTCGCTCGATGCGCCGGCGGGTCTTCGATTGCTCGAGACAGGCTGAAGACCGCCACACTCAATCGTTCGACGATCGGCGCTAGAACATCTGCGAGGGACCTGGCGCTTCGGTTTCCTTGACCCCATGACGAGCGACAATGAAATCGCCCGTGATCATTGCATCGTAGGATTGGCCGGGCCCGACCATCGGGTAGACGCCCGCATCGGGATCGATGATAACCTCGAGAAAAGCGGGTCCGGGATAGCGAATGAATTCTCCGATGACGCGCGGCACATCGGCCTTGCGATCGAGCCGAACTGCATATTGAAAGCCGTCGGCCTGCGCGGCTTTGACGAAGTCTTTCTTGTGCAGCGATTTGTCGCTCGCCGACATGCGCCCCTTGAAGAACAGTTTCTGCCACTGCTTGACCATGCCGTCGCCGAAATTGTTGAGCACCACGACCTTGACCGGCAGATCGTAGGTGGTGACGGTTTCGAGGTCGCCGAAGTTCATGCGGATCGATGCATCGCCGTCGATGTCGATGACAAGCGCGCCCGGGTTGGCAAACTGCGCGCCGATCGCTGCGGGCAAACCGAAACCCATGGTGCCCATGGAACCGGAGGTGAGCCACAACCGCGGTCGACGAAAATCGAAGTATTGGGCGGCCCACATCTGATGTTGACCGACGCCGGTGGCGATGATGGCTTCGCCACGCGTCAGCCGATTGATTTCTTCGATCACGTAGTAGGGCTGGATGAGCTTGCTGTCGCGATCGTAGTTCATCGCATGCCGCTCGCGCAGCGCCGCTATCTCGGCATGCCATGGCGCAAGATCCGTACGGCAACCGATCCGTCGCCCGTAGGCCGTGAGCGTCTCAAGTGCATCGCTCAGACGACCCACATGACTCCAGTCGACATTTTTGACTTTGTTGATCTCGGCGCGATCGATATCGAGATGAGCGATTTTCTTGGCCCGTGGTGCAAACTTTGCGGGTACGCCAGCCACCCGATCATCGAAGCGAGCGCCCACGGCAATCAGCATGTCGCAGTCTTCGACGGCGTAGTTGGCGAATGCGGCGCCGTGCATGCCGAGCATGCGCATCGCGAGCGGGTGCATGGTGTCGAAGGCACCGATCCCCATGAGCGTGGTGACCACGGGAATGCCGAAATCCGTCGCGAAGGTCGTCAGTGCTGCCGCGGCCTCGCCGTTGATCACGCCACCCCCCGCATACAGCAGGGGTCGCTTCGCTTCGCGCAACATGGCAAAGAAAGCGGCGGCCTCGTCGTCTTCGATAGCCGCGTGTGCGGTAGCGAACAGTCGCTTGCGATAACCCGGCACCGGCAGCAGTCCCTCGCCCTGAAAGGTACCGCTCCAGTTCTGCACGTCTTTGGGCACATCGATCACCACCGGACCCGGTCGACCGGTGCGCGCGATCTCGAAGGCTGTACGCACGGTCGCTTCGAGTTTGGTCGGATCGGTGACGAGGAAAATATGTTTGGCCACCGAACCCATCAGTGCGGGCACGGGTGCTTCCTGGAATGCGTCGGTACCGATCGCGCTCGTCGGCACCTGGCCGCAGATGACGATCATCGGGATCGAGTCGGCCATGGAGTCACGCACCGGTGTCACGGTATTGGTGGCCCCGGGACCCGAGGTCACGAGGCAAACCCCGACTCGTCCACTCGCCCGCGCGTAACCTGCGGCCATGAAGCCAGCACCCTGTTCGTTCGCCGGAACGACCAGCGGCATCTGCGACTGACCCCCCTCGGCCTGAGCCTGGTTGTAGAGAAACACCGCATCGTAGGTCGGCAGGATGGCGCCGCCCGAGTAGCCGAAGATGGTGGTGGTGCCCTCGTCAGCGAGCACCTGCACGATCATCTCGGCGCCAGTCATGGTGGCGCCTGCCCGAGGATGGCGTGACGGAGTAGAGGTGTTTCGGCTGGCAACGGACTCGGGCATGGGAGAAACCGGCTTTGAGGGGATGCGAGCCAATCAGACTACCAGTTCAGGCGTTCGGTGCAATATGCTTGCGGATCCATGCGCCACATCATCGCCATTCATCTGCAGAACGAAGCGGGCGCGCTGACTCGCGTCGCCGGCCTCTTCTCCACCCGCGGCTATAACATCGAATCGCTCTCGGTCGCCGCTACCGAAGATCCCACCGTCTCGCGCATCACGCTCGTCACCGTGGGCTCTGACTCTGTCGTCCAGCAGATCGTCAGTCAGCTCAACAAACTGATCGATGTCGTATCCGTCGAGGACATGACAGGCGGCGAACATATCGAGCGCGAACTCGTACTTCTCAAACTCAAGGTCCGGCTGGAGCAATCGGATGCGGTGCGCGGCTACGTGGTGCGCGCCGGTGGACGCGTGCTCGACCCCGCCAGCGACGGCTTCATCGTCGAACTGACCGCCAGCGAAGCCGAGGTCGACAAATTCATTGCCGATCTCGCCAAAGGTGCGCAACTGCTCGAGGTCGTGCGCAGTGGCGCGCTCGGCATCAGTCGACTCGAACGCGCAGCCCGCTCACGCCGCGACTGAAATCCCGCGATTCGTTTTAATCTTTGACGAGAAGCGGTGCGACGGCGTCGCGAATGCGTTGCGGGATATCCGTGGGCCGCCGACTCTCGGCATCCACATATACATGCACGAACTTGCCGAGTGCTGCCGCAGTGGCAGCGCCCTCGGCAAATACACCCAGTCGATAAGTCACGCTGCGCTGACCCAAACGCTCGACGGCAAGTCCGACTTCGAGCGTCTGCGGAAAAGACAGTGAGGCAAAGAATCGGCAGCCCGTCTCGGCAACGACGCCGATCTGCGGCAATTGTCTGATGTCGCAGCCCGTCGCCCGCATCAGGAACGTATTCACCACGGTATCGAAGTACGCGTAGTACACAACGTTGTTGATGTGGCCGTAGGCATCGTTGTCGAGCCAACGCGTACCGATCACGCTGAACTGCGCGAACTGCGCTCGCCCCGGGGGCGGCTCACGAGACGATCCGGACATTGTCGCCCTCCCGACTGCTGCCGCGCATTCTCGCCGCTGCACGAGACGGTTGCCACAGATGGTTGCCATCGAAGACGACAGTTGCGCAGCGGGACGTCGCAGGGTTAGCGTGAGCGCGCATGAAAACACGAGCCGCCATCCTTACCCGCTCCGGCGCACCGGCGCCCTATGCCGTCTCGAGACCGCTGGAAATCGCCGAAATCGAACTCGCAGCGCCTGGCCCGGGGGAAGTGCTCCTGCGGATGGGCGCAGCAGGACTCTGTCACTCCGACCTCTCGGTCATCGACGGCAACCGACCGAGACCCGTACCGATGGCCCTCGGTCACGAAGGCGCGGGTGTGGTCGAGCAGCTCGGTAAGGGCGTGATCGATCTTGCCGTGGGCGATCATGTGGTCACGGCATTCGTACCGAGCTGCGGACACTGTGCGCCCTGCGCCGGTGGACGACCGGCCCTGTGCGAACCCGGACTCGCGGCCAACACGGCGGGGACTTTATTGAGTGGCGCTCGCCGACTGCGCCGTGGTGCCGAAGAAATCCATCATCATCTTGGTGTCTCGGCCTTTGCCGAATACGCCACGGTCTCGCGCAACTCTCTGGTGAAGGTCGATCGCAGCCTGACTTTCGCGCAGGCGGCTGTGTTCGGCTGCGCGGTCATCACGGGCACCGGCGCGGTCATCAACACCGCCGATTTGCCGCCGGGTCGCACTGTCGCCGTGATCGGACTCGGTGGTGTTGGACTCGCCGCCTTGCTCGGTGCACGAGTGCGCGAGGCTACGACTCTGGTCGCCATCGATCTCGCCGAACAAAAACTCGCCATCGCCAGCACCCTCGGTGCCACGCACACGTTCAATGCGGGCGATCCGCAATGCGTGGAAGCGGTACGTGACGCGACGCGAGGCGGCGTCGACTTCGCTTTCGAGATGGCGGGCTCGGTCAAGGCGATGGAGCTCGCCTACCGCATCACTCGTCGCGGTGGCACCACGGTCACTGCGGGACTCTCGCATCCGCAGTCGATGTTCAGCATTCCGCATGTGGGCATCGTCGCCGAAGAGCGCACGATCAAAGGCAGCTACCTCGGCAGCTGCGTGCCCTCGCGCGACATTCCGCGCTACATCGAGTGGTTTCAGGCCGGAAAACTGCCCGTTGATCGACTGCTCTCGGAGACCATCAGCCTCGAGCAGATCAACGAGGGCTTTGATCGACTCGCTGCCGGGACAACCTTGCGTCAGACGGTCGCGCTGCCCGCATCGTAATCATAGAGCGTGCGCAGCTCGGCCATGCCGGCGCCGAGCGCCTTGACCTGCTGCAGCGGATCATCGGCAAAATAAAGTTCCGATCGTGATCGCGACATGACTAGCGCCGCGCTGACGCGCGCGTGGCGCGCACGCTCGTAGCGCTGCATTGCCTCCTGCGGATCAGCCGCCAAGGTCGCGGCACGACCGAGCACAGCAGCATCTTCGAGTGCCATCACCGCACCCTGACCCGTGAAAGGCGGCATCGGATGTGCGGCATCGCCAAGCAACGTGGCCCGCCCGCTCGTCCACGTGGGCAGCGGATCGCGATCGAACAGCCCCCATTTGAAGAGCCGATCGGCGGGCGTCAATGCCAGCAAACGCAAACTGTGCGGCTCGAAGTCGGCAAACTCCTCGAGCACTTCGCGCAACTCGGAGCGGACCGACCAGCCTTCTTCCATCCAAGCCTCGCGCCTTGCGATGGCGACGTAATTGACCACGGCACCGCGACGCAAGGGATAGCGCATCAACATGCGGCGCGGGCCCACGGTCATGCACAGCGGCGGCTCGAGCAGATCTTGAGGCACGAGCTCACCCGGAATGAGACCGCGCCAAGCCACATAGCCGGTGAAGTTCGGGCGGTCGGGACCGAACGAGAGCGCACGTGTCGTCGAGTGAATGCCGTCGGCGCCCACCAGCCAATCGGCCTCGCAGCGGCGACCATCGCTCAGCGTCACCGCAACGCCGTCCACTCGTGACTCTAGACCGTGCAACGCGACACCTGTGGTGATGCACTGCGGATCGAGTGCCCGTACAGCCGATAGCAATGCCGCATGCAGGTCGGCGCGATGTACGTGATAAAGCGGTACGCCATAACGCTCGCGGCTCTGATCCTGCGGCAGCGTCACCAGTATTTCGCCGGTCGAAAAATGGCGAATGCAACCTGCGGGCGGATTGTTGCCGATCTTCGCCAGAGCTTCGCCCAGCCCGAGCGCGATCAGAGCCTTGCCGGCGTTGGGTGTGATGCTCAGACCCGCACCCACCTCGCCCAAAGTTTCGACCTGTTCGAATACGCGCACCTGCTGACCGGCACGCAACAGACCGAGGGCGGCTGCGAGCCCGCCGATCCCTGCACCGGCAACGATGACCGAGGATTTCATTTTTTTGATACGGACCTGACTGGCAAAGGCACGCTGCAAAGATCGATACGGCCCGCCGGAAACTTGTACCACTCGTCGCGACGGTTGCGTCGCGCCTCAACCGTTGCGGCAAAACTCGCCGAATCGGTGCGCAGGAGTTCGAGCTCGGTCCGCTCTGCCGCAGGCACATCTGCGGCGAACCGCAGCGCACGAATCGGCACGCGCTCGGCGGCCGTCGCATAAAACCCCAGCGCTTCGGTGCCACGCGGCAGCACCGCGAGCAATTCCGTGCCGCTCACCGCACGACCGAGCAAAGTGATGTTGCGATCGAGCTGGCGTGGCGCATGACCGATGACGACATAGAGCTCGGCAGCACTGCCCGAATTGGCGGCTGTATCGCGGCCCACACCGAGGGTGCCATAGCAATGCGCAAGCCAGATTCGACCGCTCGCGCGATCACCCGCTACGGGCAGGCCGTTCACGAAGCCCACCTGCGGCGCGAAGACATCGCCATCGGCGAGCGGCGTGAAGACGAGTTCATCGCTCCACTCACGCTCGAATTCCGCCGGGACACTTGCAGCGGCGCCAACGATCTTTTTCTTGCCCTCTGCATCACCCCATTGCGTGACGAAATTGTCCTGAACACGATTGATGCTGAGTCCGTCGAACCATCCCGCCTTGATCAGGGCACGCAGGTTCTCGAGATGGCGGGGGGCAAATTCGGGTGACAACGCGAAGACGACGCGGCCCGCATCGAGATCGAGATAGAGCGTGCGCGCTGGATCAAGGCGTCGCCACTCATCGGCTCGCGAGGCGGCGAGTATCGCGCTCACCGTCGATGGCACACGCGGCACCGTCAGCATGCCGCTGGTCGGAAACAACGGTTTGCCGTTGGCGCCCAGCAGGATATCTTCGATACCGAACGACTCACGCGTGACGCGATAGGTCATCTGCGGCGAAATCTTCTGCTTGAACGCCACGCTGTCATAGCGGCAATCGCGGGGACGCACGCGGGCGACGAACACACCATCCGGCTCGCTCGACCAGCGAATCTCGCAACCTGCCGGAAAACCCTGAAACCCCGCCGCCGCAGGCGAGCCGGCCGCGGCCACTTTCGACAAGCGCAGCGGGTCGGACTCGAAGTTGGCCAGTGCCAGCGTCGCGGGAATCATGAAGGAGCGCATGCTGTTGCGCGTGCGCCGCGGCTCAGTGTCGAACACGTACAACTTCTGCTGCCAAGGCGTTGCCGAGTCGAGCGTATCGCGCGAGATCTGGTGGAGGAACACGAACTCGCCGAAAGTCGGCAACTCGACTCGGACGATCTTGTGATGCAATGCCGTACGACGAAGTCCGCCGGGATCGAGCGGATCGGGAATCTCGCCCGAGTAGCGGCCGGGCAGCCGTTCGATGATCTGCTGCAATTCGCGATCGAGGGCGGATGGCGGCGGCGCGGCGGCGGTCGCCGCGGCGAACGCTGGCGAGATCGCGAGCGCGCTCCAGCAAGCAACAAAACACGCAATGGCGAGAGCCCGCAGCGGCAAATTGGTTGGCGTCATGGCGACATTCTAGCCCGGCGGCTCTTCGCCTAAACTGCGGGGCATGAACATCGATGCAAAACGCCGCGCGCTCGCCGGCGGCCTCGTCGCGCCCCATCAGGGCGGAGCCAAGTCGGCGATGGTCCGGGTCGGTCGCGAGACTCAGGGTCGCGGTGGCAAAGGGGTGACAGTGATCAGCGGGTTACCGCTCGCACCCACGGCGCTCGAGGAACTCGCGCGTCAGCTCAAGAAGCGCTGCGGCTGCGGCGGGACGGTTCGAAACGGCGTGATCGAGATCCAGGGCGACCACCGTGACCTGCTCGTCGCGGAGCTGGTGCGGCTCGGTTGGGCTGCGAAACGTTCGGGCGGCTGACTTCGACAATCGTGAATGCCGGGGTCGGTAATACCGGTACGCTTTGGCGCATGGTGCGCTCGATATCGCGCAACAGACCCGCCTCGTCGGGTGCGACGAGACTCACGGCACGCCCCGTGGAGCCCGCTCGCGCGGTACGTCCGATACGGTGCACGTAATCTTCGGGAACGTTCGGCAGTTCGTAGTTCACGACCTGGGGCAACTCTTTGATGTCGAGCCCGCGCGAGGCGACCTCGGTGGCAACGAGCGCGGCAATTCTGCCGGCTTTGAAATCTTCGAGCGCGCGTACGCGAGCGGCCTGACTCTTGTTGCCATGGATCGCTGCCGCACGGATGCCTGCGGCCTCGAGCTGCTGCGCCAGACGATTCGCACCGTGCTTGGTACGCGTGAATACCAAGGCCTGGAACCATGGTCCTTCGTCGGTCGCGCCGTTCTGGAAAAGATGCACGAGCAGATGCCGCTTGCTTTCTTTGGGAACGCGGAACGCCACCTGTGCCACCCGCTCGGCCGTGGTGTTGCGCGGCGCCACCTCGATGGTGATCGGGTTGCGTAGCATACGCGCGGCGAGATCGCGGATATCGTCCGAGTAGGTCGCCGAGAACATGAGGTTCTGACGATCCTGCGGCAACATCTTGAGGATGCGCTTGATGGCGTGGATGAAGCCCATGTCGAGCATGCGGTCTGCTTCGTCGAGCACCACATGGCGCACGCCGGACAAGTCGAGTACGCCCTGCTCGACAAGATCGAGCAGACGACCCGGCGTCGCGATCAGCAGATCACAACCGCGACGCAGTGCGTCGATCTGCGGACGCTCACTGACACCGCCAAAGATCACGACCGTACGCAGATTGGTATAGCGACCGTAGGTACGCGCGTTCTCGGCAATCTGCGCAGTGAGTTCGCGGGTCGGGCTGAGCACGAGCACACGCGGCGCACGGCCCGCTGCGGCCCCGAGTTTCTGGATCAGCGGCAACACGAAACCGGCAGTCTTGCCCGTGCCGGTCTGTGCACCCGCGAGCACGTCGCGTCCGGACAGCACTGCGGGAATCGCCTTGGCTTGAATGGGAGTTGGCGTGTCGTAGCCTTTTTCGGCCACGGCACGCAACAGCTCGGGCTGAAGCCCGAGATCGGAAAACTGCATCGGAACAAAACCTCTGGGTAGATCAGCGCCGGGCTTCGAGTTCGGCCCAGCGGTCATAGGCGGTCTCGATCTCGGTCGACAACGCCTGCAGTGCCGCTAGGGTATCACACAGCTCGACCTGCGGGCGGGAATAAAACGTCGGGTCGGCCACGCGCGCGTCGAGTTCGCTCTTGCGTGCCTCGAGCTCCTCGATGCGGTGCGGCATTGCCTCGAACTCGCGTTGTTCCTTGAATGACAGCTTGCGGCGCTTCGTCGCAATTGTATTCGTCGAGGCAACAAAGGATGTATCCGTTGCTGCCTGGATCGCCGACGGTTTTGCGCGCTGCTGCAGGCGGTCCTGCTGCTGCAGCCGTGCATCGCGCTCGTCGCGCCACGCGCGCCAATCGCTCCAGCCGCCTACGAACTCCTGCACGCGACCATCACCCTCGAGTACGAGCAGATTCGTGGCCACACGATCGAGAAACGCACGGTCATGACTGACGAGCAGCAACGTGCCGTCGAAACCCGCCACACGCTCTTCAAGCAGGTCGAGTGTGTCGATGTCGAGATCATTGGTCGGCTCGTCCATGACGAGCAGATTTGCAGGTCGTGCAAACAGGCGCGCCAACAGCAGCCGATTGCGCTCACCTCCCGACAGCGCCTTCGCCGGAGTGAGCAGCTGGTCGGGTCTGAAGAGGAAGTCGCGTAGATAACCCGAGACGTGACGATTTTCGCCGGCAATCGGCACGAACGAATTGCCATCGTTGACGTTGTCTGCCACCGAAGATTCGAGATCGAGTTGCTCGCGCTGCTGGTCGTAGTACGCCACCTCGAGACGTGCCCCGCGTTTCAATCGGCCGCTTGTCGCTTCAAGTTCGCTCAGCAGCAGTTTGAGCAGTGTGCTCTTGCCCGCGCCGTTTGGCCCGACAATGCCGATGCGATCGCCACGCATGATGCGCACGTCGAACTCGCGAATGATGCAGCGCTCGCCGAAGAGCACGCTGACACGCTCTGCCTCGAAAATACAGCGCGACGACTCGTTCGCCTCGGCGATCTCGAATCCTGCGTGTCCGATGCGTTCGCGGCGCGCACGACGCTCGCGGCGCATCTCGATCAGCGCGCGAACGCGCCCCTCATTGCGCGTACGACGCGCCTCGACGCCGCGACGAATCCAGACTTCTTCCTGCGCCAGTTTGCGATCGAACTCGGCATTGGCCTTGGCTTCGATCTCGAGCTGCAGAGTTTTTTTGACGACGTAGTCGTCGTAGTTGCCGGGCCAGGAGCTCAGCACGCCGCGATCCAACTCGACTACACGGGTCGCGAGTCGGTTGACGAAAGCTCTATCGTGACTGACGAAGAGCAATGCACCGCGATACGCAGCCATGACTTCTTCCAGCCACTCGATCGCGGCAATATCGAGATGGTTGGTGGGCTCATCGAGGAGCAATACGTCGGGCTCGGCCACCAACGCTCGTGCCAATAGCGCTCGCCGTCGCCAACCCCCCGACAGGGCAATGAATTGCGCCGCAAGCTCGAGGCCGAGGCGCGAGCATGCCGCAGCGACCCGATGATCGATTTCCCAGCTGTCGAGTCCTGCCGGCAAGCCTGCGGTCACTACCTCGCCGACGGTCGCATCGGGCGCGCTGTCGAGATCTTGTGCAAGCAATGCAACCCGCGCACCGGGTCGGATCCAGACCTCGCCGTCGTCGGCCACCGCAAGCCCCGCGAACAGACGCAGCAACGAAGACTTGCCCTCGCCGTTGCGGCCGATCAGACAGACGCGCTCTCCCGGCTCGACCTGCAGCGCGACATGGTCGAGCAGCGGTCGCGAGCCAAAGGCCAGCGACACGTTATCGAGACGCAGTAGCACGTGGCGCGATCAGCCCATCGACATGGTCAGCGCGACGCCTGACCGACCGAACCACTCGAGCGCGTTGCGAAACGCTGGTTCGGCATCTTCGCGACGGAACGACGCACGATAATCGGCATAGAAACCGTGCTCGGCCTCGGGATAAACGGTGATGGACGACGCCTTGGCCGCAGCCGAGACATCGGCGACAGCGAGCGCACTACGCATCTGCTCGACGGTATCGAGTGGGATGCCGCGATCGCGGCCGGCATAGAGTCCGAGCACGGGCGCGCGCAGGCTGGCCGCAACGTCCACCGGATGCTTCGGCTGCAACTCGCTCGGCTGACCGACCAGCCTGCCGTACCAAGCGACACCCGCGGCAACCTCAGACGAATAGGCGGCGTACAGCCAAGTGATACGCCCACCCCAGCAAAAACCGGTGATGCCGACCTTGCCGGTGCCGCGCTCACCGCGCGCCCAGCGCACCGTGGCATTCAGATCGCTCATGACCTGTGCATCCGGAACCTTGCCGACGATATCGCGCATCAGTACCTGCAGATCGGTGACCGTGGCCGGGTTTCCCTGGCGCGCGAACAGCTCTGGTGCGATGGCGAGCGCACCGCGTTTGGCGAAACGTCGACAGACATCGCGGATGTGCTCGTGCACACCAAAGATTTCCTGGATGACGAGCACAGTGGGCAGATTTGCGCCACGCGCCGGACGCGCAAAGTACGCGGGCAGGGCACCGTCTGCGACCGGAATTCGCGTTTCTCCGGCTTCGAGTCCGACGGTGTCAGTGGTAATCGTCGAGGCGCTGATCGGCAAAGTGGCCGCAGCGAAGCCGCCGGCCAAGGCCGTGGTGACGAACCCGCGGCGATCGAGCGTGGCGAGCAGCCGCAAACTGCGCAGATCATCTTGCATCGGTCAATCCTCCCGAGTTCGGTGGTACGGTCGAGGACAAAGGTATCAGCACCTCATTGCGCCGCATGAACCACGGCATGAAGGGCGCATCGTAGCGGGCGATGATTGCACTATCGCCGGCTTCAGGCTGCAAGCGCTTGCGTTCGAGCAGCGCTCGCAGATCGCGTTCATGCTCGCGAAAGTTTTCTTCGGTCCAACGACCCGAATAGCGCCACACCGCTACTTTGCGCGCCGGGACTTCGCGAATCGAAACCCGCGGATCGATGGGGCGTGGCACGGTCTCGCGGGTGAACTTGCGCGGCACGACAAAGCCAACTCGATAGACGCCATCGACGTTCGCTTGCTCCACCGGTGCGGTCATGGCGATCTTCTCGCCACCACCTTGCGAGGATTGCTCGACCGGCGCCGTCATTGCAATCTCGGCACGGGCGGTGTTGCCGCCGCTGATATAGCGAAACAAGCGGCCGAAGGCGATGTTGCCAGCGTTCATGAACCCCGACTCGACTTGGGTCTCGGCGATCAGATACGGCGAATACTCGCGTAACTCGTAAGCGCCGTCCTGTTCGAGCACGCGATATTCAGGGATCTCGATCGCCATGGCCGACTCCAGCGGAAGCAGCAGTGCTGCAAGCAGCAACCACCAGCGCCCGCGCATCAGAGGACCTCGAAGAGTCCGGCAGCACCGATACCACCCGCTACACACATCGTGGTCACGACATATTTGACACCGAGCCGCTTGCCTGCGAGCAGCGCGTGACCCACGAGTCGCTGACCACTCATGCCGTACGGATGACCGATAGCGATCGCACCACCGTCGATGTTCAAGCGACCATCCGGGATACCGAGGGTATCGCGGCAATAGATCACCTGCACCGCGAATGCTTCGTTGAGCTCCCACAAACCGACATCGGCGATGTTCACGCCGGCGCGTTTCAATAATTTTGGTACGGCGAACACGGGACCAATACCCATTTCGTCGGGTTCACAGCCCGCCACCGCAAAGCCGCGAAACACGCCGAGCGGTGTTGCACCGACACGAGCCGCTTCGGCTGCACTCATGACGACACAGGCACCGGCACCATCGGAGAATTGACTCGCATTGCCTGCGGCCACGCTGCCGTCCGGGGTCGCCGATTTGATTTTGGCGATCGCCTCGACGGTCGTACCCTCGCGCAGACCCTCGTCCTGCGAGAGCGTGACCTCGCGCGTATACAGCTTGCCACCGGCTGATTGATCGATACCCGCCATGCGCACGGTGATCGGCGCGATCTCGGCATCGAAGTGACCCGCGACGCGCGCAGCGCAGGCACGCTGCTGACTGCGCGCACCATATTCATCCTGACGCTCGCGCGAAATGCCGTAACGCGCAGCGACAGTCTCGGCGGTCTGCAGCATGTTGTGATAGACGGAGGGCTTGTTCTTCAGCAACCAAGCCTCGGTTTGCATATGTCTGTTGGCCTCGGCTTGCACGCAGGAGATCGACTCGAGACCGCCGGCGACGAACACGTCACCTTCATCGGCGATCACCCGTTGCGCCGCGAGCGCAATGGCCTGCAGCCCCGAAGAACAAAAGCGCGCCACGGTCAGGCCCGGCACAGTCACCGGCAAACCCGCACGCAACGCGGCTTGTCGCGCAATATTCAGGCCTGTCGCACCCTCCGGGTTGCCGCAGCCCATGATCACATCGTCGATCGAAGCCGGATCGATGCCCGCACGTTCGACGGCAGCCTTGATCACGTGCGCGCCCATGGTGGCGCCATGGGTCATGTTGAGTGCGCCCTTCCAGCTCTTGGCGAGGGGCGTGCGCGCCGTAGAGACGATGACGGCCTCACGGCCCAATGCTGTGCGGCTCATGCGGCACCTCCGTTGAACGAACGACCTTCGGCGGCCAGCTGCTCGATGAGCGAGGCCGGCTTCCAGAACTCGGCATCACCGCCCGCTTGAGCGGCAAAGCCACGCATCCGCCGCGCCACCTCGTAGAGCGTCTGCGAATCGGCGTATTGCATCGGACCACCCCGCCACACCGGAAAGCCGTAACCCATCAGATAGACAATGTCGATGTCGGATGCACGCTGGGCGATCTTCTCTTCGAGGATGCGCGCGCCCTCGTTAACGAGCGCATAGACCAGTCGATCGACGATTTCGCGCTCATCGAGTTTGCGCAGAGGTTTTCCGGCCTTTTGCCGAGCGGTATCGATCAGCGCAGCGACGATTGGCGAGGGATAGGCCGTGCGATCACCCTTGCGGTAGTCGTACCAACCGGCGCCGGTTTTCTGCCCGAAGCGGCCCGCCTCGCAGACCCGATCAGCGATGACCTGCCGATGCTTGATGGTGCCTTCGGCGTACTGCCGCTTGCGGATGGACCAGCCGATGTCATTGCCGGCGAGATCGCCCATGCGGAAGGGGCCCATCGCAAAACCGAATTTTTCGATGGCCTTGTCGATCTGTTCGGGGCTCGCGCCCTCGTCGATCATCTGCATCGCCTGCGCCGAATATGCGTGGATCATGCGATTGCCGATGAAGCCATCGCAAACCCCCGAGACGACTGCCGTCTTCTTTATTTTTTTGGCCAGCGTCATTGCCGTGAGCAGCACATCGGGGGCTGTTTTGGCGCCGCGTACCACCTCGAGCAAGCGCATGACGTTTGCCGGGCTGAAAAAGTGTAGCCCGATCACGTCCTGCGGGCGGGCAGTGAAGGCGGCGATCCGATCGACATCGAGCGTCGAAGTGTTGGTGGCAAGGATCGCGCCTTGGCGCAAGGTGGCATCCAGTGTACGAAAGACTTTTTCTTTGACGCCTATCTCTTCGAAGACCGCTTCGATCACCAAATCGACATCGGCAATTTGTGCGTAGTCGAGGACCGGCTTGAGCAGCGCCATACGCGCCTCGAGTTTTGCCGCATCGAGTTTGCCTTTCTTGAGCTGCCCCTCATAAACCTCGCGGATGCGCGCGACGCCGCGTCCGAGCGCTTCCTCGTTGAGTTCGAGCAGGCGCACGGCGATACCGGCATTGAGAAAATTGATCGAGATGCCGGTGCCCATCGTGCCCGCACCGACCACCGCGATCGACTTGATATCGCGCGGCCGAGTATCGGCCGGCAAATCATCGATCCGTGCAGCCGCCCGCTCGGCAAAGAAAACATGGCGCAAGGCAGCCGACACTGGCCCGTCCATCAATCGCTTGAACTGCCGGGCTTCTTCTTCGAGACCCGCATCGAAGGACTTCTCGGCGCCGGCCTGTACGGCATCGATGATGGCTAGCGGCGCCGGATATTCCTTGAAGGCGGTCTTCGCCGTATTGCGGGCAAACTGCAGCAGGGCCTGCAAATCCGGATCGCGCACCTTGAGATCCCGCGCTCTCGGCAGGGTCTTACCCTCACGCCGCGCCGCGGCAGAGGCCTCGGCAACCGCGGTCGCTGCCGCCAGAAGATCCGTCTCCACGACGCGGTCGAGCAATGGCGATTTGGCGAAGAGACCCACCGGCATCGGCTCACCCGAAAGCATGACGTTGATCGCGCCTTCGACGCCGATGAGTCGCGGCAAACGCTGCGTGCCGCCGGCGCCCGGCAAGAGGCCGAGTTTGACCTCTGGCAAACCGATCTTGGCGCTCGCGAGCGCAACCCGATGATGACAGCCCATCGCCAGCTCGAGCCCGCCGCCGAGCGCCACGCCTTCGATCGCGGCGACCACGGGCTTCGCCATCGATTCGAGAAACGAGATCAAGGTCCAGAGCGAGGGGCCGCGCCGCATGTTCGGGCCGCCGAACTCGCGAATGTCGGCGCCCGCGCTGAAGGTGGCGTTGGAGCCGGCGAGCACCACGCCGTCCACCTCGGCATCTTGTGCTGCACGTTCGAGGGCGGCGAGCAGATCCCGTCGTAACTCGTAACCGAGGCTGTTAACGGGTGGCGCTTCAAAAGAGATGAGCGCGATGCGCCCGTGGGCGGAATATTGCACTCGGGTCATGACGTTCTCACCTCACTTGTTCTGCAAACCGCCGGTCAAGACTATGCGCATCGCCGCTTCGACTGACAGGTCGGTAGGCACGATGCGCTCACGCGGCAAATAAACGGTATATCCGCCGATTTGATAACTCATGGGCAAATAAACCGCGACCAAAGAATCATCCGCTCCGACGCCCGGCAACGTCGCGTTTTCCTGAGTGACGAAGCCGATCACACGTCCGGGCCCGAAATCGACCATTACCACCCGCTGCAGTTCCCCGCCGCTGCCACCGACGCGCATCAGCCCCGTCAGATCACGAAACGCGGCGAACACGGTCTTGACCACCGGAACGCGCAGCAACAAAGACTCCCCGAGTTCGAAGAAGCGGCGCACCAGATAGGCATTGATCAGCAAGCCGACGACAGCCAGCAACAACAGGCCAGCAATGAGGCCCAGGCCAGGCCGATAAAAATTCTCGGGCAACAATAACTTGAGTGGTTCGGACAGCAGGGTCTCCGCCGTCATGCCGAGCCACCACGTAAAGTAGAGCGTCAGGCTGATGGGCAGGATGGTCAGCAGCCCCTTGAGCAAGATGCGGCTGAAGGTTTTCATGCGAGGAAGATTTCCACGCCCCAAGTATACGTGCCGCCCGCGAAAGGCACCCGACCGCTGCCGCGCAGTCGTCAGCGACGGAGAGACTGGCTGCCGGGATCCTGCCGAACCTCCACGAACCACCACCGCTCGCCCTCCGGCGCACCCTGAAATGGCGTGATGTGGATGCGTCCAGGGCGTCCCCGGCCGGCATCGGGCACGGCAATCGAAACCCGGCCCTCGCGCACGCCCTCGAGCATGGCGGGAAAAATCTGCGCGGCCCAAATTGTCGGCGGGTGCCCGGCCACGGGCTTGCCGCTCGTCACGTCGATCACGAAGCGGTCGGTGGCACTGTCGGGGATCATCACATCAAGCGCCGACTCGATCGTCCGCGGCGTGCATTCGATCGGGGTGAACATCAGGACATGCTGGGTCGCCGCACCTTCGTCCTCCGTCACCCGCACGGTCATCGTCATGAGTCGCAGGGCACGCTGATCTGCGGTTCGTGCGAGTACAAGCTTCTGACGCGCGAGATCGGCAAGGTTGGCCCCACGCGTGCCTACGAGTACGGTATCGAGACCGGGTCTAGCCACCGGCTGCTCAAGACCCAGAACTTTGCGGCACTCGGCATTGACATAGATCAGCCGCGAGAACGAGTCGGTAACCATGCAACAAACCGGTATGGCGTGCATGGCCGAGACAATCTCCGAGTTGCGACGCGCGAGTGCGTGCGACTGATCACGGATCGCACGCGCTTCACCCTCGGCAAAGCTGCGAAGATCATCGAGTCGCATACCAAAATAAGTAATCGTGCGGAACATCCAGCAAGCGGCAATCGTCATCACGATGATCGCCGTCACGGGCTCGCCGGAAGAAAGGCGCGTCGCTTCGCCCTGCAGTACCAACAAAGCCCGCAACAACCACGCGGCTGTCGGCAAAGCGAAAAGCACCAGCAACTGCAAGGAAAACGTCGACGCCCTCTGCTGATGCAGGCGCCACGATTCGAGGGTCGCCCAGACACTCGCGAGCAGACAGGTCACGCCAAAGATGATAAGCGTCACGGCGCCGCGACCGCTCCACCACAGCAATGCCACGCCAACAATCCATAGCCCACAAACCGCGACCATGCGAAAGCCAAAGAAATTGGGAGTCAAAGTCTTGGGGTCGCGCAAGTAACGAATGCTGACGCCCTGCATGACCGTAGCGCCGGCATGCAACAGTGCGGCCAAAGAGAGCACGAGAGGCGCGGCGCCCTCCCCCAGGGGTAAGACGGTGAGTGCTGGCGATACACCCCCCAACGCATAGGCCCGCCACCAAAGGCGCGCCGACGTGTCGCGCACACCGAAGGACCAGATGCCAATGATGCTGATACCGACTGCCAGGAAAGCGCCGAAAATCAGTGTGAATTGCAGGACCGGAAACATGCCGGGTGCAGTTTTGCCTTTTATTCAGACGACGTCCATCACTGGATGCAATGAGTGTTTCGAATCCCGTGGCAACGCTGATAGCATTTCGGTGCCGCGCGTGTCGCACGGGTCGCAACAGTCAGGAACCTACCGTTCATGCAAAAAAATCACCCAACGCCCGCCACGGCCACGACCCGCGGCTGGCTCGCCCGCAGTCTCGATCTCATAGAGCGCCTCGGTAATCGGCTGCCGGACCCGGCGATGCTGTTCCTGCTGCTCATGCTGCTTGCCTGGGTGATTAGCAGCCTGCTGTCGCGGGTGACTTTCACCGAAATCGACCCGCGCAGCGGCATGCCAATCGTGATTCGCGATTTGTTGGCCGGTGAGTCGTTGACGAGTTTCATGGCCTCGATGGTGACGACCTTCACGAGCTTCCCGCCGCTCGGCGTGGTGTTGGTTGCGATGCTGGGTTTGGGTGTTGCCGAACACACGGGCTTCATCAACGCCACCCTGCGTGCGGCAATGTCGGTGACGCCAAAGCGCCTGCTGACACCGGCGCTGATCGCTGTCGGTATTCTCAGTCACGTCGCGGTCGATGCGGGTTATGTTCTGGTCATTCCGCTCGGGGCGGTGATCTTCCATGCTGCTGGTCGACATCCGCTCGCCGGCATTGCCGCGGCGTTCGCAGGTGTGTCGGGTGGCTTCAGCGCGACTCTCGGCGTGCCCTCCAGTCTCGATCCGCTGCTGGCCGGCCTCACGCAGACTGCCGCTCAGCTCGTTGATCCGACCGTCATCGTCAATCCGTTCAACAATTTCTATTTCACCACGGCCTCATCAGCGCTGATCGTGCTGCTCGGCTGGGCACTGACCGACCTCGTCATCGAACCTCGCCTGCGTGGCACGCCCGTGGACGGCGATCCGGCAAATCTGCCGACTCAGGACCCTTTGCAGGACGAGGAGCGACGTGGCTTGCGCGCAGCGCTCCTGACGATGGTGATCGCCATTGCGCTGTTTGCGTTGACGCTGCTTCGCGAGGATACGCCTTGGGCTGCCGCACCGAATGCTGCAGGCGAGCGCTTGCTGCTTACTTCCGGCGCGCCGCTCATGCAATCGATCGTACCGCTCATCTTCATCGGGTTCCTGTTGCCCGGCATCGCCTACGGCGTGGTTGCCGGCAGCATCAAGACGCATCGCGATATCGTGGCCGGAATGAAGAAGTCCATGTCGGGCATGGGGTACTACATCGTCATGGCGTTTTTCTGTGCGCAGTTCATCTACGCCTTTGGACAATCGAATCTCGGCGCGCTGCTCGCGCTCAAGGGCGCAAATGCACTGCGTGAAGCCGCCCTGCCGCTCGGGGTGACGCTCGCGGGCATCGTCATGCTCACCAGCGTCGTCAACCTGCTGGTAGGGTCCGCTTCGGCTAAATGGGCCTTGATCGGTTCGATCATGGTGCCGATGCTGATGCAACTCGGCGTGTCGCCGGATCTGACGCAGGCCGCCTATCGAGTGGGCGATAGCTCCACCAACATCATCACGCCACTACTGCCGTATTTCCCGCTGATCGTGGTGTTTTGCCGACGCTATGTGCAGGGCACCGGCATCGGTACGCTGGTTGCCCTCATGCTGCCGTATTCTTTGACATTCATCGTCTGCTGGACGGGATTTTTGCTGTTGTTCTGGGGGCTGGATCTGCCACTCGGAATCGGCGCCAGTTACGAGTATTCAGCAGCCGGCGAGAGAGAGCGCTGATCATGTATCTGCCCTCGCAGTTCAGAGAAGACGACGGTGCCTTCGTCGAATCTTTTGTCGATGCTCATCCGCTTGCCACGGTGGTGGTACCGCTGAATGGCGAGATACTGATCGATCACATCCCTTTCATGCGTCGCCACGCGCTGACGAGCGGCGGATCCTTGATCGCTCATGTAGCCAAGGCAAATGCTCTGTCGAAAGTCTTTAACAGCAGCGTTCCGGCGGTGCTTGTGTTTACCGGTGCCAGCGCCTACGTCTCGCCATCGTGGTATCCGTCAAAAGTCGTGCATCATGAAGTCGTGCCCACATGGAATTACGTCGCGGTACATGTACTCGGCAGGTTGCGCTGCATCACCGCCGATGCCGAGAAGCGCAACTTCGTCGAGGCACTGACCCAAAAAATGGAGGCGTCAAATCCGACGCCATGGCGCATCGACGACGCACCGGCGCCCTATCTGGCAAAAATGCTCGACGGAATCGTCGGGCTGGTTTTCGACATCGAATCGGTTACGGCAAAAACCAAGGCGAGCCAGAATCGCTCGTCCGACGATCAACAGGGGGTCATACAGGGACTACGATCGGCATCGGCGGACGAGGCGGCGGCGACGGTAGAACGGTTCGTTACGGGAAAAACCCGGGTGTAGAATCTCGCAATGGCACAGAATGCTTTTGCACTCACGCCGCAACGCCGCACTCGCAAGCAGAGCCCGGCTCGCGAGCGATTGATCAAGGCGGTGCGAACTTTGTTGCTCGTCTATGAGCCCAGCGAAATCACCACGACCATGGTGTTGCGCGAGGCGAGTGTCGCCCGTAATACGCTCTACTTGCACTTCGAAGATCACGCGAATCTGCTCGAAACGGTGCTGCGGTCGATGTTTCTCGAGGGCGTGGAGCAACACGCAGAGTTGCTGAAAGCCGCGATTATAGAGTCGAAAAACAAAGGCGAGTTCTGGAAACGGGCTGCCGAAATCATAAGCATCTCTCAGGCAAAAGATCGCTGGGACTTCAGACTGGCGCGTTGCCGGCTAATCGTACACAGCAAAGAAAGCCCCCGGTTCGGCAAGCTGCTGGCAGCCGATCAAACCAGAATCAACGAAAGGTTCACCGAGCTGTTCGTCGAGCTGCGGCGCAAAGGCTGGATGAAAGGCAATGTACAACCCGCAGCCGCAGCGGTTCTGGTTCAGGCACTTACGCTGGGTCGGATCGTCGACGACGTCGCCTCCAAAAAACTTCGCGAAGAAGACTGGAACAACCTCTATCTGCAGATCATTCGCAAAGTTGTCTTCGCAGATTGACCGAACCTCAGAAGCGGTAGCTCAGCCCGATGTCATAGCTGCGCTCGGGACCGACGTAGATGCCCTGCCGCAGGCTGCCGATATAACGCCGATCGGCAAGATTTTTCATGGTCGCACCGAACTCCAGATTTTCATTGACGAGGTACAGCACGCTCAGATCGCCGATCGTGTAGCCGTCGATCTGGCCGGTAAAGAATCCGTTCACACTTTCGCTGATCGCTTTGCTATTCAAGACATCGGTGAATTGGGCGCTCGTGTGATGGACGCGCAGAGAACCGCGCAGCGGACCGCGCTCGTAGGACAATGCGAAGTTGGCGATCCACTCAGGCGTATAGGGAACGCGATTGCCGTCAGGGGTTGTCAACGCGCCAGCCCGGGTGAGCCGGTCGCCGATGAATTCGGCATCGGCGATATACGTGAGATTGGCATCGACTGAAAACCCGGCGCCTAGCGGCGCACCGACACCGAACTCGATGCCCTGATGCAGCGTTTTGCCGCCGTTGGTCACCTGAAACTGGCTGTTGCTGTTCGCCGGGATGATCTGATTGTCGAAGTTCATGCGGAATACGGTTGCTTCGTAGGTCAGCCCCGCTGCCGAGCCGCGCAGTCCCGCCTCGACGTTCAACGAGCGTTCGGCGTCCAGCTGCTGATCGTCCAGCCCATTGAGCGCGTCGCCGTTGAGCGCCGGCGAGAAAGCCTGATAGGCATTGGCGAAACCCTGCAGACTTTCTGACAGGCGCAAGGTCATGCCGATTCCCGGCAAGATTTCCGTGTTGTTGGTCACGGCACGATTGCCCTGCGCGGCGGTACGGCGCAGATCGTGACGCGTTTGTTCGTAGATTTCGGCCCGCAGACCAGCAGTGATGGCGAAGCGGTCAGAAAATGAAAACCGATTCTGTACGTGCAATGACCAACTGTCCGCGGCATCGATGACCTCGCGATTGATCGTGCCGCTACGGGGCGTAGCGCGAACCGCAGCGACGGTCACATCGCGCATCTCCTCGGTCATGTAGCGCACGCCGATCTCCGCCTCGCTTTCGACACCGAAGGTGTCGTGCCGTGCGAACAGACGACTGTCTACGCCGACTCGCTCGAAACTGCGGTTGTTGCCGTTGAGGTTGTCGGTATATATCCAGCGGCCAGCCGCAGCCGACGCGGTATTGTTGGCAGCAAAGCGCCAGTAATCGCGATAGAGCTCGCTGCCGAAAGCGATCGTATTGAGCCGAACTCGATCGTTGATCGTCCATTCGTGATTCAGGTCGATGGATCGGCGGCCGGTCAGAAACCAGTCATCCGGCGCCGGATTGCGATCGCTCCCGGCGCGATACTCGGCAAGGAAGACGCCGCGGTAGGAGATGTTCGCGTCATTCGAGTAATCCGTGTACTTGAGGCCGAGGCGCTGGTCCTCACCAAGCTGCAGACCCGCTTTCAACATGACATCGCGCATCGCATATTGCTTGTTCATGAAGCCGTCACTGTCGACCCGCGTGACGACGGCGCCGAAAGTTGCGTCGCCGCCGTCAGCGCGACCGCCGACCTCGATTCCCCACTCGCGGGTATTGAACGAACCGGCGTGCAAATTCATACGCAGACCCGGTTCGGGAGTCTTGGTCAAATAATTGATGACACCACCGATCGTGCTGGGTCCGTAACGCAGCGAGCCCGCGCCGCGCAGCACCTCGATGCCATCCATCCGTTGCACACGCGGGTTGTAATAACGAGCATTGCCGACGAAGAGACCTGGCGCGACCGGCACGCCGTCTTCGAGTACCAGGGTTTTGTAGTCGGCGGCACTCAGCCCGCGCATACCGAGGTTGGCCACAATGGCGGTTTCTTCTTCGGGTTTGATCGAGACGCCGGGAACGCCGCGCAAGGCTTCCTCGGTGGAGCGAGGTTGCTGCAGGCGCAATTCCTCCGCGGTGACAACCGTGTTTGCAGCGGGCTGCCGTTGACGGTCATCGCCAGTTGTGCCGATCACCAGAACTGTTGGCAACGCGGCGCGGGCCTCCTCCAGATCGACGGTTGCTGAGGGAGGGGATTGGGGCTCTGCAGCAGGCAGGGCCGACGCGGCACCCACGACCGTCACGCCCGCCAAAACCAACCGCCCCACAACCAAAGATGTCCCGCTCATTGGCAAACCTTCCGCAGTGATGATCCGAACACTGGCGGAAGACTTTATCAATTACGAATGCAAATAACAATGATTCGCGTTTGCAGAAACTGACCTGACCCGGTATTTTTGGTCCATGTTTAATGTTCAAAAAAGGGACAGGAGACGTGGACGATGGGCAAGCAGAGATACACGAGCGAGGAGATCATCCATAAGCTTCGGGAGGCCGATGTGCTGATCGGCCAGGGGCAGACGATGGGTCAGGTGACCAAGCAGATCGGGGTGACGGAGCAGACGTACTTTCGCTGGCGTAAGAGCCACGGAGGCTTGAGGATCGATCAGGCGAAGCGGCTGCGGGAGCTCGAAGCGGAGAACAGTCGACTCAAGCGCGCGGTGGCGGATCTGACGGTCGATAAGATCATCCTGAAGGAAGTCGCCGAGGGAAAATTCTAAGCCCGGTGCGCTGTCGTGAGGCCGTGGCTCTGGTGCGCGCAAAGCATGCGTACTCAGAGCGACGGATCTGCAGGGCGCTGGGCATCGCCAGATCAGTCGTAAGGTACGTCCCGCAGCCCAGGGCTGATGAGGCGCCGCTGCGGCAGTCGATCATTGCACTCGCCGCGCAGTACGGGCGCTATGGGTATCGGCAAGTGACGGGCTTGCTCTGGCAGGAGGGCTGGCAGATCAGCCGCTCACGGGTGGAGCGGATCTGGAAGCAGGAGGGGCTGAAGGTGCCGCAGAAGCAGCCCAAGCGCGCTCGGCTCTGGTTGGCCGACGGATCGTGTGTACGGCTGCGGCCGCTCTACAAAAACCACGTCTGGAGTTGGGACTTCGTGATGGATCGGACCGCCGAGGGGAGGCCGCTCAAGATCCTGACCCTGATCGATGAGTTCACCAAAGAGGCGCTCGCGATCTACGTCGCACGTCGTATCCGCGCTCACGATGTGATCGATCTATTGGCCGACGTGATGATCGAGCGGGGCATTCCTGAACACATCCGCTCCGATCACGGCCCGGAGAGGGTGGCTAAGAGCCTGCGCGCTTGGCTCGGGCGACTCGGTACGAAGACCCTCTATATCCAGCCCGGCAGTCCTTGGGAGAACGGCTACTGCGAGAGCTTTAACGGCAAGCTGAG
>Ga0194129_10000287_pt1 | contig 101690 bp, 101 predicted proteins | sample TA2KigCa35mmetaG_FD_150862 | JGI IMG/M metagenome (GOLD analysis project Ga0194129, IMG submission 150862) | Freshwater microbial communities from Lake Tanganyika, Tanzania - TA2015038 Kigoma Deep Cast 35m | ecosystem: Environmental > Aquatic > Freshwater > Lake | place: Tanzania: Lake... | reverse complement strand
ATCTCGATGCGGGTTTCGGAAGTCACGACGCATCATCGCCGAATCCATAGAATTCTCACCGATATCAGGGGCTTGCAAAAAGCCAAGCGTCGTTTAGCTGTCCACCAAGCGGTTAATCAGGGTGTTGCCACTCTGGGCGAAAGCGGCGGCGTCGCCGGCGAAGCTGAAGCGGGCGAGCGGCGGGCCGCCCAGCCGTTTTGTCAGCATGCTTAGATTTTCGTCGACCCGGGCCATCGTCGGGTCGATCTGGTTGGCGACCCAACCGGCCAACGGCAGGCCAGATCGACTGATCTCGCGAACCGTCAGCTGGGCGTGGTTCAGACAGCCAAGACGCATGCCGACGACGACAACGACCGGCAGTCCAACAGCGAGCGCGAGGTCGCTGACGCTGAGTTCTGCGGTGATCGGCGCCAGCCAGCCACCGGCACCCTCGACCACCAGGCAGTCATTTTCCGACCGATGGCTCGCTGCCAAGTGGGCGATGTGGGTGAGGTCTGGGCGCACGTCTGCCTCGGCGGCGGCGATGTGTGGCGATACGGGCGATGCAAAACAGTAGGGGTTCACTATGGCGTATTCGGCGGCGGAGATAGACGCTGCGACCACGCCCTGCGCAGCGATCAGCGCTAGCGCATCGTCGTTGCGTAGACCCAGTGGCGTTTGTTCCGCGCCGGCAGCGATGGGCTTCATCACACCGACCCGAAAACCGCGACGCCGCGCAGCCGCAACCATGGCAGTAGCTACATGAGTCTTGCCGATCTCGGTGTCGGTGCCGGTCACGAACACCCCGCGAAATTTTTGCTTCACGAAGGCATCCTGACGCGTCGACCGATCGAATCCACCGGAACAAGGATTTCGCCCGAGGCAGAAGAGTCTACTACGGCGTCGCCATCTTCTGGCCGCGGCGCGCCGGCGAATGCCGCGACTTGAATCACCTCTACATCGCCCAAGCGGTCGACATCGAGGACGGGCTCGGCGAAACCCGCGCGCCCGAGTGCCCTACCGATGTCGTACATATCGACGAGATCTGCGTCAGCATGCGCCGGCTGTAGCCGACTGCCAGGCGCCAGTGTGCTCCAAAGAAAAAGCGCACCGGGTCGAAGAACTCGTCTGACTTCCTTGAGTATTACATCGAGTCGGGCACTACCTGCAAGCAAACGATCTGCAACCACGATATCGACGCTTGCAGCCGCGAATGGCAACTGCTCCGGTGAGGACTCGATACGCTCTACGGGAAGCCGCAGCCACAGAATTTTCCGCAACAAAACACCAAGCGAATTCAGCACACCGCGATCGGCGACCCTGGGGTAGTTGCCGGGCTCACTCACGGCGACGATGCGTGCCCGCGGGAATTTTTGACGAAGTCCGTTCGGTCGTCCGGCGAGCGCACTGCCAAGTTCGACCACCAGCTTGGGTACGAGTGCAAAGTGATCAAGCCGATCGAAGAGCTCGCGGCGCGCGAGTTCCGACGGCGATGTGCTGCCCGAGGAGTCGCTCATACCACGACGCCTGCAACCGCTTGATTGCCCATCAGCCGATTAAAGATAACCTGTTCGAGCGCTGCCAACAGTCCGTCGACCTGCCGCACGCTGTGGGCGGCAGACAGCGTGATTCGCAGTCGTGAGGTGGAGACCGGAACGGTCGGTGGACGAATCGCCGTGACGCGATATCCCAACTCGGCGAGTCGATGGCTGGCCGCGATTGCTCTGTCCTCGCTGCCGAGCAGCAGCGGCTGAATCGGCGTGGACGAGTCGCTGACCGGCAAGCCGCGCTGGCGTACGCCGGTACGGAAATGGTCGACCAGTGCCAGCAGGTGCTCGCGTCGCCACTGCTCGTACTGCAATTTTTTGAGCGCGTGGCGAGTCGCGGCGGCGACTGCGGGCGGTAGCGCGGTCGTATATATGTAGGTCCGGGCGCGCTGAATCAACAACTCGATCACCTCGTCGTCGCCGGCAACGAAAGCCCCGAACGTACCTAGCGCCTTGCCGAAAGTGCCGATTAGTACGGGTATGTCCTGCGAGCTCAGCCCGAAGAATTCGCCGCTGCCGCGCCCCTCGGCGCCGACAATGCCAAGACCATGGGCATCGTCGACCACGAGCCAAGCCTGATGCGCACGCGCTGCGGCGGCGAGCGCCGGCAGCGGCGCCAGGTCGCCGTCCATGCTGAATACGCCATCGGTGATCACGAAGGCGCCGCGCAACTTATCTGACGAGCGCAGCAGTTCGGCTGCTGCTGCAGCGTCGCCATGGGTGTACCGATGATGGTACGGACTACGAGTGAGTCTGGCAGCATCGATCAGTGAGGCGTGATTGAGTTCGTCGCCAATCAGCAGGTCGTGTCGATCGGCGAGCGCTGATAGCACACCGAGATTTGCCATGTAACCCGTGGAGAATACGAGCGCGCGTTCTCGCCGCGTGAACTCGGCCAATTCGCGCTCGAGAACGTCATGTTCGGCAGAATGGCCGCTGACCAGATGCGAGGCGCCGGCGCCCGCGCCGTGGGTGCGCGCTGCCGAGGCCATGGCGGCAGCAACCTCGGGATCACGCGCTAGACCGAGGTAATCATTACTACAAAAATTGATCTGCTGGTCGTCGTTCGGCAAGCGACGGCGGCGCAGCCGACGCCTGTCGATGTCATGTAGCGCGGCAGCGCGGGCCTCGGGCGTGCAGCGCACTGCGGTTAGGCGTGCAGTGCGGTCGGCGCTGCGCCCGCGGCCTGAATGCCGAGCCTCGTCAGCAGGGCACGATCGTGTTCGATGTCAGGATTACCGGTGGTCAAAAGTTTTTCGCCGTAGAAAATGGAATTTGCGCCGGCAAAAAAAGCGAGTGCCTGCAATTCGTCGGACATCTTCTCGCGGCCCGCCGAAAGTCTTACTGCCGAGCACGGCATCAAAATCCGCGCGACTGCAATCGTGCGTACAAAATCGAGCGGATCGATGGGTGACTGATCGGCGAGAGGCGTTCCGGGCACCGCAACCAGTTGGTTGATCGGTACGCTCTCGGGGTGTTGCGGCAGATTGGCGAGTACCTGCAGCATGCGTGCGCGGTCGCGCGCGGTTTCACCCATGCCGACGATGCCACCGCAGCACACGTTCATGCCGGCTTCGCGCACAGCTTCGAGAGTATCGAGTCTGTCTTTGAAGTCGTGCGTGGTGATGATCTTGCCGTAGAACTCGGGCGAGGTATCGATATTGTGGTTGTAGTAATCAAGACCGGCGTCGTGTAATTCTTTGGCCTGCTCATGGCTGAGCATGCCGAGCGTGGCGCAACTCTCGAGCCCTAAAGATTTGACTTCGCGGATCATCGCCGTGATCACTTCGAGGTCACGTTTCTTTGGCGAACGCCAGGCGGCGCCCATGCAGAACCGGGTGGCACCGGCCTCGCGGGCGGCCTTCGCTCGAGCGGCCACATCGGCCACCGCCAGCAGTGCTTCGCGATCGAGACCGGTGTCGTAGCGGACGCTTTGCGGGCAGTAGGCACAGTCCTCGGGACAGGCGCCGGTTTTCACCGAGAGCAGGGTGCTCACCTGCACGGTGTTCGGTGCGTGGTGCGCGCGGTGTACGGTCTGCGCCCGAAACAGCAGGTCCTGAAAGGGCAGTGCGAACAACGCTTCGACTTCATCGAGCTGCCAGTCGTTACGGATGTCATCGGCAGCCACCGGAGCGCTGACATTATTGACCGAAGCATTTTTAGCGGCGGCGGTCGTAGCGGGGTTGGTCGTAGTGGTGGTGATCGCAGCGGCGTTCATGGCGGGCGTCTTCTGGGGCGGGGACCGGCGAGTACTCCGGCGAATTAAAGCGTTTTGGGCGCTGCCTTCGACGGCAGCAGTCGGCAGCCTTGGTCGCCACCGTAAGCAATGTTCCGCAAGCGCGGGGGAGGATGTCAACTTGCAAGCCACGAACGAGTCGACAATGCCCCGCAGCCGAGCGCCGGTGCCCAATTTACGCGCCCTGCCATGGTGGCAGCGAGCGGGTTTCTGTTGTTTGCCGGCACGCTGGTACTTCTATAACGGTCGAGGCGATCTCGGACCCCTCGATCTTTGTGGTCGCTGATACAGCGCATTGCCGCGGCTGGCGGTTCCGCGAGGCGGCACGACCGTTATCAAGGCATTCGTCTACGCCTCGCCCGCCGACGTCGCGCTCAAGCCGCTCAAATTTGCGGGTGATCGGGTGGGCGCGCGAGTGCTGGGAGCCTTGGTGCGATAGCGGCGACGCGCGCCATTGCTATTAAGCGACTTCACCCGCCCCAACTGCTACTGCCTGTCCCGCTGCACCCGTCACGGCTCGCCGATCGCGCTTTTCGTCAGCCCGCTCTGCTTGCGCTGCAGATTAGCCGCTGGCTGCAGCAGCCCGTGCTGCGCGATGGGGGCTAGTGCGAACCCGCGCCACACGACCGAAGACGGCATTATCGGCGCCCGAGCGACGAGACAATGCCGTCGTTCACTCGCCAATTGGCAAGTGCCACACACCGTAGCGCTTCTCCGCGCAGCGTCGCTCTGATCGACGATGTCTCGACCGCGGGTGCGACACTCGAGGCTGCGCGCGCCACGCTTCTAAAAGCGGGCGTCGAGGACGTTCAGCTCTGGAGTGTGGCGACGGCAATCCCCAACCACACGATCATGCCGACGTAATTATTATTAAGGAAAGCGTGGAAGCAGGCAGTGCGATCACGCCGGCGTGACGACCAAAGGTGATATGCGAACAGCACGGCTACGACGACGAGACTCAAGAAATAAATCCAGTGGAGCTCGGCGAGTCGACCGATCCATATCAGTAGCCCCAGCATGGATGCTTGCAGCAGGCCGATGGCGAGCAGATCGTGACGGCCAAACAACACTGCCGTGGAGCGGATACCGATGCGACGATCGTCATCTCGATCGACCATGGCGTAAAACGTGTCGTAGATACAGGCCCAGATGACGGTGGTCGTAAAGATCAACCAGCCGAGCGTCGGCACGTTGCCGTCGGTTGCCATAAACGCCATCGGTACGCCCCAACCGAACGCGAGGCCGAGATAAATCTGCGGCGCAGCAAAGAAACGCTTGCAAAAGGGATAGCTCGTGAGCAGCGCAGCAGCCACCAGCGACAGCCAGACGGTACGCGCATCGAGCTGCAAGACCACGATGAGCGCCAGCAGGATCAGCACCACGAAGAGTCCGATTGCCTCGCTAGGCGAAACTCGACGTGCGGCGAGCGGCCGTTCGCGCGTGCGCGCAACGTGTGGGTCGAACTCGCGGTCGGCCAAATCATTGATGATACAACCTGCCGAACGCGTGAGTACTGTGCCAGCGACGAACACGACGAGCAAACGAGGATCAGGTATGCCATCTGCCGCGAGCCACAACGCCCAGAGCACCGGCCACAACAGCAATAAGATGCCGATCGGCCGATTGAGCCGTGTGAGTAGCATATATTCATCAAGACGACGACGCAGGGCGGGTGACACGTGGCGGGCCTGATGGGGTGCAGTGCGCTGCTTAGCTTGGGCGACGCTGGCCGATGGTGGGCAGAAATACCTCGTAGAGATCGAAGGGCGCAGCGCCCATACGCAATGCAGAGTGTCTGATCCACAACGGTTGCGGCGCGAGCGCCGCGTGGGTGAGTGCGCGATCGACGAGCCAAATGTCGGGATAGAACTGTGCGTAGCGGAAGGATTCCCGCGTCAGTGTCGCCCGACCTTCGAGGGCCTCGCCCAAGGTGCGACTGCCGATCCTGCCCAACCAAGGCTCGGCTTCGAGTGTAGTTACAGGAATCCGCGTATGCGCGAACATCCACACTTCGGTATCGCAGCTCATGTCGATTTCGCGAATTTGCTCGTCGCCGATGCGCTCTTCCCGCAATAGATGCATGGCGAAACTCTCGCCCGCTGCTTCGCGAATTCTTTGCGTGAGCAACCCTGGCGTCAACAGCCACGATCGCAGCGACTGGTCGCCGACATAGCAATTGAGTGCCGGCCCCGGCAACCACATCGCCGCGCTGGGCACTGGCGGCGGCAGGCCCAGGTTGTCAGCCGATACGGCCATATCTGTCATCCGTTCCGATCCAGCGCGTGGTCAGGGGCGCGATTCTATCCGGGTGTTGGGCAAGCAGTATCTCGGCGGCTTCTTGTACCCGTGGCAACAAATTGGCATCACGGATCAGATCGGCTACACGCATGCGGGAAAGACCGGTTTGTTGCGTGCCGAGCAGTTCGCCGGGGCCACGTAGCTCAAGATCGCGGCGAGCGATCTCGAAGCCGTCGTTGGTATCGCGAATGACATTGAGTCGTGCTCGCGCGAGCGGACCTATGGGCGCGCGATAGAGCAGCACGCAGCTGCTCTCGCACGTGCCGCGGCCGACTCGACCACGGAGTTGGTGCAGTTGCGCCAGCCCCATGCGCTCGGCGTTTTCTATCACCATCAGCGTGGCGTTCGACACATCGACGCCGACCTCGATGACCGTGGTGGCGACGAGCAGGTGGATCTTGCCCGCCTTAAAGGCGAGCATAGTGGCGTCTTTTTCTCTCGGCTTAATGCGCCCGTGCACGAGTCGTACGACAAGATGCGGCAGGGCTTCGTGGAGGACCGCTGCGGTCTCCTCCGCAGCCTGACACTGCAGCTCTTCTGATTCCTCGATCAACGGGCAGACCCAGTAGGCCTGCCTGCCGTTTCGACAGGCGGCATCGATCCGTGCCACCACTTCGCTGCGTCTGGTTTCGGCAACTACCACGGTTTTGACGGGTTTACGGCCTGGTGGCGAGGCATCGATGATTGAGACGTCGAGATCTGCATAAGCCGTCATCGCGAGGGTGCGCGGGATGGGTGTCGCAGTCATAATGAGTTGATGCGGATGACGACCGCTCGCCATACCTTTTTCGGCTAGACGCAGGCGTTGCTGCACACCGAATCGATGCTGCTCGTCGACGATGACCAGTGCGAGTTCGCGGAACTGCATGCTCTCCTGGAACAGCGTATGCGTGCCGACAGCGATTCGTACCTCGCCAGAGGCAATTGCATCAAGCGTGCTGCGCCGCGTGCGTGCCGGCTGCGAACCTGAGACAAGTACGACCGGGATGCCTAGCGGCCTGAACCAAGCATCTAGATTTCTTTGATGCTGCTCGGCGAGTAGTTCAGTGGGCGCCATCAGGACGGCCTGTCGTCCACTACCTACGGCGCGCGCCATTGCTGCAGCTGCGACCACGGTCTTGCCGCAGCCGACATCGCCTTGCACGAGACGCGCCATCGGTCGGTCCCGGACCAGATCGGCGCCAACTTCGTCGAGCACACGGCGCTGCGCGCATGTGAGTTTGTAAGGCAAACCGCTGATGAAGCGCGCCTCGAGTGCCCTCTCGTCGGTCAGTACCCAAGCAGCATCGGTACGTACCGACTCGCGCAGACGTCGCATGACCACCTGATGCGTCAGCAGTTCTTCGAACGCCAGGCGGTTTTGTACGGGGTGCTTGCCTGCGTCGAGTTCGTCGAGGTCCGCGTCTACCGGCGGTTGATGTACGTAGCGCAGCGCTTCGCGCAGCGGCGGTAGTCCAAGTGGCGCAAGGATTGCGGACGGCAGCCAGTCGCGAACGCCTGCGCTATCGAGTTCGCGCAAGGCTTGTACGATGAGCACCCGCAGTTTGCCCTGACTCACGCCTTCGGTGGCGGGGTAAACCGGCGTCAAAGATTCTTCCAGCGGTGAGCGTTCATCAAAAATTCTCCGATACTCCGGATGCACGATCTCGAGACCCATGGGTCCGCGGCGTACCTCGCCGAAGCAGCGCAGACGATTGCCACGTTCCAAGCCTTGTTGCTGGGCGCTGGAGAAATGAAAGAAACGCAGCGTCAGGAAGCCGGAACCGTCGGCGATGCGACAGAGCATTTGCCGCCGCCGCCGAAATACGACTTCGGTCAGCTGTACCTCGCCTTCGACGACGGCGCGACCGCCAGCGATTAGCGAGCCGATCGGCTGCACGCGAGTCCGGTCTTCATAACGCGTGGGCAGTACGAAGAGCAGATCCTGCACGGTCTCGACGCCGAGCACCGCGAGGCGCGCAGCGAGTGCGTCGCCGACTCCGCGCAGTGCCGTGACCGGTCGTTGCTCACGAGGCTCGGTCATAACGGCGCTGGTTGATAGCGGTATCAGCGACAGCGATGGCGGTTCTGGCAGTGGCGCCGATCAATCGAGATGCAGAATGCAGTCGATCTCGACGCGCGCACTGCGCGGCAATTGTGCGACGCCGATGGCGGCACGTGCCGGCCAAGGTTGTGGAAAGTACTGTGCCATCACTTCATTGACCTTGGCGAAGTTCGCAAGATCGGTGAGATAGACGGTGACTCTGACAGCGTGCTTGAGAGAACCGCCAGCCGCTTTGGCTATCGCCGATAGATTGTCGAACACGCGGCGGATTTCGATTTCGATGTCGCTGCTGACCATTTGCCCATTGCTCGGGTCCAAGGGAATCTGCCCAGAGATGTACACCGTGGGACCTACCCGCACCGCTTGCGAGTAGGTGCCGATGGCCTGCGGTGCATCGTTGGTACTGATGATTTGTCGTGTCACGTTGCAATCTCCTCGAGGGCTCGCAGCCGACTCATTCGTCGCGGGTTCTGATTGCGAGTGTACGCGAGAGTCGCAGTACGTCGGGCATGCGACGAATTACGCGCATGACGTTGGCGAGATGCTTGCGATCACGAACCAGGACCTCAAAGACCAGCACTGAGGTTTGCGCGTCACGCTCTTCGAGTTCGACGTGATCGATGTTGGTTTCGGTGCCGGAAATGGCTGCGGCCACCGCGGCCAGTACCCCCATACGATTTTCAACTTCGACGCGCAGCTCGCTGCCGAACATACGTTCGGGTTGTTCTGCCCAGGTGATCGACAGCCACTTCTCCGGATGCTTGCGGTAGTCGTCGACGTTCGCACACTCTTCGCGGTGCACGATGATGCCGCGACCGCTGGAGAGATAGGCAAGGATTGCATCGCCTGGTACCGGAAAGCAGCAGCGCGCATAGCTGACGAGCAAACCTTCGGTGCCGGCGACAGCGAGCGGCGTCGGCGCAGTCTCGCGCGCCGCATCAGGCGATATCCCAGTTACCGCAGAAGCCGCTGGTCCGAGGCGGCGTGCAATCAATGGCGCGAGGCGCTCACCCATACCGACTTTTTCGAATAGCTCGTCGGCTTCCGCCATGCCGAGTTCGCTTGCCGTGGCGGCCAGCGTCACCGCGCTGATGTCGGTCAGTGAGAGGTTGAATTCGGCAAGCGACTGATTGATGAGTAGATGACCGAGCTCGATGGCCTCGGAGCGGCGCAGGCCCTTCAAGTATTGACGGATGGCAGCGCGGGCCTTGGCCGTGACCACGAAGTTTACCCACGATGGGTTGGGGATTGCGCCCGGCGCGGTGACGATCTCCACCGTTTGTCCGTTACGCAATTGGCTGCGCAGCGGCGTCAGCCGGCGATCGATCTTGGCGGCGACGCAGCGATTACCGACATCGGTATGTACAGCATAGGCAAAATCCACGATGGTCGCGCCGCGCGGCAGTCGCAGGATTCTACCCTTGGGCGTGAATACATAGACCTTGTCCGGGAAAAGATCGATCCGCACGCTTTCGAGAAATTCTTCGGAGGTTCCGACTTCCTGCATCGAGATGAGGTTGGACAGCCACTCGCGCGCACGCGCCTGCTCGTGATCCGCAGAATAATCGTCGATCTTGTATCTCCAGTGAGCGGCAATACCGGACTCGGCGATACGATGCATATCGCGCGTGCGGATCTGCGCTTCGATCGGCAGACCGTTGGGTCCGAATAGCGTTGTGTGCAGCGATTGATAACTATTGATCCGTGGGATCGCTACATAATCTTTGAAGCGTCCGGGCATGGGTCGGTAGGTGCCGTGCACGACGCCGAGAGTGCGATAGCAATGATCGACGGAGTCGACGATCACGCGCAGCCCGTAGACATCGACTATTTCGGCAAGTGGAATACGCTTGCGCAGCATCTTTCGGTAGATGCTGTATAGATGCTTCTCGCGGGTGTCCACTTCGGCGGCGATCCCGGCTTTTGCCAACGTACTGCCGATGTTTTCAGAGATGCGCGTCAGGAATTCTTTCTGATTGCCGCGCGCCCGTTTCAAGGCTTTTTCGATGACGCGATAGCGAAGCGGGTAGAGCGCACGGAAACCGAGATCCTCGAGCTCAAGTTTCATGCCGTAGAGACCGAGGCGCTCGGCGAGCGGTGCATAAATATCGAGAGTCTCGCGCGCGACCGCGCGGCGGCGTGCCGGCGACATGCCCTCGATCGTTCGCATATTGTGCAACCGATCGGCGAGCTTGACCAGGATGACGCGCAGATCGCGCACCATCGCGAGCAGCATCTTGCGGAAGGACTCGGCTTGCGCTTCTTCTCGGCTTTTGAACTGAATCTGGTCGAGCTTAGTGACGCCGTCGACGATCTCGGCGACGTTGCCACCGAAGCGTTTTGCCAGATCTTCTTTGGCGATCGGCGTATCCTCGATGATGTCGTGCAGAATGGCGGCGATGATGGTGTCGGTGTCGAGCCGCAGATTGGCGAGCACCTCGGCCGCCGCCACCGGATGCGCGATGTAAGGTTCTCCAGTTTTGCGCTTTTGTCCCCGGTGTGCCTCCGCGCCGAACTCGGCCGCGGAGCGAATCCGTTCGACCTGATCAGGACGCAGGTAGGCGCCGGCCGCGCTCAGTAATTCTTTGAGACCGGGCGTGCGACGCGAGCCCGGCAGGAGACCGAGCAATGTCTCCGTGTAGTCCAAAGAGCCTCCGCGTGCGAGGCCTGGCCGATCATTCTCCGCCGCCGAACTGCGGCGCGCGGAAGCCCGGATCGGGTTCCATAATGTCCGGCAGCAGGCTCGGTTCCGGCTCGGGTTCCGGCTCCGGCTCGAGCAACATCTCGGGCGTGATGTTGCCAACAGCAATCTCGCGCAGAGCCACTACTGTGGGCTTGTCGTTTTCCCAAGGCACGGTCGCCTCGGCACCATTGGCGAGCCGACGTGCACGCCGCGAGGCGAGTATGACGAGCTGGAAAATATTGTCGACGTTCTGGAGGCAGTCTTCGACGGTGATGCGTGCCATGTGCGCGAGCCTTCGGGAGGGCCGTCAAGTATAGGCGACAACAGGGGTTTTTTGCCAGCTACCCGGGAGGGTCGGGGCTCTCAGCCGAGCAGTTCGGCGCGCAAGGGCTCGAGGGTGGGGCGGCTCGCCAGCAAATCGTTGGCGGGGCCGACAAGGATACGCTGCAGATCGGCCACCGCGCGCTCGAAGTCGTCGTTGATGATCACGTAGTCGAATTCGTTGTAGTGACTCATGTCATCAACGGCATTGCGCAGGCGCCGCGCGATCGCTGTCGCATTGTCGGTTCCTCGACCCCGCAAACGCCGTTCGAGTTCGTCACGTGAGGGCGGCAGCACGAACACCGTGGTGCAACCCGCGCGCCCGCTCGTGGCATCGCGGGTACGTTCGCGAACCTGGCGCGCGCCTTGCCAGTCAATTTCGAGGATGACGTCGTGACCACGTCCGAGAGCCTCGGCGAGTGCGGCGCGGCTTGTGCCGTAAAAGTTGTCGAAGACCGGCGCATATTCGAGGAATCCATCGGCAACGATCAGCGCCTTGAAGGTCGGTACGTCAATGAAATAGTAGTCGCGACCATCAATTTCATTCGGACGTTTCGCACGAGTAGTATGCGATACGCAGACGCGCAAATTCGATTCGTGCGCCAGTACCCCCTTGACCAGGCTTGTCTTGCCAGCGCCCGAGGGTGCAGCGATTACGAACAGCCGACCACTCATTCGATGTTTTGCACCTGTTCTCGCATCTGCTCGATCAATACCTTCATGTCGACGGCGATACGCGTTAGTTCGAGCTCTTGCGACTTCGATGATAGCGTGTTGGCTTCGCGGTTGAGCTCTTGCATAAGAAAGTCGAGCCGACGCCCGGCGGCGTCGTCGGTATCGATCACGCGGCGAATCTCGGCAACATGACCCTCGAGTCGATCGAGTTCTTCGTCGACGTCGGCGCGCTGCAATAAGAGCACCAATTCCTGCTCGAAGCGCGCGGCGTCAACCGTCACACCGAGTTCGGTGATCCGTTCCTGCAGACGAGTGCGCAGGCGCTCGCGCAGCTCGGGCATGCGACTACGCAGTCCGCGGACGAGTGCGGCGAGATCTGCACAACGCCGTTCGATAAGCTCGTGTAATCTTTGACCTTCGCGCTTACGGGCTGTCGCAAGATCGCGTACGGTGTCGAGAAAGAGCTTGCGACAGGCGCCCTGCAGGCTTTCGCTGTCCGGCGGGTCATCTTTGAGCACGCCGGGCCAGCGCAGCACATCGAGCAACTCGATGCGGCTCGCAATACTCAAGCCGATGCCGATGTGATTTGGCACGAGTTTGGCAATTTCTCCCGTGCGTTCGAGCAGTTTTTCGAGCCCCGGCTTGTCGATGCGCAATCCGAGCTCGGCTTGATGACTGCCGCGCAGATGGATGGTGCAGTCGAGTTTGCCGCGTCGCAGCTCACGCGCTAGCGTTTGTCGTAGCTCGCTTTCGATCGACCGTAACTCTTCGGGCAAGCGAAAGCCGGGCTCGAGATAACGGTGATTGACGCTGCGCAGTTCGCAGGTGAGGTTACCGAAGTCGCCTCCGGCTTGCCGTCGAGCGAAGCCGGTCATGCTGCTGATCATGGATCGCCTCTGCCGCAGATGATGGTGGCCGTGCGCCGATGTCGGCCCGGGTGTATAAAGCTCGCAGTTTAGCCGGGTTCACGGCCTAGCGACTTTTCGGTAATCCCCGTTTCAGGATATTCCCACATGTTTCATAGACCAAGCGGGCGCAGCCCCGATGCCCTTCGCCCCGTTCGTTTCGAGCGACACTTCACGCGCCATGCCGAAGGCTCGGTGCTGGTCGAATTCGGCAGCACGCGCGTACTGTGCACGGCGAGCATCGAAGAAGGCGTCCCCGGGTTTTTGCGCGGCCGTGGGCTAGGTTGGGTCACCGCCGAATACGGCATGTTGCCGCGGGCCACGCATATGCGGTCGACGCGCGAGGCAGCGAACGGTAAACAATCGGGACGTACTCAGGAAATCCAACGCTTGATCGGTCGCAGCCTGCGGGCGGTGATGGACATGAGCACACTCGGTGAGCGTACGGTCATCCTCGACTGCGACGTACTGCAAGCCGATGGGGGCACACGCACGGCGGCAATCACCGGCAGTTATGTGGCATTGGTCGATTCATGTCAGACACTGATCTCGCGTGGTGCGCTGGCAAGCTCGCCCTTGCATGGTCAAGTCGCTGCCGTGTCGGTGGGCATTTTCGGTGGTGTGCCGGTGCTCGACCTAGATTATTTAGAAGATTCCCAGGCCGAGACGGACATGAATGTCGTCATGAGGGACGGTGGCAGCTTCGTCGAGATCCAGGGCACGGCCGAAGGTCATGCGTTTCGTCGCGAGGAGCTCGATGCCATGCTCACCCTCGCCACTGCGGGCATCGTGCAGCTCCATACGCTGCAACGCATGGCGCTGCAGGCCTAGAGCCGAGCGTGCGAGTCGTGCTCGCCACAGGCAACGCGGGTAAAATCTGTGAGTTCGCGGAGCTCCTCGGTCCGCTCGGCTTTGAGTTCGTTGCGCAGGCGGAGTTCGGTATCGAGCCTCCCGAAGAAAATGGTGACACCTTCGAAGCCAATGCGCTGTTGAAGGCTCGTTATGCTGCCGCTCGCAGTGGCTTGCCGGCGTTGGCCGATGATTCTGGACTCGAAGTTGACGCGCTGGGCGGTGCACCCGGCGTACGCTCGGCACGCTATGCCGGCGAGGGCGCGGGTGATCTAGCCAATCTGCAAAAGTTGTTGCACGCCATGCAGAGCGTCGACGATGCCGCGCGCGCCGCGCGGTTTCGGTGCGTGATCGCCCTGGTGCGAGATGCCAATGATCCCTCACCAATCTTTGGCCGTGGCGCCTGGGAAGGACGGATCTTGCGTGCGCCGCTCGGCGCCGGCGGCTTTGGTTACGATCCGGTATTTGCACCGGACGGTGAATCCCGCAGTGTTGCCAAGCTGCCGTCGTTGGAAAAACACGCGCAGAGCCATCGTGGCCAGGCCTTGCGCAATCTTGTGGCCAACTGGCGCGGCGGCGTGGCGCGCTGAGTACGCACGGGGCTTCGGCATGTCGCAGCTTCAGGCACAGAGTTCGTCGCCAATCGGTTTGTACGTTCACTTTCCGTGGTGTGTCAGCAAGTGCCCCTACTGCGATTTCAACTCGCATGCCCTGCGCGAAGACATCCCGGGGCGCGACACGGTCCCCGAAGCAACTTATCTCAAGGCGCTGCAGCACGATCTGCTGCAGCAGCTCGAATTGCAGGCGAAATCTTTGGCAGATCGAAAAATCGCGACGATTTTCATGGGCGGCGGTACGCCCAGTCTTTTTTCGCCGACCGCTATAGGCAAACTGCTTGAGTGGGTACGCAGTAGTATCGGTTTTATGCCAGACGTCGAGATCACCCTTGAGGCGAACCCGGGTATGATCGAGCGTGGTCGTTTCGGAGAATATGCTGCTGTTGGCGTCAATCGGGTTTCGCTCGGTGCACAAAGTTTCAACGCTGTCGCGCTGCGCGTACTCGGCCGCATCCACTCGCCCGCCGAAACTTTGGTCGCTGCCAATGAATTACATGCCGCGGGCCTCGACAACTTCAACATTGATCTGATGTATGGCCTGCCCGCGCAGGACGCAGCGGGTGCGTTGTACGACGTCGAGACGGCGATCGCGCTCGGCCCGGCGCAGATCTCGCACTATCAGCTCACGCTGGAGCCCGGGACGAGTTTTGCCGGGCGCCCGCCCGCCGATCTGCCGAGCGATGATCAAACGGAGCGGATGCTTGCGCTCTGTGGCGCGCGTCTGACCGCTGCGGGTTATGCGCAGTACGAAGTTTCGGCTTGGGCACGAAAAGGCCGTGCTTGCGCGCACAATCTCAATTATTGGCGCTTTGGCGACTATCTCGGCATCGGCGCGGGTGCGCACGGTAAGCTTACCGGATCTGCCATTTGGCGCAGCACCCAACAGCGTGACCCGCGTCGTTATCAACGCGACCCGATCGGCGGCTTGATTTGGCAGCAGATTGCGACCGATCAACTGCCGTTTGAATTCATGTTGAACGTGTTGCGTTTGCTCGAGGGTTTCGAGCGCGGGCTTTTCGAGTCCCGTACTGGGCTGCCCTGGTCAAGCGTCGACGCCGCCGTTGTGAGTCTGCTGGGGCGCGGTTTGCTTGCACTGACCGACGGGGTTGAGTTAGCTACCACCCGCATCCAGCCGACGGTGCTCGGGGTGCGGTTCCTTAACGAGGTCTTGCTCGAGTTCCTGCCAGAGCGCGCGGAAAGTATGCACAACGGATAAAAAATCTCGCGGCGATGGCAGATTACGTCGTTTTTTCAATTTTGTGACGACAATGATTTTATAAATTATTGATTTAACTGATTAAAATACGCACGTTATTTTTAATCGGGCGAAGAATATCGCTTTCTGAAGCGGGGTTCCGGCGGCCGCCTGGGCACGGATTCCACAGACTTATCCACAGTTCGGCCCGCGCCGCTGCCGCCGCTCGGCCTAAGCCCTTGTCGAAACCGCGGCATAGCGCTTAGACTGCGCGGCCGTTTTTACTCGCCTGGTTAAGTCTGAAGTCCGCCCATGAAACCCTCGATCCATCCCGAATATACGGAAATCAACGTTTCTTGCTCTTGCGGCAACACTTTCAAGACTCGTTCGACCATGGGCCAAGACTTGTCGATCGAAGTCTGCTCGAACTGCCACCCGTTCTATACAGGCAAACAGAAGATCGTTGACACCGCGGGCCGCGTCGACAAGTTCCGCAAAAGATACGCTGCCGCCACCGCGCGGTGATCGTTTCGCGTACTTGTTGCAGCAGCGAAAAAGGCGCCTGATACGGCGCCTTTTTCGTTTTTTGCCGTAGCGCCGCGATGGCAGCGCGCCGGAACTTCTGCCAGCGTCTCCAGTCGGAAAGCCGAGGTTGAATGTGCACAGAAACCTGAACGCTTTCGCGGTGTTGCTGGCGGCGGTCATTGTATCGCTGGCGTTACTTACCGATGCGGTTGGTGCGCCCGCAGCAGCGCGCAAGTCGCAGGAGAGTGCGAGCTCGCGCAAGGCGCACGAGCAAATCCTCAAGGCTTATGGCATCTATGACAACCAGGCGCTGCAAGACTACGTCAGCGAGGTCGGGCAGCGCGTGGCTCGGCAGAGCAGCTTGCCCGACGAGGAGTGGAAATTCGTCGTCGTCGATGACGACTCGCTCAACGCGTTCACCACCGGCTGCTGCTACGTCTACGTGCATCGTGGTCTGCTGATCCAGCTCAATTCCGAAGCAGAACTCGCGGCCGTGCTCGGGCACGAAGTGGCGCACGTCACTGCTAAACACCCGCAGAAGCGCAAGACGCGTGGCGTTCTCGCCTCGCTCGCTGCCGCTGCTGCGGCGATCTACGCAAACTCCAGTGCTATCGCTGATCTAGCCAATCTCGGCGCCAGCGCCTGGATGAAGGGCTATGGTCGCGAGAACGAGCTGGAGGCTGACCGTATCGGCTTGCAGTACTCCACTCGTGCGGGTTACCGGCCTGAGTCGATGATCGAGGTTTTCCAAATGTTCCGGCGCGGCGAACGCTTCGAGATTGACCGCGCCCGCGCCGAGGGGCGCGAGCCGCGGGTTTATCACGGGTTGTTTTCTTCGCACCCGGCGCCCGACGCGCGCGCGGTTCAGGCCGCCAAAGCCTCGGGACGATTCGATACCGGACCACCCGGTGGCTGGGTGGAAAACCGCGAGCGCTACATCAAAGCGATCGACGGTCTCACTTATGGCTCCAGCCGTGCGCAGGGCATCGTGCGCGGTAACCGGCTCTATCACGCGGAGCTCGGTATCACGGTTGCCTTTCCAAGAGCGTGGACGGTCGAGAATGAGCGCGATGCGTTGAACGCGTACACACCGAGTAAAGACACCCTGATGCAAATTACCCTCAAGGAACGCCCACCGCTGCAGGGTCCGCGCGAGTTTTTGCTGTCGCAGCTGCGGGGTGCTTCTCTTGCGGGTGGTGAGCCGATTTCAGTGAATGGTATGGAGGGCTACACCGTGCGCACCACCAATGGTTCGCCGCTCGATGGCGGCGCGGGCCCGGTGCGTTGGACGGTGTTGTACCGCGGCAAGAGCGCCTATCTGTTCGCGGGCGCAAGTCGTTCATCGCGCGGCGGCGTTCCCGAGTCTGACGGCCTGTTCCAGTCGGTGGCTGAGACGCTGCGCACGCTCAAACCGTCGGAATATCCGCTCGCCGAGCCGTATCGCGTGAGCATTCGTACGGCGACTGCGGACACTCGACTCGAGGATTACGCGGCGGCGATGCCGGTCGACAAATACCAAAAAGAAGAACTGCTGCTTATTAATGGCCTGTACCCGAACCGCAACCTTGCGGCCGGCGCTTTGTACAAGGTGGTCGAGTAGAAAAATAGCCGCAACCCGCCTTGATTCTGCGGTGCCGGCGTGTCACTTTCGTCAAATGCAGCCGTGCTGTCGCGACGGCGTCAATCACAATGATTTGCGTGCCATGGCCAACAAAAAATTCGAGCTGAAAGACCCCTCCTCAGGCAAGACCAGCGAGCTGCTCGTTCGCTCCGGGACCATCGGTCCGGACGTCGTGGATATCGGCTCACTGACCAAGGATCACGGCGTCTTTACCTTCGATCCCGGTTTCATGGCGACCGCGAGTACCGAGAGCAAGATCACCTATATCGATGGCGATCAGGGTGTGTTGCTCTATCGCGGGTACCCCATCGAGCAGCTGGCGGCGCAAAGCTCGTTCATCGAGGTTGCCTATTTGCTTAACAACGGCGAGCTGCCAAATCCGAAGCGACTCGCCGATTTCAGCGTCAGTATCCAGCGACACACTATGATCAACGAGTCGCTGCTGCGCATGTACAACGGCTTTCACTACGACGCGCACCCGATGGCGATGGTGAGCGCGATCGTGGCCTCGATGTCGGCTTTTTACCACGACTCGATGGATATCAATAATCCGCGGCATCGCGAAATCTTCATGCACCGCATCATCGCCAAGCTGCCGACCATTGCTGCAGCGGCGTACAAGCGTTCGGTCGGGCAGCCGTTCATCTATCCGCGCAACGATTTCGACTACTGCAGCAATCTGCTGCACATGTATTACGCCGTGCCCTGCGAGCCTTACCACGTCGATCCGCTTGCAGCGCAGGCGCTCGATCTGCTGCTCATCCTGCACGCCGATCACGAACAGAATGCCAGCACTTCGACGGTACGTCTTGCGGGCTCGACGGGCGCCAACCCGTACGCAGCGATCTCGGCTGGTGTTTCTGCGCTGTGGGGACCGGCGCACGGTGGCGCTAACGAAGCCGTGCTTGAGATGCTCGAAGAAATTGGTAATGTCGATAATATTCCGAAGTTTCTCGTCCAGGTTAAAGATAAGCAGAGCCACGTACGGCTGATGGGTTTCGGACATCGTGTCTACAAAAATTTTGACCCGCGCGCGAAGATTATTCGAGACATGTGTTATCGCGTGCTCGCCAAGATGGGGCGTACCGATAATCCGTTGCTCGAGCTGGCGCAGCGACTCGAAGAAATCGCGCTCAAAGACGATTACTTCATCTCGCGCAAGCTGTACCCGAATGTCGACTTTTATTCCGGCATCATCTACAGCGCACTCGGCATTCCGCGCTCCATGTTCACGGTGATGTTCGCGATTGCGCGCACGGCGGGCTGGGTGGCGCACTGGCAAGAGATGATCAGTGATCCGGCATATAAGATCGGTCGGCCGCGTCAGCTCTACACGGGTGCAGTCAAGCGCGACTACGTGCCGATCGGCAAACGCGGTTAAGACCGCGTGCGGCTGGGTGAGTCAGTAACCCGCAGTTAGCAACGCCGATACCTCGGCGGTGTCGGCCCGGCGCATCGGGCGACCATCGACTGGGCTGACCGGCGCCTGGCGAATGCCATCGATCGGAAAGATCACGATCTCCACGGGCTGACCGTCCACTTCCATATACAATGAAGGCTGCTGCACCACGCGTTCAGCATTGACGCGCGTACGCCGCTCGCCCAGCTCGAACGGCACCCTCTGATCCAAGAGGTGAAAACTCACCGACTCGGTGCGGTCTGCGAATACATGCAAAGTGACGTCGTCATGCGCGGTTGCCGTACCGTGCAGCACCGGGCCAACCAGCCGTGGCTGAAAATCTTTGAGGCGCTGCATGACGTTTAGCGCCACTTCGCGCTGTGCCTGTAGCGATTCAAGATACGCTTCGCCGCCGAATAGACGCTGGTACTCCTGCAACGCCTCCTCGATTTCGGTATTGCGCGGCAGCACGGCACCATCCACCATACCGAAGCGCTCCGCTGCCTTACGCTTGGCTAAAAAAAAATCGCGGATGCCGTGCTCGACCATCACGCGCGCAGCTTCCTGCGCCAGCGCACGGCGCAGATTTTCAGTACGGGGAGGCAGCTTTTTCAGGGTGACACCTCGTGAGGCGGGATCTAGAAAATGGGCTCCGCCGGTAGCTGCTCGGTGGAGAGGGGCGCAGGGTCCATACTCGTCTCGCCAACAACGCCGCCCGTGGGCAGACGATCGGTCATGAAGGTTTCAAAGATTGCATCGGGATCATCGGCACTGGCGATTTCGCCGGTGACGGGCGAGATACGTACTTGCACGAGACCGTCGGGCATCGGCCACGGCCGATCTGCATCGCCTTTGAGAGCCTTGGCCATGAAGTCGGTCCAGATGGGCACGGCCGTGCGACTGCCCTCTTCGCCCTGGCCGAGCGGTCGCGACTGATCGAAACCGACCCACACCGACGCCACCAGCGTCGGGTTGTAGCCGTTGAACCAGGTGTCGCGCGCTTCGTTGGTAGTGCCGGTTTTGCCGGCGACGTCGCTGCGGCCGAGCGCGCGTGCACGTTGACCGGTACCACGCGTGATCACGTCGCGCAGCATGTCGGTGATCAGCCAGGCATTTTGCGCACTGATGACGCGCGGTGCGACTTTCGTGGCGGGTAGGTCGCAGCCTGCTGCTACAGGCAGGGCTTCGGCTGCGGGCGCTTCATTCGCGGTGAGTGCCTCCGGTGGATCGCATTCGAGCGCCACGCGTCGCGGTGCCGCCGCGAATACGACGTGACCCTGCGGGTCGACGATGCGCTTAATGAACCATGGCTGGATACGATGACCGCCGTTGGCGAAGACCGCGTAGCCCGCAGCGACCTGCAGCGGCGTCGCGCTCATCGTGCCGAGGGAGAGGGTGAGATTACGCGGAAGGCTCGTGCGCTCAAAGCCGAAGCGCTCGGCATAGGCGATGGCCGGACCCATGCCGATTGCCTGCAGCACGCGGATCGAGACCAGATTGCGCGACTTGACTAGCGCTTCGCGCAGGCGCGTGGGTCCGCCGAAATCCCCACTCGAATTTTCCGGTCGCCAGGCTTCTTCCATGCGCGGATCATCGATGACGAAAGGCGCATCAAGAACCAGTGACGATGGCGTGAAGCCATTTTTGAGCGCGGCCGAATACAGGAACGGCTTATACCCCGAGCCCGGCTGGCGCCTTGCCTGAATGGCACGATTGAACTTACCGGCACCCACATCAAAGTAATCGAAGCCTCCAACCAGTGCAGTGATCGCGCCGTCTGCAGGGGAGAGCGCGACGAGTGCTGCGGCCGCCTCGGGAATTTGTGCGAGTTGCGGCGTGGGTTGCAGCGTGACGTGGATAATCTGCCCACGCGCGAGAATTTCCTGGGCGGTTTTCGGTGCCTTGCCGAGCCGCCCGTCGACTTTGGGCCGCGCCCATGCCACACCCTCCCAAGGCACAGTGATGATACCGCTGCCACGGGCATAAACACGCGCGGATTTGTCCTGTACCTCGAGTACCAGTGCTGGTAGTACGCCGCCGCTTACCGCCTGATCTGCGAGCAATTCTTCAAAGACGGCTTCATCGCCGTTTGCCGGAATGCTCACCGTAGTCTTTGTGCCACGCCAGCCATGTCGACGGTCGTAATCGAGCAGACCGGTGCGTAGGGCCTCGTTCGCAGCACTCTGTTGTGCAGGTTCGATAGTAGTATAGATCTTATAGCCTTCGTTCTGCGCCGCAGCGCCAAAACGCTGCACGAGTTCGAGCCGCGCCATCTCAGCGACATAGGGTGCTTCTACCTCGAACGACTGTACGTGTACCCTGGCAAAGATTTTTTCTGCTGTTGCACGGCGCTCGGTTTCGGTATCAATGAAACCTAACTCGCGCATGCGGCGCAGTACGTAGGTGCGGCGCTGTGCTGCTGCCGCGGGGTTGTTGATCGGATTAAAGCGCGACGGCGCCTGTGGCACGCGTGCGAGCGTTGCGGCTTCGGCGAGCGTCAGTTGGTCCAGCGTTTTGCCAAAATAAAGATCGGCGGCGGCGGCGACACCGTAGGCGCGTTTGCCGAAGTGGATGACGTTGAGATAAAGCCCAAGGATTTCTTCCTTGGAGAACTCCTGTTCGATGCGGTAGGTGAGGAACATTTCCTGCCCCTTGCGTCGCCAGGTGCGATCGTTAGTCAGAAACAGATTTTTTGCCGTTTGTTGCGTGATCGTGCTCGCGCCTTCGAGCCGATATCCCGGCAGCAAGTTGACCATGATCGAACGTAGGATGCCCTGGTAATCGAATCCCGAATGCTCGAAGAAACGATCGTCCTCGGCCGCGATGAAGGCTTGGCGTACCATCGGCGGTACTTGCTCGAAGGTCACGGGAATACGCCGTTGCTCGCCGATTTGCGCGATTACTTTTCCGTCGCGCGAGTACACGCGCAGCGGTACCTGTAGTTCGATCTGCCGCATCGCCTCGACGCTCGGCAGCGAGGGTTGAAGATATAGATAGGCCCCCGAGATCAGCGCCACCACGGCAATCACGCCTATCACGAGACCCGCAGCGGCGAGGAATGCGATTTTCGACAGGTACCGCTTCACGATGTCGGTATGTTACTGGAATGCCAGCCGACAATACCGGGCCGCTGCTGCGGGAGCGCTGCGATCGTTGGGCTTCGGGTAGTCTTGTGCCCCGGCAGCAGTGTGTGAGATCTCAGTGTGCGAAACGTTATTCTGGTCGGGCCAATGGGCTCGGGAAAATCGGCGGTGGGCAAGCAGCTTGCGCGGGCGCTGAGTTTGTCGTTCGTCGATGCGGACCTCGAACTCGAGCAACGCACCGGTGTCGATATCTCCCTCATTTTCGAGAAAGAAGGCGAGCACGGTTTTCGGGCCCGTGAACGCGAGTTGATCGCAGAGTTGGTTGCTCGTGATGGCATCGTGCTGTCGACGGGCGGTGGGGCAGTACTGCTCGAAGAAAACCGCCGCGCTTTGCGCACGGGGGGTGTAGTCGTGTATCTCGAAGCCTCGGTCGCGCAGCAGCTTATCCGCGTACGGCAGGGCGAAAATCGCCCTTTACTGTCTAACACCCCGGATATCGGTGCCCGTCTTGCCGAGTTGATGAGCCACCGCGCACCGCTGTATGCGGAAGTGGCGGCGCTCAGCGTGCGTACCGATGGACGCCGGGTCCGTGACGTCGTGCACGAAATCCTCCGACACTTGCATAGCGCCTAAGTTCCTAGGGGTCAGCGATCTGGACCCTCGGGCTCGGCCAGCGTGCGGTTACGCCCGCGTATACTTTCGTCAGCCATGATTTCGCCGCTTTCCATGACAGTTCCGCTCGGCGAGCGCGCCTATCCGATCCACGTTGGTGCCGGTTTATTGCGCGATGCGACTTGGCTCGCCGGCCTGCTGCGTGCCCGCAAAGTAGCGGTCGTGACAAACGAAATAGTGGCGCCGCTCTACGCAGCGAACATCCGAGCAGCGCGAGCGGGCGGTGAAACCCATGACATCGTGTTGTCGGATGGCGAATCGTACAAAACGCTCGCCACCGCCACGAGAATTTTCGACGCACTGCTCGAGCACCGTTTCGCTCGCGACGACTTGATCGTCGCGCTTGGCGGCGGCGTGGTCGGCGACATGGCGGGCTTCGCTGCCGCCTGCTATCAGCGCGGCATTGCCTTCGTGCAGATTCCGACCACGCTGCTTGCACAAGTCGACTCGTCGGTCGGTGGCAAGACCGGCGTCAATCATCCGCTAGGCAAAAACATGATCGGCGCCTTCCACCAGCCGCGTGCGGTGGTGATCGACATCGATACCCTACGTAGTTTGCCGCTGCGCGAACTGCGCGCAGGCCTCGCCGAAGTGGTGAAGTACGGACTCATTTGCGACGCCGATTTGTTTGCCTGGCTCGAGCGCAATGCCGAGCGATTGCTGGCGCTCGATAGCGAAACGCTGATATATGCCGTGCATCGCAGCTGCAGTATCAAAGCCGAGATCGTGGTCCGTGATGAGCACGAGCAAGGCGATCGCGCTTTGCTAAATCTCGGCCATACCTTTGGCCATGCGATCGAGAACGCCACGGGTTATTCGCGCTGGCTACATGGCGAGGCGGTCGCAGCGGGCTTGCGCATGGCCGCCTCGATGTCAGAGCGCGCTGGGCTCATGGAAAAAGCCGACTTGCTGCGCATCGAATCTTTGCTGCAACAGCTAGGTTTGCGTACCGATGCGCGCGGCGAGCTCAGCCCTGCGGCGGCGCGTGCCGCGATGAGCCTCGACAAGAAGGTCAAGACGGGTCGAGTACGACTCATCCTGATGCGCGGTATTGGTCGCGCTTTCGTGACCGACGACTATGCAGAGGAGACGCTTGCAGCCACACTCGAGGCTCATCTCGCGTGATGTGCCAAACATTCGCATGACGAGCGCGACCATGGCTGCGGGCGCTGCGCCGTGGGCAGCACAAGATGCAATCTCGCGCGGGCGTCGTTACCGCGAGCCGCCGCCGCAGTTACGTGGCGAATTTCAGCGCGATCGCGATCGCATCGTGCACTCAAACGCCTTTCGTCGACTGGTCTACAAAACGCAGGTGTTCGTCAATCACGAAGGTGATCTTTACCGTACTCGTCTTACGCACTCGATGGAAGTTGCGCAGATCGGGCGCACCATCGCGCAGGCGCTCGGTTTGCACGAAACGCTCACCGAGGCCATTTGCCTGGCGCACGATCTCGGACACACGCCGTTCGGTCACGCCGGGCAGGATGCGCTCAATGAATGCATGTGGGACTACGGCGGCTTTGAACACAACCTGCAGTCGCTGCGCGTGGTCGATTTGCTAGAGGAGCGTTATGCAGACTTCCCAGGACTCAATCTGACCTTCGAAACTCGCGAGGGTATTCTCAAGCACTGTTCGGCTAACAATGCCCGACTGCTCGGTGAACTCGGCGAGCGCTTTTTGCGGCGCCAACAGCCCGGCCTCGAAGCGCAGCTCGCCAACTTAGCCGACGCGATTGCCTATAACAATCACGATGTCGACGATGGCCTGCGCTCTGGACTCGTGGAGATCGATGCACTTCGCGAGGTGGTCGTTTTCGGTCGCGAATACGCGGCGGTACTCGAGCGCTATCCGCAACTTACCGGACGCCGGGTGATCCACGAGACCATCCGCCGCATGATCAATCGCGTGGTCGTCGATGTGGTCAACACTAGCCGCGCTCAGATCGCCGCTGCGAGGGTGCGCAGCATCGATGACGTACGCAGCCAGGAATCACCCTTGATTTCTTTGAGTGAGGCTGCCTACGCCGAGCATCTCGAACTCAAGCGTTTCTTGAATGCCAATCTGTATCGTCACCACCGCGTACTCGGCATGACTGATAAGGCACGCAAAGTGTTGCGTGAGTTGTTCGCGGGCTTGATGCGCGACATCGATCTGCTACCACGCGAGCATCGCGATGCAGCGGCAACGGCAGAGTCGGCCGCGGGGCTCGCGGGTCGGGCGCGCGCGGTGGCCGACTACGTGGCCGGCATGACGGATCGTTACGCCATCGGCGAGCATCGGCGCCTGTTCAGCGCCGATGACCCGCTCTAGAGTTTTTGCGCTTCGTCGCGCAGCTCGCGCCGCAAAATCTTACCGACGTTGGTCTTCGGCAGTTCGCTGCGGAAATAAACGTAGTGCGGCACCTTGTAGCCAGTGAGCGCGGCGCGGCAGTACTCGATGATGTCGTTCTCGGTGAGCTTCGGATCTTTGCGTACCACGAAAAGCGCTACCGCTTCGCCGGAACGCTCGTCGGTCTTGGCGACTGCAGCCACTTCGAGCACGCCCGGGTGGGTGACGGCGACGCCCTCGACTTCGTTCGGGTAAACATTGAAGCCCGAGACGTTGATCATGTCCTTCTTGCGATCTTCGATGTAGACGAAGCCTTTGTCGTCCATGTGGCCGATGTCTCCTGTCCGTAGCCAACCGCCGGGCAGCATCACCTTTGCGGTTTCTTCGGGGCGGTTGTAGTAGCCCTGCATGACTTGCGGACCGCGCACGCAGATCTCGCCGAGTTCGCCGGTCGGCAGCATGTTGCCGTTGTCATCGGCGATACCGATCTCGGTCGATGAGATCGGTAAACCGATCGAATCGTTAAAGTCGACGGCGATCGGGTTGATGCAGGCGGCGGGCGACGTTTCGGTGAGACCCCAGGCCTGAGTGAGGATGCAGCCGGTCACTTGCTTCCAGCGCTCGGCGACCGCGCGCTGCACGGCCATACCGCCGCCCAGTGTGCAACGCAGATTGGTGAAGTCGAGTTGATCGAAGCCGGGCGTATGCAGCAGCGCGTTGAATAGCGTGTTGACCCCCGACATGTAGGTGAAGCGATATTTTTTGAGCTCGGCGATGAAGCCTGGAAAATCACGCGGGTTGGTGATCAATATATTAGTCCAACCCAAGCGCAGGAAGAGGATGCAGTTCGCCGTCAGGGCAAAGATGTGGTAAAGAGGTAACGCCGTGATGGCAATGCCGACTTCGCCGCGCGGCATCACGGGCTCGGTCCAGGCCGTGGACTGCAGTACGTTGGCGACCATATTGCCGTGACTCAACATGGCGCCCTTCGAAACGCCTGTCGTGCCGCCGGTGTATTGCAGGAAGGCCAGATCACCATGATGCAGATCGAGCTTGGTCAGCTGCAGCGTGCGCCCCTCGCGCAGCACTGCAGCGAAGCGTAAGGCGCCAGACAATTGCCACGGTGGAACGGCTTTGCGAACGCGTCGGACCACAAAGTCGATGATCTTGCCTTTGGGAAAGCCGAGCAGTTCGCCGACGCTGGTCACGATCACGGTACGCACGCGCGTGCTCCCGATCACTTCCTGCAATACGTGGGCAAAGTTTTCGAGGATGATGATGGTTTCGGCGCCGGAGTCGCGTAGCTGGTGTTCGAGTTCACGGGCGGTGTAAAGCGGATTGGTGTTGACCACCGTACCGCCGGCGCGAAGCACACCGAACAAAGTGATCGGATACTGCAGCACGTTAGGCATCATGATGGCGACGCGATCACCGCGCTTCAGGCCAGCCCGCTGTTGCAACCATGCGCCGAAGGCTTGCGAGTCGCGATCCAGTTCGCCGTAGTTGATTGACTTGTCCATCTGTACATAAGCCGGACGCGAGGCGAACTCCGAGAAGCTCCTCTCCGCCATGTCGGCGAGCGAGCGGTATTGTTGCGGATCGATTTCAGCCGCTACGCCAGTCGGATAAGAAGCAAGCCAGACTTTCGACATACAAGAACCTCAGCGAAACTGCAAAAATTATCGCGATCGAGTCCGAGTCAGCGCTGTAACATCGGCTTCAACACCGGCCAGATAGTATCGAGCATGATCGGTTGGGCCTTTGCCGTAGGATGTAAACCGTCAGCCTGAATCATGCCGGGAACGAGTGCGATTTTCTCGAGAAAAAAGGGTTCGAACGGTAGCTTGTGCTGGCGTGCTAGGTCTTTGAAGACTTGCTCGAAGCCGGCCGAGTACCGCAGCCCATAATTTGGCGGGATCTTCATACCGAGCAGCAGCACTTTTGCACCGGACGTTTTTGCGGACTGGATGATTTTGTCTAGATTGGCCCTGGAGGTTTCCAGCGGTAGCGCCCGGAGCCCGTCGTTGCCCCCGAGTTCGACGATGACGATTTCGGGTCGATGCACGCTGAGCGCTCGCGGAAGTCTTGCAAGTCCACCGGTTGTGGTTTCGCCGCTAACGCTGGCATTGACCACGCGGTACCCGTAACCTTGAGCCTTGAGTCGCGCCTGCAGCACAGCCACCCAGCCTTCGCCGTTCGTGAGTCCGTAACCGGCGCTGACGCTATCCCCCAGGACCAGGATGGTCGGGAACTTGCCGCGCGCGTCATTGCCCAAGGCCCAAGTCGGCAGGTTAGCTAGTAGCGACGCCAAGACGAAGGAACGTTTTGTGACCAAAGATATCGTCCTCGAAGTTCGGGACCTCAGCAAACAGGTTAGCAGTCCAGAAGGTACGCTGACCATCGTTCAGCAGGTCTCGTTCCAGGTGCATGCCGGTGAGTCGGTCGCCATCGTTGGCGTTTCCGGAGCCGGTAAATCGACCTTGTTGGCGTTACTGGCAGGACTCGACGTGCCAAGCGAGGGCAAGGTGTTACTCGATGGCGTCGATCTCACCTCGCTCGATGAAGATGGGCGGGCGCGATTGCGTGCCGAGCGGGTAGGTTTTGTGTTTCAGTCGTTTCATCTGGTGCCGGCATTGACTGCACTCGAAAACGTGATGCTGCCGCTGGAGCTCGCGGATCGCCGCGATGCACGTGGCGGAGCACTCGAAGCGCTCGAGCGTGTCGGCCTGCGCGAGCGAGTTGACCACTATCCAAGGCAACTTTCAGGCGGTGAGCAGCAGCGCGTGGCGATCGCGCGCGCTTTCGTCACGCGGCCTGCGGTGCTATTCGCCGATGAACCCACGGGTAATCTCGATACCGGTACGGGGGCAAAGATTGCTGATTTGCTGTTTGATCTTAACGCCACCTCCGGCACCACGCTCGCACTTGTCACCCATGACCGCTCGCTTGCGGCGCGCTGCGGTCGCGTCTGGGTCATGGAATCCGGGCGCATGGGGCCGGGCTGATCATGCTGCGCCGCGCTACAATTCTTGGGGTGCGCCTGCTCGGTCGTGAGTGGAGGTCGGGCGAGCTCGGTATTCTTTTGGTAGCACTAACGGTGGCCGTGGGCGCCCTGACCGGCGTCAGTTTTCTGGTCAATCGCATCAGTCAGTCGGTAGCCCTGCAGGCCAATGAAGTGCTGGCTGCCGACCTGCGGCTCGAGTCGGCCTCGGCTGCGCTCGACGAGAGGTACGCAGTCGAGGCAAAGAATCGGGGGCTGCGCACGGCGCGCACGACTTCGGTGTTGAGCGTCGTCTTTCGCGATAATCGTAACCAGCTGGCCAACCTGCGTGCGGTGGGCGAGGGATACCCGTTACGCGGCGTGGTCGGCGTTGCGCCGCAGGCGTTTGGCACGCCAACACCTGTTGATGGCGGACCTCGTCCCGGTGAGGTCTGGCCCGACTCCAAACTGCTTGCGGCGCTCGATGCGCGGGTTGGCGATAACGCCTCGGTCGGCGCAGCGAACTTCCGCATCACGCGGGTGCTGATTACTCGTCCTGACCAGGGCGGCGGCTTCGGCGAGCTCGCGCCGTCCATGCTGATGCATGCCGACGATCTGCCTTCGACCCGCTTGCTGCAGCCTGGCTCCCGCGCCACCCATGCGCTGTTGTTCGCTGGCGATCGTCAGCAAATCGAACGCTTCAAGATTTGGCTCGACAAAAAAAAGCAGCGCGGCGAACGTTTGCGCGATATTGCCGAAGCCAGCCCGCAAATCCAGAACGCCATCGATCGTGCGGGACGTTTTCTCAGTCTCGCGAGTCTCGTCGCTGTGCTGCTGTGCGCGATCGCGGTCGCGATGGCTGCGCGACGCTACGTGCAGCGACACTTCGACTCCGTGGCGCTACTCAAAACTCTGGGTGCGACTCGCGGACTGATTCTAGCGGTGAGCTTGCTACAACTGCTGATCATCGCCCTCGCCGCCGCCGTGCTCGGTGCGGCCCTCGGTTTTTTGGCGCAGGAGTGGCTTCTGCAGGCGCTGCAGGGGCTCTTGGTGGCAGATTTGCCGCCACCCGACCTGGTGCCGCTCGCGCTCGGACTTCTGACCTCGGTGGCTTTACTTGCCGGATTTGCGCTACCGCCGCTGTTACAGCTTTCGCGTGTCCCAGCCATCCGCGTGCTGCGTCGTGACATGGAGCCGCCACCGCCAGTGATTTGGCTGGCGTTCGGACCTGCAGTGACTGCCGTCGTCTTTCTTGTCTGGTACGTGGTGCGCGATCTACGCCTATTCTTTGGCTTTGTGATCGGACTTGCGGTATTCACCGCGGTACTGGGCGTCGCCGGTTGGATACTCGTACGTATCGCAGGATCTTTGCGCGGCACGGTGGGCGTCTCATGGCGCTACGGCATTGCCAATCTCAGTCGTCGCCGCGCTGAAAGCGTGGTGCAGATCGTCGCTTTCGGTTTGGGTCTCATGGTGTTATTGCTGCTCGCTGTGGTGCGCAACGACCTGCTAAATGATTGGCGACGCAGCCTACCTGCGGATCTTCCCAACTTCTTTTTCATCAATATTCCGCCCGACGAACGTGAGGCCTTCTTCGATTTTCTGGGGGAGAGTGGCGCCAGTCGCTCTCGGGCGCTGCCGATGATCCGCGCGCGCCTCACGCAACTCAATGACAAGTCTGTTGAGACTATCGTCTTCAGTGATCCGCGAGGCGAGGGTTATTCACGACGCGATCAAAATATCACCTGGCAAGCAGAACTCGGCAGTGACAACGTCATCGTCGATGGACGGTGGTGGACGGCGGCCGAGCATGGTCGGCCGCTGGTCTCGATCTCCGATGAGTATCAGCAGGGTCTCGGGCTGCGCATCGGCGACAAGATGACCTTTGACGTCGCTGGTGAAACCATCGAAGCGGAAGTCGCCAGCGTCCGCAAGATCAAGTGGGACGGTTTTCAACCCAACTTTTTCGTCGTCTTTCCGCCAGGCTTACTTGATGAGCTCGCGGGGACTTGGATGACGAGCGCCTACTTAAAGCCTGGCGACGGCAGAGTGATCGCCGATCTCGTACGACGTTTCCCGAGTGTCTCGGTATTCGACCTTGATGACCTGCTATCGCAAGTGCGCTCGGTTATTGACAAAGCGGTGTTCGCGGTACAGAGCGTTTTCGTATTTACCTTGTTCGCCGGACTCGTGGTGTTGCTGGCCGCCGTGCAGGCTTCGCGCGACGAGCGTCGTTACGAAAGCGCGATGTTACGCACGCTCGGAGCGAGCCGTGGCACCGTCGCTCGCGGCATCATTGCAGAGTTCAGCGCCCTCGGTTTGTTGTCGGGGTTTCTAGCCGCGATCGGCGCATCGATCGCCGGTTATTTTCTCGCCAGGCAGATCCTACAAGTGAGCTACGCATTTGATCCTTTGATCTGGGTGATCGGTCTATTTGGCGGCGGTCTGTTGGTAGCGACGAGTGGCTGGCTAGCGACTCGCAGCGTGTTGCAGCAACCGCCGGCGAGTACGCTACGTGGAGATTCTGCATGACCCACTCGTGGCTATGCCGAGGCACCTCTGCCCTGGTGCTCGGACTGTTGACCAAGGCGCTGGTGTTAGCCGACGAACCGACCGGCAATCTTGACCGCGAGCTCGCCGATCGTTGGGAGCGCCGCATTTATATTCTGGAGTGGTTGCTAACGCTCCGGCCCACCGTATGCCGCTGCGCGTGATCGCAGGCGATGTCGCCGTGCGGTGATCGATCACACGGGCGGTAGCCCGTTTAGCGCCGACAGTCGCCAGCGGGGGATGAGTTTCCGCCCAGCCTGGGCCTGCCCGAGACCTGGCTTAGACCCCGCCCAAAAAATCCTGCTTGCCGACTTCTACGCCGGCTTCACGCAGCAGCGTGTAGGTGGTGGTGACGTGAAAATAGAAATTGGGTAGCGCCCAGCGCTGGATGAAAGGCAGACCATCCAATTCGAGGGTACGCGTGCGCAGCGGCAGCACGATGTGTCGCTGCAGGGCACCCTCAAGCTGGGCAGGGGTGATGGTCTGCAGCCAAGCGATCGTGCTGTGCACTCGTACGCCGAGCTCATCTAGCGTTTGCTCTTCGTCGGGAAACTTGGGCGCTTCGATACCCGCTAGTCTTGCCGTGCTGTTCTTGGCGAAATCGGTTGCGAGCTGCACCTGTCTCTTGAGCGGAAACATGTCGGGCGCGATTCGCAAATTTTCGATGACGCCCACATCCAGTTTTTTGGCCTCAGCATGAGCCTTGGCCTTTTCGAGCATTTTGCCGAGGTTGGCCAAAATGGGCAGAAACAACTCGACCGTGGCGGCGAAGACGCTGAGTGACATCACTTGTTCTCCTTATTCGATCGACGCCCGTCTATCCACTTTTTGGTAACCGTCCAGGTGGTGGCGTTTTCGCGCCCGTCGCCGAGCGGGGGTGGAGTGAGATATTCGGAATAGCGGATGATCAATACCTGCGTGAGCCGCGGCGGGATCCGTGACTTGTCGAAGGTCGAGTAGCCGTTGGCGTTAAATCTTATGATACCTGGTAGGTCATGCATCTTCATCCAGGGTAGCCAGCTTGAGATACGCTGCCGTGAGATCCGCGACTCGCCAAGGCGGGTACGGTTGGGGTCGAGGAAGTCGTTCGCTCGATAATAGTCACTGAAGATTTCCGTTGCGGGGTAAGTGCCACCGACGTACTCCTGGTAGGACCCGCCGAGCGGAATTTCGTAAATAAAGGGAATCTCGCGCGACGACACGAACGACTGATCGTATTAGCGCAGCGTCACCGCGATCGGCTTGCCGTCGGGCTCGCGTGCGAACCGCGGCAGGCGCACGTTGACGGGGTCGTTGGCCACATGGATGACCCCGACGGTTTCGCCGGTCCACGGGTTCTGCCAGCGGTTGAGAATCTCGCCGGTCTGCAGGTTGAGGTAGATCAAGATCTCGCGCGAGACGCTGCGTTAACCGTTGCCGCGAGCGGGGTCCACATGGCGCTCGCAGAGGCGGGTGTTGATTCCGATGACATTGAAGATTTGCCGATCCTTCTCGCCCGGCGCTCGGCTGTATATCTTGCCTTCCCAAATCCCGTAGCGTGTGACCCCGCCTTCGGTGGTGACGCAGGTCACCTTGGAGGCCCAGACGAGGGCCTCTTCCCCTTCGCGAGTCGCGGTAGGACCCAGCAGGTCGTCGGTCGCTAAAACCGGGGTCGTGGTAAACACTCCGAGCACCAGGGCAGGGGTGCCTCGGCATAGCCACGATTGGGTCATGCAGGATATTTAGTTGTAATTTTGAATCTTTAGTAGAACAATATAATCGTATTAGGGGTTCGGAGTCTCACCCATGCCGCAGTTTTGGTCTCCTGCCCACATGGCGACCTTCGCTAAGATCATCGATCTCAACGGCTTTTCCGCGGCTGCCAGAGCCCTCGGCGTACCCAAAGCGGCGGTCAGTCGAGCGATCGCCGAGCTCGAGGCTGAGCTCGGGGTGCAGCTGATGACCCGCACCACTCGGCGCCTGCGACTGACGCTGGCCGGGGAGCGATTGCTCCCGGCCGCGCGTGCAATCCTGCAGTCCACCGACGAGGCGCGGCGACTTGCCGCCGAGCTCATCGAGTCGCGCAGCGGACCGTTGCGGGTCCTTGCCGAGACGACCTATGGTCGGGTGCTGCTGGCGCCTTTGGTACCCCGCTTTCTCGAACGCTATCCGCAGATCCCACTGGACGTGGAGCTCGGTGAAGTGAGCGCTGCCCAGGGGGTCTTGGAAGATGCGAATCTGGGGGGGCCGGACCTCGCCCATGACATCGTCATTCAGGTGGGTCAGCACCCATCGGCCGAGCGGGTGTCGCGGGTGCTCGGTGCGCCGCCGGCTGTGCTGTGTGCAACGCCAAGCTACTTGCAGAAGGCGGGTGAACCTGCGACCCCGGCCGACCTCGTTCGCTTCGACTTACTTACCCCCGAGACGCCGCCCGGGTCGAATTACCTCCTTCGACTGGCCAACGGCCAGCGCCGGGAGGAGCTAGCTGTATGCCCCAAGCTCGCGGTCAATGATCCCGCATTGCTGCATGCGTCGGTGGCGGCGGGCCTCGGTATCGGCGTGCTCCCCGAGTTCCTGTGCCGACAAGGTCTGGCCGCGCAACGCCTGAAACGTGTGCTGCCTGATTGGCGTCCGCCCGAGCAGGCACCGCTCTGCGCGGTATTCCCGGGAAAGCTTGCGGCCGATGAGAGGGTTAAGGCGTTCGTCGATTTCCTCGCCGCCAACCTCGTGCCGGCGCTCGCCGCCTAGGGTTCAAAAGTTCTAACATTCGCCCTCCCCCCGACGAAGGAACGCCATGTATCGCGCGCCGCTGAAGGATTTGCAGTTCGTCATCCACGAGTTGCTCGATGAGTCTGCCTTGCAGGCCTGCCCGGCTTTTGCCGATTACTCGCCCGAACTCGCAGATGCCATTTTGGGCGAGGCCGCTAAGTTCGCCGAAAATGTGCTCGATCCGCTCTACAAGAGTGCTGATCGAGAGGGTGCGCGCTGGACGCCCGAGGGCGTGGTGACGCCGCAGGGGTTCAAGGCAGCCTACAAACAGTTTGCCGAGGGCGGCTGGTCGGGTTTGCGCGCGCCGCAGGACTATGGTGGGCAGGGTGCACCGAGTTTCATTGGCACGGCCGTCGAAGAACTTTGGTCGGCGTCTAATCTTTCTTTCAAGCTCTGCCCGATGCTCACGCAGGGTGCCGTCGAAGCCCTCGAACATTTTGGTACCGAGCGACAAAAGGCGTTGTTCCTGACGCGCATGGCGAGCGGCGAATGGACCGGCACCATGAATCTCACCGAGCCGCAGGCGGGCTCGGATCTTGGAGCGGTGCGCACTCGAGCAGTCGTTGAGGGTGATCACTACCGGTTATTTGGTCAAAAGATTTTCATCACTTACGGTGAGCACGATCTCGCGTCGAATATCATCCATTTGGTGCTTGCGCGTATCGATGGCGCGCCACCGGGCGTCAAAGGCATCTCGATGTTCATCGTGCCAAAGATTTTGGCTAACGATGACGGCTCGCTCAGCGAGCGCAACGATGTGCAGTGCATTTCGATCGAGCACAAGCTGGGCATTCACGGCAGCCCGACCTGCGTGATGGCCTACGGCCAGCAGCAGGGTGCAATCGCGTATCTTGTGGGCGTGGCGGGACGCGGACTCGAATACATGTTCGTGATGATGAACGCAGCGCGACTGTCGGTGGGACTCGAAGGTTATGCTATCGCCGACCGTGCATATCAGCAGGCAGCCGAGTGGGCGCGTACCCGCGTGCAGGGCAAGCCGCCGGGGGTCGCTCCGCCCGCGCCAATCATTCATCACCCTGATGTCAAGCGCACGTTGCTTTCTATGCGCTCGCAAGTCGAGGCGCTGCGCGCGGTCGCGTTGTATGCAGCATTTCAGCTCGATCTCGGTGGTAAGCATCCTGACGAGGTGGTGCGTGCGGACGCCAAGGCGCGCGGTGAATTGTTGATCCCCGTGGTCAAAGCTTGCAGTACCGAAGTGGGTATCGAGCTGGCATCTCTGGGTGTGCAGGTGCACGGCGGTATGGGCTTCATCGAAGAAACGGGTGCGGCTCAGCCCTACCGCGACGTACGCATAACCACCATCTATGAGGGTACAACCGGTATTCAGGCCAATGATTTCATTGGCCGCAAGATTGCGCGTGATCGCGGTTCGGCACTGACGGCGCTATTAGTCGATGCTCGCCGCGAGCTGAATGCAGCTGATACAAACGATCAGGCGGTGCAGACGAGCCAGAAAGCGGCACTTGAGGCGCTCGATGTGCTGGAGCATGCTGCCCGCCACGCGCTCGGCGCCTATGCGCAGGCTCCCGAACGCGCGCTGGCGGTGGCCGTGCCCTTGTTGCGGCTCGCCGGGTATGCGCTTGGCGGCTGGATGCTCGCCAAGTCAGCTGCCATCGCAGCTGGCAAACTAGCTGATGGCGCGACCGATGCCGATTATTTGCGCGGTAAGCTGGCTGCAGCGCGCTTCTACGCTACTCATGTTCTGCCGCAGGTCGTGGCGCTGTCTCGTGTCGTGATCGATGGCGATGGCAGCGTCCTCGAGACCGACGCGACCATCGTCTGAGATGATTTCCTTGAATCGCCGTCGGTTCATCGATTCATCGGCGGCAACGGCGGCTACTGCTGCCGTAGCGATAACTGCAGGCGTTTCACTGTACGGTTTGAGCGCTGCTGCCGCGGCCGGCGAGGCTACCTCGGGGCTGCTCCAGCGCCGAATTCCCGCCTCGGGTGAAATGCTGCCGGTGATCGGTCTTGGAACGTCCGGCCCTTTCGAAGTGGGTATCGACCCACGTGATCGCGAGCCCCTCGTCGCGGTGTTGCGTGGTTGCTTTGCGGGTGGTGCAACGGTCATCGATACTTCGCCGATGTATTCCTCAGCTGAATCCGTACTCGGTGATTTGCTCACCACCGAGATGCAGTCGCGCGCATTTATTGCCACCAAGGTATGGACTCGCGGTGCGCGTGAAGGCGTTGTGCAGATGACGCGCTCGATGGAATTATTGCGCCGTAAGAAAGTCGAATTGATGCAGGTACATAACTTGCTCGATCTCGGTGCTCATCTGCCGACCTTGCGACAGTGGAAGGAGGAAGGACGCATCCGCTACATCGGTATTACGCACTACACGGTCGAGTCGCAGGCACGACTATTTGAGATCATCGAGCGCGAGCCAATCGACTTCGTGCAGCTCAATTATTCGGCAACTACCACCGCCGCCGAAGCGCGGCTGTTGCCGCTCTGCGCGGATAAGGGTGTGGCGGTGATTGTCAATCGCGCATTCGATGACGGCAAAATATTCGCGCGACTCAAAGATCGGCCGCTGCCGTTGTGGGCTGCCGACCTTGCCTGCACGACTTGGGCGCAGTTGCTACTCAAGTTCGTGGTTTCGCACCCAGCCGTGACTTGTGTGATTCCCGCCACCGGCAAGTTGCGCAATCTGCAGGACAATATCGCGGCGGGCCGCGGACCACTGCCCAATGCGCAGCAGCGCCAGGCGATAAGTGCTGCAGTCGCCTGAGTCGATCGAACAGTCTTAATCCGCTGCCCTAAATCACGTAGTCCGCCGAACGCCGCTCCACCGCCAGCACTTTGACCTGCGGCGCTATCTCGAGGTGTAGCGGATGCGCTTGATAGATGGCCAAAGCCGCCGCGTCGGTGAATTCGCTGTAGAGCACCACGTCGGCAGCATTCGGGTCGGCGATGAAATTGGCACCCACTTCTATTTTTAGTAGCCCCGGAATACGCCCGGAAAGACTCTCCAGCAAAACTTTGATGCGTGCAGCATCAGCCGCCTTGGAGGCGCTATCGCGTAGCCGCCACATGACGATATGTTTAACCATTCATGCAACGCCAGAGATTTGGGGGACTACTGACCGCGCAGGGTTTTGAACGCTGCGAGGGCAGACTCGCGTGAGACTTTCAAATCGACGATGGGTGGTGGATAGGCCATGGCTGACTTACCATCGAGTTCCGGGATCCAACGCCGAATATACTCGTTGTCGGGATCGAATTTTTTGGCCTGACTTGCGGGGTTGAAGACACGAAAGTAGGGCGCCGCATCGGCGCCGCATCCGGCGGCCCATTGCCAGCCAAGGGTGTTGCTGGCGAGATCCGCGTCGACCAGCGTATCCCAGAACCAGCGTGCACCGTGCAGCCAGTGCATACGCAAATTCTTGACCAGAAACGACGCGACCACCATGCGCACGCGATTATGCATCCAGCCGGTTTCCCAAAGCTCACGCATGCCCGCATCGACGAGGGGAATGCCCGTCTGGCCGCGCTGCCAGGCGGCGAGTTCACGCTCGTTGTCCCGCCACGGAAAACGTGCAAACTCACTGCGTAAGGGCTCGTTGGTGGTACGCGGAAAGTGATAGAGCAGATGGTGTGCAAATTCGCGCCAGCCGATCTCGGTCATGAACTGACTGCTGCGCCATTTGGGAGCTGCGTGCCACACCTGCCGCGGCGAGAGCTCGCCGAAGTGCAGATGCGGTGAAAGTCTGGATGTGCCGCTCACCGCCGGCAGGTTGCGAGTATCGCTGTAATCCTTCACTCGTCCGTCGAGAAAAGCATTGAGCAATTTCGCCGCGCCACGTTCCCCCGGCGACTGGGTTTGCTGCAGCCCGCCGTACCAGTGAATTTTCGGCATCAGGCTCAGAGCCTCCACGGTGGTTCCAGTCGGCCAGCGCGTCGGTGGCATGAGTTTTTTCGGTGCGGGTAGTGGCGCAGGCGGAGCGAGATCAGTCATGACTCGGCGCCAAAAAGGTGTGAAGACCTGAAAAGGCTTACCACTGAGGTTCCGCATATCCCAAGGCTCGATGAGCAGTGCGGCGTTGAAGCTGCGTGCTTGCAAACCCTCTTTATGCAAGACTTCTTTGATATGACGATCGCGGGCGATGATGAGTGGCTCGTAGCGACGACTCCAGTACACTGCCGTAGCGCCGATTTCTTTGATTATCTTGCGTAGCGTAGCGAGCGAGTCTTTACCCTGGCGGATAACGAGTTTCGATCCTAGATGCTCGAGATCATGCGCCAGCATGCCAAGCGACTGGTGTAGCCACCAACGCGCGGCTGCCCCTGGCGCCCATTCGCCTTCCTCATCAGGACACCAAAGAAACACCGGGACCACCGGTTCACCACGCGCGATCGCAGCCTGCAATGCCGGGTGATCAGTGAGCCGTAAATCTTGTCGGAACCAGAGTAGTGTCGCGGTCATGGTTATTTCATCTTGTCGAGCGCGTGCAGCGCATGGGTTACGATTAATTGTGCAACGGCATCGATGGCGACCGCGCGTGGCGAACGCTTGCGCCAGATCGCGCCAATACGCCTGGTCGGCAGCGGTTTGGCAAAGGGTCTGAAGACGAGACCGCGCGGTGCTGCGTGACTACCCTGCGTGGCCAGTTGTGGCATAAGGGTGAGACCGGCGCCGGAGGCGACCATTTGCCGCAAGGTTTCGATGCTGGTGGCGCGAAAGTCCTGCTTCTCGTGCACATCGATTTGGTTACAGACGTCGAGTGCCTGATCGCGCAGACAGTGGCCGTCTTCGAGCAGCAATAATGTCGCACCCTGCAGATCTTCGATGCGTATCTGCTTGCGTGCGGCGAGCGCATGATTGGCATGAGCGGCGACTACGAAGGGTTCGTCGTAGAGCGGCTTAGCACCGAGTCCGTCCATATCGATGGGCAATGCGAGCACGCCCATGTCGATATCGCCGGCACGCAGACGCTCGAGCATGGTGGCCGTTTGGTATTCGTACAACATGAGCTCGAGACGCGGGAATCCTTTGCGTAGGCGCGGTGCGACCACCGGCAGCAGATAGGGCCCGATGGTCGGCAGGAAGGCAAGCCGCAGACGGCCTGCCAGCGGTTCACGATGCGCTTGTGCGATCGCGACCACATCGTCGCTGGCCTCGACGATGCGCCGCGCCCGGGGGATGATCTCCGCGCCGGCGGGCGTCAGCAGCGCTTTGCGCGGCTGGCGTTCGATAAGCGGCACACCAAGATAGTCTTCGAGTTTTTTGAGCTGTGCCGACAGTGTGGGCTGGCTGATGAAGCAACGTGCGGCGGCCTTGCCGAAGTGCCCGGTGTCGGCGACCGCGATCAGATAGCGCAAATCCTTGAGTTTGATATCGGTCATCAAAGGACACTCCTTTGTCCGGCGATCGGGTTGCGCTATCGATTTATTGTGTCTATGGAAATCATCACATCAATCGATTGGATTGTCGAGAACGGGATCGGCACGATACGCGCATCCCAAATCCACCGCAGGAGTTTTCCCATGATCGGTATCGGCCAACAGTTTCCCAAGTTTGCGCTCACGGGCGTGGTGAGCAACGACATCAAGACCGCTTTCCAGCCATTCACCAACGAGTCGGCCAAGGGCAAGTGGCAACTGGTGTTCTTCTGGCCTAAGGACTTCACTTTCGTCTGTCCGACCGAGATCGCGGCTTTCGGTAAGCTCAATAAGGAATTCGCAGTGCGTGATACGCAGGTCTATGGAGTGAGCACCGACAGCGAGTTCGTACACCTCGCCTGGCGCAGTACCAAGTCCGAACTTAAGGATCTGCCGTTTCCGATGCTCGCCGACATCAAGCGCGAGCTGTCTGCCGCCCTCGGCATCATCGATGCGGAAGCGGGCGTGGCGCAGCGCGCGACCTACCTCGTCGATCCGCAGGGCGTGATCCGCTTTGTTTACGTCACCGACCTCAACGTCGGCCGCTCGCCCGAGGAGGTGTTACGCGTTCTCGATGCGCTGCAAACCGATGAGCTTTGCCCCTGCAATTGGCGGAAGGGCGAAGACACCCTGAAGGCGGCTTGATCGTGAGCGCTCTCGAGCAGTTGCGGGATTCTTTGCCGGACTACGCCCGCGATCTCAAACTCAACTTGGGCTCGGTACTCACTGTACAAGGGGCGCCCGGGCTCACGGCGCGGCAGATATGGGGTACGGCGGTGGCGAGTGCCATCGCTTCGCGTCACCTGCCGCTGGCGCAGGCGATGGAGGCCGCAGCGCGCGCCGAACTCGACGAAGTTGGAATCACCGGTGTAAAAGCGGCAGTAGCGATCATGGGCATGAACAATATCTATTACCGCTTCGTTCACCTAGTGGGCGATGCCGACTACCAGAGCATGCCGGTGCGCTTGCGTATGAACGTGATGGCGAATCCCGGCATCGACAAACTCGATTTCGAGTTGTACTCGCTTGCGGTTTCGGCCGTGAACGGCTGCGGTCTTTGCATCGAATCGCACGAGAAGCTGCTGCGCAAACACGAGGTGAGCCAAGAGGGCATACAGAGCGCTGTACGCATTGCAGCAGTGATTCATGCCGTGGCGCGCGTGCTTGAGCAGTTGCCGGCCGCAGCGGAGGTGGGTCTCGCTGACTGATCGATCCACTCTGAAACGACAGGCGGGCTGCTATCCTGAGTCCTCACCACTCTCTTCCCCCGATTCGGGAGCAGCCCGCCATGTCCGCTAAGACTCCGCCTTCAAAATACGAAAAGACCGCCTGCGTCGTCGTTTGCCGCGACGGTCCGCAGGGTGCCGCCGTACGCTCGGCACAAACGCAGGCTCACCTGCAATACATCGAGACGGTGCTCGATGAGCTCAACATTGCTGGGCCGCTTTTTGCTGCAGATGGCAGTGGGCCGATCGGCAGCCTTTATTCCTTGCACACCAAAAGTCTGGATCGTGCCCGCGAGATCATCGAAAATGATCCGTACGCCAGACATGGCGCTTTCGCGTCCATGGAATTCTTTCCACACGTGCCTGCCGCAGGCCGCTGGATCGGTGGCAAGGTCTGGTGAGGGTAGGCAGTACCGCGGGGCGAGCGCAAGATCTTCGATGACCGAGATCTTCAATGAAATGTATGCGGATAACAGGACCGTGCGTACGCATTACTCGCCGTACGCCGACTGGTTGGCGGCGACTGCGCCCGAACGTATTCGCGAAAAACTTACCGAAGCCGACACGCTGTTTCGGCGTGCTGGTATAACCTTTGCCGTATACGGTGACGAGACGGGTACCGAGCGGCTGATTCCGTTCGATATCGTGCCGCGGATCATCCCGTCCGCCGAGTGGGAGTTTCTGCAGCGTGGCTTGCGCCAGCGGGTCACAGCGCTGAACGCTTTTCTGCACGACAGTTATCACGATCAGGAAATTCTGCAAGCCGGACGTATTCCTGCCGAGCAGGTGCTGTGCAATGTGCAGTATCGACCGGGGATGCAGGGCATCGATGTGCCGATGGATGTCTATGCGCACATCGCGGGGATAGATCTCGTACGCGCGGGTGCCGGCGAGTACTACGTGCTCGAGGACAATCTGCGCGTACCCTCGGGTGTTTCTTACATGCTCGAAGATCGCAAGGCAATGATGCGTTTGTTTCCCGAGCTGTTTGCGCGCTACAGCGTGGCCCCCGTCGAGCACTACCCCGACTTGCTGCTCGAAACCTTACGCAGCGTCGCTCCCGCGGGGGTACGCGATCCTACCGTGGTGTTGCTGACGCCAGGCGCGCATAACAGCGCCTATTTCGAGCATGCGTTCCTCGCGCAGCAGATGGGCATCGAGCTTGTCGAGGGGCAAGATCTCTTCGTCGACGATGAAATCGTCTACATTCGCACTACGCAGGGACCGCATCGGGTCGATGTCATATATCGTCGCATCGACGACGATTTCATTGATCCGCTCGCCTTCAGACCTGAGTCGATGCTGGGTGTGCCGGGGTTGCTGACCGCCTATCGCGCGGGACGGGTGACCATCTCGAACGCGGTGGGCACCGGCATTGCCGACGACAAATCGATTTTTCCGTACGTACCCGAGATGATTCGCTTCTATCTCGGTGAAGAGCCCGTGCTCGCCAACGTGCCGACCTGGATCCTGCGCCGGCCCGCAGATCTTGCTCATGTGCTCGAACATCTCGACGAACTGGTTGTCAAAGAGGTTCACGGTGCCGGCGGCTATGGCATGCTGATCGGGCCGCTCGCTTCGCAGGCGGAGATCGCAGCCTTCCGCGAGCGTATCGTCGCCGATCCGGCGCGCTATATCGCCCAGCCGACACTCGCGCTATCGACCTGCCCCACGTTCGTCGATAGCGGGCTTGCGCCGCGCCATATTGATTTGCGTCCATTCGTGTTGTCTGGTCGAGATGTGATGATGGTACCCGGCGGGCTGACACGCGTTGCCTTGCGTGAAGGCTCGCTGGTCGTCAACTCGTCTCAGGGTGGCGGCACCAAAGATACTTGGGTGCTCACATGCTGAGTCGGACAGCCGATCATCTTTACTGGATGGCGCGCTATACCGAGCGCGCGGAAAATTTGGCCCGTATGCTCGACGTCAACTGTCGTATGACACTACTGCGCCAGGAAGAGGACGTCGTGCGTCGACGCTGGACCTCGACGCTTGCCACCGTGGGTCAACTCGAGCCCTTCCTCGCGGCTCGCGGTGCGGTGATACAGGCTGCAGCTATCGACTGGATCTCTTTCGAGCACAGCAACCCCGGTAGTATCGAGCAGTGCCTCGACCGTGCTCGTGAAAACGCGCATGCCGTTCGTGGTACTTTGACCTCCGAGACTTGGGAGACCCTCAATTCGACTTGGCTCGAGATCCGCGGCTTCAGACGCGACACGGTTTCGGCACAGGCACTAGCCAATTTCTTCGAGTGGGTGAAGTTCCGTTCGCATCTAGCGCGTGGCGTGATTCAGGGGACGATGCTGCACGACGACGCGCTCGATTTCACCCTGTTAGGTACTTACCTCGAGCGTGCCGACAATACAGCACGCATTCTCGATGCCCGCTTCGAAATGTTGGCCGAGGACGCGGCCAACAGCGATGATGCCGGCGACTATTACGAGTGGAGTGCATTGCTGCGCTCGGTGTCGGCCTTTGAGATTTATCGTAAGGTCTATCGCGATCTGATCACGCCGCGACGGGTTGCCGAACTCCTCATCTTGCGCGAGAGCATGCCGCGCGCCTTGCGACACTGCATGAACCGCGTGCATCAGGTGTTGGTCAAAGTGGCGAATGATCGCTCGTCCGAAACATTGCGACGTGCCGGGGAAATCGACGCCAGCCTGCAGTACAGCCGCATTGAAGACATGATCGCGAGCGGCCTGCGGTGCTATCTCAGCAATTTTTTGCAGCGAAACGGTGACTTGGGTATACGCATCGCCAGCGACTTCCTCGTTTCCGACTCTACAGGCTGACCATGTTGCTACATATCCGTCACGAAACGCTCTATCGATATGATCGCCCGGCAAAGCATAGCGTACAGAGCTTGCGTCTGACGCCGCGTACCGAGACTGGTCAACGCGTTCTGGCCTGGAGCCTCACTGCGCCGGGACGACAGTCGCAGCAGATCGATGCGCACGGCAATCTCATGCATCTGCTCACCCTCGATGTACTGCACGAGGAAATTTATATCACCGTAGCGGGCACGGTCGAAACCGAGGAGGTCCCCGATTCGGCACCCGCGGATCGCGGGCGCTTATCGCCCCTTGTCTATGTCCTCGATACCGCGCTGACGCACGCCGATGAGGCGCTGCTGGAGTTTGCGGCAAGCCACGGTAGCCAAAAACCCGGACGCGATGACGTGATGAGACTGGCGCAAGCCGTGCGTGACCGCATGGACTACGTCTCGGGTGCGACTGAGGTTTCGGATACCGCTGCGCGGGCATTTTCTTTGGGTCGCGGGGTCTGCCAGGACTATGCTCACGTGATGATTGCATGCTGTCGCGCACTGGGTGTACCGGCGCGTTATGTCAGCGGCTATTTACTTACCGGCCGCGATGATCACATCGCGAGCCACGCCTGGGTCGATGTCTGGCTTGCCCAGTTCGAGCGCTGGTTCGCGATCGATGTCACGAACGGCGTACCGGGCGGGCTGCAGCACTGCCGTCTCGCAGTTGGCAGTGATTACCTCGATGCCTGTCCGGTACGGGGTGTTCGGCGTGGCGGAGGCGCCGAGACCATGAGCGCCAAGGTCGAAGTTTCGGGCGACGGTCTGCCACGTCGACCGGCAACACCGAGACTGCGATTGCTGCAGCAGCACGCAGTGCAGCAGTAGAATCAGTCATGACTTATTGCGTAGCGACCTTGCTCGACACCGGCATGGTGTTCCTCTCCGACTCGCGTACCAACGCTGGGGTCGACCAGATCAACACGTTCCGCAAGATGCATGTGTTCGAGCACCCGGGTGACCGTGTGTTGGTATTGCAGACGGCGGGTAATCTCGCGGTTTCGCAGGCCGTGGTGCATACGCTGCAAGAGGACGCCGCACATGTCGACCGTCGCAGCCTATACAGCGTCGAGACGATGTTCGATGCTGCTGAGCTCGTCGGTGATGCCTTACGTGCTGTGTACCGACGCGATGCCGAGGCGTTCAAAGATCACGGTATCGAGTTCAATGCGACGTTCCTTCTCGGCGGCCAAATCAGCGGTGAAGAGCCGCGTCTTTTCAATGTGTACTCGGCCGGCAATTTCATCGAAGCGAGCATCGATACACCCTACTTCCAGATTGGCGAATCGAAATACGGCAAGCCCATCATCGATCGCGTGATCACGCGCTCATCGAGCATCGCCGAGGCGACTAAGTGCGCACTCATCTCCATGGATTCCACCATCCGCTCGAATCTTTCGGTGGGCCTACCACTCGATCTGCTCTGTCTCAAGCGCGACGCGCTGCGTGTACTCGCGCACCGTAGCATCGCGGCCGACGATGACTATTTCCGCATGATCAGGGGTGGGTGGGGCGAAAGCCTGCGGCACGCGTTCCACGCGCTACCGAACCCCATGCTCTGAGAGCGTTGCAGCGCTGGGCGTAAGAGCGGATTCGCTGCTTTAGGGTTGTTCCGCTTCTTTCGGATCGTTGCCGAGCAGGCGATCGACCAGTCGTGTCGTGTACTGCGTCGAGCGCGTATGGCGTGCGACCAAAGAATAAATGGCCGGAACCACGAGCAAGGTGAGGAATACCGATACCAAGGTGCCATAGAAAACCACGACCCCGATGGGTTCGCGCTGCTCAGCGCCGGCGCCGGTCGCCAATAGGAAAGGCACCGCGCCAAATGCGGTACACAGGCTGGTCATGAGCACCGGGCGCAAGCGCACGACGGCTGCTTGCACCACCGCTTCGCGAAATTCGATGCCGCGTTCGCGTAACTGATTGGCGAACTCGACGATAAGCACACCGTTCTTTGCTGCGATGCCCACCAACATAATGACGGCGATCTGGCTGAAGATATTCACGCTCATGTCATGTAGCTGTAATCCAAATACTGCGCCGAGCAGCGCCAGCGGCACTGTGACCATGATGATTGCCGGATGTACGAAGCTCTCGAACTGCGCTGCCAGCACCAAAAATACGATGATCACAGCAAACAGCAAGGTGGTCCACATCTGGCCGCCGCTGCGCACATAGTCACCTGACTCGCCGTCCCACATCAGCGTGGCTTCGGGTGGCAATTCGCGCGCGACCGTGTCTGCGAACCATTCGATCGCTTCGCCCATAGTGTAACCCTCGGCAAGACCAGCGCCGATTTCGACGGAACGTAAACGATTGAAGCGACTGAGGTCGGTGGGTCCGGCGGTTTCATTGAGACGTACTACGCTTGCCAGGGGTACCAACTGGCCGGTACGATCGGAGCGGACCATAAGATTGGTCAGATCGGTGGTGGTGGCGCGCTCATCAGCGCGGCCCTGCAGTACGACGTTGTATTCGCGACCACGATCGATGAACGTGGTGACGATGCGCGAACCCAGCACGGTTTCCAGCGTGCGGCCGACGGTCTGCAACGACACACCGAGATCGGCGGCGCGATTGCGATCGATGGCGATACGGATTTGCGGTTTGCGTGGCTTGTAGCTGCTGTCGACTCCCATGAGCCCCGGGTTGTCTTCGGCGATTTTGGTCAGTTTCTCGGACCAGCCTGCGAGGCTTTCGTAGTCGGGACCACCGAGCACAGCTTCGACCGGTTTACCCCAGCCACCGCGCATGCCGCCAGGCACCATGGTGTTGGTGCGTACACCCGGAAGACCGGCGAGCTCGCGTTGAATCGATGCCGCGATTTCTTGTGCAGAGCGCTCGCGAGCTCCCCAATCTTCGAGGGTCAGAATGAGCCGCGCCGAGTTCACTGACCCGGTACCGTCATAGCTGCCGGGCACACGCAGGGTGACTCGGCGCACTTCTCCGGAATCGAGACCACTTTGCGCAATTGCCTCGAGACGCCGACCATATTCGGAGGTATATTCAAAACTTGCACCCTCGGGCGCAGTCAGCGACACCATCACTCGCCCGGCGTCAGCCGCAGGCATGAACTCCGCAGGCAGTTCGCGAAAGCTCAGCGCTCCAAGGAAACCAAGGCCGAGCACCCCGCCAACGATCAGCCACGGTCGTCGCATCAGTTGGCGCAGGTAAAGTTCGTAGGCGACCGTCATTTTTTTGAAGACGGTTTCGATCCATATGGCGAAACGCCCATGTTTCATTTCGCGTTCTGGGGGTAATCGCGAGGCCATCATTGGCGTCAGCGTCAGGGCGACGAGCGCCGAAAACAGCACCGAGGCGGCGAGCGTTAGACCGAACTCGCGGAACAGGCGGCCGTTGTCACCGGGTAGGAACGAGATCGGCACGAACACTGTGACCAGGGTCAGAGTGGTGGCGATTACCGCAAAGGCGATTTCGTGACTGCCGCGAATCGCGGCGACCATTGAGGGCTCGTCGAGTTCGGCGCGGCGATGGATATTCTCGAGTACCACAATTGAGTCGTCGACCACCAGCCCGATCGCCAGTACGACCCCGAGCAAGGTAATCACGTTCAAAGAATAATCGAGTGCATAGACAAATATGAATCCGGCAATCACCGATACTGGAATGGTGACGGCCGGAATGATGGTGGTACGCAGCGTACCCAGAAAACCGTAGATGACGATGAGCACCGAGATGAACGCGAAGATAACCGCGATTAGCACCTCGCGCAGCGCCGCCTCGATCGCCACGCCGTTATCGACGGTGATCATCAGCATTGCGCCTTTGGGAAAAGTTCTCTGCAGTCGGTCGACTTCTTCGCGCACGCCGTGGACGACGTCGAGTACGTTCGCCTTGGAGTTGGCTTCGATTCCGATACCAACACCGGCCAGCCCGTTTGTACGCATGAGCGTACGGTCGTTCTCGGCAGCGATACGGACCTCGGCGACTTCACCGAGGCGCACCAGATGGCCTTCTGGGCCACGACCGATCACCAGATCGCGAAAGTCTTCCGCACTATCAAGATCGACTTCGGTACGTAAAGAAAACTCACGCTGCTCGGACTCGATACGCCCCGCCGGCAATTGTACGTTTTCGCGACGCAGCGCCGATTCAATATCGCCGACGGTCAAAGCCCGTGCGGCCAACGCCTGCCGGTCGACCCACACCCGCATGGCGGCACGACGTGCACCAGACATAGAAGCGCGAGATACGCCGGGCACCGTCGAGAGTCGATCGACGATGTAGCGCTCAGCGTAATCGGTCACCTGCAGCGCTGTCATATTCTCTGCGCTGAAGCTGAGAAACATTATGGATTCAGCGTTGGAGTCGGACTTTGTGACCTGTGGTGGGTCCGCCTCCGGCGGTAATTGTGAGACCACGCGCGAGATGCGATCGCGGATGTCGTTTGCAGCGTCGTCGATATCGCGAGAGACATCAAATTCAACGCGGATGCTCGAGCGCTCGTCGGCGCTGTCCGATTCGAGTTTGACGATGCCCTCGATACCGGCGACACGATCCTCGATGACCTGCGTGACTTTGTTCTCGACTACGTTGGCCGAGGCACCGCGATAGCTGGTGGTGATCGAGACTACCGGTCGATTGATATCGGGATATTCGCGTAGCGGCAGGCGCTCGAGTGCCACCAGACCAAAGATTACAAGCAGCAGACTGAGAACTGTTGCGAAGACCGGACGGCGTATGCAGAGTTCGGAGAGACTCATCGCGCGCGTGCTCAGGCGCCAGGCGCGGTAGTGCGCGGCTGGGCGTTGACCTTGCCGCCATTGCGTATGCGCTGCGTGCCTTCGACGATCACCGTTTCATCTCCGGTCAGTCCGTCAATGATGGCAACACTACCCGGTTCGCGTCCGCCGGTACGCACCTCGCGCTGCAGCGCCTTGCCGTCCTCGACCACGAATACGAAGCTACGGCCCTCTTCCGGCACCATGGCCTCCTCAGGGACCATCAAAGTTTCGATCGGTTTGCCACGCAACCGAACGCTCATAAACAGGCCTGGCCGCAGTGCTGCGTCGGCGTTCGGTAGTTCGGCACGTACGGCGATGGCACGGGTCACAGGATCGATACGCGAGTCGATGGTGGTGATTTTACCGTTGAAGACACGACTGCCGAGTCCTTCGGCACGCGCTTCGACCGCCAGACTGGGTACCAAATCATTGAGGAAGGATTGCGGCACAGTGAATTCGAGCTTGATCATCGAGCTATCATCGAGGGTGGTGATGACGGTGCCTGGATTGACGAGACCCCCTCTGCTGACTTTGCGAAAACCGGTACGTCCGGCGAATGGCGCACGTATCACCGTGTCTTCGAGTCGTGCACGCGCCGCGGCGACTCGCGACTCGCCGGTTTTGACGGCGGTCTCGAGTTGATCGAGCTGCGCCTTCGAGAGCGCAGAGGTCACCGATAGGTCGCGACCGCGACTGAACTGGTTACGCGCTTCGACGAGATTGGCCTCGGCCTCGGCGAGCGCCGCAGCGACTTGTGCACGGTCGAGTTCGACCAGAATTGCCCCCGCAGCGACGTGTTGACCTTCTGCGAAGCGAATGGTCGAGACGGTGTTGGTCGACTTGGAGGTGATTTCCACCGATTCACGGGCAAGTGCAGTACCCACGGCTTCGATCACGGGCCCGAAGGGGCGCCTCTCAACTTTGCTGGTGATGACCGTCACCGGCGGCGGACCGCCACCGGTGCCCGAGCGCTGCCCGCCGTCCCGGCCGCCGGCCTCTTTGCCGGAGCAGGCGGCGAGCACCAAGGCTGCACCGAGCAGAGCGGTAACGAGCGCGAACTTGCGCTGCGTAATCATTGAAGGCATCGCTGAGGATCGTATGTGATGAGCGGCAAAGAGGCCGCGGATTCTACCGTAAGCCCGCCTGCCGCAGCAGGCTGTGTAGTCGAGTCGCCCACTCACGCAGTGCCAGCCGGTTAGCGGCACGTTGAGTAATTTCATTATCCAGCGTCAGTTGGCTATCGCGCGGGTCACTATAGCGATCACGCAAGGTGGCCAGGACCCGGCCCGTGCCAGCCTCGCGCACCTCGAGTTCGAGCGTCATCTCGCTTGATTCATATACATAGATGTATAGCGGACTGATCTCAGAGCGTGGCGGCGCATTGAGATAAAGATCGACAATTTTGATCTGCAGTTCGAGTATTTTTCCGTTATTCACATTACCTGCAGGTTTGGCGCCAAGTGCGTGCAGTGTCTCGGCAAAAGTTTGCTGCGTCAGCTTGGCGTGGTCATTACGAATTTTTTCGATATCTTTCAGAGCAAGGCCAAAAGTTCCGAACTGTCGTGGATCCCAGGCGGCACTGAAACGAACTTCCACAGGCGCGATGCGCCAAGTTGCATCCTCGGCCCAGGGGCTACGCGGGTCAAAGCTCGCCTGATCGATATTGTCGAGCTTCAGGGTAATGAGCCCAGCAGGCGCGCTTGAAGTCTGCGCCGTGCTCTGTACGTTCACACACAAAAAAACCGTGCAAAGAATGCTGACGAGACTTGCTATAGTGGGGCGGCACAAGCCCACGCCAAGATTTTCGGGACACGTTGGCGACGGCTTGGGTGTTGACATGCCGGTTTGATCAGACGACCCGGTGTCGAGTTCCCCCAGCTCGCCAGTCGTGGATATTGAGAGCCATTTCGTCGAGACAGCGCTGCCGCGACTCGACTGCACTCCAGGCAATATGCGGCGTCACGATCAGGTTTGGCAGGTCCGGAGCGAACAGTGGGCTGCCATCGATTGGCGGCTCTTGCGGCAGCACGTCGATGGCGGCACCGCCGAGTCGTCGTTCACGTAGGGCGTCTGCCAGGGCTGCGATATCGATCAGCCCGCCTCGCGCGGTGTTGATCAAAATGGCGTCCCGTTTCATCAGCTCAAGCCTGCGGCGATCAATCATACCCGTCGTTGTCGGCGTCAGCGGGCAATGGAGCGTCACGACATCTGCCCTGCGCAGCAGCGCATCGAGTTCGACACGGTCCGCAGTGGGCGCACCGCCCAGACGATTGGCGATGATCACCCGCATGCCCAAGGCTTGTTCGCAAGCGGCCGCAACGGCTTGACCGAGCACGCCCCAGCCGATTACGCCCAAGGTGCAACCGCGCAATTCGCGAATACGGTGCTGCAGTATGGTGAAATGGCGGGCTTGGCCCCAAGTGCCATCGATCGCCTCGCGGGAATATGCCGCGAGCTGGTGGGTGAGGAACAACAGCACGCCGAGCACATGCTGCACCACCGAGGGGGTGCAGTAGTCAGTGACGTTACACACGGTGACCCCACGCTCGCGGGCCGCTTCCAGATCGACGTTGTTGGTACCGGTAGCTGACAGCACAATCAGTCGCAGCATAGGCGCCGACTCGATGATCGAGCGATCGAGTCGCAGCTTGTTGGTCATGACGATTGTACGACTTCCGATACATTCAATGATTTCGTTCTGCTGCACATCATCAAGCAGGGCGAGCTCCGGTGCAGCCTGCGCCAGCGCGCGCGTGTCGAGGTCACCGTTACTGATGGTTGCAAAATCGAGAAACACCGATTTCATCTGGCGGTCGCGAGATCAAAAAATAAGACGCATGACGCTTTCGGCGATGCATGCAGGTTTGCTCGCGCCTTCGACCTCGGCGGTGTATTGCTCGGTCATCTGCAGTACGTAGGGCGCAACCTGCGTTACCGCCTGCAGTACGAAGCGACCGCGGATGCGTGCGCCGACACGCACCGCATTCGGAAAGCGTAATTTGTTGAGCCCATAGTTGATGATGTTGGTGATGCCCGGAACAATAGGCTTCTGCGCATCGACCAGCCCGCGCAAAGGCACACTCAAAGATAGCGTGAGATACCCATGTGCGATCGGAGCGCCGTAGGGCGACTCGTGTGTTGCTCTTTGCACATCGACGTGGATCCACTGGTGATCCCCCGTGGCATCGGCGAACACGTTGATACGCTCTTGAGTGATCGTCAGCCAGTCACTGACATGCACTTCCTGACCAATGCGTGTTTGCAGCGTAGCGAGCGCCGCTGCGAGGGCAGATTGGTTCATCGGTCAGCGCCCTATTTGATTCCCATGCGTTTACGTACGATCTCGCCGGCTTCCTGATAGGTCTGCGGCAGTTTTTCGAGGAAGGCATTCGGTTGAAAGAGCGGCTGGTATTGCTGTAGCACCGGCAGCAGGATTGCCACGGGTAATTCCTGCACGCGTCGTGTCTTGCGGAAGTCGGCAATCGGAATTCGTGCCGTAATGATGTCTTCGTGATGATTCGATGTTTTCGCGAGTACCGTCCCGCGGGGATCGACAATCACCGTGCCCTCATCGCGCGTGCCCGAAGATTCCGGGAAACCTATATTGTTTGGCGAGACGGCATTGCCGACCCCCAGCGTATAGAGCCGGTTGGCGCGCGCCGTAGTGATGGCAGATTCTGAGTTGCTGCCACCTGTGACCGACAACACCAGAATCTCTGCGCCCTTGAGCCCGAGGCAGGTGTAGAGCGTGGGCTCGGCACCGACCGCCGTGATTGCGATGTTGCCGATATCGGTACGCGCGACCGGGAGTACGGCATCCCAGCCGTACATCTCGACGTAACGATCGAGTACGTCGTAAATCGTCGTGCCGATCAACGCGCCATCACCAAAGAGTCCGAGAATGTTCCGCGCTTTCCATTGCTTGCTGACGATCTTGCCATCGGGGCCCGTCAGCACCGACATGTTGATGATATGATCAGGCCAATCTTTTTCTTTGGCGTAGCACCCCCAGGAAATGTAGCAACCATAGCGCTTGGCCCGTTCGCCGATAGTCTCGGATTCGGGGCCAGGCAATTCGAAGGCCACCTGATTAAGTTCTTTGCGTGTCCATGGCTGAAAGCCTTGGATGGGGAATTCGTGCATCGAGACGAGATCGACTTTAGAACCCCAGCGCCGCTCGCCGTCCCACTCTTCGGGAGAGTTCTGCGCGAGATCGATCAGGCGCAAGATACGATTGAGATTGTGCTTAAGCGTATTGGCTCGATCACGTACATCAATCGAATAGAGCTGCGACTGGACAGCAGCAACGTTCACGAAATCCTGTTTGAGCGCCACTTTGGCGTACTGGCCACGATTCGAAACCTGAATGCCATTACCTAGTGCGTGTGTACCACCCGAAGGGCCAGGCGCATTTTGCGTGTCAGCATTGCTTGATGTCGTAGAGCCTGCTTCCGCCGCCAGACTTGCCATGGCGACACCCGTAATCAATGAGCGGCGATCAAACTTTACTACTTTCTTCGGCATGATTAATAACCCCCGATACAGAAATTTATTTCTTTGGACCCAGACCGAGTGCGCCTACATCCATGACATACGACTGCCGTCTCATCATGAGGCCTGCGCCCAGCCCCGCGCGAGCTGCTCTACACCATGTTCCTCGCCGATGAATAGCACGCGTACATCGCGCAATTGACACGCAAGCTCGACGGTATCAATCACTTCACCACGGAGGGTGACGACGATGCCACAGTGGTGCTGCCGCGAGCAACACCGGTAATGGCGCGACCGCGACAACACCACGTCGGGTCCTTTTTCGCGGTGATCTTGGATTGTACGCGTCAGGGAGCCAGGGTGCGTGCGGAGTCGGGGGTTCCCGACTCGCCGGTCGCCTGGGCAGGCTTCGTCGCGGGCGACGTGCTGCTTGAGATTGATGGCAAAGTCGTTGCAGAGCTTGCGGAATTTTCCGAAATACTCAAGACCTTCTCGTCGGGAGCAAAGATTAGCGCCGTGCTCGCGTGCAGCTAGCGCAAGCAGTTGGTCAGCGTCGAGCTGACGGTACGCTTAGATCAGGGTTACCGCCGCGGCGAGTGGGGCAGCGAGACCCAGCACCTGCTTATAACGCAGGTCGCAGTCGATGCAACGCCCACGCGCACTGCACCAGCGCAGACTCTTGCCGTCGAGGCGGCTCCAAAAAATCCCGGCGGGATCCCGGTCGAACTCGCGCAGCAACTCGAGAAAACTTTTACTGTGTAACAGCGGACGATAACGCTGCCAGACGCCATTCTCAAAATAATCAAGCAGCCAACCGCCACTGCTCGATCGATATCGAAACCTGGCAACAGGTACGGGCTCCCAAGTGCCCGCGACGCCGAGAATGCGACGCAGCTCGTGGATCACCACCTGTTCGCCCTCGATGCGATAGCCGATCAGCACCGTGTTGCGCGCGAGTGGCGGGCAAATTCGTGCGCAATAGGCATCGAGCAGCCGGGCGACCAGCGCCTGCGAATGTTGTGGTAGTTCGTTCACCGTTTGCCAAGCCTAGCGCGGAGGGCAATTCCGCCGCTATCCTTCCGCAGGTGACAATCTCCGAACAACGCCCGCAGCGGCTCGTGCATGAAGATGTGGGCAGGGCGGTCTATGCTGCCATTCCGCCGCGCCGTGTCCCGCTCGCCAAACGTCTGTTTTGGCACGTCGTACTCGCGATGTTGTCGAGTGCGCGGGGTCGTGCGTGGATTGCGGCCCGCTACGGCGCGAAAAACGGAGGCTGACCGCATGCAATCCTTGTCCATGCTGCTCACTTTTCTGGTTGGCGTCGGCCTCGTCGTGCAGATCGGACTCAATGCCGCCGTGGGGCGGATGCTGGGCGGAGCCCTCTACGGCACGATCGCCAACTTCGTCGTGGGTCTTGCGGCGCTTGCCGTATTCTTCGTCATGTCGCGGCATGTATTACCGGCACGCGACGCTTTTACTCAGGTGCCAGCTTGGGCGTGGTTGGGTGGTTTGTTTGGTGCGGCTTATGTTGGCGTTGCCACGTTTGCGGGCCCGCGACTCGGCGCCTTGCTGCTGCTGGCGCTGACGGTGGGCGGTCAGATGGTCGCCTCCGTGATCGTCGATCACTACGGCTTGCTCGGCTTTCAGCAGCACCCGGCGACGCTGACTCGACTTGTCGGGATCGCGCTGCTGCTTCTCGGCATTTGGCTGGTGGCCCTGCGCTGACTCAGGCGTCTTCGCACTCCCCGCATAACCCCTTGATTTCAAGCGACGTCGGTTCGATGCGAAATCCGGCGGCCAGAGATTTTTCTGCCAGCAAGCGATTGATGCCCGGCGCATCGATTTCCATGACCCGGTGACATTTACGGCACACTAGAAATTGCGCAATGTGCGCGCGCGCCGGTTTGTCGCAGCCGATGAAGGCATTGATCGAATCGATGCGGTGTACTAGCCCGGCATCGATCAGAAAGTCGAGCGCGCGATAAACGGTGGGCGGTGCTGCCTTAGCACGCTCCTTGGCAAGCTCGGCCAGGATGTCGTAGGCGCCGACCGGCCCGTGCGCGCGCCAGACAATCTCGAGAATACGGCGACGCACGGGCGTGAGCTTGAGACCCCGCTGCACGCAGACGTCCGCAGCTGTGCGCACCGCGTGATCGATGCAGGCGGCATGATCATGGGGTGTTGTGTGATCGTGTGGCATGTACTCCAAAGGCTTGCCCATACCTTAAGTTATCATCTACCAGATATGACTACTATGGATAGGGTGCCTGTCACCGTCTTGACGGGATTTTTGGAGTCTGGAAAGGTAACCCTGCTCAATCGCGTCCTTTCAGAGAATCACAGCAAGCGCATCGCTGTCATCGAAAACGAATTCGGTGAGGTCGGCGTGGTTCACCAGCTGGTGATCGTCGCCGAGGAAGAAATCGTCGAGACCAACAATGGCCGCATCTGCTGCACGGGTCGTAGCGACTTGCTGCGCATTCTCGAACAGCTGCTGAAGCGTCGCGACAAGTTCGACTACATCATCGAAACCACCCGCATGGCCGACTCAAGTCCGGTTGCACAGACATTTTTTTTGGACGATAACTTCAAGCAGCAGTTTCTGCTCGATGCCACCGTCACGCTGGTCGATGCGCGATATATCGAGAAGCATTTCGATAAAATGACAGAGGCGGGTGAGCAGGTCGCCTTCGTCGATGTTATTAGGCTCAATAAAACCGACCCCGTCGGTGAAGCCGAACTCGAGCGCGTCGCGCGTCAGGTGCGCGCCATCAACGGCACCGCGCGTATTTTCCGTACGCAAAACGCGAATGTATCCATCGATTGCGTGCTGGATGTCGGCGCTTCCGACCTGCAGCGTACACTGGCGGTCGACGGCTCTTTTCTAGGGCCGCAATATCCCCTCGAGTGGGCGGGCGTGTATCAGCTGGCCGTGGGACAGCATACGCTGCGCACCGGCGCCGAGGCGCAGGCCCATCATCATCATGAACATGGTCCCGGCTGCAGTCATGACCATTCGTACGAACATAAGCGTGGCGATAACCACGACGATCACGGGGATGCCCGTGACAAAAGTCTTGGGTTCGTAGTGCTAACAGTCGCGGCAGCGACCCAGCAAACTCTCGCTGCAGCGATCGAGCCGCCAGTCCGCGCGTTTGCCGGAGAAGCGGTGACGGTCGCTCGCGGGGGCTCGCTGAAAGTCGCACCCGCCCAGCAACCCATCGATGTGAATCACAAGGGTAATCACTTCGTTGTCGATGTTGCCGCTGTTGGCACCTATGCAAATTTTTGTGAGCATGCACCTGCAGAGTTCAATCTGCGCACAGAAGGCGCGAAGCCCATCGTGCAGCGGGCCTTTACTTCGCATCCTCATGATGAGGAAATTTCCTCGATCGATATCAGCGATCTGCGTTCACTCGAAACGCAGAAGCGCAATGATTGGCTGTCTAATTTGCTGAAGAGCCGCGGTACCGATATTTTTCGCATGAAAGGCGTGATTTCGCTTGAGGGCGAAGCCCGACGCTGTGTGTTCCATGGCGTACACATGATATTAGATGGCCAGCTCGAGCAGCTGTGGGCTGCGGGAGCCACCTGGCGAAATACCTTGGTGTTCATTGGCCGTAATCTCGATCGTGAAAAACTTGAAGCCGGACTCCACTCGTGTCTCGCGTGAAAACGCCGAACGCGATCCTTGTACTGCGCGGCGAGCTCAAGCTCGACGATTATATTGTTGATATCGCTTGGTCGACGGATACGATGCGGCTCGCTGTGGCGGGTGGTGAGGGGAAAGTTTTTTTGGTCAAGCGCAGCGAGTCTGCACTCGGGGCGCGCGAAATCGGCCAGCACGGAATGGGTACGCTGGCCGTGGCCTGGCGGCCCGGTAGCAGCGCATTCGCGAGCAGCGGACAAGATTCGCGGATCACACTATTTGATGCCGAGGGCGCTCTTGTTGCTCAACAGCGACCATCGATGAACTGGACGACGGCGCTTGCTTGGTCGCCCGATGGTAGGCGACTGGCTACCGCTACGGGCAAGCAGATTTCTTTGTGGGCGTCGTCGCTGGTGGTCGAACATACATTCGCGCCGCTCGCATCGACGGTAACGGCGCTGGGGTGGGACAAACCCGGACGTGACCTCGCAGCGGCCATGAACGGCGGTCTGGTCGTACATCGGGTTGAGCCGCCACGCTTTCAGTTGCGGCATTACAAGTGGTCCGCGCCATGCCTGACGGCAGCATTCAGTCCCAGCAGCCGTTTTCTGGCGACCGGCACGCAGGACGGCACGGTACATTTCTGGTATTTGTCCACCGGGCGTGATTCGCAGATGCGCGGTTATCCAGGGCGAGTTGACGGCATGAGTTGGAGTGGTGATTCGCGTTATCTCGCCACCGCCGCTCACGAGCAGATCGTGCTTTGGGATTTCGGCGACAAGGGACCGGAAGGTTCGCGTCCTTTGCAACTTCGGGGGCACACTGACCGTATCGAGTGTCTCGCTTTTCAGCCTGGCGGCAACTATCTCGTCACGGGTGGGCGCGATTGGCGATTATCTTTGTGGTTGCCGGGCAAGACCACCACGGCGCTCGATGCACAGCTGACGGCGGCTGAGCCCACTTGCTTGCGCTGGTCGCCGGACGGACGCTTCGTGGCAGCGGGTGAGCGTAACGGTCGACTGTCGATCTACGAATTAGTACGCATTTTTTAAAGAGGTTCCCATGACGCGCCTATCGCAATTGCCAGTATTTCTGTTCTTTGGTGTGGTCGCTGCCCTGAGTTTCGCGGTGGGTGAAGCTGCAGCGCAAGATTTGCACGCACGACTCAATGCCGCGATCAGTAAACTTGAGTTGCAGGTGATCGACTGGCGTCGCGATTTCCATCAAAATCCCGAACTCTCCAATCGCGAATTCCGTACCTCGAAGATCGTGGCCGAGCACCTGAAGAAGCTCGGCATGGAAGTGCAGACGGGTGTGGCCAAAACCGGTGTGGTCGGCGTTCTGCGCGGCGGTAAGCCTGGACCGACGATCGCTTTGCGTGCCGACATGGACGGCCTCCCGGTCCTCGAGCAGAACGAGCTGCCCTTTCGCTCGCGCGTCACCACCACCTATCGCAACGAGACCGTCGGCGTGATGCATGCCTGCGGTCACGATGTGCACACTTCGGTACTGATGGGCATTGCCGAAGCGTTCGCTGGCCTCAAGACCGAGCTCTCGGGTTCGGTGGTGTTTTTCTTCCAGCCCGCCGAAGAAGGTGCGCCAGCGGGTGAGGAGGGAGGGGCATCGTTGATGATCAAAGAAGGGGTACTCGAAAAATATCGCCCCGAGGCGGTCTTTGGCCTGCATGTTTTTGCCAACATGCCGTCCGGCATGGTGGGTTATCGCGGTGGCCCGCTGATGGCGGGCTCCGACTCGTATCGCATCGTCGTCAAAGGTCGGCAAACCCATGGTGCACGGCCATGGAGCGGCGTCGATCCGATCGTGGTTTCAGCGCAGATCGTCAACGCTTTGCAGACCGTGGTGAGTCGTCAGGTGGATATCACGGCGAATCCGGCGATTGTCACTGTCGGCGCCATCAAAGGCGGCATTCGTCACAACATCATCCCCGATGACGTCGAAATGGTGGGTACCATTCGCACCTTCGATTCGCAGCAGCGCGAATCGATTGTCAAGAATATCGAGCGCATGGTGGTCAATATCGCTGCAGCGAACGGCGCAAGTGCCAGTTTCGAGCTCGACCCAGGCAGTAATCCCGTGGTGCGTAATGATCCGGCGTTGACCGAGCGCGTGCTGCCGTCGCTGCGACGTGTAGCGGGAGCTGCTAACGTGCGGCCGGTACCGCTGGTTACGGGCGCCGAAGATTTCGCCTTTTTCGGACAAAAAGTGCCGAGCTTTTTCTACTTTGTGGGGGTTACGCCGCGCGACCAGAACATGTTGACGGCGGCGTCGAACCACTCGCCGCTCTTTTTCGTGGACGAGATGGCTATCCCGATGGCGAGCCGAACTTTCGCCAATCTGGCGCTCGATTACCTTGAGGGCGACTCAGCTCAGTGAGGCACTGAGCGGCAGACGGCGAATTCTTTTGCCGGTCGCTGCAAAAATAGCTCCGCAGACCGCGGGTGCGATCGGTGGCGTACCGGGCTCGCCAATGCCGCCTATCGGTCCGTCGCTGTTCACAATGCGCACATCAATCTGTGGCGCAGCGGCAATACGCAGCACGGGGTAGCTGTCGAAGTTGCCCTGAACGGCCACACCGTCGCGGATCGTGATCTCGCTCTCGAGTACGGCACATAGTCCGTAGTTGATGGCGCTTTCCATTTGTGCAACAACTTGATCAGGGTTAACTGCAATACCGCAATCGACGGCACAACTGACGCGATGCACGCGTACTTTCCCGCCGGTTACCGAAACTTCCGCCACCTGCGCGACGATACTCCCGAAGCTTTCTTGTAGCGCGATACCACGATGCCGGCCAGCGGGTAGCGGCTGGCCCCAATCCGCAAGCTCCGCTGCCGCATCGAGTACGGCGCGATAACGGGGCTTGCCGGCGAGCATCGCCTGTCGGTATTCGTACGGGTCGCGTTTGGCCAGCGCCGCCAATTCGTCGATCACGCCATTGGCAACGAAACCGTTGATCGAATGACCTACGGAACGCCACCAAAGAATGGGGACGACTTCAGTGGTGTTGTGGACCTCGACGCGAAGATTCGGGATGGGATAGGCCATATTTGCTGTACCCTCGACCGACGAGGGATCGAGACCTTCCTTGCTCACTGCCATCTTGCCCATGGCGGTGTTGGCGAGCACTGGCTTGCCGACGATCACTTGATGAAATGCCGAGGGCAGTCCGTCGACGCCAATGGCTGCGCGGACTTTGCTGATGCTGTACGGTCGGTAATAACCCCGACGCATGTCGTCTTCGCGTGTCCAAAACACCTTGACCGGCTTGCCGATACCTTTGGCCACATGGGCCGCTTCGACGGCGAAATCGGAATCTGCACTAGCGCGACGCCCGAAACCACCGCCGAGAAAAGTGGTGTGCACACGAACGTTTTTGGGGTCGATACCCAACGCAGCTGCGACGAATTGCGCATCTTGCGATTGGCTTTGGGTGCCGAGCCAAAGATCACAGCTATCTTCTTTGACGAGAGCGGTCGCGTTCATCGGTTCCATGCACGCGTGCGCGAGATAAGGCAACTCGTATTCCACCTCGATACATTGCGATTCACTCGCCAATACCTTAGCGGCATCGCCGATATTTTGACCGACGATACCGGGCTTTGCGGCGAGTGCCTGCCAACTACGCCGCAGCGCTTCGGTCGAAAGTTTTTTGCCGTCGGCGTCATTCCACTCGACGCTCAGTGCTTCGCGACCTTTTAGTGCCGCCCAGGTGTGCTTGGCGATCACGGCGACGCCACTCGACACCTGCTTGATTTCGACCACGCCCGGAACACCGCGTGCACGGGTGCCATCGAACGATTTGACGCTAGCGCCGAATACGGGTGCGCGGGCCACGGTTGCAATCAGCATCCCCGGCAATTCGACATCGATTCCGAACACGGCCTCGCCCGTGACCTTGATCCGACTGTCAAGACGCTTTTGCGGTTTGCCGATATAGCTGAAGGTTTTCGGATCTTTGAGACGGACGGTTTCTTTGGTAGGCAGCGGTAGAGCTGAGGCCGACTCGGCGAGTTCGCCGTAGCGCAGCTCGCGCCCCGTGGTATCGATGACCTTGCCGACCTCGGTACGCAGCGTCGATATATCGACCCCCCAGCGTGCTGCGGCTGCAGTCATGAGCATACTGCGCGCCGTCGCGCCGACATGGCGCAAAGATTCATAGGTGGTATTGGTGCTCATGCTGCCACCCGTGAACTGGGCAGGCAGGAAGGGATGATTGAACACTGGGTCAACCGGCGCGATTTCCACTTTGAGGCGCTGCAGATCGAAATCGAGTTCCTCGGCGAGGATCATCGGCAGCCCTGTGTAGACGCCTTGGCCCATCTCGCTCTTTCCGATGATCACGGTCACCGTATCGTCGTCGGCGATGCGCAAGAAGGCATGTGGCTTGAATTCTTTGGGCGCAGCGCTGCCGTGGCCACCGATGAGATAGGGTCGTAGCAGCGCACCGGCCGCTAGCCCGCCCGCCACCACACCGGCACCAATCAAAAAATGTCGGCGGCCGATCGCCGGGGTGCTGCTGTCGGTGCTCATGCCGCGGTAGCAGCGCGTTTGATTTCGGCGGCACGCTTAACGGCGGCGCGGATTCGCGGATAGGTTCCGCAACGACAGATGTTGCCGTTCATCGCAGCGTCGATATCGGCATCGGTCGGTGCGGGGTTCTGCTCGATCAGGGCTGCCGCCGCCATGACTTGCCCGGACTGGCAGTAGCCGCATTGCACCACGTCGAGCTCGATCCAGGCCTGTTGAACTGGATGCGTTGCCGCTTCGCCCGAGAGACCTTCGACCGTACGGATCTCCGCGCTGCCCACGGCCGAAACTGGCGTAACGCAGGAGCGCGCGGGTTGCCCGTCGAGATGAACCGTGCAGGCGCCACATTGCGCGATGCCACAGCCATACTTGGTCCCGGTGAGCTTAAGCAGGTCGCGCACGGCCCAGAGTAGAGGCATGTCGGGGTCGGCATCGATTTGGCGCTCGACGCCATTGACTTTGAGGCTGATCACGACAGATCTCCGATTAACATCTGAGGGGTGGGCAGAATATACCCAAGTTGGCGCCCTAAGTCGGCGTTACGCGAGGTTCGGTGTGAAGATCGACCTCTTCCGTGCAGCAGACGCGGTCACCGGCTCCTGCCACATATTGCATATTGCGGGTCGGTGGAAGGGTCTTGCTGCTCGACTGTGGCATGGTGCAGGGAGGGCGCGAGGCGCAGCGCCGCAACCTGCGAGCGTTTGTCCCTGCTCGTGAAGCGCAGCTTTCGCGGTCCGATCTACACCAACGCCGCGTGGCGCGATCTGTTACCGCTGCTGCTGCACGAAACCACCGATCTCGCCAAGCCCGAGGTGCAGCGCCGAGCGTAACATGACGGAACGCTCCCGAAAGAACCCTTGTTCACGGCCGATGACATCGAGCGCACGCTCAAGCTGCTGCGCATCGTGCGTTATGACACACACTACGCGCCGCTACCTAGTATTTTTTGCAGGTACGGGATGCCTTGCATACTCCCGGCTTGAGCAGCATTGAGCTCGAGTACAGCACAGCGGGTATCAGCCAATGAGTGGTGTTCAGTGGTGATCCTGGCCAACACGACTCGCCGACCTTGCTCTATGCCCATCGTTTCGAATCCGCGGGATTTGGTGCCCATGGAGAGCACCTACGGTGACCGCCTGCCTCGCTGCCGCGCCGATACCCTCGCCGAGATCGGCGAGGTGATTCGCACCGCAGACGAAGATGGCGCCAATGTGCTGGTGCCGGCCTTTGCCGTCGGTCGTAGTCAGGAAATCCTTTATCTAGTCGGTCAACATTTCGCGGAGTGGGGCTTGCAGCGCTGACAGATTCTTCCCGGCAGTCCGACGGCTATCGAAGCGAGCAAAGTTTATTGGGTACACACCTACCGCTACGACGAAGAGGCTAGATGCCTGCGCGCGAACTTCGAGTCCACGCCGACGCTGCCGAATCCGACCTTGAGTCGGAAGGCGCTGCAATCGTTATGAGATCAACGGTGTGCGTTCGCACGCCTTCATCATTGCGGGCAGCAGGATGTGCAAGGGTGGTCGAATTCTTTATCAATTTGTGCACGCCCAATGCGCCGCTTGTCAAGCCGAGCATTTGGCGACGAGAAAGAGAAGAGCAGGTTGGCATATTGGTTTAGTCCCTGACGGGACAAGATGCCATCTTGTCCCACAATCTACCCATAATCGGGGTGCTGTTATGACGTGCGTTTGTGCCGCGCGAAAAATTCCCCCATTGTGGCGGAAGCGTTCAGCTCGCGCGACGTTTTGCCGATGATCGCTTCGCCCAGATATTGAAATCCACCCGGCCACGTATGCCCGCCGTTGGTGATCGTGTAGAAAACGACCTCGCTGTTCAGCGCGCCCTTGCCGAATACTTCGCGGCGCACGCGCATGCCGTCGTTTGGATCAACGTCGGGCAAATCAGTGACGACGGGTTTCGTTGCGGTACGATTTACTTTGGCCCAGAACGCGACGGTTTCCTGTGCCGAAATCACTTTGCCGCCCATCCCACGTCCCCCCATCGTCCCGATGTCGCCGCCACCAAACGGCATCAGCGGATCAGCCGTGCCGGAAATCATCAGCACAGAAACCGGTCGTGCGGGGCGACAGCGCGGCTGCAATTCGGCAGGCAGATTGGCCGCGATGCTGGCGATGGCGGCGATCTTGTCGGACAACTCGCAGGCCAGACGCAGGCTCATCATCCCGCCGTTTGAGATACCCGTCGCATACACACGCTGCCGGTCAATGCCATAAGTTTTCGCCAGATGCTCGATCAGTTCGCCGAGGAATTTCACGTCGTCTACGTCTCTGCGCCGCACGGTCGAACGGCCATCGTTCCAATTGCGCTCGATGCCGTCGGGATAGACGACAATGAAGTTGTTCCGATCCGCGAGTTCATTGAGTCCCGTCAGTTTGACAATGCCTTTGCCTTGTCCACCGCCACCGTGCAGCGCAATGACCAGCGGCAGCGGTTTTCCTTTCGGCGATGACGCAGGCAGATGTAAGAGGAACGTGCGTTTTATTCCGCCGGATTCGATTTCGCCTGTGACCTCGGCAGTTTGCTGTGCCTGCAACGTCAGGCCATAAAGCGCACAACCAAGCCCCAGCGACAATAGGCGCAAAACATGACTTTTCATGGAGCTATCCTTTCAGGCCGCTGGTCATATCAGCAGCCTGGGTGGCAGGAGTTGCCAGAAAAGCGGCCATGAGTTGATTCACCTCTGCCGGTTTTTCGCGCATCAGCAAATGCCCGCAACCCGGCAGAAATTCCTGCCGCGCGGGTTGTAACCGAGTGCAGAACTCTTCGCCCGCCGTGGCTGGCAGAATGAAGTTCTCCTGCCCCCAGATCACGCAGGCTGGTGGAAAGTTGGCGGGCAGGATGAATGCATCCGGCGTGCGGTAATCATCGAAATTCGAGAGTACATTGAACAGCGAACGTTGTTGTCCCGGACTGTTACACAAGGCAAAGATGTAATCGCTGAACGCCGGATCGTCGGGCGGCGTTGCGCCGTATTGCGAACGCAATTGCCGGTCGGTTTCCTCACGCGGCAAGCCTGTTGCTTCGACCTGCGCACTGTAAGCATCGCGGCCTTCCCTGCTGGCGGCGAATTGCTGATACACGGCGCCGAGTGGCCCTGCCAGCAGAATCTTTTCCGATGTAATGTTGCACAAGATCAATCGCCTTACTTTGTCAGGATGTTGCAGCGTGTAATGAAAGGCCATCGCGCTGCCCATGCAATTGCCAATCAGCGTGACCGGCGCAAGCGCGAGTTCGTCCACCAATGCCGCCACCATTTCACCATACAGCGGCAACGTCAATTCAACCCGCGGCTTGTCGGATGCGCCAAAGCCCAGATGATCGGTGGCGATAACGCGATGTGTCGCGGCAAAATGCGCAAGCTGATGTTCCCAGATTTGATGATCGTTACCGCCGTTGTGCAAAAAGACGAGCGGCTCGCCCTGCCCGGCTTCGACGTAATTGATTCGCCAGTTTTGAAACCTGAATTCAGGCATGTTTTCCTCCTTTACTGTTCAGCAGACCCAGCACATACGGGACAACGAAGTAATAAATCTTCCCGCCCGCGACTTCGTAAAGATGGGAATAGAGCATCAGGCCGATTTGCGGCAACCACGGCGCGGCGGCGAAACCGCCTTCGGCGGTGCGCACCGCGACGTATCGCGCGCCCAGCACATGCAGCGGTTCAAACGTCAGCACGACATAAACCAGCAGACCCAGATAAAACCAGCCGAGAGCGCGCCAACCCGTGCAGCCCTTGAGGGAGATCAACAGCGCCGAAACCGCGATGGTCACGACAGAGATGGTCATCGGCAGCGGCGCAAACATCGGACGCGGCGAACTGATGGGCAGCCCGCGCGCCATGACGCCTACCGCGCCAGCCAGGACGACGATCACGACGCACACGGCGTAAAACGCGCGGCGCGGCAAGGCGGCCTGATCTTTGGAAAAATGAAACAAGTCAGCGAACCAGAACGCCATCAAACTCAGGATGCCGCCTTCGGCCAGCCCCTGCCAGACAATCGACCACGTCGCGGAAAACGTTACGCCCAAAAGCGACAGGCTGTAATTCCTGCCGCGCAAGCCCAGCGCCGCCAGAAGCCATTCCAGCAAGCTCTGAAACACCACGCCGCTGGCAAAGGCGAGGGCGTAACGATAATCGCGCTTGCGTACGGCGGCATACGTCACCAGCGCGAGACCAATGAGCAACAACACCAGGCGCGTTTCGTAATAGCCCACGTGATCGAACGATCTGACAATAAAATAGTCCATCCTGGTTTCCTCACTTGAAGCTCACGCGCAACATATAGCGAATATCAGGTCCATGCGGCCCGGAGTAGACGGTAGACGGCAGGAAGAAAAAGGATCTGGCAGGGTGTTTTGCCAGCAAGCCTGATTTCACAATGCTTTTTATCATCGCGCCTGATGTTGGCACTGAACTACTGTCTACTCCGGGTCGCACGCCCCTGCAAACCGCTATAAAAGAGATTGTTTCATTTTGTCATCCTCGTCTTGTCGGCGGCAAAGGCTTGAGCCATTTGTGCAGCGCGGTATGGCCACCGCCGCCGAGATCCAGCAGTTCTTGGCGACCTTGGAGAAGCTTCCCGTGTTGCGCAAACCCGCGCTCGGCTTTGGCGAAGACTAGCGCATCGAAAGCGAGGACACCCTGGGCGCTGTGCTGATCCACGAGGGTCAGGTGGTTCATCTCAGCGCCTTCACCCGTAACGGCCAACCAAAATCCCTCGGCTGGGTCATTCTTTGATCCAGCCGAGGGGTATCCCGATTGACTATTAGCTCTGTCACGCTTACCCCCGGAGGCTCCGATGATTCACCTCCCCGATTGCAGCGTCACCGACACCCACACCCGCGGTCTGCGACGCGCCGAAGACCGTCGAGTCGATGAACGCCGGACGAATTGGAAAATCCAACGAAATCCGCGTCGGTTTGGACCTCGTGTTCGGCAAACCCACGCCGATCTGCTCGCCCTGTTTGGTGAGGGTCGAGTCATCCTCGCCGAGCCCTAAAAAAAATCAGCGCAGGGGTTTGTTGCAACCCACGAAAACGATGACCTCTATCACCTGATGTGTTTCTCTATAGAGCGGTGCCATCATCGCTCGCCACGCAGCAAGACTCCGTTACCGCTTATCGCTACCGGACACTGCTACGAGCGATTCATTCAAGGCTTACTACGACACGACCGTGAGTGGGTCCGCCTCATGACCGACACTTTCGAGACACTCACGACGGCGACGGACTTTGAGAGTCGCCCTGCGACGAAAGACTCACCGCGGTGCGCGCGGTGGCAAGTACCAGGCGAATACAAAGTTTGGTTATCGTAGGGACTTGCGATCGTAGAGGTGCCCGAATCCGGCGATGCCATCATGCGTACAGTAGTCGCACCCGACGCTCTCATCGGCCCGAACGGTGAGCTTTGGGAAGCGCTCGGCAAATCAGAGATCAGAGAGCAGCGATTTACTCGGCGACCCGTCATCGACTGGTTCGAGGAGCCCGCGCAGCGTCCGCTCGAAGAGGTCGCATAGCGCGGACTCAAAGAGCATGAAGCGGATCTCTTTATAGATGAACCATCGCACTCGTAAGCCAAAGCGCTTTTTCAGCGAGCATGGGGACCGCCTCCTCGACGGGATAACCATAAATGCCCATCGAGATGTCGGGCACCGCGACTCGAGTAACCCGATTTTGATCGGCCAGACGTTTCGCGCTCTCGAGCGCCTGTGCACAATCTCGAACGCCCGGACTGCCATGTGATGATGACTGGCGTTCAGGCCCGCGGTACCCTCGGTCGAGCTCGTGTCGATGGCGAGCCGCAGGTGCACATCCACGGTCAACTTATCCGTCCCGTGGCCAAAGTGCACACCGTCGGCGGACTGTCGGCCCATGGTGATCAAGCGGACTTGCTGCGATGGTACGGTTTGTTTGCCAACCATCCGTCCGAGTGCTTAATGCACTACGAGCGGCAGGCGGCGCAGGCGCTCGTGCAAAAAATCGAGGTGCAGGGCGCTAAAGTTCACTCGCCGCGACCGGGAGCGCGGCGGGGTCTCGCCAGCATCACACTGTCTAGCTGAAGGTCCAGGAATATTCTCGGTCAATCGTCGACGAATAGCCGAACAGGAGTCATCGCCATGAACCAAGTCATGCAGCAGGTCGATCGCCGCCGATTTCTTTTTTCATCGTCAGTGGTTGCCGTCAGCTTTGCGCTGCTGCTGGGGAGCGCTGCCGTCCCGTCATTCGCAGCGGAGAAAAAATCCATCCCGCTCCTGCTGGTGGTCGGAGCGACCGGCGGCACTGGCCGCGAGGTCGTGAGGCAGGCGCTCGCGCGTGGTCTGCAGGTACGTGCCTTGGTACGCGACGAAGCGAAGGCACGGGCCCAACTCGGTGATGCCGTGCAGTATGTTGCCGGCGATGTGCGTAACGGTACAGGCGTAGAGTCCGCAGTGAAGGGGGTTGACTACGTGGTCTCGGCACTAGGTTCGAATATCCGTAATGACCCGGAGAATACACCAGAGCGAGTGGATTACGGCGGTGTCAAAGTAATTGCTGAGGCCTCGGCGGCGGCCAAGGTCAAACATTTCGTACTGGTATCGTCGATGGGCGCGACGCATACCGATCACCCCCTCAATCGCATGTTCGGTAATATTCTTGTCTGGAAGGAAAAAGGTGAGGGCGCGCTGCGATCCTCGGGCGTACCCTACACGATCGTACGACCCGGCGGACTCCTTGATGCGCCGGGCGGTAGCGCAGGCGTCAAAGTTTTTCAGGGCGACAATCGACGTAATCAAGGTCGCATTTCGCGTGCGGACGTGGCGACCGTTTGTCTAGAAGCCCTCGGCAACGCGGCGGCGCGTAGTAAGACGTTCGAGTTGATCGGTGATAGCCCTGGGACGCGAACCGATTTCACCGCCATGTTCTCTGGGCTTGCCGCTGATGAGCGCTGAGACCATGTTGCAGCGTCGGTTGGCCCGTTTCGCGCGCGTCGAGCCGCGCGAGTCGACCGCCGTGCTCGCGGCATTTTGTTTGTTTTTCTTTGTGCTTGGCAGTTATTTCGCTGTGCGCCCGGTGCGCGAGACTGTAGCAACGCTGCTGGGGCGCGATCGGGTCGCTGATCTCTGGCTTTACACCGCCTTGTTTTCGATCGCGATCGTGCCACTTTGGGGATGGCTGGTGGCCCGGCTGCGTCGCAGCCTGTTACTGCCTGTGCTCTACGGCGTGGTGGCGATCATCCTCGCTTTCATCGGCTCGTCGATTCAGGTCGATGAGTCCAACCTTCTAGTCGGAACTTTTTTCTATGTGTGGATCAGCGTCATCAACTTGATGCTGGTATCGGTATTCTGGAGTTTTCTGCTCGAGATGTTCTCCGCAGAGCAATCAAAGCGCCTGTTCGGTTTCATTGCGGCCGGCGGTACGTTCGGCGCCCTAGTCGGCCCGCTCACCGCTCGCCTGTTGGTCGACTCGATCGGTAATTCCGGTGTACTGTATCTTGGGACTGTAGGGTTTCTAGGCGCGATCATTTGCCAGCGTGTGCTGATCGGCATCTGGAATCGCAAGCGCGATGCGGATGTCGCTGTATCGGCTGCAGCGAGCAAAGAATCTACAAGTGACGATACGGGTCTCGGCGGCAATCCGTTCGCCGGTATTTTTATCGTGTTGCGTTCGCCTTATTTACTTGGCATTGCTTCGTTCGTAGTGCTGCTGTCGGCGGTCAATACATTTCTTTATTTCGAGCAACTACGAATCGTTAGTGAAACTTTCGCCGATACGACCCGTCGAACCGAGGTATTCGCTAATATCGATTTCATCGTGCAGGGACTGACGATCTTTTCGCAACTTTTTCTTACCGGTCGCATTGCCTCGCGACTCGGGGTGCGCACACTGCTCACTTTCGTGCCAGTGCTGATGTTCCTCGGTTTCGTGGCGCTCTCCGTGGTCAACGTATTCGGCATGATTGCGGCGTTGCTTATACTGCGTCGGTGGGGTGAATACGCCTTCATCAGGCCAGGTCGCGAAATGCTTTGGGGCTCGCTTGATACCGAGTCAAAGTACAAAGCCAAAAGTTTTGTCGATGTACCAGTGTATCGCGCTGCCGATTACGTCGGCGCGCAAGCGAAGAGTGCGCTCGATGCAGTAGGGGCGTCGCCTGCTGGAGCGGCGCTAATCGGCGCCGCGCTTGCTGTCCCCTGGGCCGTCAATGGCTGGATCCTGGGTCGTAAACACGATGACGCGAACGAGCTGGGGTCTCGCCAATGAGGCCTAAGTCGAGAAAAACTTTGTCCTTGTTGGTGACGGTATGGATGGTTATCGCGAGCACACTGTTGTTGTGGCCGGTTCAGGCGGCGGAAAGTGTCACCGCTGGTCAGGAGCGCGCGGCAGCCGAGTATCTCGCTGCGGTCGCCGCGGGTGATACGCAGGCCGTCGCCTTTGCCATCCACCCAACCGAGCTCGATCGGCTACGGATTATGATCGTGCAAAAACTTCGTGAAGAAGCAGCCCGCGGCGAATCGGCGATGCGCATTCGTCTGTTCGGCGATGGAATGCCGATGGGCGAAATCGAGCGATCGACCAGCGTCAATCTGTTTCGTAGCCTCGCGCGCAAACTGAGTGTGCGTAGCCGATTCTATGAAAAGCTCGAGGGTCTGATCGCAGTACGTGATAACAATCAGTTGCACGTGATCGTCAAAGGTAAACCGCCGCGCGATCGAGGGCGACTCGAAGTTATCGAACTCGTGACTCTGCTGCCCTACGGCAAAGAATGGAAGGCTGCGGTTGCCCCTGAGCTCGAGGCGCAGATCGACGATCTGCTGAACGGGCGTACGCGCGACACGACTACTCCAAGTACCGGGCCGACAGCCGTGGAGCGAGCGGCGCCGGTAGCGACTGGGCGCAACACTCCGGAGATTCTCGCCTTGCTGGAACAGGCAGAAAAAGCGCTCGTTGACGGAAAGTGCGATCGTTACTATCGCGACTATCTCAGTCCGGAACTGCGGCGCAGCTTGTCATCGCGTACGCTCGATTCTTTGGTGAGTGGATGCAATCGCAGCATCGCAAGCCGCGAGTTGCTAATTGCCGCGCTACGCATCGTGCGGCGCACGGCACCTGCTCTTGAGCGGGAGGGTAATCGTGCCGTGTACGATGTCGAAGGTCAGGGGCTGCCCTTTGATCGTTATGTGCTCGAGCGGATTGACGGGCGTTGGTATATCGCGGAGTGATTATCCCGAATCGACAAGGAGGCATCGACATGATCCAAGAAAATTCGTTGGTGATCCGCTGTACGGCGTGCAAGTGCTTGCGAGCGATATTTGCTGCATTGCTGCTGGGCTTGCTCGCGGCCTGCGGAGTTTCGCCGCAGAAAGTCACAGTTCCCGTGGTGTCCGCCATCGATCTGCCACGGTTTATGGGCCCGTGGTACGTCATCGGCGTCATTCCGACGTTCATCGAAAAAGACATCTACAACGCGGTTGAATCCTATGAGCTCGCGTCCGACGGTACGATCAAGACCACCTTCACTTTCAATAAAGGTGCTTTCGACGGGCCAGCCAAGCGCATGGAGCCGAAGGGCTTCGTGATCCCCGGCACCAACAATGCCATCTGGGGTATGCAGTTCATCTGGCCGGTAAAGGCCGAGTACGTCATTTCGCACGTCGATGCCAATTACACCGAGACCATTATCGCGCGCAGCGCTCGCGACTATGTGTGGATCATGGCGCGCACCCCGACGATCGACGACGCGCGCTATGCAGAACTCGTCATAAAAGTCGCTGACATGGGATACAACGTCGGCAAACTGGTAAAGGTACCGCAGCGCGCGAGTGCGCCGACTGCGGCGCCCGCTGCATCGGCGGCTCCCGCGGCCTCACCGCCGCTGCCATCGCCCGAGCGCGTCGCCGAAATTCTTGCCTTAGTGTCGGCCGTGAAGCCCGCCGAACTCAGGGCCAGACTGGCTCAGGGCGGTGCGCAGCCCGTAGTGCTCGATGTACGACGCGCCGAGGAATTCGCCGCGGGTCATGTGGACGGCGCGATCAACGTCGCCCACAACGCCGTGCTTGTAAGCCCGGCGACTGCCGTGGGTGCTGCCAAAGACGCCGAGATCATCGTCTATTGCGCGAGCGGCCGACGGGCCGCCATGGCGATCGAGGCGCTGCGCGACGCCGGCTACTCCAACCTGAAGCACCTTGAGGGCGACTACACGGCTTGGGTCGCCACGCCCTGACCTGCGCGCGGCCACCCCGGGCGCTGGACTCGCCGGGGAGGTTCATGGTGGGTACACTCCAACAGGCTTCCTAGGCCCGCCCGCCGGGGGCGGGCGAGACGGACTTGGACAGGGACGCCATGGATCGTGATGACCTCCTGACATCCGCCAAACTCGAGGTTTGGGCGAAGGCTGCCGCGAAGGCAGCGCCGGGCGGTGACGTCACCAAACTTACCTGGAAGACGCCCGAGGGTCTCGAGGTCAAGCCGCTTTATACCGCGGCAGACCTGCACGGTTTGCAGTACGCCGACACCCTGCCGGGCTTTGCACCCTTCCTGCGCGGTCCGCAAGCCACCATGTATGCGGTACGGCCGTGGACCATTCGTCAGTACGCGGGATTCTCGACGGCCGAGGCCTCGAATGCGTTCTACCGCAAGTCGCTGGCCGCAGGCGGCCAGGGCGTATCGGTTGCTTTCGACCTGGCGACTCATCGCGGCTACGACAGCGATCACCCGCGAGTGCGTGGCGATGTCGGCAAAGCGGGCGTGGCGATCGATTCCGTCGAGGACATGAAGATCCTATTCGACGGTATCCCGCTCGACAAGGTTTCGGTGTCGATGACGATGAACGGTGCGGTGCTGCCGGTGCTGGCGGCGTTCGTCGTCGCCGGCGAAGAGCAGGGTGTGGCGCAGGCGGCACTCTCCGGCACAATCCAGAATGATATTCTCAAAGAATTCATGGTGCGCAACACCTACATCTACGCACCCGGGCCGTCGATGCGTATCGTCGGTGACATCATCGAGTACACGGCGCACAACATGCCGAAGTTTAACTCGATTTCGATTTCGGGTTATCACATGCAGGAGGCGGGGGCGAATCAGGCGCTGGAACTCGCCTTTACGCTGGCCGACGGCAAGGAGTATGTGAAAACTGCGCTTGCTAAGGGCCTCGATGTCGACGAGTTCGCCGGTCGGCTCAGTTTTTTCTGGGCGATCGGCATGAACTTCTATCTCGAGATCGCAAAAATGCGTGCGGCGCGGCTTTTGTGGTGGAAGATCATGACAGGATTCGGGGCAAAGAATCCGAAGAGCTTGATGTTACGCACGCACTGTCAGACTTCAGGCTGGAGCCTCACTGAGCAAGATCCGTACAATAACGTCGTTCGTACCACTATCGAGGCCATGGCGGCCGTTTTTGGTGGTACGCAAAGCCTGCATACCAATTCTTTTGACGAGGCAATTGCGCTGCCGACCGAGTTCAGCGCGCGAATCGCGCGCAACACCCAGCTCATCCTACAAGAAGAAACGCATATCACGCAGGTCGTAGACCCCTGGGCCGGCAGCTACCTGATGGAAAAGCTCACGCAGGAAATGGCCGACAAGGCCTGGACCATCATTGAAGAAGTCGATGCCATGGGTGGTATGACCCGCGCAGTCGAAAGTGGCTGGGCTAAGTTGCGCATTGAGGCGAGTGCTGCCGAGAAGCAGGCCCGGATCGATTCTGGTCGTGACGTCATCATCGGCGTCAATAAATTCAAGCTCGAGAAAGAAGAGCCAGTTGAGATTCTCGAGATCGACAATGTCGTGGTCCGTGACAACCAGATCGCGAGACTGCAGCAGGTGCGCACGACGCGCGATGCCGCCAAGGTCGATGCGGCTCTGGCCGCGATAACGTCCGCTGCGACATCGGGTGAAGGCAATCTGCTCGCACTTGCCGTTGGGGCTATGCGATTGCGCGCGACAGTCGGTGAAGTCAGCGATGCGCTCGAGCAAGTTTGGGGGCGACATCGTGCCAATTCGCAGGAGGTGAGCGGCGTGTACGCAGGAGCCTACGAATCGCAGGAGGATTGGACCAAACTGCAAGGCGACATCGCGGCGTTCGCTGCAGATCATGGTCGTCGGCCGCGCGTGTTGATCGCCAAGCTGGGCCAAGACGGTCATGACCGCGGTGCCAAGGTGGTAGCCAGTGCCTTCGCTGATCTCGGTTTTGATGTCGATGTTGGGCCGCTGTTTCAGACCCCCGAAGAATGTGCGCGGCAGGCGATCGAAAACGACGTGCACGCGGTGGGTGTCAGCACCCTCGCCGCCGGCCATAAAACTTTGGTTCCGGAGATCATTCGTTCGCTGCGCGAGCAGGGCTCGGGCGAGATCATCGTCTTCGTAGGTGGTGTGATCCCGCAACAGGACTACCAGTTCCTGTACGACGCTGGCGTCAAAGGCATTTACGGACCCGGCACGCCGATTCCTGACAGTGCGCGCGACGTACTTAACAATATAAAGCGTGCGTGTGACCTTGCCTGAGCAGGACGATGCTCGCTTGATTGAAGGCGTGCGTGCCTACGATCGGCGTGCGCTAGCCAAGACAATCACGTTGCTCGAATCGACGCGCAGCGATCATCGCAAGCGCGGCGATGCTTTGCTCGATGCTTTGCTACCTTTCACCGGCAAAGCGCTACGTCTCGGTATTTCGGGTGTGCCCGGCGTTGGCAAGTCGACCTTCATCGAAGCGCTCGGCATGTTTTTGTTGGCGCAGGGTCATAAGGTTGCCGTGCTCGCGGTCGACCCGTCATCAGGGATTTCGGGCGGTTCAATCCTCGGTGACAAGACGCGTATGGAGCGTCTCTCGGTCCAAGAAAACGCCTATATTCGACCTAGCCCGTCATCGGGTACGCTTGGCGGCGTCGCTGAAAAAACCCGCGAAGCAATACTGGTTTGTGAAGCGGCCGGATACGACGTAGTGATCGTCGAGACAGTCGGTGTCGGTCAGTCCGAGACTACGGTGGCGGGCATGACTGATATGTTCGTGCTGTTGCAGTTGCCGAACGCCGGTGACGATCTGCAAGCCATGAAGAAAGGCATCATGGAACTCGCCGATCTGATTGTCATCAATAAAGCCGATCTCGATCCTGATGCGGCGGCGCGCGCCGAGGCGCAGATCACCTCGGCCTTGCGCGTGCTGCGCTTTACTGGAGCGCCGGGTAGCCATGGCGAGGAACGTTGGCAAACCCGCGTTATGCGCGGTAGCGCGCTCAAGTCGCTCGGGCTTGAAGCTTTCTGGTCCCATGCGACCAATTTCATACGTCTGCGCGAGCAAAGCGGTGAATTCTCTGAACGTCGACGCCACCAGGCGCTCACCTGGATGTGGGATCAGGTACACGCGCAATTGGTTGCGGATTTTCGTGAAAGTGCAGCCGTGCGCACTGCGTTACCCAAGGCACTAGAGGATGTAAGCCAAGGTCGGGTAGCGCCTTCATCTGCTGCACGCCGATTGCTCGATCTCTTCGAAGCCCACTGACCGATTTGTACTCACAGGAAGGCTTGCCATGCACGACATCATTCATCAACTCGAGAACAAGCGCGCACAGGCGCGACAGGGTGGTGGCGAGAAGCGCATCGCTGCGCAACATGCCAAAGGTAAGCTGACGGCGCGTGAGCGTGTCGAACTGTTACTCGATGAGGGCACGTTCGAGGAATGGGATATGTTTGTCGAGCACCGCTGTAGCGACTTCGGTATGCAGGATCAAAAAGTTCCGGGCGATGGCGTGGTGACGGGCTGCGGCTTTATTAACGGGCGCCTCGTCTTCGTATTCAGTCAAGATTTCACGGTGTTCGGCGGCTCGCTGTCCGAGGCGCATGCGCAAAAAATCTGCAAGGTCATGGACACCGCTATGAAGGTCGGTGCGCCGGTGATCGGCATCAATGACTCCGGTGGCGCACGCATTCAGGAGGGCGTCGCCTCGCTAGGCGGCTACGCCGAGGTGTTCCAGCGTAACGTGACGGCCTCGGGTGTAGTCCCGCAGATCAGTCTGATCATGGGTCCTTCGGCAGGTGGTGCCGTCTATAGCCCGGCACTCACCGATTTCATTTTCATGGTGAAGGACAGTTCGTACATGTTCGTTACCGGACCTGAGGTGGTGAAGACTGTGACGCACGAAGAGGTGACAGCCGAGGACCTCGGCGGTGCCGTAACGCACACTACGCGCAGCGGGGTTGCCGATCTCGCGTTCGATAATGACGTCGAGGCGCTGTTGATGCTGCGCCGCTTCTTCAACTATTTACCCGCGAACAACCGGCAGAAGCCGCCGATGCGCGAGGCCTTCGATCCGCCTGATCGAGACGAGTACTCGCTCGACACACTGGTCCCCGATAACCCGAATAAGCCGTACGACATGAAAGAGCTGATAAACAAGGTCATCGACGACGGTGAATTCTTTGAGCTGCAGCCCGACTACGCAAAGAACATCATCATCGGCTTCGCACGGCTGGATGGTCAGGTGGTGGGTATCGTTGCCAACCAGCCGCTGGTGCTGGCGGGCTGCCTCGATATTAAGAGCAGCATTAAGGCGGCGCGCTTCGTACGTTTTTGCGATGCGTTCAGCATTGCTGTCGTAACCTTCGTCGATGTGCCGGGCTTCATGCCAGGCACCTCGCAGGAGTATGGCGGCATTATCAAGCATGGCGCCAAGTTGCTCTATGCCTACGCCGAGTGCACGGTGCCGAAAATCACCGTCATCACTCGCAAAGCCTATGGCGGCGCCTACGACGTCATGGCTTCGAAACATCTGCGCGGTGACATCAACTTCGCCTGGCCGAATGCTGAAATCGCTGTCATGGGTGCAAAGGGTGCGGTCGAAATCATTTTCCGTGAAGAGAAGTCTGACCCCGCCAAACTTACAGCGAGAGAAGCCGAGTATCGCCAGAAGTTCGCCAACCCCTTTGTTGCTAGTGCCCGCGGTTACATCGACGACGTCATCATGCCGCACGGCACTCGTCGAAGAATTTGTCGGGCGTTGACGGTGTTGCGCGACAAAAAAATTGAGGAGCCGTGGCGCAAGCACGGCAACATCCCCCTTTGAGCGCACGCCACGGGGTCTGAAGAATCATGTTTAAAAAAATACTGATCGCCAATCGTGGTGAAATCGCCTGCCGTGTCATCAAGACCGCGCAACGCATGGGTATCAAGACGGTAGCCGTCCATTCGGAAGCCGACAAAGACGCACGCCATGTCGAGCTTGCGGACGAGGCAGTGCCGATCGGGCCAGCACCCTCACGCGAGTCTTACCTCGTCGCCGATCGCATCATTGAAGCCTGCAAGAAAACGGGTGCCGAGGCCGTGCATCCGGGCTACGGTTTTCTCTCTGAAAACGCTGAGTTTTCGCGGCGTGTGGAAGAGGAGGGCATAATCTTCATCGGCCCGAAGTACAAGTCGATCGCGGCCATGGGCGACAAGATCGCCTCCAAAGAGCTGGCCGCCAAGGCGAAGGTGAACACCATCCCGGGCTGGAACAAGCCGATCGATTTACCAGAGCGTGCCGTCCAGATCGCCCGCGACATCGGCTATCCCGTGATGATCAAGGCGAGTGCCGGTGGCGGCGGCAAGGGCCTGCGTGTCGCCTGGAACGATAAGGATGCGCACGAGGGCTTCGTGTCATGTCGCAACGAGGCGCGAAACAGCTTCGGTGACGATCGCGTATTCATCGAGAAATTCGTCGAAGAGCCGCGCCATATCGAGATTCAGGTGCTCGGCGATGGCCATGGAAACTGTGTATATCTTTGGGAGCGTGAGTGCTCAATTCAACGTCGTCACCAAAAAGTGCTCGAGGAGGCGCCCAGCCCTTTCCTCAATGACAAGATGCGTAAGGCTATGGGCGAGCAGGCGGTTGCCCTCGCCAAGGCCGTCGACTATCAAAGCGCAGGCACGGTCGAGTTCGTAGTCGGTAAAGATCGCAGCTTTTATTTCCTCGAGATGAATACTCGTCTGCAGGTGGAGCATCCGGTCACCGAGTGCATCACTGGACTCGATCTGGTCGAGCAGATGATTCGTATTGCAGCGGGCGAGCGACTCGCTTTTGGTCAGAGCGATCTCCGGCGTAAAGGCTGGGCGATCGAGTGCCGCATCAATGCCGAAGATCCGTTTCGTAATTTCCTGCCTTCAACCGGCAGACTGGTCAAATATCGACCGCCGATGCCGACGATGGAAGCGTCGCAGCCTGTTCCCGCCGAAGGCGGTGTTCGAGTCGATACCGGTGTATACGAGGGCGGCGAGATCCCGATGTTCTACGACTCGATGATCGCCAAGCTCATCACGTATGGGGCTGATCGAAATGAAGCGATCGCGCGCATGCGCGAAGCTTTGAACGGCTTCGTGATTCGCGGTATCGCCAGTAATATCCCGTTTCAGGCGGCCTTGCTCGCTCATCCGCGTTTTATCGCCGGCGACTTCAACACCAGCTTCATCGCCGAGCAATATCCGAAGGGCTTTTCTGCGGCGGCTGTACCGCACGAAGAAGCAGGACTTCTGCTTTCTTTCGCAGCAGTCTCCCACCGTCGCTCGCGCGAACGCGCAGCCCGTCTCACCGGACAGCTGCGTCACCGCGAGGTTCGTATTCGCGAGGACTTCGTGATCGTGTTACGCGATGATCATGGAGGTCGTGAAGAGATTCCGGTAACCGTACGACCGATCGGTTCGATTTTTCATGTAGGCATCGGTGACCGTACTCATGAGGTTTCGTTCGAGGATAACTTGCGCGATATCGCCGTGCACGGTCACTTCGACGGAAAAGCATTCTGCGCACAAATCGAACGCATCGGGCTCGGCTATCGGATTTCGCACAACGGCTCGAGTTTGTTTGTCAAAGTGTTCTCGCCTCGTCAGGCGCGGCTCGAGGCACTGATGCCCTTCAAGGCGCCGCCCGATCTGTCGAAGGTTCTGCTCTCGCCGATGCCCGGGCTTCTGGTCGATATTTCGGTACAACCCGGGCAGACGGTGCGTGCCGGCGAGCGGCTCGCTGCGATCGAAGCTATGAAGATGGAAAACATTCTCTTTGCCACCCAGGACTGCGTAGTCTCCGAGGTGCTGGCTGCGAAAGGCGACAGTGTTGCCGTCGATCAGGTGATCATCAAATTCCAATGAGTGAATCTGTAATAAAAAGACCGTTCCGCGTGCTGGGCATACAGCAGGTGGCGATTGGTGGCCCCGACAAGCAGCGCTTGCGCAAACTCTGGATCGACATGCTAGGCCTCGAAGTTACCGGCAACTTCGTCAGCGAGCGTGAGAATGTCGATGAGGACATTTGCGTCATGGGACGCGGCGCGATGCGCGTCGAGATCGATCTCATGCAACCACTGGACCCCGAGAAAAAACCTGCGGTCCATGCCATGCCGCTCAATCACATCGGACTGTGGGTCGACGATCTGCCAAAAGCGGTTGAATGGTTGACGTCGCGCGGCGTGCGCTTTGCGCCGGGTGGCGTACGCAAGGGCGCCGCAGGTCACGATATTTGTTTTCTGCACCCGAGGGCGAACGAAGAATTTCCGATCGCTGGCGAAGGCGTACTGGTTGAACTAGTGCAGGCGCCATCCGAGGTGATTGCAGCGCTCGGCTAAATCTTGGACTTGCGGTGTACGGCGACGATCAGCGTCCCCGGCCCGCCATGCACCCCGATGGCGGGGCCCATGTCGGTGAGCGCACAAAATTCCACGCTACCTGTCGGAAATCTTTCTTCCAGCTCCTGCGTCAGTAGTCGACCTTCCTCGATCTTGCCGCCATGCCCGACGAAGATCCGCAGCGATTCACGGCTTGCATCGAAACGACAGCGTCGAGTCACGAATCGTGCGAATCGACTACGCCGGCGATGTGTGCCCATCAGGCCGCCACCGGCGCGAATTCGACCATCCGGATAGGTTCGCAGGATGACGTTGAGCGACAGCAGCCGCGCTACCTTGCCGATGATCGCCGGCACGCGACCCCCGCGCACCGCAAAATCGATGCTGCCGAGGAGCGCGAATGTCTGGGTACGTTCGGCAGCTGCGTGGATAGCCGCCGTGACATCCTGCGGACTGGCGCCGGCAAGTGCCGCCTCCGCGGCGGCCACCGTGATCAGTCCCTGACCGACCGAGGCGTTACGACTGTCGATCGCTGAGACCGGCTTACCCTCGGCGCCGACCCTTTGTGCCGCCTTGTTGGCGGCGTCCCAGGTTCCGCTGTGCCGCGAGGTCAGATTCACGGATACCACGGCGTCGTAATGCGAAGCCAAAAATTCGAACATGCGGCGGAAGTCGCCCGGCGGCGGTTGCGAGGTCTTGGGGTGTGCCGGATTGCTCACAAGTTCCCGGTAGAACTCGGTGGGCGTCATGCTCACCTTGTCGAGGTAGGAATGGTTGGCGAAGTGGATGCGCACGGGAACCACATGTATCCCGAGTCGCTCGATGAATTCCTCGGGAACATCTGCCCCCGAATCCGTGACTACCGCGATGCGTTGCGTCTTGCGGTGGTGCGCCGCGCTTTGCTGCATGCGCATGTCGTCCGCCTTTTGACCACTGACGACACCGAAGTTTTCAGCAATACGGAAGACTTGCTTCGGATCGTTGACATGCACATGAATCTTAGCCTTGCGCTTGCTACCACTGACCACGAGGCTGGTACCGATCGTGGAGAGTGTTTCGCGCAGGTGTCGCAGATCGATTTCCCGCCCGACGGAGGCGTTGATCAAGCACTCGGTGCAAAAACGATAATCCTGATCAGCGGCAGGCGGGGACGTTCCTACCATCGACTCATCGCCGGAGTGAACTGGGGCAACGACCTTGCCGAGTTCACCGGTGTGTAGAAAGCGGCACATACCCTCCAAAACTTCGACGAATCCGAGAGCGCCGGCATCAACGACATTTGCCGCGTGCAGTTCCTCCAGTTGTCCACGCGTCGCTTCAAGCGCCTCGCGTGCCCGAATCAATGAATTGCTGAACAAGCTGGGAAAGCCGCTCGAGTGTGGCACCTGTGCTTCAGCAGCCAGTGAAAATTCGTGCAGCACAGTGAGGATGGTACCCTCGCGCGGCTGGGCGAGGGCATCGCGGGCGTAGTTGGCACCCATACGCAAGGCGATCGCGAACTCTCCGGTGGAAATACGCGCCAGATGGCCCACGCCATCGCCCAGTCCGAACAAAAACTGCGCGAGGATTGTTCCTGAATTACCGCGTGCACCATCGAGTGCGGCGTCTGCGGCGCGTACCAGTACGCTACCCGCATGCGATTCTGGCGTACGATCCAGCGCCGCGAGCACGGCAGACAGCGTCAGCGACATATTGGTGCCGGTATCGCCATCCGGGACCGGAAAAACATTTATTTTATTGAGATGATCGGTTTGCTCGAATAACCGGTATATGCCAGAGCGCAGCACATCAGCCAATTGTAGGCCATCGAGCTCGGTCGGTTCATTCATTGCAGATTGACTGCAAACGTAGCACTGCCGAAGCGAAGGATGACGCCCTCGGGAGTAATGCGCTCGATGGCAATGCCCTCGCGTGAGCTCTCGCCTTCGCGCAATCTTTGACCATTGAGTAGTACGAAGCGCGCTTGAGGGTTCGCGTCGTAAACGTGCATGTTGAGTTCGACAGGCGGGATCGTCGAGCCGCGGGCGAGTAGCTCATCACGGCTTGGCGTTCGCGGTAGCGCAACGGCCGCGGGTGGGGGAGCACGTACCGCTGTGGTACGCGCCGTCGTTGCGGCGGCGGGCGGTGGCACGACTGCTGGTGTATCGGTCGTTACCGCTGCCGATACGGATGCGGGCGCCGCTGCGGATTTGGGCACGGCTGCGGGGGCCTCAATCCGCGCCGCAGCTGGGCCACGGTCTTCGTTACGCAGTAGTGCCCAAGCAATCACCAGAAAATTGATCGCCAGCAGCGCGACAAGCACCAGCGCCCAGGTCGGCAGCTGTGATCGCCGCGGCGCGGTGCGCGCTACGAAGATCACCGGATGATCTTGTCGCAGTCGCGAATTTTCAGATTTTCTCAGCGCATCGAGAATGATCGACATATCGCGCCAGTGCCTTGCCAGGCGAAACTTCCCCGCAGCGGCCAAGTATTGCACGGGCGGGACCCGCCCGGGCATAGTCGGCTGCATCGTGTCACCCATCTGGTCGCCGCTCGCCTTTTGTGCACTTCGGCATCGCGAGCCCCCGCGTGGCATCGAACTGTATTTCGCCAATCTCGCAGCGTTTTCCTCATTGCTGTCCAGCCCGGCTAACTGCGAGCTGCTCTCGAGAGCCGAGCGCGACCGTGCTGACTTGATGACCTCGGCGCAGGCCCGCCGCGATTTTACGGTGTCGAGAATTTTGCTGCGGAGCGTGCTGGCGACTCGACTCGGCGTCGCAGGTAGCGCCTTGTCGTTTGTGCTAAGTGAGTATGGCAAGCCGCTGATTTCTTCGGCGGCGGGTCAGCCCCTCCTGCACTTCAACCAAAGCCACAGTCATGGCGCGTGGCTGCTAGGTCTCGGATTCGAGACGGCGATCGGCGTGGATATGGAGACGCGACGAACGGTACCCAATGCGCGTCGCTTGGCCGAGCGAGTGTTTACCGATACCGAACGCGCTGAACTCACTGCTGCGCAGCGTGCAACCACAGAGGCTGATTCCGAGGATGTTATTTTTTTACGCGGCTGGACGCGTAAAGAAGCTGTGCTCAAGGCTACCGGTAGTGGTTTCACTTGGAACGCGCGCGAATTACAGGTGGGCACTGGGCGCGGCATCCAACGGGTTTCTTTGCCTAGGCTGCCCGGTCAAGTAGCGAGCGTCTCTTCGTTGGATCTGCCGATCGAGGGGCAGGCTGCGGTCGCTACGCTGTCAACCGAGACGGACTTTACTAACAGTGAATTTTTTTTAGTCGAAGCATGAGTATGTTTGTAGTATGAGCATTCTTGCCGCATGAGCGATCGGCTCATCGATTCTTTGCAATGGTCGCGAGAGGCCATTGCTGCGGGCGAGTGGTGGCGGCTCCTGACCAGTCATCTTGTACACCTCGATCTTGCGCATGCCTGCCTTAACGTCGCTGCTATGTTGTTGCTGTGGCGACTGTTTGGTCGGGTGTTTGCACTGCGACATGTGCTTGCGATTGTGCTCCTCGGTATTGCAGCGATCGATGCCGGTCTCTGGTGGCTGAGTGAGATCGATTGGTATGTGGGCCTATCGGGACTGTTACATGCTTGGGCTGCCGCTGCGGTGGTCAGACTGCTCATTGATCACGACCGCTATTACGCGATCGCTTGGATCGTCGCGATTTTCGGGCTCGGCAAAATCGTATGGGAAAACCTCTGGGGTGCGCTGCCCGTCTCGACAAACACCGCTGCGGTCGTGACTGATGCCCATCTTTTTGGCGTACTTGCCGGCATGGTGATGGGGCTAATGTTACCCGCCGTGCGTAGTTAGCGACCGCGCTTGAGCAGACTTGCACGGCCCAAGGCAGCGCCACCAAACTTCTCGCGAATCGCATCGAGCGTGGCATCCAGTTTTTCGTTTTGGATGCGCTCGACATCGACAAAAAGATCCTGCTGTGCTCCCTCAACGAAATCCGTCGTGGATACTCCAAGCAGTCGAACTCGTGGCTTGCGAGTACCCGTCAACCAAACCGCGAACAACGAGAGTGCACATTCGGCGATGACGCGACTTTCAGATGTTGGCTTACTTAAGGTCATCTGTCGGGTAAGGGTGCGAAAGTTATGCAGTCGGATCTTGATGCCGATGCAGTTGGCCTGCAGTTGCTTGGTTCGCAGTCGCGCTGCGACCTTATCGGCGAGTGCTGAGAGCTGCGCACGCATGGCGGCGCTATCGGTCAAGTCTTCGCCAAAGGTACGTTCGTTGCTGACTGACTTCTCGTCATGCTCGGGGATAACCTCGCGATCATCGATACCGGCGGCGCGGTCGCGCCACTCCTGCCAGTGTTCACCGAACAGCGGCCGCAGGCGTTCTTCGTCGGCGAGACGCAGTTCGCCTAGGGTATGCAGTCCGGCGGCGACCACCTGCTCGCCTTTCTTGCGACCGAGTCCAGGAAGACGTTTGATTGGCAGCGGATCGAGTATTTCGTTGACACGTGCGGGTGCCACCACCGTGAGTCCGTCGGGTTTTCGTAGATCCGATGCGATTTTGGCCACGAGTTTGTTGGCCGCGACCCCGACCGATGCACTAAGGGCTATACGCGTGCGGATTTGGTTTTTGATGTCCCCGGCAATCGTGACGGCGTCCCCTTTGAGAGCGCGGCTGGCCGTGACATCGAGATACGCCTCATCGAGAGAAAGACCCTCCACGAGCGGCGTATATTGCCGAAAAATATCGAATACCTGTGCTGAAACTTCTGCATAGCGCCCGATTTGCGGCCTGACGCAGACGGCGTCGGGACACAGCGCCAGCGCACGGCGGATCGACATGGCAGAGCGCACCCCGTATTTGCGCACTTCGTAGCTTGCCGCCGCCACCACGCCGCGTCCGCTCGTGCCGCCGACGATCAGCGGTTTGCCACGTAGCTGCGGATTGTCGCGCTGTTCGACGGAGGCATAGAACGCATCCATGTCGACATGAAGAATGGCGCGATCCTCGAGCATTTGTAGCGGCGACCCTCGTCAGCTCACCAGCCCGGCCGCGATTCCCGTCAGCATCAGCATTAGTACTGCGCCGAACAGGTAGAGAAGCGCGAGTGCAGTTAACGTGGACAGAGCCGCCGCATCCCCGCTCTGGCAGTTCACACGAACAGTTCGTTCTGTTCCTGCACAGCTGCGTCGACGCGGAGCCGCGGCTTGCCGTTGGTGCCGAGTTCGTGCGGGGCAAAGTCATCGACATGGATGAGATCCATGACCTTGCGATCATAGTTACGGAGCCAGGCCGCCTCGTCGCGCGAGAGCAGACCCGTCCGCTCGCCCTCCTCAATTTGCCCGGGTAGATCGAGTGCCGTGACGCGACCGGTTTTGACGCCCTCTACACGCAGTCGCTTCTCGAGGGTCTCTGCCTGCTCGGCCATCTCGAGTACTTCTTGCAGCAGACCGAGGGCGTTGCCCGCTTCAACCCGGCGATAGACCGGATAGCAGAGTCGATCGCGCACCGCACCCGGTGCGAGCACCAGTTCCGCCAGCGTACGGCCCAGACGATCATCTGGTGCGGAGTACTGCAGACCGCGCGGGAAGATCAAAAAACGCATGACCCCACCCAAGAAGCGATTGGGAAAATTGCGCAAGAAGCCGTGTAACTGCTCCTGAGCTTTATAAAGCAGGTTGCGGCAGGCCCACTCGACGATAGGCAGATCTTCGGGGCGACGACCCTGGTTTTCGTAGTGCTTTAGCACCATCGAGGCGAGGTACATGCAAGAGAGCACATCGCCGAGGCGAGACGAGAGGTTCTCTTTTTTCTTGAGATAGCCGCCGAGACTCAACATGGCGACATCGACCGCGAACGCGAAACTCGCCGAGAAACGCACGATATGTTGGTAGTAGCGGGCGACCGGACCGTCGACGGGTGCGGCCGTGAAACGGGCGTTGGTGAGCGCCATGATCAAAGAGCGCACCGCATTGCTCAGCGTAAAGCCGACATGGCCGAGCAGTGCATCGTCGAAGTCGCGCACGCCCTGCACGCGGTCCGGATTGCGTGCCGCCTCCATTTCTTTGAGAACATAGGGATGACAGCGAATGGCACCCTGACCGAAGATGATGAGGCTGCGGGTGAGTATGTTCGCCCCTTCCACGGTGATTGCTACCGGTACTACCTGATAACCGCGACCGAGATAGTTACGCGGTCCGAGGCAGATGCCCTTGCCGCCGTGGACATCCATCGCATCGTTGGCAACTTGTCGACTCATCTCGGTGACGTGGTACTTGAGCATGGCCGAGGGGACAGAGGGTTTCTCACCGCCATCGATGGCACCCGCCGTCACCGAGCGCGCAGCATCCATGGTGTACGTGAGCCCGACCATGCGCGCGATCACGCTCTCGATACCCTCGAATTTGCCGATTGGCATGTTGAACTGACGGCGGATGCGCGCGTAGGCACCCGTGGCGAACACCGCTGCCTTGCCGCCACCTGTACCACTCGAGGGCAAAGAAATGCAGCGACCAACCGAGAGCTGCTCGACCAACATGCGCCAGCCCTGACCCGCCATCGCGGGACCACCGATGATGAAGTCGAGAGGCACGAATACGTCGCGACCCTGAATGGGCCCGTTCTGAAAGGGCACATTGAGCGGAAAGTGTCGACGGCCAATGGTGATCCCCGCTGTTTCCCGCGGAATTAGTGCGCAGCTGATGCCGAGGTCGTTTTTGCCGCCGAGCAGGCGATCAGGATCGAACATCCGAAAGGCCAGCCCGATCACTGTGGCGACTGGTGCGAGGGTGATATAGCGCTTCGAAAAATTAAGCCGCAGACCAATGATTTCTCGCCCTTGCCATTGACCGCGACAGACGATGCCGAAATCCGGCAGCGAGGCCGCATCCGAGCCCGCGCGCGGCCCGGTCAATGCGAAGCAGGGAATATCTTCGCCGCAGGCGAGCCGTGGCAGGTAGTGATTTTTTTGGTCTTCGGTGCCGTAGTGTTGCAAAAGTTCGCCGGGACCCAGCGAGTTGGGCACGGCAACCGTCGACGACACGGTCGCACTACGAGTCGAGAGTTTGGCCAGCACGCAGGAATGGGCATAGGCCGAGAATTCTAGGCCGCCATACTTCTTCTGGATGATCATCGCGAAGAAGCCCTTGCGCTTGAGGAAGTCCCAGACTTCCGGCGGCATATCGCCACGACGATGCGTGATGTCAAAATCGTCGACCATCCGGCAGAGTTCTTCGCATGGCCCATCGAGAAAGGCCTGTTCTTCGGCGGTGAGTACCGGCGTTTTTGCCCCGAGTAACTTTGACCAGTTGGGTTTACCGGTGAAGAGTTCGCCGTCCCACCACACGGTACCGGCTTCGAGTGCTTCGCGCTCGGTCGATGACATCGCCGGCAGCATGCGTCGGTAGATGCGCATGAAAGGACGGGTCAGCAAGCGCTGACGTAGCGGCACGACATTGATCAGCGCCAGTGTCGCGAACAGCAACCAAAGAAATCCCTTCCAGAGACCTGCGGGTTCGCCGATCACCGAGTAGGCAACCAGCAGCACGCCGAAGGTCGTCGTATAGGCGAGTAGACTCAGCCGCTTGTACGCGAGGTACAGCAGTGCGGCGACGAACACGATTCCGATGACGCCGCCCTTGAGCGTCAGTGCCCAGGCAGTCAATGCCACCAGGGCGAGGGCTACGAGAAAGTGGCTCATGGGTACAGCCTACTGGTGCCGCGCTCAAGGATAAAGAGCGGCAGGTCCGAAACCTGCCGCCCAGGAAAGTCAGCCGAGTAGGTTCTTCACGCCATCGCGCTCTTCGAGCAGCTCCTGATGCGTGGTGTCCATACGTTTGCGGCTGTCCTCGTCGATGGCGAGACCCGGGATGATTTCGTAATGACCACCGCGACAGACGACCGGATAGGAATAGATTACGCCTTCGGGGATACCGTAACTGCCATCCGAGGGGATGCCCATCGACACCCAGTCACCCTGCGTGGAACCGCGGAACCAGTCGCGGATGTGAGCGATGGCGGCGGAGCCTGCCGAGGCCGCCGACGAGGCACCGCGGGCTTTGATGATCGCGGCCCCGCGCTGCTGCACGGTCGGGATAAAGGTTTTTTCGATCCAGTCGCCATCGACCAGCGATCGCGCCGGCTGACCCTTCACGAAGCAATGATTGAGGTCGGGATACTGGGTCGCCGAGTGGTTGCCCCAGATGATCATCTTTTGGATGTCGTTCACGTGGTTGCCAGTTTTTTCAGCAAGCTGCGACAACGCACGGTTGTGATCGAGACGCGTCATTGCCGTAAAGCTCTGCGGCTTCAGCGACGGCGCGTTCTTCATGGCGATGAGCGCGTTGGTATTGGCCGGGTTTCCGACCACCAGCACGCGCACTTCACGGGCGGCAACATCACTAAGCGCTTTGCCCTGTGCCGAAAAAATCTGCGCGTTGGCGAGCAACAGATCTTTGCGTTCCATGCCGGGGCCGCGCGGGCGGGCGCCGACGAGCAGTGCGGCATGGCAATCCTTGAACGCAACGCGCGCATCGTCGGTGGCCACCACCTTGTTGAGGGTCGGGAAGGCGCAGTCGTTGAGTTCCATCACCACGCCCTGCAGCGTCGGCAGGGCCGGCGTGACTTCGAGCAGGTGCAGGTTAATCGGCTGATCGGCACCGAGCATGGCACCGGAGGCCACGCGGAAGGCGAGGGCATAGCCGATCTGACCGGCGGCACCGGTGATCGCGACATTCAAGGGCTGCTTCATTCCAGTTCATCTCCGAAAAGGGGGCGCAGGGCCAAAAAATAGCGCGCGAATTCTACGTGATCAGGCCCCCCTTGACTCCGTCTGAGTGTTATAGTTATTTATAACACTATAAGGTTTTAACAGGAGACAGTAACGCGAGCACATGCCCCGCCATTCCCTGTCCCCCCGCCACCGCTTCGAGCTTGACCGCCGGCCTCGCCGCCGTCGCGCTGACGATGCTGTTGTTCTGGGGACTCGGCCATTCTTCCAAACACTTGCAGCTGCCGCGTGTCGCGCCGGTGGCGACTGCGCTAACCAACTGACGTGCGCCCGCGCCAACTGACGCGAGACCCCCGCGAATGTCACAGTGGAACGACAACGCCCCGATCTACCGCCAACTGCGTGACCGCGTGGTTGCGATGATTCTCGAAGGGGTGCTCAAAGAGGGTGATCCTTTGCCTTCGGTCCGCAACGTCGCCGCGGAATTTCGTATCAATCCACTGACTGTGCTCAAGGCCTATCAGGAGCTTGCCGACGAAAATCTCGTCGAAAAGCGTCGCGGCCGTGGCATGTTCGTCAACGTGGGTGCGCGGGTCGCGTTGCTCGCCGATGAGCGGGCGCGCTTTCTGCGCGACGAGTGGCCACGCACCCGCGCCACCATTCAGCGACTCGGTTTCACCGTCGAAGACTTGTTTGCACCAGCGGCGACCACCGAGTCGACCGCTCCTCCAGGATCAAAGAAATGACCACCCCGATCATTTGCGCAAGCAATTTGCACAAGCGCTATGGCAAGGGCGGCGTTGCCCTCGATGGCGCGAGTTTCACCATCGGTACCGGACGCATCGTCGGTTTGATGGGGCCGAACGGTGCCGGCAAGACGACGGCGCTCAAGGCCTTGCTCGGACTCACGCCGTTCGACGGCGAGCTTACGGTACTCGGATTCGACCCCCGCCGCGAGCGCGATGCGCTGATGCAAGATGTCTGCTTCATCGCCGACGTGGCGGTATTGCCGAAGTGGTTGCGTGTATCGCAGGCGCTCGAGTACGTCGCCGCTGTCCATCCGCGCTTCGATCGAAGTCGCGCCGAGGCCGTACTTGGCAAGACCGAGATCCGCCAGCGCAGCAAGGTCGGCGAACTCTCGAAGGGCATGATCACCCAGTTGCATCTCGCGTTGATCATGGCCATCGATGCCAAACTGCTGGTGCTCGATGAGCCGACCATCGGTCTCGATTTACTGTATCGACGTTCGTTCTATGAAATGTTGCTGAACGATTATTTCGATCACGAACGAACGATTTTGGTGACCACGCATCAGGTGGAGGAAGTCGAAAACCTGCTCACCGACGTGCTGCTGATCAATCACGGGCGCATCGTCCTCGACTCCTCCATCGAGGCGATCGCGACTCGCTACGTGCAACTGATCACGAGCAGCGAGCATGTTCTCGCCGCCCGCGGACTACGACCGATCCACGAGCGCGAGGTGTTTGGTCGCACCGTGTTCATCTATGAAAACAAAGCCGCAGGCGAACTAGACGGTCTCGGTGAATTGCGAACACCTTCGGTCTCGGACTTGTTCGTCGCCAAGATGAGCGGGGGTGTGCAATGAACGCCAAGTCTTTCATCATGCTGCTGCGCCGCGAGACCTGGGAACACCGCAGTCTCGTTTGGGTGCCGCTCGTGGTTGCTGCACTGATCGTCGTGTCCGCCATCCTCAGCACCAACGTCACCAACAGCACCGGAATCAGATTCGACGGCGAAGACGCTGAATTCTTTGCCCGTCTGGCCGTCGACACCGCCAAGCAGTCGCAATTGTTCGCCGTTTGGATGAGCGCGCTGATCCTGCCATTGCTCTTCGTCGGCCTCACGGTGCTGTATTTTTATTTGCTGGATGCGCTTTACGCCGAGCGCAAGGACCGCAGCATTCTGTTCTGGAAGTCGATGCCGGTTTCCGATACCGCGACCGTGTTGTCCAAGGCCGTGACTGCGTTGGTGGTCGTTCCCGTGTGGATCTGGCTGTTGTCGCTCGCGATGGGACTGCTGGTGTTCGTCGTGGTGGCGCTCAAGGTTGGCGGAACACCACTCGCCCCCCTCGGTAACTTTCATGTCGGCACCTGGTTCGCGCTGCAGACGACGCTGCTGCTCAATCTGCTGATTGCCGCACTTTGGTACGCGCCGATTGCTGCGTGGTTATTGCTGGTGTCGGCCTGGGCCAAGCGCGCGCCATTTCTTTGGGCGGTATTGCCGCCAGTTTTGCTTGCGCTGTTCGAGGAGATCATCTTCGACACCAACCACGCAGCGCAGCTTTTTATCTATCGCTTGACCGGGTTTTTCAAGTCGGGCTTCGGGGTGGGCGAGGTTGATGGTCGCGGATCAGCAGAACACATCCGCGAGTCGATTCGTAACGCTTCGGAACACCTGAGTGCGCTACCGCTCCTTGGCGAGCTGCATCTATACACAGGGCTCGCGGTCGCCGCCGTGCTGCTTTATGGTGCGATCCGTCTTCGGCGCTGGCGCGATGACGCCTGACGACGACGCGCGCTAGACTCTCGGCGAGGATCCCTGACCCCACCTACGCCGAGGAGCTGCAGCCATGACCGCACCTGTAATTGCGAGCAAAACACCCCTTCCCGTAGATGTGGAGGCCGGCAAGACCTATTGGTGGTGCACCTGCGGCAAATCGGCCAAGCAGCCGTTTTGTGATGGCTCCCACAAGGGCTCGGAATTCGCGCCCCTGAAGTACGACGCTGACAAAACCGGCAAGGGCTGGTTCTGCGGTTGCAAGCACACGGCCAAGGCGCCGCTGTGCGACGGATCTCACAAGAACCTGGCCTGATGTCCTTCCGCGAGGCAAGGCGCGACTCGGCGCTCTGCCTTTCGCTGGAAGGTGCGTGGACCGCGCGCCGAGTAGGCGCGCTCGAGCCCGCACTGCTCGCCCTCGATTTCTCTGGCCTCGGTCAGCTGGAGATCGATTGCCGTAACCTCGCCACGCTCGATCTTTCCGGAGCGTGGTTACTCTACGACCTCGAACAACGCGCAACGACTGCGGGCCTCGCGGTGAGCTATCGCGACGCTCGTCCGGCAACGGTTCGCTTGGTCGCGCAAACTTTGAGCCACGACGGCGAGTCGGCGATTGCGCAGCTCGAGCGACCGCTGCAGCCCTTCACGGCGCTCGGTCGCAACGTCATCGATCGTTGGCAGGCTGCGCTCAATGGTCTCGCTTTTTTGGGCGAGACGGCGCTGCGTTTCAGTCGTGGGTTTCTCGAGCCGCGGATTTGGCGACCGATCTCGATCGCTCGGCATGTCTATGAAACCGGTATCCACGCCATTCCCATCGTAGCACTGATTGCATTTTTGATCAGCGTGATCATCGCTTACATGGGCGCACAGCAACTGCAGAAATTCGGCGCCGATATCTTTGTCGTCGATCTCGTCACCGTAGGTGTACTGCGTGAGCTCGGTGTGCTGCTGACCGCCATCATCGTCGCCGGACGTTCAGGCAGTGCGTTCGCTGCAGAGATTGGCGCGATGCGGCTCAATCAGGAGGTCGACGCCCTGAAGGCGACCGGCGTCGAGCCGATCGAAGTGCTGATCTTGCCGCGCTGGATCGGACTCGTGATCGCGCTGCCGCTGTTGACCGTGATCGCGGATGCCGTGGGCGTGTTGGGCGGTGCGCTGCTTTGTCACTACCTGCTCGATATGCCGCTCGTGCAGTACTTCCAGCGTGTTGAGGAAGCGGTCGCCGCTTTCACTTTCTGGGCGGGCCTCGTGAAGGCGCCGGTTTTCGCCCTACTGATCGCGGCCTCGGGAACCTATCGCGGCTTGCAGGTACGCGGCTCGTCGCGCGAGCTCGGCCGCCTGACCACCGTGGCGGTCGTGCAGTCGATTTTTCTAGTCATTCTCGCCGATGCGCTGTTCGCCGTGCTCTTCATGGAAATGGGGATATGACGCAGCCCGCCATCGAAGCCAAAGGTATCGTCAACCAATTCGGTGCGCAGCGCGTGCACGACGGACTCGACCTGACAGTACTGTCCGGCGAAATCTTTGGCATCGTTGGCGGGTCGGGTTCGGGCAAGAGTGTATTGCTCAAAACCATCCTGGGCTTGCGCAGGCCGCAGGCCGGGGAAGTACGGATCGAGGGTACGGATATCACCCGGCTCGATGACGCCGCACTGCGTGAACTCAAGACCATTTATGGCGTCACCTTTCAGGCCGGCGCGCTGTTCAGTTCCTTGACCGTATTGCAAAACGTGCAACTACCCATGCTCGAACATCTCGAGCTCGGCGAGCGGGCCCTGCACGAGCTCGCCATGCTCAAAGTACGGCTCGTGGGTCTGCCGGCAGACGCCGCCCAAAAATATCCGGCGCAACTGTCGGGGGGCATGATCAAGCGCGCCGCTTTGGCGCGGGCGTTGGCACTGGATCCCAGGCTGTTGTTTCTCGACGAGCCCACCTCGGGGCTGGATCCGATCGGTGCGGCCGCTTTCGATGAGCTGCTGGTCGGCTTGCAGCGGGAGCTCGCGCTTACCGTGGTGATGACCACCCATGATCTGGACAGCATTTTCCGGACCTGCAATCGTGTGGGCGTGATCGTCGATCGCAAATTGGTGTCGGGTGATCTGGCGTCGATCGCCGCCAACCCGCATCCTTGGATACGGGCTTACTTTCACGGCGACCGGGCGCGTCGCTTCGGAGCGGGTCATGGAGCGTGAGGCCAATTACGCCGCCGTCGGCGCTTTCGTGCTGCTGGTGCTCGCCATGGCGGTCGGCTTCGTCTATTGGTACTCGGACGCGCGCGACGCCAAGTCCTACGAGCGCTACGAAGTTTATTTTGAAGGTTCCGTGTCGGGGCTGACTGTTGGCAGTACGGTCCGCTATCTTGGTGTCGATGTTGGTCGGGTACTTGCGCTCAATATCGATCGTCGTTCGGCCGAGCGCGTGCAGGTCATCGTCGAACTCGATGCCGAGGCTCCCGTGTCCTCGAAAACGGTTGCTGAGCTGTCGCTGCTGGGTGTGACCGGGCTGCTATACATCGATCTGCTCGGTGATGCCGGCACCAAGAAGCTCGTGGCTCCGGTCGTCGGTGAGCGATATCCGGTGATTCGTTCGGTACGTTCAGGTTTTGATGTGATCATCTCCGGCGTACCCGAGGTCATGGGTCGGGTCTCGGAAGTGGCGCAGCGCGCGAGTCGCCTGCTCTCGGATGACAACCTCGATGCGCTGTCGCGCACCGTGGCCAATATCGATCGGGCAAGTCGCGATCTGCCTGCCACCATGAAAGAAATGGATCTTCTGGTGCGCGAGCTGCGCGGTATCTCGCGCGATTTTTCGCAGATGACTCAGTCTTTGCAGACCGCCACTACCGAAACCACGCCGGCCATTCGCAAGGCTGTCGATCGAATCGGCGTCGTCGCCGACAATCTGGCGACGACGAGCGCGCGTCTGGATGAGCTGATGCGCAACAATCAAGCCAGTCTCAATGATTTCGCACAGCACGGCCTGCCGGAGTTCGAGCGCCTGCTGCGCGAGGGCAGTGCTGCTGCCGACGAACTCGAGGCGCTGAGTCGCTCGCTGCGTCAGGATCCCTCGCAACTCATCTTGCAGCCGCCGGCGCGCGGCATCGAGGTTCCACGATGAGCAGTCCCAAGGTCACTTCACCGGCTGCACTGCTGCGAATTCTTTGTGCTGGCTTGCTGACGCTTGCGCTCACCGGTTGCGGCAACTTGCTGGCAAGTCGCAGTCCCGCGGCAGTCACTTATGTGCTGCGTCCCACTTTTGTTGTCGAGGGAGCTGCTCGGCCTGCGGTGCAGCGCGTGCCCGACGGCGCCTCGCCAGAGGGCCCCGCGGTCGTGCTGCAACTTGCGGCCGTGGGTGTTTCGCCAGGCTATAGGGGCAGCGACATCCTCGTGACCCGTCCGGATCGTCGACTCGATGTGTTCGCGGCCAGCCGCTGGCCCGATGAGTTGCCCCGGGTGGTCGGCGATCTGGCTCTTGCAGCACTCAAGACCTCGAATAGATTCCAAGCCTTCGATGCGACGGCGCCGGTCGCGCCTACGCATACGCTGCGCCTTGATGTCCGGCGATTCGATGCCGAGTACCGGGTGGAAGGCGCTGTGCCCGCGGTCCATGTGGTCATCGATGCCGTCCTGACCCGCCGTCGTGATCGCGAGGTCATTGCCAGTTTTTCCAGTGTCACAGCGGTAGAGGCCACGGAGAATCGGCTATCCGCGATCGTCGCGGCCTTCGAGAAGGCGGCCGGCGAGGTCCTATTGATGACCGCCAAGCGGACAGAGGCGGCCCTCGATTCGACCCCAGCCCGTCATCAGGGCGCAACACCGGCCCCATAAACTTCTTCCAAGTCTCCGGTTCCGGGCCGTCCTCCTTCCCCGTCCAGCCTTTGTTCAATACAAATGCTTGACAGGCTCGTACAGGCCGCTAGACTTGTGCTCGTCAACCGTCCCTTCTGACGGGTGATCCCCGTTCGGGCGGATCGAAAGATCCGCCCTTTTCTTTTTCCCGGGACCATTTGCCAGCGCAGGCTGGTACACGACGCTGGCTCAGCTGCTGCCCAAGCGCTCGCTGAGTTCCAACCAACGTTCTTCCAAGTCGCCGATTCGCTTGACCGTATTCGCGTGCAGCGTTGGCAAGTTTTTTGTCTGCGGATCCGTCGACAGATAACACTCGGTGTCGGCAAGGCGCTGCTCCATGCTGCTGCGCTCTCGAGCCAAAGATTCCAGCTCCGACTCGACACGGCGCAGTTCTATTCGCAGCGGCGCAAGCGCATTACGTGCTGCGACTTCCTGGCGGCGACGTTCGCGACGGGTCGCTGCATCTTCTGCGCTGACTTCGACCGGCATCGCTTGAGTCGTCGATTTCTTTGGTTGTCGAGATTGTGCGGCAAGCCAAGCTGCATAATCTTCGAGATCGCCATCGAACGATGCGACTCGTCCGCCACTGACCAGCACGAACTCGTCGCAGACGCTGCCGAGCAGACCGCGATCGTGCGACACCAGTACGACTGCACCTGCGAATTTTTGCAGCGCAAACAGCAGCGAGTCGCGCATCTCGAGATCAAGATGGTTGGTGGGTTCGTCGAGCAGCAGCAGGTTGGGTCGTCGGGCCACCAGAATCGCGAGCGATAGCCGTGCCCGCTCACCGCCTGAAAAGCCGACGATCGGTTCGAATACACGATCGCCCACGAAGCCGAAGTGCCCGAGGTGATCACGCCGTTCCTGCTCGCGCCAGCGCGCGGCTTCCGGCCCGCCACGGCGCGCGAGTTCGACGATAGCCGTAGATTTGATGTCGAGTTGATCCATCTCGAGCTGGGCAAAGAAACCGATCTCGAGATCGGCGGCGGCGGTGCAAGTACCCGCGGTCGTTACAAGCTCACCGGCGATCACTTTCATCAACGTCGATTTGCCAGCGCCATTGCGACCGAGTACGCCGAGTCGCGCACCCGGTGCGATCGACAGCCGAACGCCTTTGATGATCGTGCGATCCTGATAGCCCGCACTTGCCGACTCGATGGCGACCAGCGGCGCGGGCAGTTTTCGCGGCGGCGTGAACTGCCATTCGTAGGTGGTCTCGGTACGCTGCGTGACGATCGTCGGTAGTCGTTCCAGCCACTTGATGCGACTCTGTGCCTGCCGTGCCTTGCTGGCCTTGGCCTTGAAGCGTTCGATGAAGCTGTGTAAGTGCTCGGCCTCACGACGAATCTTTTCGTTGGCTGCCGCTTGTTGCGCCGCACGTGCTGCACGCTGTGACTCGAACTCGGTGAAGTTACCACTGTAAGCGTCGATACGTTTGCCGGTGACATGCAAAACGCGTCCGATCACCGCATCAAGGAAATCGCGATCGTGCGAGACGATGAGCAGCGTGCCCTGATAGGCACGCAGCCAGCCTTCCAACCAGAGTACGGCATCGAGATCGAGATGATTGGTAGGTTCATCGAGCAGCAGCACATCTGACGGGCACATCAGCGCCCGCGCGAGATTGGCGCGCATGCGCAGGCCGCCCGAGAAGGTGGCGATCGGCCGGTCGATGGCGGCAGGATCGAAGCCGAGACCGTCGAGCAGCGACGCCGCCCGCGCGCGCGCGGTGTAGCCGCCTTTGACTTCGAACTCCCCCAGCCAGTGGGCGTGCGCGAGCCCATCACCCCGCGCATCAGCGGCGGCGAGCTCCCGCTCGCAGTCGCGCAGCGCGGTGTCACCATCGATGACATGCTCGATCACGGCCTGTGCGGAATGCGGCAGCTCTTGCGCCACTGTGGCGACTGCGAGATTCGCCGGGAATTCCAACTCTCCCTGATCGGCTGCGAGCCCCCCCTGCAACAACGCGAGCAGTGATGATTTGCCACAGCCATTGCGGCCAACGATGCCGACCTTCTCGCCTCGCAATACGCTGACGGTGGCATTTTCGATGAGGATGTCGGGGCCGCGTCGCAGCCGCAGATTACGCAGATGAATCACGGGCGCGATTCTACGTGTATGCTCGCCGCTCATGCGGATTGAAGTGTTTTCCGACGTCATTTGTCCGTGGTGCTTCGTCGGTCACGCGCGCCTGCAGCAGGCGCTGGCCGCAAGAGCCGATCGCGACATCGAAGTGCAGTGGCTGCCTTTCGAGCTGAATTCGGCCATGCCCGTGGCGGGTCGAAACCGTCGCGAGTATTTGCTCGAGCGCTTCGGCAGACCGGATCCCTTTGCGGCCGGACAACAGCAACTGCTTGAGCTCGGCGGTTCCATGGGTATCGCTTTTGATTTCGAGGCGATCGAACGTGCGCCCAACACCCGCCGCGCGCACGCGCTCGCGGCCGCTGCCTGGCGCAGCTCGCCGCAGACGCAGGCGACGGTGATACGGGCCTTGTTTGTCGCCTACTTCACCGAGGGGCGCGACATCGGTGATCCTGCAGTGCTCAAAAAAATCGGCGTCGATGCCGGAATGCCTGCTGCGGTGGCTGCCGCCGCACTCGATAATGCAAATCTTCATACCGAAATCGTCGCGCTCGAAGCGCTTGCACAACGCTCGCAAATCACTGGCGTCCCCACTTTCATTTTTGATCGAAAACATGAGTTTTCGGGTGCGCAGCCACTCGAGAGTTTTTTGCAGGTGATCGATGCCCTCACTGCGCTTGCTCAATGAATTCGAGCTGACGGGTCGCAGTCGCAGCCATCTCATCGAGGCCATCGAGTTGCACTGCACGCTGCATCGCGAGGTGATGCCGGCCTTCCTTGCCCTGTGCGAGGCAGCACTTGCCGATGGTATCGATCTGCGCGCCGCGTCTTCGTTCCGTGATTTCGATCGGCAACTCATGATCTGGAACGGGAAATTCCGTGGCGAACGGGTGCTCACCGACCGCGAGGGCAGGGCACTTGATGCAACCTCGCTGACGCCGATCGAACGCATCGAGGCCATCCTCGCCTGGTCCGCACTGCCCGGTGCGAGTCGTCATCATTGGGGCACCGATTTTGATGTCTATGATGCCGCGGCCATGTCCGATGTGGCGGCCTTGCAACTCATTCCACAGGAATATGCGGCGCAAGGTCCCTTTGCCAAGCTCACGCAATGGCTCGATACCCATATGCATCACTTCGGGTTTTTTCGGCCCTACGTGACAAACGGTGACGGCGTCAGTGCCGAGCCTTGGCACCTGAGTTTCGCGCCGCTTGCTGTACGTTGTCTCGAACAGCTTTCACCACAGCTGTTGTCAAAGATTTTGCTGGTTGTGCCACTCGAAGGGCGCGGCGAAGTGCTGGCGCGTATCGATGATATTCATCGACGGTTTATCGCCGCTATCACGCAGCCCGCCGCGAGCTTAGTCGACTTCGAACTCGGCGATCACCGGCGTGTGGTCTGAGGGCCGCTCGGCTCTGCGTGGCTCGCGATCGATGCGACAACCGACGCAGCGCTCAGCAAGCGATGCAGTGGCGAGAATCAGATCGATGCGCAAGCCTGCGTTGCGTCGGAAGGCAGCGGCGCGGTAATCCCACCAACTGAAAGATTTTTCGGGTTGCTCGAAACGTCGAAAAACATCGACGAGACCACTGTCGAGCAATTTTTGATAGGCCGCGCGCTCAGGCGGGCTGACGTGCACGCTACCCTCCCAAGCCTGCGGATCATGGACGTCACGATCTTCGGGCGCGATGTTGAAGTCACCGAGTACAATCACTTTGCGGTGCTTTAACAAGCTGTCGTGCAACCACTGCTCGAGTGCTTCCAGCCAGCGCAGTTTGTAGGCGTATTTTTCGGACCCGGGCTCCTGCCCATTGGGTACATAAAGATCAAGTATGACTACGCCTGCAGTTTCAACGGCGAGCACGCGGCGCTGTTCATCGGAAAAACCCGGGATATCGGTGGCGAGTACCGTGACCGGCTGCCGCGAGAGCACGGCGACGCCGTTGTAGGTACGCTGACCGCTGCGTGCGAATTCATAGCCGAGAGCACTGATCTCGGCCGCCGGGAAATCGGCGTCGGTCGACTTGGTTTCTTGCAGTGCGACGATATCCGGCTTGGCTGTACTCAGCCATTCGGCCAGTTGCGGCAGCCGCACGCGCAGCGAATTGACATTCCAGGTGGCGATGGAAAGGGTGCTCATGCGCGTAGGGTAACGCAGCTGACGGCAATCGATGTCACTGCCGTGTAGGATTCGCGCATGAAAACCAGAAGTTTTGATTTAGTCGTGATCGGCGGTGGTAGCGGCGGTTTGGCCTGCGCGCAACGCGCCGTGGAGTACGGTGCCAAGGTTGCAATTATCGAGGCAGGCCGCCTCGGTGGCACCTGCGTTAACGTCGGCTGTGTACCTAAAAAAGTCATGTGGAATGCAGCTCAGATCGCCCACGCTGCGCATGATGCTGTGCACTATGGTTTCGAGCTGAGGCTCGGTCGTCATGACTGGCGGGCGTTGCAGCTTGCGCGCGATGCCTATGTACAACGTCTCAATGGCATCTACGAACGCAATCTCGCCAATAAAAAAATCGAGCTCGTGCGCGGTCGTGGCCACTTCGTCGGTGTAGGTGAAGTCCGTACCGGCGAACAGACGCTCGTAGCCCCGCAAGTAGTGATTGCCACCGGCGGACGCCCCTCGATCCCGCCCATTCCCGGCGCTGAGTTCGGCATGACTTCCGACGGATTCTTTGCTCTCCAATCGAAACCCGAGCGCGTGGCTATCGTCGGCAGCGGCTATGTCGCCGTAGAGATCGCTGGTGTTTTCGCTGCGCTCGGCAGTAAGGTCTCCCTCGTTATTCGCCAGGACCGAGTGCTACGCTCTTTCGACAGCATGCTCGGCGATGGTCTCATGAAGATCATGCGTGATGAGGGTATCGAGATCGTGACGCGGGCCGTACCGCGGGCATTGGAGCGTGATGTCGACGCGAGCCTGCGGCTGCTGACGGTCGATGGGCGCGCGGTCGGTCCCTTCGATTGTGTGGTGTGGGCCATCGGTCGCGAGCCTATGGTCGAAGATATGGGTCTGGATCGCGCCGGTGTAAGCCTAGACGCTTCGGGTCATATCGCCGTCGATTCTCTGCAGCAAACCAATGTCGGCGGCATCCATGCCATCGGCGATGTCACGGGCCGAGCACTGCTTACGCCGGTGGCGATTGCCGCGGGGCGACGACTCGCCGATCGGGTGTTTGGTGGCATGACCGATCGCCATCTCGACTACTCGAATATTCCCACCGTGGTCTTCAGCCACCCGCCGATCGGTACGGTGGGGCTCAGCGAGCAGGAAGCGCGCGATCGCTACGGTGCCGACTCTTTGAAGATCTACACTTCGGGCTTCGTACCGATGTATCACGCACTGACGACACGCAAACCGCGCGCCGAGATGAAGCTAATCACCATGGGGCCCGAGCAGCGCATCGTGGGCTGCCACGTAATTGGTGTCGGAGCCGATGAAATGTTACAGGGCTTCGCTGTTGCACTGAAGATGGGTGCCACCAAACGTGATTTCGACGATACGGTGGCCATACATCCGACCAGTGCCGAAGAATTCGTGACTATGCGCTGAGAGGGATTGGGGGACTTCGCATTGAGGAAAAGAAAGTGCGAACGTTGGTTGGTGCTGGCGCTGATCGCCCTGCTGACATTGGCGGGCTGTGATCGGGGTGCGGCGCCGTTATCCACCGAGGCGCTGCAGGTTCGCATCAATCTCTTGTGTACGACCTGCGACGACTTTCTGCGCTGCGAACGGGCCGCTGACGTCGACCGTGACGAAGTCTATCGACTGTATCGTTTACGCGAAAAAAGCTTCTGGGCGCAGATCGCCACTATCGGGGATTACCTCGTGCAGTGGCTGCGGCGTAAAACCAGCGACAGTCGACCTCTCACAATCTATGAAAACGATGGTAACCGAAAACGCGTGGCGCTCGAAGAGGGGTGGGCACGGATCGATATGGTCGCCGGTCTGATCATGCTTCCCGACTCGAGCATCGACATGCGTTCTGCCGAGTGGCGTACGTTAACGGGCGAGCCTCAGGGCCGCTGTTTGGCACTTAAGCGCCGCGACGGTTATTCCTGGGTTCGCGGCTTTCTGGGCCGCGAACTACCGAAGGCCGACTCATCCGAGCGGGTGGTGCAATGAAGGCTCGGATTCGACTCGGCGCTGGACGAATTGCTGCGTTGGGGCTGCGCTATCTGCTCGCCCTGTTCTTTCTGAGCGCTGCCGCCAACAAGTGGCAGCAGCAGTACATCAGTAGTGATCGCCTGTCGCGAATCTTTACCGTACGCCTCGAAGAAATCGATCCCGAGACTTTCGGCGCCTGGTTCATCGAGCATATCGGGCTGCCTCATTATCAGCCGCTTGCCTGGATGGTCTGCTGGGGCGAAACCTTCATCGGTCTCGGTTTGCTGTTCGGCTTCATGACACGGGGTGCAGCGGCTGGAGCTATGCTGATGATGTTTTCTTTTGCCGTCGGCGGTTACTATGACGCCTCATTGATCGCGCTCGCGCTGATGTTTCTGCCGTTTGTGATCTGGCCGACCGGCCACTGGTACGGACTCGACGCACGAATGTATGCTCGCTATCCGCAATCTATTCTGTTTCGCTAGTCCCGACTGTTTCTGGAGGAGTTGATGTCTGCAGCCCCCGAAGGTCGGAAGTTTTTCTTTGTCCGACTGATGCCTGGTGTCATGCCGGGGCACGTGGCAGCCTATCTTTGGGCAGCTTTCGTCAGTATCGGCATCTTCACGTATGCGACGTCCCTACAGCCCTACCTGTTGGAGGTCAATATCGGCGCGCCGGCCGAGCAGCGCGGGCAGATTTCCGGTGACCTGCAGTTCTGGGCGGAAATCATCACCTTGCTCACCGTTGGTTTTTTTGGCGCTTGGTCTGATTGCGTCGGCCGGCGCATCGTTTACGTGGTGGGCTTTCTAATCACGGGACTCGCTTACGCAGCCTATCCGTTTGCCGATGACATCAACCAGTTGCTCATTTACCGGCTGATCTATGCCATCGGCGTAGCGGCACTGGGCGGCATGCTGGCAACGGTGCTCGCCGATTATCCTGTCGATGCCGATCGCGGCAAGTTGACCGGCCTGTCTTTTGTACTCAACGCCCTGGGCGCGGTATTATTTTTGGTATTCCTCGTTAAGCTGCCGCAGATCTACCAGGGCTTCGGCGCTACCGAAACGGAGGCGGGTCGCTTCGCCTATCTCACGGCGGCGGCAGTGTGCGTCTTCAGTGCGCTGGTGATGCTCGCGCTCAAGCCAGGAAAGCCGGATCAAGTTACTGAGCGAGTCCCGCTCGTCACCTTGATTCGCCAAGGCATTGTTGCAGGCAAGCAGCCGCGGATTGCACTGGCTTACGCCGCCTCGTTTACCGCTCGTGCGGACCTGGTGATTGTTGCGTTGTTTCTTTCGCTTTGGGTGCAGTTAGCTGCCACGGCGGATGGCTTGGCGGCTGCGGATGCGGCGGCCTTGCAAGGAACGCTATTTGGTATCGTGCAGGGCTGCGCCATGTTGTGGGCGCCGCTCTTTGGCTGGCTGGCCGACAAGATCGATCGCGTGACGCTCGTCATCACCGCCACGCTGCTGGCCATCGTGGGTTACGGTTGGATGGGATTTACGCCGGATCCAGCCGAAGGTGGTATGGCCTATGGTGCGGCGGCGATGCTGGGCATCGGCCAGATAAGCGGTATTCTGGCTTCACAGGTGCTTATCGCGCAGGAGGCGCCGGGCCCGATACGTGGTGCGGTCATCGGGATGGTTGGTTTCTTCGGCGCGCTTGGCATTCTAATTATTTCCAAAGTCGGTGGCGTGGCGTTTGATTTATGGCGCCCGGGTGCGCCGTTTATCATCATGGCAGCGGCAAATGTACTGTTGTTGTTCTATGCCATGTGGGTACGCAGTCGATGAACCGACTCGTCGCGGTTTCGCTGCTGGTAATAGTGACGATAGCGACGGCAGCGGCACGCGTCGCCGAGACGGGATCGCCCAAGACCGCTCCAGCGGCTGCTGCACGTGTCGTTCAGGGCGAGTACCGCAGCGAGGGTATTGCGGGCGGCGAGCGCCGCGGCGGCGAGTACTTTCAATTAGTGGTGCACAGCGACGGCACGCAGACGCTGTCGAGTTCCAGCGATCTCAGCCGGCGAAATTCATTGTTCACCGTGGTGCTACGATCGGCAGCCGACTTTCGCCCACTCGAGGTGTATGCGAACTATTGGAGCAGCGGTCGCTATAAAGGCAGCGGTCATTTTTTGGTGCAGGGCGAGCACTTGTTCGCAGAGTCGAACGGTCCTGACAGCGGCCGGCAACAACAAGAGACTGCGGTACCCGTGCGGTTCTCGATCGGTACGCATCCAGTCTCTGCCGATGGCTGGCATACCCCAGATCTTGACACTGCCAATCCCAAGAAGGGACAGTTTCAGCTCTATAGCGTCGAGGCTAGTGCCGACACCACCAAACCTGTGCTCGGTGCATTAGTGCCGCTCGAAATCGAATATATGGGTGAAGAAACCATCGAGGTCCCTGCCGGACGCTTCACCACACAGCGCTATCGTCTCGCCGGTATGAACGATCTTTGGGTATACGGTGCCGATCGAATTGTGATCCGCTCCGAACTACCGACACGCGGTCTGCGCTATGTGCTTACATCGCTGAGCGCGCGCTGAACCGACTGCGCCCAAATACCAACGCCCCGAATAACAAAGCAATGGCTCCGGCCAAAAATGGCGCGCCGGGGAAGTGTGCGGTTTCGGTGGCAACGCTGAAGAGGTGAGTCATCGTGAACGGCGTGACGATCGCCGTGAAGCTTACAATTCCGGCGATTGCGCC